>Ga0335075_10017510_pt1 | contig 10652 bp, 8 predicted proteins | sample Lox_Sample_24_FD_206723 | JGI IMG/M metagenome (GOLD analysis project Ga0335075, IMG submission 206723) | Soil microbial communities from Loxahatchee National Wildlife Refuge, Florida, United States - Lox_Sample_2.4 | ecosystem: Environmental > Terrestrial > Soil > Wetlands | place: USA: Florida... | reverse complement strand
CCGAGGCGGAATCAGCCGGGGTGCGGCCGCCTGCGGTCGTGGTCATCGGCGAAGTTGTCCGGTTGCGCGACTTGCTGCTCGGGCCGGCGCCGGGAGCCGCGGCACCGGGAACGCCGGCGCTCGGAACGCCGGCGCTCGGAACTCCGGCGCTGGGAACACCAGCAGCGGGAGCGGTGGCGTGAGCCGGCCAGCGCTGCTCGCGGTCGCGCACGGCAGCCGCGACCCGGCCGCTGCGGATGTGGTCAGCGCGCTCGCGCGGCAGGTTCGCCGGCTGGCGCCGATGCTCGATGTCCGGGTCGCGTTCATCGGGCATGCCGAGCCGTCGCTGCCCGACCAGCTCGGCGCGGCCGGATCGAACGCCGTAATCGTGCCCTTGCTGCTGTCCTCCGGCTACCACCTGACTGCAGACATCGCCGACGCGGCAAGTTCGGCCGGCGCACGCGTAGCGAGCCCGCTCGGCCCCGACGACCTGCTGCTCACCGTGCTCACCGCGCGCCTGGCCGAAGCTGGCGTTCCGGCGGGAACGCCGATAGTGCTCGCCGCCGCCGGCTCGTCCGACCCGGCCGCCGCCGACGCCGTGGCGAGGCAGGCCGACCTGCTGGCAACCGAACTGGGCGTGCCGGTACTCGGCGCGTTCGCGACCGCGGCCGCGCCGACGGTGCCGGCGGCTGTTGCCGAGTTGCGGAAGCGGACCGGCGGGCCGGTCGCGATCGCGAGCTACCTGCTTGCACCGGGCTATTTCCAGGATCAGCTCGCCGACTGCGGCGCGGACTGGGTGACCGAACCGCTCGGCAGCCATCCGGCGCTAGCCGGGCTGGTCATCGACCGGTACCGGACCGTGGCCACAGCCAAGGCTAGCTAATCAGCCACCGGGCGCTGCGTCGGTCAGTGTGCCAGCTCCAGCGGAACTGCTGGCGGACCGTCAGCTAGCAGTGCGGCGAGCGCGCTCGCCAGTTCGCGCGGCCCGAACAAGTCCGGTCCCCGATATGCGGCGATCTCTGCCAGTGTCCACCAATCGAAGCCAGTTATGCCCTCGGCGGCAAGTTCGGCGTCGGTCATGGCTCCACGCGGAGTAAAGGCGGCGGTCCTGATCAGGAAATAGTCGTTAATCACGCCGTCGTAGCCAGGCACCTGGCCTGGACGGACAACCTCCTGATGCCAGACATGCGGCGGATCGCCGGCGAACTCGAGGCCTACCTCCTCGAGTAGTTCACGGCGCAGAGCCGCGAGCAGCGTCTCTCCCGCCTCTACGCCCCCGCCGGGTGTCGACCAGACAACTATCGCGCGGTCGCCACGGCTGAACTCGAACCGGCACAGCAGGGCGCGATCACTTTCGTCGAGGATGATCGCGCGGGCACTGGGGCGGAAGTTCACGGCCATACCCGACAATCTAGCCGCGCTGCCCGCAGCGACGGCTGTGCCAAGCCGGCCATGGATCAACCAAGCCATTGCCGGGTCCGTTTTGACGCTGGTGGCGCTGGGAACGGTGCGCCTGTGTGGCGATGGGCGGCCTGAAGCTCCCTGGCGGCGGCGCGCATTGGTGCCGCAGGATTGCTGTAGTGATCGGTGACGCTGCAGCAGAACAGGGTGCTGGCGTCAGCGGTTCCGTACCAGGTGGAGCGGCAGCACCCTGCCCCGGCTGGCCGGAGCTGAAGGGACCGGGATGCGCATGGCTCGTCGGCTGGCGCGGGTGCTGCTGGCCGCCGTCCTCACGGTCCTCACGGGCTGCAGTGTGTCCAGCGGAAATGGGACCGCGAAGGCCTCGTCGTTCGTGTGCTCGGCGACTGGCTCCACCGCCACCGGTTCCGTGGCTGTGACAGGTCTGCGGGCCGGCAGTTCCGGGAATGACGACCCGGCGATTCAGCGCGCCATTAACGCGGCGGGCGGCCGCGGCGGAGGGATGGTGGCACTGCCGGCCGGCACCTTCACGCTCGATGGACCCCTGGTCCTGCGGGATAACGTGGAGCTCATCGGCACGGGGCCGGCTACGGTGCTGAAGGCCGGCCCGCGCTTCCTGGCAGCCCAGGGCCCTGGCGGCGGGTACCCGCTCATCACCACCGACGGCGCGGCCAATACGACCATCGCCGATCTCACCGCCGATCAGAGCGGCAACACGCTCAACGGCAACACCCCGGCGCGGCTGGCCGGGTACGTGGTAGAAGGCTGGGACTCACGGAACGTCCTGATCACCGGAGTTCACGTGCGCAACCCGTTCACCTATGCGATCGCCATGGTGAACAGCACCGACTTCTGCATCCGCGACAGCAGTGTCGACGTCACCGACGCCAGCCGGTACAACCAGCTGGACGGCATTCACATCCTTGACTCGAGTTTCGGGCAGGTGATCGATAACCACGTGCGGTCCGGCGACGACGGCCTTGTCGCCCACACCATCAGCGGCCCTGTCCACAACGTCCTCTATGCCGGCAACACCGTGCACGGCGGGGCGACCGCCGACGGGCTGCAACTCGCGGTCGGCAACTACCCGATCTACAACATCAGGATCGAGGACAACAACTTCTCGGGCTCGCTGTTCGGCATCCGCACTGGCTACTACGACAAGGGCACTGGCGCGGTGCGCAACGTCGTGATCAGCGGCAATTACATCCACGGGCTGACACAGGGTACTAGCTATCCAGCCATCGCGATCGGCGGATTCGGTGGCAGGGGTCCGATCACGGGCGTCACCATCACCAGCAACCGGGTTTGCGCGGCGGGCAGCGTGGGGGTCCGGCCGGGCCTCGGCAATTCCGCGGTGCGAACTGCCGGGTGTCCACAGGTCGGGAACGGATAGGACGCGGATGCAGATTACCGTAGTACGCCCGGCGGAACTCGGGCCAAGGGAGATCGCCGCCTGGCACCGCCTGCAACGCCAGTCCGAGGCGCTGGCCAGCCCGTTCCTCTGCCCGGAGTTCGCGGTCGCGGTGGGCGACTGCAATCCCAGCGCTCGCGTGGCGGTGCTGGCCGACGGCGGGCAGCTCGCCGGTTTCTTCCCGTTCGAACATCGGCGGTTCGGTCTCGGTGCGCCAATCGGCGCTGGGCTGAACGACAGCCAGGGGCTCATCCACTCGCCGGGAACAGACTGGGACCCGCGGCAGCTGCTGCGCGCCTGCGGCCTGTCCGAGTGGAAGTTCGACCACCTCGTCGCGGGCCAGCAACCGTTCGCGCGGTACGTCACCCTCGTCAGCCCGTCCCCCGTCATCGACCTGGCGGGCGGGTTCGGAGCCTACGCCGCGCAGTTGTGGGCCCGGTCGCCGCAGTTCTACCGCGATACCGCCCGCAAGACCCGCAAGCTGGAACGCGAACGGGGTGAGCTGCGGCTGGTAGCAGATTCCCGCGACCTGGCGGAATTGCGCGCGCTGATGGCCTGGAAGTCGGACCAGTACCGCCGGAATGGCTGGGTCGACGTGTTCGACCGGCCGTGGATTGCCGAGCTTGTTGAGCGCCTGTTCGCCACGCACACAGGCACCTTCGAGGGCCTGCTCTCGGTCCTGTACGCCGGGGACAAGCCGGTCGCGGCGCACTTCGGGCTGCGGGCCGGCCGGGTGCTTGCACACTGGTTCCCCGCCTATGACTCCCGGTTCGCGCGGCATTCGCCCGGCCTGATCCAGCACCTGCGGATGGCGGAGCAGACTTCCGCACTCGGCGTGGAGCTCATCGATATGGGCACTGGCACCGAGCGGTACAAGCAGGCCTTGCGGAGCCGTGACCTCATGGTGGCCGAGGGCGTGGTGACGCGCGGGCCGGTGGCGGCGGGCGCGCACCGGCTGCGGGCCGCCGGCGGACGCTGGGCCCGGCAGCAGGCCAGGAGGCACCCGCCGCTGTTCCGGGCGGCCAACCGGGTGCTACGGCACTACGGCCGGGTTGCCTGATGCACGCCCGCGTCATCTCCCTTGCCCGGATCAAGCCTGCCGACGAGCGAGCCTGGCGGCGCCTGGCTGCACGCGCGATCGAACCCAACCCGTTCTACGAACCCGACTTCCTGCTGCCCGCCTGCCGCCGCCTGCGCCATGGCCGTCAGGCTGGCCTTGTGGCGGTTGAGGAAGCCGGGAGCTTCCATGCTGTCCTGCCGGTGCCGTGGGCGGCTTTGCCTGGAGTCCCGCTCCCCGTGGTCACCTCATGGCGGCATTTGTACGGCTACCTCGGCACTCCGCTGCTCGCACCGGAGCAACCCGACAAGGCCGCCCGCTGCCTGCTGAGCGCCCTGCGCCGCAGGGCGGTCTGGCCCAGGGCGATGGTCCTGGAACTGGTCGGAGAGGACGGCCCCGCCGCCGCGGCCCTGCATGACGCCGCCGTCCGGCTCGGTCTCGCCATCCAGGTGCACGCGCCGGCCGAGCGGGCTGTCTTCCGGGCTGATGAGGGAAGCGGCGATGCGCTGCCGGCCAGCATCCGGCGGGAGCGGCGGGCGAAGGCGCGGCAGTGGCGGCGGCTGTGCGCCGAGGGCGGCGATCCGGCCGTGGTTGATCGCTCGCAGGACATGGCAGCTGCCGCTGAGTTCCTGCGCGTTGAGGCGTCCGGCTGGAAAGGCCGCGCCGGGACCGCGCTGGCCTCGCGGCCTCAGGACGCAGCGTTCTACCGCGAGGTGGCGGAGCGGTTCCGGGCGTCGGGGCGGCTCCGCCTGTATGCGCTGGAGCAGGGCGGGGCGACGCTCGCGATGCAGACCAGCATCCGCGCGGATCATGCGGTGTTCGACTGGAAGGCGGCCTACGACGAGCGGTTCGCTGGCTTCGGCCCCGGTGCCCAGCTCCAGCTACGCGTCCTTGAGCTGGAACGCGGTCGCGGCGCGGGCTGGATCGACTCGTGCGCCGACCCCTCCGACGGTCACCAGTCCAGGCTCGTTCCTGGCCGGCGGAGCATCGCCACCCTGGCGATAGGGCCAGGCGGGGCGGCGGGCCACCTGGTGCTCCCGTTGGCCATCGCGGTGGTGGAGCTGAGCGGCAAGCTGCGAGGGTTGTCGCTCCGGACGCTGCGCTACCGGCTGGAGGGATCCACCGGGACGCTGCGGCACAGGCTGGCCGCGAGATTGCTGCGCCGGGGTACTGAGACACGGCTGCCCAGGCGGGATCGCGACGGGGGGGCCGCGCGGGGGGAGGAACAGCGCACGTGCACGTGACCGTCTGCCGCCCAGAGGAAATTGGCCCCGCGGAAATCCGCGCCTGGCAAGCCATGCAGCGGGACACGCCCGCCCTTGGCAGTCCCTTTCTGTCCGCGGAGTTCGCCAGGGCCGCAGGCCGGTTCCGCCCCGCAGTGCGGGTCGCTGTACTGGCCGACGGGTCGCAGACTGTCGGGTTCTTCCCGTTCGAGCGGCATCGGCTCGGAGCGGGCACGCCCCTGTGCGGCCTGCCGGGGACGTTCGTCCAGGGCCTCGTGCACGCGCCAGGGGCGGACTGGGATGCCCGGGACCTGCTTCGTGGCTGCGGACTGGCGGCCTGGCAGTTCGATCACCTCCTGGCCAGCCAGCACCCGTTCGCCCGCTACCAGGCGGCCACCGCACCCACGGCGGTCATGGACCTGAGCGACGGGTACCCGGCGTTTCACGAGCGGCTGAGGGCGAAGGCGCCGCGTTTCGTCAAGGATCTCGCCCGGAAAATGCGCCGGCTCGAACGCGACGTTGGCCCGCTGCGCCTCGAAACCGGCTCCACGGATCCGGCCCCGCTCCAGCTGATGATGAACTGGAAGGGCGAACAGTACCGCCGCAATGGCTGGGTCTTTGACTATGGCCGCCCCTGGGCCCGCGGGCTTCTCGAGGAGCTGCAAGCCGCCCGCGGCGAGCGACTCGCCGGGCTGATCGGCGTCACCTATGCGGGCGACCAGCCAGTCGCCGGCCAGTTCGGGCTCCGGTCCGCGAACCTGGTGGACGGCTGGTTCATCGCCTACGATCAGCGCTTCGCCCGGTATTCACCTGGACTGATCCACATTCTGCAGATGGCCGAGGCGATCGCCGGGGCAGGCGTGCACTACGTCGAGATGGGCGACGGTGCAGCCAGCTTTAAGGAGAAGCTGTGCAGCCACGACAACATTGTCTCGAGGGGCATGGTCACCAGCGGCTCTATGCTGGCCGCCGCGCACCGGGCGGGCAGCGCCGTCCGGCGGTGGGCCGGCCACGCGGTCTACCAGCACCCCCGGTTGTACCAGGCCACATTTCGTGCGCGCAGCGCGTTCCGCTAGCTAGCGCGCTCGCGATCGACCGGGGCTGGCGGTCCTGGCCTGATCACGTCCCGGCAGCCGGCCGGAGGCGGTAGAGCGCCAGGTCCCCGAAGGTACGGCCGTGGAAGGAGAACACCAGCTGACCCTGGTCAGTGAGGCTGCGTACCTGCGCCGGGCTGAGATACGAGTAGCCCTCGTCGACCTCGGCCCACGGAACCAGGACGTACCTGACGTGTTGCCGGGCGCGGGTGGCCGGCGTCACCCACAGCCCGGCGTGGTAGCCGTAATCGGCCAGCGCGTTCTGGCCGATGTCTCCGGCCGGGCCCACCGCCGCATCGGTGATATTGGCCCCGCGCGGGACATGAGCGGTGATATAGGCGAGTGCGCGCACGAATCCGTTGTCGGGCCGCACTAGCCAGTCCACGGAGGTCGCGAGGTTGATGGCCAGGATGACAGCTAGGGCCGCGACGGCCATGGCACGCACGCCGGGCAGCAGGGTACGCATGCCGGGCAGCAGGGTGGCGGCCACCGGGATGATCAGCACGCTCGGCACTACGAGCAGGTAGAGTTCCTGCTCCTCCAGCGTGCCCAGGGCAAGGGCGTAACCGAGAGCGAGCACCGCCGAGACGTACACCAGCCCGAGCAGCCTCGCCACCGGGCCGCCTCGGCGGAACACCACGAATCCGGCTGCCACGGCCGCAATCAGCAGCACGTACGTCGTGCCGAAGTAACTGGCCTCCGCGAGCAGCCGGGCGGACAGCGAGCCGCCGCCGGCGCTGTGGAAGCCGCTGACCTGGATGAGCCCTAGCATTCGCTGCAGCCCCGTCGTCTTGGCCTGCCAGAAGGCCGTGAAGTAGCCGCAGGCGGCGACAAGCGCCACGTAACTGGAGTACACCGCGACAGTGGTGCCGACCGTGATCAGGGTGAGCCCGCGGCGGGCACCCCAGCGCAGCCCGGTCGCAGCCAGCAACGGCACTACGGTCAGCAGCGTTCCCTCGTCCTTGGTGAGCGCGGCGCAGCCGAAGAGCAGGCCGGCACCTACGGCACGGAGCCGGCCGCTGCCGGGCGCAGGCGGATGGCTGATCAGGCGGGTGTAGAGGAGGTAGCCCAGCGCTACCCACAGCATCATCGATGTCTCGAGGAGCGCCCGGTCGTTCTGCCGCGCGCAGAACGGCTCAAGCGCGAAGAGCAGGCCGGCCGCCGCGCCCGCCCGCAGCGAGGCGGCCCGCGTCGCCAGCAGCACGAGGGCTGACGCGGTGACCGCTGCGAACAGCGAATTGAGCGCGCGCGCCTGGAAGACCCGGCCCATCAAAGTGGCAGGGCTGCCCAGCAGGTGCGCCCAGGCCGCCTCCAGGTAGAAGAACGCCGGCCCGTTCAGGAAGAACACCTGCCCGGTATAGCGGGGAAAGCCGCCGGACATGACACCGCGACCCATGTCCGCGTAGATGACTTCGTCACCGAACAAGTCAAATGACCGGGTGTGCATGCACAGCCGGAGCAGCAGGGTCAGCAGGCCGGCCGCCACCGCGACAAGGACGGTCGCGCGGCCCGGCACGGCGGCCAGCGTGACCCGCGCCGGAATGCGGATGGGCTTAGTGACCGTCGTCGCCATCTTCTTCCGTTCTCGGACAGTAAAAGACCTCCGGGACCAGTGGTATGCGTCCGTCAGGGAACAGTGCGCGTGCCTGCGTGCCGTAGCGGCGGATCAGGTCGGCCTTTGCGTCGGTAGGCCGCGGCCCGCGCACCTCGCAGAGGCGGTTGCGCCGGATGAACGCCTCGTCGGCGACGTGGCGCTGGTTGTAAGGAAAGTCGCTGTAGTAGATCAGCGGAGCCCCGCTGCGCTGCGCGACCACCCGGGCCAGCACGTGGTCCACATGACCTCCGACGGCCAGCGGAGCAAGCATGAGCGCGGGCCTTCGCCCGGCCAGCCAACGAACGAACGCGATGGCTGCCCGCAGGGTCCCCGTGTCGGCCGCGGCGAGCCGTCCGGACGTGACGTGTAGCCGATAGACGGGATAAGTGTGCACCAGTTCCGGCAGCAGTGCTGCCCACCATGTGCCATGTCCGGTAGCGATCTTCCGGCGGCGGTGCTGCGCCTCGATCAGCCCGGCATGCGCCCAGCTGACCCCGAGCGATTCGAGGGCGGCCTGGTCCTCAGCGCGGCGCTGGCTGTACAGCGCCTGGGCGTCACGCGCTCCGGTCTGACGCAGGTAGCGTCGCGCCGAGAGCGTGTAAGGTGGCGGCCCGGCCTCGGTGAATAGCGTCACGACGGTGACGGTGGTCTGCCGCGCCGCGCTGGCGATCAGCGCACCGCAGGAGAGCACCGCGTCGTCGAGGTGGGGGGACAGCACGAGGACCGGGACACCGCCATGGATCACCTGAGCCAGCGGGTCTGCCTCGGTCACCCCCGCCCCCCTGAGCGCTCAGCGCTGAGCACGTCCCGCACCAGCGTGCGGTAGCGGTCCGCAGCCACGGCCGGCTGGTACCGGTGGGCAGCTGCGTAGGCGGCTCGGCCCAGCCGGCGCCGCATGTTCTCGTCACCGGCCAAGGCCCGCATCCCGGCAGCCAGCGCGTCGACGTCGAAGCAGGGCACCCGTAGGTCGCCGTCCATCCAGCGCAACCCGGGCAGATCGAAATGCAGCACCGGCTTGGCGCAGGCCATCCCCTCCAGCGCTGCCAGGCCGAACGCCTCGTGCCGGGACGGCAGCACCACGAAGGTGCTGTGGTCGAGCAGCCATTGCCGTTCCGGGCCGGCGACGTGGCCGGCCCGGCGAACGCTACCGCCGGCCCGGTCAAGCAACGCCCCGAGCCGGGCCTCCTCGCGCCGCGTCCCGCCGCCGGCCAGAACCAGCGGCACCCTCAGCCCGCTGCGCTGGTAGGCCGCCAGGAGCAGGTCCAGCCCCTTCTCCTTGACGTCGATTCGGCCCAGGAACAAGATGTGCGCGGCTGGGCCAGGCTCCCTGTCCCGCCAGGCCAACTCGGTCCAGTTCGGGATGACCCGAACCCGGGCGGCCGGGCTCCAGCGGCGGACCCGGAGCGAGTCTGCCCAGTTGAGCGTGACGATGTCGCGGTAGCAGCGCAGGCCCAGCCGCTCGACCAGGAAGAATGGCAGCCGGTAGCGCTGCCACATCTCCTCACCGGAGAGGTTCTGAGCCAGCCCCACCACCGGCGCCCGCGAGAACACCGGCAGGAAACTGGTAGAGAACGGCGGGGTGAAACTCTCGATCCACAGATCGTGGGGGATCCGCCGCGCCATCGCGGGCAGCACCCAGTGGAACAGCAGCTGGCCGCCGCGAGGGCCCGCCCACGCCAGCGGTAGCTGCCGGTAGCGCACTCCGCCTCGGACAGCCGTGCCGCCGCGGCGGCCGGCGGTGACGACCGTCACGTCATAGTCGCGGGCCAGCCAGCGGGCGATCTGCTCCGACACGGCGGCCCCGCCACCCGAGTAGTGCGGGTTTCCCGGACTGTCGAAGCTGGAGACGACCACGCGGCGGACCGTCATGCCGTCTGAGCGGTCGGGAGCGGGAGCGGCCTCCTCGAGCGTCCGCGGCTCGGACCTCAGGAACCGCAAGCCGGCCCGCAGCCCGGCGAGCGCCGCCATCGCGAGCCAGGCCACCGGGCAGGGCCGTAGCAGCAGCAGTAGCCCCCCGGTGACGATTGGCTCGGCAAGCGGGATGCGCGTCAGTGTGCCCGATCCGTCACGGCGCGCCAGACGGTATCTGAGCAGCGCGAGCGTGACCAATGCGCCCACGGCGGACCCAGCGGCGAGGCCGGTGATGCCACCGAGCCGCCAGCCGGCCAGCAGCGCGGCAATGTAGCCTGTGAGGCCGATCGCGAGCCAGGGGACGCACGAGTAGTCGTCGGCGGCCTGGAAGAACGCGGTGATCAGGAGGATCCCGCCAGCCGCCAGACCTGTTACCGCAGTGAACCTGAGCAGCGTCGCCATTGCCCCGTACTGGACGGGGAACAGCACCGCGAGGATGGCGGGAGGCATGGTGGCCAGGACGATCGCGACAGGCAGGGCCATGGCCGCGTACATCCGGACCGCACGTGCGGCGATTGCCCCCCCGGTCGCGTGCCGGGACAGCGCGGGGAAGAACGCGGTCAGGATCGCTCCGGCGATATACAGCGGTACCCGAGACAGCGTCACGCTGGCCTGGTAGCTGGCCGCGCCGTCGCGGCTGACGCCCGGCAGGACGGCGACAAGGACCACATCAGCCAACGCGAACAGGGACACCATCCCCTCGATCAAGCTGATCCGGCCGATCCGGTGCCACAGCCCCCGGTCGGCCACGGCAGCCAGCCAGTGCCGTGCCGGGCCGCGCGGCGGGGGCGGCCAGCGAGTCAGCATCACGATCCCGCCGATTCCGAATGCTGCCAGCGCGCCTGCCTGGCGCAACCCCGCTGCCAGCACCAGGAGGAGCCCGGCGACGTTCTTGACCAGGTTCTCGCCGACATAAAGAAACGACAGGGTTCGCATCCGCTGCCGGCCCTGCAGATAGCCG
>Ga0335075_10017509_pt1 | contig 10653 bp, 7 predicted proteins | sample Lox_Sample_24_FD_206723 | JGI IMG/M metagenome (GOLD analysis project Ga0335075, IMG submission 206723) | Soil microbial communities from Loxahatchee National Wildlife Refuge, Florida, United States - Lox_Sample_2.4 | ecosystem: Environmental > Terrestrial > Soil > Wetlands | place: USA: Florida... | reverse complement strand
GGCTTCGAGACGCCGGATTTCGCGGTGGTCGCGGAGCAGGACATTCTCGGCGACCGCATGGTGCGCCAGACGCGCCAGCGCCGCGCGCAGAATTTCCTGCAGGAAGCGTCGAGCCTGGCGCCGGGCGATCTCGTTACGCATATCGAACACGGTGTCGGACGTTATCTGGGCTTGAAGACCATCGATGCCGCCGGTGCGCCGCACGATTGTCTGGAGCTGCAGTATGACGGCGGCAAGTTGTTCCTGCCGGTCGAGAACATCGAGCTTTTGACGCGCTACGGCGCGGACGAGGGCAATGCGCAGCTCGACCGTCTTGGCGGCGCGGGCTGGCAGACGCGCAAGGCCAAGATGAAGGCGCGCGTGCGCGAGATGGCGGCGGAGCTGATCCGCATCGCCGCCGCGCGCGAGCTGCGCGCGATGCCCGCGGTCGATCCGCCGTCCGGAATCTATGACGAATTCTGCGCCAAGTTTCCGTATCAGGAGACGGAGGACCAGGAGAAAGCGATTGCCGATGTCATCGACGATCTCGGCAAGGGCCGTCCGATGGACCGTCTGGTTTGCGGCGATGTCGGTTTCGGCAAAACGGAAGTGGCACTGCGCGCCGCGTTCGTGATGGCGATGAGCGGGCAGCAGGTCGCGGTCGTCGTGCCCACGACATTGCTCGCGCGTCAGCATTTCCGGACGTTTGCGGAGCGCTTCAACGGCTTTCCGTTGAAGGTGCGCCAGCTTTCGCGCTTCGTCGATGCGAAAGATGCGAAGGAAACCAAAGCGGCGCTCGAGACAGGCGATGTCGATATCGTTGTCGGCACGCACGCGCTGCTGTCGAAGACGATCAAGTTCCGCAATCTCGGTCTCGTGATCGTGGACGAGGAGCAGCATTTCGGCGTCACGCACAAGGAACAGCTGAAATCGCTGAAGGCCGATGTGCATGTGCTGACGCTGACGGCGACGCCGATCCCGCGCACATTGCAGTTGGCGCTGTCCGGCGTTCGTGATCTGTCGCTGATCACGACACCGCCGATCGACCGTTTGGCGGTGCGCACCTTCGTCACGCCGTTCGATCCGCTGGTGATCCGCGAAGCATTGCTGCGCGAGCACTATCGCGGCGGGCAGAGCTTCTATGTCAGCCCGCGCATTGCCGATCTGCGCGAGACGATGGAGTTCCTGAAGGCCACTGTACCGGAAGTCAAACCCGCGATGGCGCACGGCCAGATGGCGGCGACGATGCTGGAAGATGTGATGACCGCGTTCTACGACAAGCGTGTGGACGTGCTCGTCTCAACCAACATCGTGGAGAGTGGTCTCGATATCCCGAGCGCCAACACGCTGATCATGAATCGTGCCGATATGTTCGGCCTGTCGCAGCTCTATCAGCTGCGCGGGCGTATCGGTCGCGGCAAGCAGCGTGCCTATGCCTATCTCACCACGCCGGCGGACCGGAAGCTGAACGATACGGCGGAACGCCGGCTGCAGGTGCTGCAATCGCTCGACCAGCTTGGTGCGGGTTTTGCGGTCGCGAGCCACGACATGGACATCCGCGGCGCGGGCAATCTGCTCGGCGACGAACAGTCCGGCCACGTCAAAGAAGTCGGCATCGAGCTGTATCAGGAAATGCTGGAAGAAGCCGTCGCGCAGATGCGGGCCGGCGATGCCACCGCGGAGATCGCGGATCAGTGGTCGCCGCAGATCAATATCGGTGCATCGGTGATGATCCCGGAAACCTATGTCACCGATCTCAATGTCCGCATGGCGCTGTATCGCCGCCTGTCGACTATCGAGACGCGCGAGGACATCGAACGCTTTGCGGCCGAACTTATCGACCGTTTCGGCCCGCTGCCGGAAGAAGTTCAACACCTGTTCGACATCGTCGCGATCAAGCAGCTCTGCCGCATCGCACAGGTCGAGAGGATAGAGGCCGGCCCGAAGGGCGGCACCATCACGTTCCGCAACAACGCCTTCCCGAACCCGATCGCGCTGGTGAAGCTGATCAATACCCATTCCGGCACAATGAAAGTGCGGCCTGACCAAAAAGTAGTCGTCCAACGTGACTGGCCCACGCCGGAGTCTCGCCTAAAAGGTGCACAAGCGCTGGTGGGACAACTTGCGAAACTGGCACAGGCCGCCTGACGCTGCCAAAGTTTATAATAGTTCCGTTTTGCTTGCGTTTGCCGCCCCGGTCGCGCAGCCTAGGGGCACGCTATTTGGGACTGGGTTGAATGCGGGTTGCGATCAGTGGGACCGGGCTTTTCACGCCCGAAAGCAGCATCACCAATGCCGAACTGGTTGCGGCGTACAACGAATTCGTGCGCCGGCATAACGCCGAGCATCCCGACGACGCGCATCTGATGAAGTCCAGCGATGAATTCATCGTCAAGGCATCGGGCATCCGCCGCCGCCATGTGCTGGCGAAGGATGGAATGCTCGATCCCGAGATCATGTGCCCGCAACTGAAGCAGCGGAGCAATGAAGAGCTTTCCTATTCGGCCGAGATCGGCATTGCGGCGGCGAAACAGGCTTTGGAGAATGCGGGGCGGACTGCGGCGGATATCGACGGGGTAGTCGTATCGGCGTCGATCATGGAGCGGCCCTATCCGCAGATCGCCATCGAGATTCAGCATGCGCTCGGCATCGTGGGTTTCGGCTTCGACATGCTGGCGGGATGTTCGTCGGCGACGTTTGCGATCCAGACGGCGATGGACATGGTTGCCCAGGGTCGGGCGCGCGCGGTTCTCGCGATCAACCCGGAGATCTGCACAAGCCATCTCAACCTGCGCGATCGCGAAACGCATTTCATCTTCGGCGACGCGGCGACGGCGTGCGTGATCGAGCGCGCGGAAGACACCAGGGGCAGGAACTGCTGGGAGATCGTCGGCACGCGATTGATCGCGGAGTTCTCCAACAATATCCGCAACAATTTCGGCCCCATGAACCGCTTCGACCAATCGACGATGGGACAGCCCGACAAGCTCATCACCCAGAAGGGCCGCAAGGTCTTCAAGGAAGTGGTGCCGATGGTGTCGGAATTCATGCTCGAGCATTTGAACGAGCTGAAGCTGAAGCCCGATCACATCAAGCGCTTCTGGCTGCATCAGGCCAACATCAACATGAACGACCTGATCGCCCGCAAGGTCCTGGGCCGTGAGGCGACGCCGGAAGAGGCGCCAAGCGTGCTGGGCGAATACGGCAACACCAGCTCGGCCGGCTCCATCATCGCCTTCCACAAATTCAGCGATGATCTGGTGGCCGACGATCTTGGTCACCTCTGCTCGTTCGGCGCGGGCTATACGGCCGGCAGTGTGGTCCTGCGCAAGCTGGCGCAACCGGCCTGACCGGCACAAAACGGGCGCATTTTCACCATAAAAGCCGTGCAGGGATACGCACGCGGGAGTTCCGCGTTAATATTGCCGAGGGGCAGGACGGGGAGGTCCTAGGTGTTTCTGCAATCTGTGAGCTGGTACTGGATCGCGGCGCCGCTGGTGGCGGCCGGTCTTGGCCTCCTGCTGTTGCTGCGCGGCGTGGGGCATATTTTCGGCGGGAACGGCGGCAAAGGCACCGCGCATCTCGCGGTCGGCGCGCCGCTGTCGTTCATCGGACTGGCGATCGCGCTGCTTGCGCTCAACACCCAGACCTTCGCGCGTCTCAGCCATGAGAACGATGTCGCGAACGTCGCGGTGAAGAGTTTGAACAGCGCCCAGAACACCTGGCGCATTACCGTGCAACGCCTCGATGTGCCGAACACGGTGCAGACCTGCGACATCCAGGGTGACTCGTGGGAGATGAGTGCGCGGGTGCAGAAGTGGAAGCCGTGGGCGAACGTCCTCGGCCTCGATACGACCTACACGCTCGACCAGATCACCAACCGCTATTTCAACGCGGAGCGCGGCAACGGCAAGCCGATCACCGCTTGCGACATGAAAGGCCCGACGCCGGCCGTGGATCAGTACGTGCCGAACTCCTGGCTGAACTGGCTGGTCGGCGAGTCCTACACCGAGCAGCGCCATTTTGGCTCCGCCGCCTACATGGCGAACGCCGACGGCGCAGTCTACAAGGTAGTGATGACGCAGTCCGGGCTGAATGCCGAGCCGGTGAACAGCATCGCAGCGGGCGCGAACACGTCGCGGCCTTGATTTCCGCGATCTGAAAAATACTTCAGCGTGATTTTCCACGGCGCGTGGGCTCAACCCAGGCGGGCACTGTGCTATACTCCCCGAGCCTTGCGGGGGCGCGAGGCGGCATCGGGGGGTATTTATGCGGCAAGGGGTTTTTGGCGCGGCGATCGCGCTGCTGAAGAATATCGCGATAATTCTGCTTTCCACGGCGGTGGGCATTCTCGCGGGTGCTGCTGTCCACTACTGGCATCTCGACCACAAGTTCGAGTCGCTGGCGCATCTGGACGGCATGGTCGCCGATCTCGTGGCAGGCGCGTTCACGACGGGTACGACGTTGTATCTGTCGCTCTACTTTGTTCAGATCCAGGAATTGAAGGCGGTGATCAACAAGGGCCTGTTCGGTTTGCAGGATGTCGATCTTCCGCGTGCCATACTTTCGCAAGCGATAGACAATTTTCCTCCCTACGCCGTCGAGAGCGACGCCAATCCGATGATCTTGTGCACAACGCCGGAGACGTTGACCAAGCGATTGGCAAAACTCAATGACGCGCGTGTGGCCAATGTGGCGTTGGCAATTCCGATCGATCAGCCCTGTGCAGGCAACGTCATTGCGGATGCGAGTGCTGCGCTCTGGAACCGATTTCATGACGGCGAGAGATTCCGTCATGTTCTGACGGTGCGAAACGGAGGCCAAACGATCGTAGGCCTCACCAGCGCAAATCACTTTCGAAGCTTGCTCAATCCCACCCACATCATCGGTCACTGGGATGAAAACATCGCGAAAACGATTGCGAAGGCCGCGGAAATGAACGTCATCGATGCCTTCAGAGCCTTTGGCTTTGTCGTCGATACCGTTCCCGAAAGCCGGAATACCGCTTCCATGATCCAGAATCTGGTTCGCGCAAAGGCCAACGAAGCCCTGATCACCAACGGCTCTACCGTGAGCGGCGCGGTAAGCTTGTGGCGTTTGGTCGGGCTTGCCTATGGCATCAAGTAGGCTGCACGTCGCGGCAGGCTATTTCGCGTTCTGATCCGGCTGATGCAGTCCGACGGTATTTTCGTCGGGATCGCGGATATAGGCCTGCCAGCCGACTCCGGGGATGGCCATCTTGGGCAGCGCAATCGCGGCACCCGCGGCGGTGGCCTTCGCGATGGCTTCATCGACCGACTCCACGCCGAGTGAGCACACGGACGCATTGACCGGCGCTCCGACCGCAGCACGCGCGCCCATGCGCTTGACGAAGCCGCCGTTGATGCCAGGCTCGTCGTTGTCACCAGTGTTGATGAGGTAGTAGTCGAACTGCGGCATATGCGTGATCTGCCAGCCGGACACATCGGCATAGAACTTCGACAATTTTGCCGGATCACTGGCGTGGATTTCGAAATGGACAGGACGGTTCATGGTGTCGTCCCCGAGGTGAGTGGCGAAAGGAGGATTTCGACATTGTCATCGCCATCGCGAAGCTCGAATTCACCTGTCGGTAGCGCCACAACTCGCCGCGCTTTTCCGAGCGCGAGAACGATGTTTCGCTCCTGTTGTTCGGCGAGCGCATCGCCCGGGCAGAACACGGCCTCAGGGATCAAAGCGGTGCCGGTGAACGTATCGCCCTGATTTGCATAGGAAGCATTCCACATCGGATATCGGCACCGGCCGATGATCTGGCCGCTAGCGAACTGGAGAGTCGGCTTATTGTGATCGGCGAGCAGGCGGACCATGGCAGGTCCGTCGCGATAAGATTCGACGGCGAGAAGACGATACTCAAAACCATCCGGGATAATCCGAACAAAGGTATTTTTCTTGCGCTCGCCGTCAACGAGTACCAGCTTGTCGCCAGATCGCTCAAACCGAACGGTTTGCGAAAGGTCCCAGTCGAATTGGTTCGATGCCTTCAGATCTTTGTCGCATTGCCCGTCGACATAATAGCTCGATCCTGCGCCCAATAGGCCTCGGAAGTTGAGCCGACCATCTTTCATGGCGAACTGGTGGTTGGAGAATTCGCAAGGTCCTGCGTCCAGCATCAGGCCGTCATGGAAACCGATTGATACGTGTTCGAGTCCCGGCGCTGGCGTCTCCAGGCGCCAGAATGTGCCCTCAAGGGCGGCGAATGCTTTCTCTTCGTCTGCGGCCTCCGCAGGCACAGACGCAAGAAAAAGGATCGTGAGCGCCGCCTTGAATGACATTCCTGCTTCTCATTCCACCTGCTCAAACGCCATGATCGTGTCGCTGCCGGCCTGGATACGTTCGAAGAGCATTGGGCATTCGGGGATCAGGCGTTCCATCCAGTATTTCGCGGCGACGATCTTCTGTTTGTAGAAGTCGGCGTTCGGCGGATTGGTCGCAAGTTTTGCCTGCGCGACTTTGGCCATGCGGCCATGCATCCAGGCGACCACGACGATGCCCATCATGCGCAGATAGTCGACCGCGCCGGCGCCCGCGTTGTTCGGATTGGCGAGACCGTTCTGTGCGAGCCAGAACGTCGCCTGCTGCAACGTGTCCACGCCGCGCTTCACGGGGCCTACGAACGGCTTCATCGCGGCGTCGGCTTCGTTCTCGCTCACCCAGCCGGAGAGCAGGGCAAAGAGAGCCAGCGGCGCGGCGCCGCCCTTGCGGCCGAGCTTGCGGCCGACGAGGTCCATCGCCTGCACGCCGTTCGCGCCTTCGTAGGTCTGGTTGATGCGGCCGTCGCGGACGAACTGCTCCACGCCATTGTCGCGGATATAGCCATGACCGCCATAGCATTGCATCGCAAGGTTCGCGGCTTCGAAGCCCATGTCGGTGAAGAACGCCTTGATCACCGGCGTCATCAGATCGGCGAGCATGCCCGCGGTCGCTGCTTCCGGCTTGGTGCTTTCGGCGATTGCCATGTTGAGCGTTGTCCACATCGCCACCGCGCGTGCGCCATCGACGAAGGACTTCGCGTGCAGAAGCATACGCCGCACATCGGGATGCACGAATTCGAGATCGGCGGATTTGTCGGGCTCCTTCGGTCCTGTCAGCGCATGGCCGACGCGGCGCTCATGCGCGTAGGCCATGCCGTTCTGATACGCGACTTCGCCGATGGAGATACCCTGCACACCGACGCCGAGGCGCGCGGCGTTCATCATACCGAACATGCCGGCCATTCCCGCGCTCGCAGAACGCTTCTCGCCGGGCTTCGGCGGCGTCGGCTTGGGACCGAGGCGCCACGCTTTCGCGTCGTCGAAATTGAGCACGCAGGTCGCCTGCGCCTTGATGCCCATCTTCTTCTCGATGCCGCCGGTGGAGACGTTGTTGCGCGTTCCCACCTTGCCGTCCTCGCCGACGAGGACTTTCGGCACCATGAAGAAATTCACTGTCGAGAGATCGTCGTGGATCTGACCGTTTTCATCCGGGATCTTCGCGATCACCATGTGGATGATGTTGTCGGTCAGGTCCTGGTCGCCGCCCGAGATGAAAATTTTGGTGCCGGTGAGCTTGTAGGTGCCGTCGGGCTGCTCCACCGCGCGCGTCTTCATCAGGCGCAGGTCCGTGCCGCACCCCGGCTCGGTCAGGCACATCGTGCCCGCCCATTCGCCGCTGATCATCTTGGGCAGAACGAACTGCTTCATCCAATCCGCGCCCGTCGCGCCGAGCGCACCGGCGGCGGCGCCGGTGAGGCCCGGATACATCGCGAACGACTGGTTCGCCGACTGCGCCATCTCGGCGACCGCCAGGGTGACGAGCGTCGGAAGTCCGGAGCCGCCGAATTTCGTCGGCGCCGACAGCGCGCCCCAGCCGGCCTCGCAATAGGCCTTGTAGGCTTCCTTGAATCCCTTCGGCGTGCGCACGACGCCGTTCTCGAAATGCGCGCCTTCTTCGTCGCCGGACTGGTTGATCGGCTGCAGCACTTCCTCGCAGAACTTGCCGGCGTTGGTGAGGATGTCCTCCAGCAGGTCGGGCGTCAGCTCGCCGAAATCAGGCAGGTCGCGGTGCTGGTCGATTTCCAGCAGCTCATTGAGAACGAATTTGTACTCGTCGATCGGCGCGCGATAGATGGGCATGGAAGCTCCGGCAAAGCAGTGGCGAAGCGCGGACCTTAAAGCACGGCTTCGCGGCCTGCTATCCCCGGTCGTTTATGCTCAAATGTAATGGTCGCCACTGGCCGTTACGGATTGCGAGGGCGAGGATCACGGTTGCCGCTGCGGCGCAGACGGCGACCGCGACAATCGATGCCTCGGGGCCGAACTTCCCGCCACTCAGGAGATCGGGGCCGGTGAAGGTCGTGCTCCAGAGCCCTTTGAAGTTGTTGCCGGAGACGGCCGCACCGAAGATTCCACCTTCGGCGAAATTCCAGCCGAAGTGCAAGCCGATGGGCAGCCACAAACTGCGCGTCAGCATGTAGGACACCGCGAGAAGGATCCCCGCTTCCAGCGCGATGGCCGCGCCGCTTACGAGCGTCGCACCGGGATTGCCCATATGGATCAGTCCGAACAGGCCCGCCGACACCAGCAGTGCGACCAGTGTCCCGAACATTTCTTCGGCGATGCGGAACACGACACCGCGGAAGATGATCTCTTCGCCAACAGCGCTCAGCACCGCCATGTTGATGGCCGCGAGCAGCGCCTGTGCCGGTGTGTACGCGCCGATATGGGCGATGCCCATGACCGAGAGGATCGCGATGGTTGCCGTGAACAGGCCGAGGCCGATCAGGACACCTGGAATAACGGATGGAATTTTGCGCACCGCGATTTCCTGGGGCGTGCGGTGCTCCATCCAGCGCACGAATGATCGATAGATCAGCAGCAGCAGGATGACCGAGACAGCTTCGGTCACGACGGCGAAGCTTTCGCGGTTCGGTGCCGGGATATGCGGCATCGTGACCATCGGAAATATCTGCGCGCCAGCATAGGCGAAGATCGTGATCAGGAAGAGCGAGACGAACCGCACGAGCCGGTTGTTGAAGATGGTCCGCATCCGCGACGGGCGCGGCATATCGATCACGGTCATATCGCTCTCCAATATACTTCGAATAGCTGGGAAGACGTGGCCCCGCCGGAATAAGCGGGGCCACGCGTACGCCCCTCTAGATCAAATCGCGCAATGTCACCTTCACGTTGCCTTTGCCTTTCACCGTGAGGCTCAGAACCGTGCCGGTCTTTTCATTGCGCAGTTTCTCGCGCGTCTCTGGCAGGTTCATGCCGGCAGCGTCCTTGCCGTTGATCGCGGTGATCACATCGTCCTTTGCCAGGCCCGCGCCTTCCGCCGGGCCGCCTTTGGTGATGTCGACGATCTTGAAGCCTTCGGGCACGGCGTTGATCCACATGCCGGACTTGTCGAAGGTGTCGAGGTCTTCGACATGGCCCTGGATCGGCTTCAGGTACATCGTGCTGTTGTCATAGTCGAAGGTCACGGCGTAGCGCTTCAACACGCCGCCGCCGACATTGCTGGGGAACGATTCCACGGACCCCGCGCCGCCCTTATCGGTCGACACCATCGTCAGCGGATGCTCGATCACGACATCGCCAAGCTTCAGTGTGCCGCCTTTGAACACTTCGCTATGCGTCGGGCCGCCGACGCCCCAGCCGGTCTGCGCCTGCAACGTCCTAGTGCCGGGCTTCGGGAAGCCGTTCTTCTCCGCCCATACCTTGTTGAGGAGTAGCGGCATGCGCGAACCCGTGTCGATGCCGTAGCGCCCGGGCACGCCGTCATAGCTACCGAGGATTTCCGGGAACTGGTGGTACAGGCGCATCGGCACCGGCATGCCCGCGGTCTTGGGATCGAAATATTTCTTGTCGATGAAGGTGATCGTGTGCGCGCCGTAATCGAAGCGCGTGATGAAGCGGGCGAAGAATTCGTAGCCGATCATGCCCTTTTCGTTTGCGCCTTCGGTGCCGGCCGGGCTGGTGTCGAGCGTCGAGACCGGCTGATCGGTGATTGTCGCGCCGCCGACGGTGAGCGATTTCACCATCGCTTCTCCGCCCTCCGCGATGTTGTCGCCGCCGCCGGTGGACGAGACGCTGCCCATCGCCTTCACGCCCAATTCCTTCGCCGTCGCCGGCGCGAGAATGGAATGGCCGCCGGTGTCGAAGATGAAGGTCATCGGCTTGGAGCCGTTGACGCTCACATCGGCATAGATGTGGTTGTTCCAGAGATGGAAGGGCACCGTCGTCTCGTGTGCGCCGCCGGCGATGGAAAAATCGTGCAGGTCTTCCGCCGGACGCTGATAGGCGCTGGCTGGCAGCGCGCTGGAAAACTTCGCGGAGGTCAGCGTGTAGGTCTGGAGATTGTGGCTGCCATCATCGACCACCTGCTTCTTCGCGATCATCGCGCCGTCGACGGCCGCGTAGTCGGAGAATGTCGTGCTGATCGTGGTCGTGCCGTTGTCTTCGATCGTGCGATAGAGCAGATGCGTGGCCGGATCGAACCAGGCTTCGAGCGCCGTGCCGTTTTTCGGCACCACTTTCAATGCGTCATAGGTTTTGCCGCCGTCGGTCTTCTGGCCGAGGCTTTCAATCGCTGCGCCGCCGCGGTCGTCGCGCCACCACAGGTTCTGATCCTGATAGGCCTCGCTGATCGCGAGCGGGA
>Ga0335075_10017508_pt1 | contig 10653 bp, 3 predicted proteins | sample Lox_Sample_24_FD_206723 | JGI IMG/M metagenome (GOLD analysis project Ga0335075, IMG submission 206723) | Soil microbial communities from Loxahatchee National Wildlife Refuge, Florida, United States - Lox_Sample_2.4 | ecosystem: Environmental > Terrestrial > Soil > Wetlands | place: USA: Florida... | reverse complement strand
GTTACGGCCCGCGACAGCGGCCGGGTTGGTGTATTTCTCGATGCCGGCCAGCAAACGCGATCGTGTCACCAAAGCTGTTGTGCGGCCCAGGCGGCGCCGCTCGTAGCTGCGCAACGCGGAATCCGGATCAGTCTGCAGAGTCACTGCGTGCGCGAGTACCAGCGCGTCCTCGATAGCCGCGTTGGCTCCCTGGGCCAGGCTGGGCAGCATCGGATGAGCTGCGTCGCCGAGCAGCGTGACGCGGCCCCGACCCCACCACGACAGCGGACGGCGATCGTATATGGGCAGTGCGAGAATATCGTATTCTGCTGTCGCAGAGATGATTTCGCTGATTTCCGGGGACCAGCCGCGAAACCTGCGAAGGACGCCCGCTTTGCCGTGCGGCCAGTTCGCGGCCAGCTCCGGTGCGGTCGACATGCTGGCCCACCAGTAGGTCCTGTCGTGGCCGATGTCGTGGATCCCGACGCGCATACCGGGACCCCAGTAGTGGACCGAGTCACCCTCGGCCACAGCGGGATGGAGGAAGGGCGCAAGCGCCAGCCAGGAGATGAATCCGCCCGGGCGCGGTTCAGCAGCGCCATGCAGCTGCGCCCGCACCACGGAGTCGATGCCGTCGGCCCCGACGAGGATATCGGCCTCAAGATCCCGCCCGTCGGCCAAGCGCAACACCACGCGATCGGCGGCGTTCTCGAAGTGCACCGCCCGGGCTCCGACTTCTACTCGCACATTCGTACCCGCGGCGTTCAACCCCGCGGCGTTCAACCCCAGGGCGTTCAACAATGTGGAGTGAAGGTCACTGCGGGCCAGCGCGACTGACGGTGCACCCAAGTGCGCGTCGATCTGTGCCATCTCACGCCGGCGTAACAGCGCACCATCCGAGGTGTGGAACCGGAATGTGCGCACCCGGCCGCCGACCCGTAGAAGTTCCTCGTCAAGACCCATGCCCAACGTGCGTAGCCCGTTCATCGCGTTGCCCTGTACTGAGAGCCCGAATCCGGCAGCGCGCAGGTTTGGTGCGCGTTCGCACAGGGTGACATCTATGCCCGCCCGTTGCAGCGCAACGGCGGCGGCCAAGCCGCCGATGCCGGCGCCGACAACGATTGCAGAGCGAGTACGAAGATCAGACATCGACCGGCACTCCGTAGGCGAACGCATCCAGCTGGGTGTGGTCCTCGGTGGTCAGCATGTCGATGTCGCCGACCGCTACGGCCGGCTCATCCAGTGCCCGCTCGATCAACGTCAAGACGTGACGCAGAGTGTCCTCGAAGCGATAGTTCGCGTCGAAGACATCGTCAGCGTAGAACAGATCCACATCGAGCGAACCGTCTCGCTCGTGGTCGCGCACGATGATGTTGACGGCATCGAGGGAGTACCCCGATGCGAGCACGCCGGAGTCCTTCCAGTGGCGCGCTGCCTCTTCGGCGTCGGGAATCGTGAGGTATGAATACGTCACGTCGAACATCGGCGAGGCGCCCCCGGTGCCACCCGTCAGCGCTGCGACGATGTCTCCGTATGCGAACCGCTGTCGCGCTTGTAGTTCCCATACTCGTGTGGCGATTTGATCAGCGAGTTCGGCCATCGACAGTACGTCGTCGACCGGAATCCTCAGAGGCAGCATGTTCGTCATGCAACCAACGGTGCGGAGGTCGGCTTCCGATACTCGATTGAGGAACGGGACCCCGAGGATGATGTCCTTGCGGCGATGTATTCGGCGGAGGTACTCGCCGATGGCCGCCGCGGTGAACGCGAAGACGGAGCGACCGGTGTCTCGCACCCGTTGGGCAGATTCGGGCGTAACGCGTAAGGTGTGGTGGTGCCGCCGCCGACTGTGCACTGATCCGCTGCGCGTAAACAACGCCGGCTGGACGTCGCGGTAGTTCTCGACGAAATAATCCCGATCGGTCGTCCAGGCGGGCGAAGAGCGGTATTCGCGCTCCGCGCTTGCGAAGTCCGCGTACTGCGGCGGCTCGTTTCCGCTGTCGTGCCCGGTGCCGACCAGCGACTCGTAATCGGTCAGCACCTGGCTCAGCGCGAGGTTGATGCCCCGCGCATCGGCCACCGCGTGGTGGAAACACGTATACATCAGGAACGAATCACGGCTATCAACGAGTACGGCGGCGCGTGTCGGTGGGCCGTCAGGTGGCAGCATCCGTTCACGTTCCACGTCGATCCAACGCCGGCATGCCGTTGCAGGGTCGGTGTCACCGGTGAGATCGACGAACTCGAGCTCGGGCGGGTCGCTGCCCACGTGCTGGACGAACTCGCCGTCGCGAAGCTCAAACCGCAGCCGCAGCGCGTCGTTCCGGAAGTATGCCCGCCGCACGCACTCCCGCATGCGCTCCAGATCTACCGTGCCGTCGAGGCGCGCGTGGGCTACGACCTGTGCGATCGGAAGGTCCGGGTAGCGCGCGCTGACGGCGAGGATGTCGCGTTGGTAACCCGTCACCGGCCAGAACCCCTGGGGAGTCGAGGTGGCCACCTGCCGGCCGGGCTGGGAAGTATCGGCGGTGTCGAACGCATTCGCGAGATGCCGGGCCAACGCGGTCGACGTCGGATGGTCGAAGACGGCGGTGGTCGACAACTTCAAACCGGTCGCCGATTTGAGCCGATTCCGGAACTCGACCGCGCCGAGCGAGTCGAACCCCAACTCCTTGAACTCTTGGTCCGTGCCCACCGCATCGGCGGAATCGTGACCGAGCACCGCCGCGGCGTTCGAACGGACGATCGCCAGCAGTTCGGCTATCCGTTCGGACAGTGTCATCGCCGCAAGCCGCTTGCGGAGATCGGACGAGGATTCGGCGGCGGCAACGGGCTCCGCGGCGCGCCGCGCGGTCCGGACCAGGCTACGGAACATTGGAGGTAGACCACCGGCCGACGCCGGATGCGACTGGATGGTTGCGAGATCGAACTGCGCCGGCACGATGAAGGAACGTGGCTGCCTGAGCGCCGCATCAAAGAGTGCGAGGCCCTGTTGGGATGACATCGGGATAAAGCCGGTGCGGCGCATTCGCGCGCGATCGCGTTCGTTGAGGTGGCCCGTCATCCCGGTGGCCTGGGCCCACCATCCCCACGCCATCGAAACACCGGGCAGCCCCTGGTGGCGGCGATGCTGGGCGAGCCCGTCGAGGAACGCATTGGCAGCCGCGTAATTCGCCTGGCCCACCGAGCCGAGGACACCGGCCGCCGACGAAAACATCACGAATGCGGCCAGGTCCGCAGATGCGGTGAGTTCGTGCAGATTCCACGCTGCGTCGACCTTCGGACGAAGCACCGAGTCAAGGTGCTGCGGCGTCTGCGCGGCGAAGACGGCGTCATCGAGCACACCCGCGGCGTGGATGACCGCGGTCAACGGGTGCTCGATCGGTATCGTGGCCAGGAGTCGCCGTAACGAATTTCGGTCGGCCGCATCGCACGATGCGATGCCAACCGAAGCGCCGAGCTCGGTGAGCTCCGATTGGATCGCTGCGGCACCATCGGCCGCGGTGCCCTTCCGGCTGACGAGCAACAGGTTGCGTACGCCGTGGTGGGCCACCAGATGCCGGGCGAGCAGCGTCCCCAGGACGCCGGTACCGCCCGTGATCAGCACCGTACCCGCCGGATCGAGCGGCTTGGGCACGGTGAAAACCAACTTGCCGGTGTGCCGTGCGCGGCTGAGGAATCGATAGGCATCCGATGCCTGTCTGATGTCCCAAGGACGTACGGGAAGCGGTTCCAATTCGCCCGCCTCGAAGTGTCGTAGCAGCTCGCCGAACATCCCGGGCCCGAGATCGTGATCGACATCCTCGACGAGATCGAAGGCGTGGTACTGAACACCCGGATACCGGGCCGCAACCTCGTCGGGATCTCGGATGTCCGCTTTGCCGATCTCGATGAATCGCCCGCCCCGAGGTAGTAGTCGCAACGATGCGTCGACGAATTCGTCTTTCAGACAATCGAGCACGATGTCCATTCCCGCTCCATCGGTGGTCGCGGAGAACTTCGGCTCGAACTCGAGCGTGCGCGAGTTCGCGATGTGGTCGTCGTCGAATCCCATGGCGTGCAGGGTGTCCCATTTGCCTGGGCTGGCCGTTGCATACACGTCGAGGCCCCAGAGCCGAGACAGCTGCACCGCAGCCATGCCGACGCCACCTGTGCCGGCGTGCACCAGAACCCGCTCGCCCGTCCTGGCTCGGGCAAGGTGTGCAAGCGCGTAGTACGCGGTCAGGAAAACCGCTGGTATCGCCGCCGCCTGTGCATAGGACCACCCCAGCGGTATGCCCGCGATCCCCCGGTGGTCAGCGACGACGACGGGTCCTGCGCCGAAGAACTGCCCCATTACGCGATCGCCGGGCTCGAATCTGGTTACATCGTCGGCAACTTCGAGAACGACTCCGGCGCCTTCGAGGCCGACGTCGTAGTGCGCCGAGTTGCCGAGTGCGATCAAGACGTCACGGAAGTTCACGCCGGTGCAGCGCAGACCCAGACGCACCTCGCCGGGCCCGAGCGGCCGTCCAGACTCGGGCCACGGCCGCAGGACAATGTTCCGGGCGTCCAACGTGCCGTTACCGAGGGTGGCCAGCCGCCACGAGCCGAGTTCGACGAGTTCGGCGCCCTCGATTCGTTCGGTGCGCACCAAACGGGGGGCAAAACACGCGCCGGCACGGAATGCGAGTTGGGATTCGTGCCGATGGGCGGCTTCGGCGACGATGGCATCGATCCCGGGCCAGTCGTCGACGTCGGCCAGCGAGATGAGCCCCGGGTTCTCTGTTTGTGCGCTGCGCAACAACCCCCACACGGCGGCTTGGCCCAGATCGCTGACACCCTCGGATGGCTCGACCGCAACGGCGCCGTGGGTGAGTACTACGAGTCGCGCATCGTCATGACGATCACCCGACAACCATCTCTGTACCTGGTCCAGCACGTACGTCAGGGTTCGACGGGTTCCCGCCGGGATGGCGCAACTGTCTGAAATCGTGGCCGGGCAACGCAATACGGTGATCCGGTCGGTATCGATGTCGCCCGCACCGCCGTTGCAGGGCGGGAGGGCGATCCAGTCCAATCCGTACAGTTTGTCATCGGCAGCGGTCTTCATCCGCAACAGCTGCGGCGAAACGCCGCGCAGGGAAAGCGAGTCGATGTGGCCCACCAACGCGCCGCGGCCGTCCAGCAGGGTGATCGCGACCGTGTCGTCACCGACCAGCGTGATCCGGGCACGAAGCCGGGTCGCGCCCACGGCATACAGAGATATTCCTTCCCATTCGAACGGCAACCTGGTCAGCTCCGATTCGGCGAGGCTGCCGCCGGCGCCGATGCCGTGCAGGACGGCGTCAAGCAGCGCCGGATGCAGACCGAATCCCTGCGTTCCGGCGTTTGCCCGCTCCGGCATTGCCGCCTCGACGAACACCTCGCCGCCGCGTCGCCACGCCGACCGCAGGCCGCGGAACGCGGGACCGTATTCGTATCCACGCGAAGCCAATTCGGTGTACACCCTGGAAACGTCGACTGGTTCGGCGTCGATTGGTGGCCATGGGCTGAATTCGTCGACGCCGGTCGCGTCGACGGCGGCGGAGAGCAGGCCCTCGGCATGGCATGTCCAGGCAGTACCCACTGCCACGCCATCGACCCGCGAATAGATCCGGACCGGCCGTTCGCCGGACTCGCTTTCCTCGCCGACGACGACTTGTAGGGCGACGCCACCGTGTTCGTCGACGATCAGTGGGATCTGCAGCACAAGGTGGTCGATCCGCGGACATCCGACGCGGTCGCCGACGTGCAGCGCCAGCTCCACCATCGCCGCGCCCGGCACCAGCACGGCGCCGTGCACCTTGTGATCCGCCAGCCACGGATGGGACGCAAGCGACAACCGGCCGGTGAATATGGTCACGTCCGAATCTGCCTGCGTCACCATCGCCGCCAGCAGCGGGTGCTCGCCTGCGGCGACGCCAAGACTGCATGCGTCGACCAATCCCGGCCTAAGGTCCATCCAGTACCGCTTCCGTTGGAAAGCGTAGGTGGGCAATTCGATCCGACGTGCAGACGAGCCGTCGAAGATGCGCTCCCAGTCGGGACACTTCCCGTGTACGTAGACTTGGGCGGCCGACATCAGCAGCCGGCGCATACCGCCTTCGTTGCGTCGTAGCGTGGCGACCACACTGTGGTCGTCGCCATCATCCTGCAGTGATTCCTCGATGCTGGCGATCAGCACCGGATGCGGACTGGATTCGATGAACGTGCGATAGCCATGGTCGTATGACCATCGGACAGCCTGTTCGAAGGCCACCGGCTGACGCAGATTGGCGTACCAGTAGTCACCGTCGAGGATCGACGTTGCCGATACGGCACCCGTCACCGTCGAGATGAACATGATGTCAGTGGTTTGCGGATGCAGCCCACGAAGTGAGTCACGCAGCGTGTCCTGCAATTCATCGATCGCAGCTGAATGCGAGGCGTAGTCGACGGGAATACGGGTAACCTCCACGCCGTCCCGTTCGCATGCGGCCATAAGTTCGTCCAACGCGGCCGTATTCCCGGTCACGACGGTAGCCGATGGGCCGTTGCGCGCGGCGACGGAAGTCGCTGGACTCCACCGGTCGATGAGCGCCTGGACGCGTTCGACGGGCCGCCGGATCGAGACCATGCCGCCGCTCCCGGAGAGTGCGCTGACTACTTTGCTGCGCACAGCTACCACCCTGGCCGCGTCGCGTAATGAGAGTGCGCCCGCGACGTAGGCGGCAGCGATCTCACCCTGCGAGTGGCCGAGGACGGCATCGGGCCGAATTCCCAGCGCCCGCCATTGCGCGGCGAGCGATACCATCACCGCGAACAGGACGGGTTGCACCACGTCTACCCGGTCGAGGGACGGGCAACCGGGCCCGCCGCGGACGGCATCCATCAGCGACCAGTCGGCGAACTCGGCGAATGCGGTGGCACAGCAGCGCATCTCGTCGGCAAATGCCGGCGCGGTATCCATGAGCTCGGTGGCCATGCCCGTCCACTGTGATCCTTGCCCGGGAAAGACGAAAACGGTTCCCGCCGCCGCGCGGGCTCTTCCAGTTTCCACATTGGGTGCGGGCGCGCCGGACGCGACTGCGGACAACCCGTTCAACAGCTCGTTACGGTGGGCTCCGAACACCACGGCACGGTGGTCGAACGTCGCCCGGCCGGCGACCAATGAGTATCCGACATCGGTCTGATTGACCTCTGGGTGCTGTTCCACGAACAGGTGTAGGCGTGCGGCCTGCTCAGCCAGCGCGGAGGCGGACTTTGCGGACAACACCCACGGCGTGACCGGCAGAGGTGGTGGAGTCGGAGCTTCGGCCGGGGACGACGTCGGCGCCTGCTCGAGTATCACGTGGGCGTTCGTTCCGCTGATGCCGAACGCGGAGACCCCGGCGCGACGCGGTCGGCCGGGTTGATCGGGCCATGGCCGCGCGCGATTGACCACGGCGACCGTCCCGGCCGACCAATTCACCTGTGGTGAGAGCGAATCCAGATGTAAGGTCGCCGGCACCACCCCGTTCCGGATCGACTGCACGGTCTTGATCACTCCTGCGACACCGGCGGCGTATTGCGAGTGGCCGATGTTCGACTTGATCGAGCCGACCAGTATTGGATGCGACGACGAATGGTCTTTCCCGTATGTCGCCTGCAATGCGACCGCTTCAATAGGGTCGCCGACCACCGTGCCGGTGCCATGCGCCTCGACGACGTCGATGTCAGACGCGTTCAGATCCGCGTCCGACAGGGCTCTTCGAATCACCCTCTGCTGCGCTGGACCGCTGGGTGTGGACAGCGATTGGGAGGAACCGTCCTGTCCGAGGGCGCTGCCGCGGATGAGCGCCAGCACCGGGTGACCGCGTGCGCGAGCGAGTGACAAGCGAGCCAGGACGAGTACTCCGACGCCCTCGGCAACACCGAACCCGTCCGCCGCCGCGGCGAACGGTTTGCATCGGCCGTCGGCAGCGAGCGCATGCTGTTGACCGAAACCAATGAAGATGCTGGGTGAGCAAACGACGGACACCCCGCCTGCCAGCGCCAGGTCACACTCGCCGGACCGCAACGATCGCACGGCCAGGTGCAAAGAAACCAGCGACGACGAGCACGCGGTGTCGACCGTTACCGCTGGCCCCTGCAGTCCGAGCGTGTAGGCCACCCGGCCGGACGCGACGCAGATGGCGGTACCCGTTGTCAGGTGGCCGGCAAATCCGTCCGTGTCTTCGTAGAGACGTGGGCCATACTCCTGGGGTGCCGCGCCGATGAAGACCCCGGTATCGCTGCCGTGCAGTGATACCGGATTGATACCGGCCCGCTCGAGGGCCTCCCAAGCTACCTCCAGCAGGAGCCGCTGTTGCGGGTCCATTGCCTGCGCCTCATGCGGACTGATGCCGAAGAACGCCGCGTCGAAATCACCGCAGTTGTCGATGAAGGATCCCGCGCGCACGTAGGTGGCCCCTGGCGCGTCGGGGTCCGGTCCCGACAGGGCGTCAAGGTTCCATCCCCGGTCGGTGGGAAATTCTGCCGTCGCATCGACTTCGTCTAGCAAGGACCGCCATAGGTCCTCCGGTGACGTCGCCCCGCCCGGGTATCGGCAACCCATCCCGAGAATCGCGATCGGTTCATGTGAGGCGGTCATCGCTATCGAGCCTCTCGATGATGCGAGCTCGGCGGCTCGCCTACCTCGAAATCCTCGATCGCCTTGGCCGGAGTGGAGTCAGTAGTAAATTACTGAAAATGTCGCCTGGTTTCGGCCGGCACTACTGAGCCGCAGCCCTCAGGGCGAATCTGTGCGCGTCCCGTGGCGGGGAATCAGCGCGGTGAGTTCGTCCGGCTGGTGGTGCCTGCCTTTGACATGGCCCGGTTGATGTGGCTATCGACGGTGCGCATCGACAAGGTCAGCCGAGTGTTGCGCGTCACCCAGGATGACGATGAAGCCGTCGTAACTGCGGGTTAGCCTGCTGCGCGCAACTCGAGCCCGACGTTGTTCTGCATGCCGCCGCGCAGCTTGCTGAACAGGTTGAACACCCGACCGATGAGCCCATACTCCCGACCGATCGCGTCGTAAACGGCGCTGGTCTGGGATCTGTCGAGGATGGTCGCGGTCGCCTCAATGGCCTCGCTCTTCGGTCGGCCGCGGATGTCGCAGACGGCCAGTGTGACCCGCGAGGTGTTGCGGATCCGTTTGACCTTCCACGCTTTCGCCTCGCTGATCACCAGTAGGCGGTCGCCGTCGGCGGCGGCCCAAACCGGAGTCGGCTTGGGCCGGCCGTCTTTGGTGAAGGTCGTCAGCAGGATGTATTGCGCCTTGGCGACGTCTGCAAAGCTCGGGGCCACCGCGTCAGTCTAGAGGCGCGTCGAGTTCGTTGAGCGCCTAGGCTTTAACCCGAATCAATGAGGAGCACCGAGGGAATGAAACGCGTGTCTGTTGCAGAGAAGGTCATTGCTATCACCGGCGGGGCGCGCGGGATCGGGATGGCCACTGCGACGGTTCTGCAGGGTCTGGGTGCCGTTGTCGCGATCGGCGATATCGACAGGTCGGCGGTCAAGGAGGCGGGCAGTCGGTTGGGTCTCAAAGTCGGCCGCCGACTGGACGTGACGGATCGGCGATCCTTCGCCGATTTTCTCGACTATGTCGAGGACCAACTGGGGCCCGTCGACGTGTTGGTGAACAACGCGGGCGTCATCGCAGTCGGGAGCGCGGTGGACGAGGCCGACGCCATCACCCGACGGGTGCTCGATGTCAACATTTACGGCGTGATCCTGGGCACCAAGCTGGCCGCCCAACGGATGTTGCCTCGCGGCCACGGTCACATCGTCAACATCGCATCACTGGGTAGCGTGGTGCCGGTCGAGGGCATCGCAACCTATTGCGCCACAAAGCATGCCGTGCTCGGTTATACCGACAGCGTTCGCCTGGAGAACCGCGGCAGTGGCGTCCACTTTTCGGCTATTCTGCCGACCCTTGTCAACACCGAGATGATCGCCGGGGTCGGACATGGCAAGGGTATCAAGAATGCCGAGCCGGACGATGTCGCCCGCGCAGTCGCCAGCGTGATCGCCAAGCCGAAAGCGTATGTGTTCGTTCCTCGTTCGATCGGCGTGGCGGTGGCCGCTCGACGATTTTTACCGCAGCGGGTGATGGAGGCCACGGGGCGGGCCGCGGGAACCAGTGCTGTCTTCACCACCGACGTCGACGTCGAAAAGCGCGCGGCCTATGCCCGCCGCACGGGGACGTCCTGAGCATCAGGCGGCGTGCACGTCGAAGTCGGCGGGCGGTCACTCCCCGGCGGTCACCAGCAAACGTCGACCGACCAGCGCGTCCAAGCTAGCCTTGCCGGCTCCGACGCACAGCAGCCACAGCAGCAGCCCTACCAGCAGCCACTCCGGGGCATAAAACAAATTGCTGAAGAAGTCCCATGGAACCGGATACTTCTGCGCCAGATTCGGGCCGATGTCCGTGATCAACGCGCCGACCATATCCCCGGCCAGTACCAAAGACACGAGCCGCGTTCCAAGGCCCAACATCAACGCCGCGCCACCAACAAGCTCCACGAGTGCCGTAACCGGCGCAAGCACCTGCGCGGCGGGAATACCCAGACTGACAAACATCGCCGTGAATTTGCCAAGATCAGCGAACTTGCCCACCGCCCCGCTAAAGAACATGAATCCAACCGTCAG
>Ga0335075_10017507_pt1 | contig 10653 bp, 10 predicted proteins | sample Lox_Sample_24_FD_206723 | JGI IMG/M metagenome (GOLD analysis project Ga0335075, IMG submission 206723) | Soil microbial communities from Loxahatchee National Wildlife Refuge, Florida, United States - Lox_Sample_2.4 | ecosystem: Environmental > Terrestrial > Soil > Wetlands | place: USA... | reverse complement strand
CAGAAGGTCAGGGGTTCGAATCCCCTTAGCTCCACGATTTTTTGTATGCTTTTTCGAAGAAAAGCGCCAAACTGCTGGCACTTGGATATGGTCTGACCTGCGCGAACGCTCAACCTCACATTGGCGTGCCATATGCAGACGGCCGGGGTATCGCCCTGAACGCGCTCCCTTCTTGCCAAGGAGATGTTCCTTCCCGGCTGCCTGCCGCGGTCACCGCGGTCATCTGTTCAGCGGTCATCTGTTCCGTCGTGGATGCCTGGCCTGGGGTCGCGGGCGGATAGCGTGTCGTCGTGGCTGAGGTCCCGATGGCGGTTGAGGCGGAGCTGGCACGGCTGCGGGCGGAGAACGCCCGGCTCCTGCGACTGCTGAAGATGACTCCGCAGCAGGCGGCTCCGCCCGGGCCTGGGCAGGCCGGGTTCTTCGAGGCGCCTCCCGGGCTGGTCGACGACGGGTCGCCGCCGGAGGCGAAGGTGGCGTTCTACGGTGCGCTGTTCGCTGCCCGCACCGATGTGTATGCGATCCGGTATGACAATCCGCGTACCGGACGGGGCGGCTGGGTGCCTGCGGTTCGCGGCGGCTGGCGCAAGGGCATGAGGCACGAGGACGCCGAGTTTCTGCCGCTGACGCCCGGTGTGCTGGCCGCGCACCTGAAAGGCGAGGTGAACATCGGGCTGTACCCGCTGCTGGACGGCGACCGGTGCTGGTGGCTGGCCGCCGACTTCGACGGGCCGGACGCGCTGGCGGACGCGCTGATGTACGTCAAAGCCGCGCGGGCGCTGCAGGTCCCCGTCGCCTTGGAGGTATCCCGGTCCGGCGTTGGTGCGCACGGGTGGGTGTTCTTCACCTCCCCGGTTCCGGCCGAGGTGGCACGCCGGCTGGGCACCGGCCTGCTGCGCGAGGCCATGGCAACGCGGGGCCGGATGAAGCTGGACAGTTACGACCGGCTGTTCCCGTCCCAGGACCTACTCCCGACTGGCGGCATCGGGAACCTGATCGCCGCGCCGCTGTTCAGGCCGGCCCGGCGCAACGGCGCGACCGTGTTCCTGAACCTGGAGGACCTCGAACCGTACGAGGACCAGTGGCGGTGCCTGTCGATGCTGGGGCGGATGACGCCGCAGGAAGTCAAGCGCGCCGCTGACCGGGCCGGGCGGGTCGCGCTCGCCGGGGAGGTTACCAAGCTTGCCGCCCCGTTCTCATCGCAGATACGACCGCCCGCGGCAACGGTCCTGCATGTCCGGCTCGGCGCGGGCATCAGGGTCGAGCAGGCTGAGCTCACCCCGGCCCTGGCAGCGGCGCTGCGGCACGCGGCGTCGATGCACAACCCGGAGTTCTACGAGCGGCAGCGGATGCGCGCCTCGACGTACAACATCCCGCGGTTTCTGTACAGCTTTGACGAAACCATCGACGGCGGCCTGATCCTGCCGCGCGGCATGCTCGGCGCCGTCACCGCGCTCGCCGAACAGGCCGGCAGCCGGGTAGAGATAGCCGACGATCGGGCAATAGGCAAGCCACAGGAGTTCACGTGCAACGCCACGCTGACCCCGCCGCAGCGAGCGGCCGTCGCGGAGCTGACCCGGCACGACCTCGGCATGCTCGTCGCGCCGCCCGGGTCGGGCAAGACAGTCATCGCCTGCGCGGTCATCGCGGACCGCCAGACGTCAACGCTGATCCTGGTTGACCGCAAGGCGCTGGCCGACCAGTGGCGCAGCCGCATCAGTGAGTTCCTCGGCGTGAAGGCCGGGCAGCTTGGCGGCGGCCGCGCCAAGCTCCGCGGGACCATCGACATTATCACCTTGCAGACCCTCGCCCGCCAAGCCGACGTCGCCGCGCTTACCACCGGGTACGGGCTGGTCGTCGCCGATGAATGCCACCACGTTGCGGCCGCCGCGTTCGAGCATGCGGTCAAGCAGATCCCGGCGCGCCGCTGGCTCGGGCTGACCGCCACGCCCTACCGGCGCGACAAACTCGACGACCTGATCGCCATGCAAACCGGGCCGGTCCAGCACACGATCACAGGTCCGCGTGAGCCCACTGCCGGGGTACCGGTGCTGCCAGGCACCGCGCCCGGCGGCCGGCCGACGCCGGTGCTGCACCTGCACGCCACGTCCTACTGTTACGCGGGCGACGCCGATCCCTCCGTGCCGGGGGGAATGACGGTGATCTACCGCGACCTCATCGCCAGCGAGACGCGCACCCGCCAGGTCATCACCGATGTGACCGCTGCACTAGAGCAGGGCAGGAACTGCCTCGTCCTCACCAGCTGGATCGCGCACCTGCAGAAGCTCACGGACGGGCTGCGGGCCGCAGGCTACGACCCCGTCGTGCTGCGCGGCGGCATGGGCGCCAAAGACCGCGCCGCGGCGCTCGCCCGGCTGCGACCGCAGCCCGGCGGGTCGCCGCTGCTCGTCGTCGCCACCGGCCCCTACGCCGGCGAGGGCTTCGACTGTCCGCCACTGGACACCCTCTTCCTCGCCGCACCCGTCTCCTACCGAGGCAAGCTCGTCCAGTACGCCGGACGCATCCTGCGGCCCTGCGACGGCAAGACCACCGCCGAAGTCCACGACTACGTCGACGAACGTACCGGGGTGCTCGCCTCATCGCTCGCCAAGCGCGCACCCGGCTACACCAGCCTCGGCTTCCCTGACCCCCGGCGGCTGGCCTACACGCCCAGCGCCAAGGTGGCGGGCATAGCATGATCTAATCGCATGCCAGCGCGCCGATACTGGACTAATGGGTCCGGGCGGTTTTTGGTTTGGGTCCGGGTGGAGTCCCGGTGGGCTGGTAGTCGCGATCCGGGTGGATGATCAGCTCTCGCAGGAGTTCGCCGGTAGCGGCGTTGATGACCCGGACGTGCAGGTCCTGGACCAGCTTCAGGGCCGGTGACCGGCCTGCCAGGCGGCGGCCTGCTTGCGCGGATGGCCGCCCGGCCCCCTTCGTCGTCCGCGCGGCCGATAGGGTCATCCGGTGACAACAGGTCGTCGCCGTCGGCACCGCCCGCCGCACGGGCGGGCCGCCCATGCCTGAACTGCCCGAGGTCGAGTCGGCCCGCGCGGTCATCGAGCGGGCCGCGCTGCACCGGGTCATCACCGACGTGGATGACACCGACAGCTATGTCTGCCGTCCGCACCGGCCCGGCGAAATCAAGGCCGTGCTGCTCGGCCGCACGCTGACGACCGCGCACCGTCGCGGCAAGAGCATGTGGTGCGACACCTCGCCGGTGGCCGGCCACGACGACGGCGAGCCGGGCCCGGTGCTGGGCATCCACCTCGGTATGTCCGGCAAGATCGTCATCGCCGACGGTGAAGGCAACGAGATCGACGGCGGCGACTATTGGGAGCGCGGTAGAGCTAAGGGCGACTACCGGTACTCGCGTTTCAGCCTGACGTTCGCCGACGGTGGTGTGCTCAGGCTGGTCGACCCGCGGCGCCTCGGCCGGGTCCGGCTCGACCCGCCGGTCGAGGCACTCGGTCCCGACGCCCAGGCGATCACCCCGGCGCAGTTCCGGGCGGCGTTTGGCCGCGGCACGGCGCCGGTCAAGGCCCGGCTGCTCGACCAGGATGTCATCGCCGGTATCGGGAACCTGCTGGCCGACCAGATCCTTTGGCAGGCGAGGATCAACCCGAGTCGGCCGGTCGACGAGCTGACCCGGCCCGAAACCGATCGGCTGCTGCGTGCCCTGCGCCGGACGGTGAACGCCGCGGTCGACGGCGGCGGCGTCCACACCCTCGCGGTGATCCCCTTCAGGCGGCCCGAGGCCGCCTGCCCGCGCTGCGGCACCCCGATGGCGCATGGCACGGTGGGCGGCCGCACCACGTGGTGGTGCCCGCGCGACCAGATCTGATCGGAAACGTGGCCGGGGCGCCCGCGATGGGCCGCCTGTCATCGCTCGAGGGGCCCGGCCAAGTCTCGAACCAGCCCGGCCGTTCGTCGCCAGCCTCGCTGGCTTGGACAAGCGGTCGACCATGCAGACCTACAGCGAAAGAGCTCAGAAGGCTGACCTCACGAGCTTCTAAGCACTAGTGCATGCCGCTATGCTCGTGGGCTCAACTATGGGGTATAGCATTTTATGCTATAATATTGATGTGCCTGGACGCGGTGAGGTGCTCCGCGAGGTGATGCGCGAAACGGGCACCACCCAGTCCCAGCTGTCCCGCCTCAGCGGTGTGCGCCAGCCCAGCATCAGCCAGTTCCTGTCTGGCAAGGTCGACTTGAGCGATGAGCAGCTTGACCGGCTGCTGTCCTGCATGGGCTACCGCCTCCAAGTGCTCCGGCGGCCGGTCATCCCTGACCTCACCCGCTCAGAGCGCAGATCTTGGCGCCTGCACCGCGAGCTCTCCAGCCTCCTGACCAACAGCAGCTTCGAGGAATGGCGCCCCATCATCGAGCGCAACCTCCAGCGGCTCCGCAGCAGCGTGACGGGGCAGCCGCACGGCCGCAACCTTGACCGGTGGGACTCGCTCGTGCGGCGCGGCGATATCCTCGGCCTGCACCGCGTCCTCACCGGCCTCGACCGTGACTCCATCGAAATGCGCGAGGTCTCACCCATGACCGGACTGCTCCCCCAGAGCGAACGCCAGGCCGTTCTCCACGGAGCGAGCTGATGCGGCGCGACCAGCTTGAGCACGCGATCCGCACTGCCTGACAGATCATCGGAAGGCGGGAAGTAATCGTCGTCGGCTCTCAGTCCATCCTCGGCACCTTCCGCGAGGACCAGCTGCCGGACGAAGCGACCATGTCCGCCGAGATCGACATCCTCCCCATCGCCGGTGACAACGACGAGACCGCGCGCCTCGCCGACCTCATCGAAGGAGTCGCCGGCGAATTCTCCCCGTTCGAGGAACTTCACGGCTTCGGCATCGACGGCGTCGACCTTCAGACATCCGCCCTGCCAGCCGGCTGGGGCAAGCGGCTAGTCAAGGTCCAGAACGCCAACACCGCAGCTCCAGGTGGGGAACCGCAGTACACCGGCTGGTGCCTCGACAAGGAAGACCTGTGCGTCGCCAAGCTCTGCGCCTTCAGGGAGAAGGACCAGAACTTCGTCGCAGCCCTCCTCCGGTCCGCACTCGTCGACCGCGAGACCATACTCACCCGGCTGACCACCGTAGACGAGCGTTACCGTGGAGCAGCCGAGCGGGCTGGTCCCTGGCTACGGTCACTGGAAATAGGCAATTGATGTCCCTTCCCTCGGCCGGGAGGGAAGTCCAGCATCAGGACCAGAACAAGGACCAACGACCCCAGATTTCCCCGGACCGAGCCAGACGTCCCCGGACATTAGGGTCACTCTGGGTGCGACAACCGGACCCAGCGCGACACAGACAGACGAACCCCTTAGCTCCACCGATTTATCGGTCTTCTGTTCGATACTCAAGACCCTAATCAAGACCTTAACTGGTCTCGGCGTCTTCGTTGCCCTCGTCTGTATTGTCTTCCTCGTCGTCGAAGACGCCGTCCATCACGGTCGCTCCCCCGCGGATCTCAGGCACGATCACGTGGCGGTAGACGGTCTCGGTGACGTGGGACTTGTGGCCTAGCGTGTCGCTGATGTCCTGGTATAGGGACGCCGTTGCTGCTCATGATCGATACCGCCGTGTGCCGGCCCTCGTGAGCATGCCAGCGGCCGATGCCCGCCTTCCCGGTCATCTTGGAGAAGCGCCAGTTGAGCTGGTCGGACGTGTACGGATCGCCGTTCTCGTGGCAGAAGACGAGGTTGTTGTCGTGCCAGGCCCTGCCGGCTGCCCGGCGTTCTTTAGCCTGCCGTTGCTTGTGGGCCGTGAGCGCGGCGGCTGCCCACTTGGGGAGTTCCAGGGAGCGCTTTGACTTGGGGGTCTTGGTGTTGCCGCTCTTGCTCGCGGAGCGCCGGACATGCACCACTCCCCTATCGAGGTCTACGTGATCCCACGTGAGCTTGCGGAGCTCTCCAGGTCGCAGGCCGAGGGTGATCGAGACGACGAACAGCGCTTGGAGCCTGACGTTGGCTTCGTCGCTGTCGTCTAGGCCGAGTTTCGAGCGGCACGTACGGCATATCGTGTCTGTGAGTTCGGCGGAAACATCGGTAACGGTTGCGTCCCGGTGCGGCTTGTTTCCGCATGCTAGTTCGCCGGTGCCCGTCGATGCGTGGGCCGCGCCGTACCGGCCCTTGCTCGCCCGGACCACCTTGACGAAGCCTGCCTTCTGGCCGCTCGCGACCTTGAGCACCTTGCTCGCCTGCGCTTGCGTCATAGCACGCGGCGGGCGACCAGGTTGGCCGCTCGGCAAGTCGATGAGCTCAACGGCGTTCCGCGCGATGAGGTTGTGGACCTGCGCTCGCCTCGGCTGGGCACTGGGACTATGCGTGATGACGCCGTCAACATAAAATCCAGTCGTGATAGGCCTTGAGATGGCCTGGGTCCCCGGCGGATCTCTCTGGCAGCACTTGGTTGCCGTCAACGGTCATGATCAGGGGCAGTGACATCATGAGCAAGATTTCCCCAGGCGTTCTCGCGCCGCCGCGCGAGGTGCTCACGCCTGATGAGTGGCGGGCCCGGGGCCGGGAGCGGCGCAGCTCTGCGTCCCGGTCAAGCCATGCGCAATGGGCGCCGCCCGCGGACCGACCAGACCCAGTCGCCGTACTGGAGGAGCAGGCCAAGGCCCGGGTGCCGGACCTGATACCGATCCGGTACGGGCGGATGATGGCCTCGCCGTTCGCCTACTTCCGCGGCGCGGCGGCGCCGATGGCATGGGATCTGGCGCATACGCCCACGTCTGATATCCGGGTGCAGGCCTGCGGTGACGCGCATCTGCTGAATTTCGGCATGTACGCGGCGCCCGACCGGCGCCTGGTCTTCGACGTCAATGACTTCGATGAGACGCTTCCGGCGCCGTTCGAATGGGACGTCAAGCGGCTGGCGGCCAGCTTCGCCGTCGCCGCGCGGGGCAATGGCTTCTCAGACCGCGACGCCCGTACCGCCGCGCGCTTGGCCGTGCGCAGCTATCGCACCGAGATGGCGGGCTACGCCACGATGCGTTTCCTGGAGGTCTGGTATTCCAGGATCGATGTCGACGAGGTGAGCAGGCTGTTCGACGCGCTCCAGCCGAAGGACGCCGTGCGCCGCCGCCACCGGGATATAGCCAAGGCGCGCCGCAGCACGAGCCTGCGGGCGTTCCTGAAGATGTGCGACCAGGTCGAGGGGCAGTACCGTATCCGGCCGGCTCACCCGGTGATCGTGCGCTTTCCCATCGAGCTTTACCCGGGCGTCCTGGAGGAGCTGCGCAGCGCCGTCGCGCAGTATCAGCAGACGCTGAACGCGGACCGGCGGGAGGTGCTGCGCCGCTATTACTTCGGCGACTTCGCGCGAAAGGTCGTCGGCGTCGGGTCGGTCGGAACCGAGGCGTTCGTCATGCTGCTGATCGGCGACCGAGCCGACGAGCCGTTGTTCTTGCAGGTCAAGGAGGCACAAGAGTCGGTGCTGGCCCCGTTCGCCGGGCCAGGCGAGTATCAGCACCACGGCGAGCGTGTGGTCAGGGGCCAGCGGCTGACCCAGGCCGCTACCGACCCGTTCCTCGGCTGGACGACCGGCGCCGGAACCGATGGCAGGGCCGGCAAGCACTATTACGTCCGCCAGCTGCGCGACATGAAGGGCAGCATGACCGTCCCGCTGATGGACCCGCTGCAGCTTGACTACTACGGCAGGCTCTGCGGCTGGGCGCTGGCCCGCGCGCACGCCCGGACCGGGCGGGCCACCATGATCTCCGGCTACATGGGCGCCGGCGAGGTCTTCGACCACGCCATCGCGGACTTCGCTGTTGCCTACGCCGAGCAGAACGAGCGGGACTACCAGCGGCTACTCGAAGCCATCTCCGCCGGACGCGTGCTGGCGACCATCGAGCAGTAACAGCGCGCTGGCAGATAACGCCGGCACAGCTCCTAATGAATCGAAGAGGCCGACTCGGCCGATGTGCCGGACGCGGGTACGTCCGAAACTGGCAGTGGCCAAGGTATGGCTGTCAAGATCAACAACCCATTCGCTTATCGCCATGATTGGTCGACTCCCCGCCCGCAACCCGTGGGTCCCAACCCAATCGTCCATGCGGACGTAAGCAGCGGTGTGGCCACCGGCCAGGCCGACAAGCACACCGCTTCCCGCTTGAGCGCTGGAAAGTGCAATTCCGTTGCCAGTCCGCGTGAGGGGCGGTCACATATCGTCAGGGAGCACACGGAAGGCCGGATGCGGAGTAAGCGGACGAATCGCGCGGAAATCGCGGCGGTCCAGGGTGAGCACTGAACAGGTACGGTACTCGGCGGCCAGCGCCACGTTGACCCCATCGGCTAGGTCCAGGTCGAGGCCGGCGTACTGGCGCTGGACCTGTCGCGCGGTCTCGAGCAGTTCGATGGTGATCTCCGGGACGCGGAATCGCCCGCGCCGTACTTGGAAGACGATGAAGTCAATAAGAGCCGACCGCGCGCCGCTCCCGAACCGAACCTTGACGAGATGGTCAACTTCAGTCAGCACGAGCGGAGAAACCAGCGTCGTCCCGGCTTCAGCTAGCACCGCCTGGCAGCCGGCGGATTCCGGAGCGTTCTTGTCGGACGCGGCGATGAGCCCGGGTGTATCAGCGACGAGAATCACGACTCGGCCGCGCCACGGGCGACCGCCCTGGTCACCTCATCCCCCAGCGCTGGCTGGCCAGTCCCTTCGAACGTCGGCCAGTCGAGCGGCTCATCCCACACCCGGCTGGACATGGCTGCGAGGTGAATACCCTCTCTGATGATCTCGGCCTCCGGGACGCCACGCCGGGCGGCGGCCTCCTTGATGAGTATGAGATCGTCAGCGTCCGCGTAAACGTTGGTCCTTCTCAGAGATATGTACCAAGGGTAGTACACATTCAGCCTGACAGGCAGAGCCGAACAGGCCGCGCTTGCCCTGTTTTGTCGGTGGCATGCGGCACCATGTACACGTGGCTGACGAAGTGCCCTCGACGGAGCGCGGCCGGGAGACGCCGCAGGGCGGTACTCCCGGTGCGGCGCAGCCCTTCACCCACCTCGGCGTTCCGCACGCCGAGCAGTACCGGCGCCTGCTCCGGATCTTCGCCCGGGCGAAGGAACGCTTCATTGTGCACCTGCGCCCGGAGGACGTCGCCGCAGAGCTGCGGGTCGACGCGGATGACCAGCTGACCGAGGCGCTGGACCAGCTGGTCAGGTGGGGCAACTTGCGGTCTGACGTCGACACCAGCCGCGTTACCACGGTGGAGGATTTTCACCGCAAGCGGTCGCTGTACCAGCTCACGTCCGAAGGGCAGGCGGCCGAGCAGGCGATCGCGTTCTACGAGGAGGCGATCGGGCGCCGAGGCCAGCTCCAGTCGGTCGCTCTGGCCGACATCGCCGATCAGCTCCAGGCGCTGCTCGCACTGGCGAAGGAAAGCGATCCCGATCCGGCCAAGGTTCACCTGCTGCTGCTGTCGGTGGCAGAGCGGTTCTCCTCCCTCGCCGATAACGCGCAGGCGTTCATGTCCGCGCTGCGGCGGGCGATCGACTTCTCCGATGGGGACGTCGACGGCTTCATCGCCTACAAGGAACGGCTGATCGACTACATCAACCGGTTCATCGCCGACCTCGCCAACTCCGGCGCCCAGATCGCGGTCCTGCTGGCAGACTTGGAAGCAGCCGGCCATGAGCGGCTCCTGGCGGTCGCCGCAAGGCGCGAGGCGGCCGACGCGGTCCCTGAAGGAGCGGACGCGGCCGCGTCGCTGGCCCGTGCGGAGCAGCAGGCGCTCGACGGGTGGCGGAACCGGTGGCGCGGCCTGGACGACTGGTTCACCTCACGCGACGCCGGGCACCCGTCACAGGCAAGGATGCTGCGACAGGCCGCGGTGACCGCGATCAAGCAGCTCATCGACGCTGTCGGCCTGCTTAACGAACGGCGTTCCGGGCGGTCCGACCGGTCGGCGGACTTCGCCGCTCTCGCCCTGTGGTTCGCGCAGGCACCGGACGACGCGGCGGCCCACCGGCTGTGGCGGGCCGCGTTCGGCCTGTCCCCCGCCCGGCACTTGTCCGTCACCGGGGAGACCGCTGATGAATGGGAGAATGTGCCAGCCGGGACGCCGTGGGGCGAGGCGCCGCCAATCCGGATTTCGCCGCAGCTCAGGAAAACCGGAGCCTACGAGCGTCGCGGCAAGCCTAGCCAGGTAAAGGACCGCTCCGCGGCCAGGGAACTGCTGCGACGCCAAGCGGAGCTGGAGGCCGCGCAGACCGCCGAGGCCCGGCGGCGGCTGCGCACCAGCGGGCCAACGCTGCTGTCCGACTTGGACCTGCTCGACCCGAGGGCGTTCCGCTTGTTCCTCAGCCTGCTCGGCGACGCACTCGCGGCCCGAGCCCCGGGCGACACGGAGGTGAAGACCGTTACTAACGACGGCAGCCTGGAGGTGCGGCTGCGGCTGGTTCCAGACGGCGGCACGGCCACCATCAAGACCGAGGACGGCGAGCTTACCGGTCCCGAGCACGTCATCGAGATCACGGACCTGGTGCCGTGATCCCCTCCGAAGAGCAAGCACAGCGCCAGGCCGCCCTCCGCGCCCTGCTCGCCAAGCCGCTGCTTCTGGCCGCCGACGACGCCGAGCCGCTCCTGCTGGTCCGGCGGCACCTGCCGGCGCTCAGCGGCTGGCTGCGCAGGGAGACCG
>Ga0335075_10017506_pt1 | contig 10654 bp, 8 predicted proteins | sample Lox_Sample_24_FD_206723 | JGI IMG/M metagenome (GOLD analysis project Ga0335075, IMG submission 206723) | Soil microbial communities from Loxahatchee National Wildlife Refuge, Florida, United States - Lox_Sample_2.4 | ecosystem: Environmental > Terrestrial > Soil > Wetlands | place: USA: Florida... | reverse complement strand
TGGGCAGCCCGTTGCCCATGGGCTTGCCCATGGTGACGATGTCGGGTGTGATGCCGTGGCGCTGGTAACCCCACATGTGGGTGCCGGTGCGCGCGAATCCGGCCTGGACCTCGTCGGCGACGTAGAGGCCGCCGGCGGCGTGGACGACCTCGGGGATCGGGGCGAGGAAGCCGGCGGGGTCGGGGAGGACGCCGTCAGAGGAGAAAAGGGAGTCGGCGAGGAAGGCGGCGAGGCGGGTGCCGTGGCGTTCGAGGTCGGCGATGGCCCAGGCGACGGCGGCGGTGAAGTTGACCCCGGGTCCTGGCGCGGGGACGGCGCGGACGTGGGCGCCGAGCGGGACGCTCGGGCCGAGGCTGGGGGACAGCTCGGCGAGGGCGGCGGTCACGCCGTGGTAGGCGTTGGCGGTGACGATGACGCCGGTGGCGCCGGTGTGGTGGCGGGCGATGCGGAGGGCGAGGTCGTTGGCCTCGCTTCCGGTGCAGGTGAACATGGCGTTGGCGGGGCCGGGGAGGTCGTGGGTGGCGAGGAGCCGCTCGGCGTAGGCGATGACCCCGTCGGTGAGGTACCTGGTGTGGGTGTTGAGGGTGGCGAGCTGCCTGGTCACGGCCTCGGTGACGTGGGGATGGGCGTGCCCGACGGAGGGGACGTTGTTGTAGCCGTCGAGGTAGGCGTTGCCGTCGGCGTCGTAGAGGTGGACGCCGGAGCCGCGGGTGAGCGACACGGGCTGGTCGTAGAACAGCCGGCAGGCGCGGCCGAGTGCGCGGTCGCGGCGACGGATGAGTTCCTGGGTGGCCGGCGGCAGGTCCGCGGCTCGCGTGCCGTCGTAGCCGTTGACCATCACGGGAGCCGGCTCGGTCACTGGTCGCACCTCACGTTCGGCGGGACATTCCGCAGGCGGCCCGCAGGGTGCGGGCGGCGTCGTCGGGGCTGAGCAGTCGCAGGGCGGCGAGGTGCCCGATGGCTTGCGGTGTCCGCCGCAGCAGGTACGCGCGGTTGGCGGGCTCTCGCAGGGCGTTCGCCTGTGACACGATGATCCGCGCGGCGACCCGGGCGACGATGAACTCGGCGGCGAGGGTGAGGTCGGCGGGACGCAGCGGGTCGGCGGCGTGGTAGCCGGCGACGAGGTCGAGTGCGGGGGTGAGGACGTCGGGCGGGGCGCCGAGCTGGTAGCAGGCGGCGACGCCGACGTCCATGGCGACGGGTCCGGCGAGTGCGTCGCCGAAGTCGAGGATGCCGGTGATGCGGGAGCCGTCGGTGAGCAGGTTGTCGCCGTGGAAGTCGGTGTGGATGACCTGGACCGGGGTGTGCGCGAGGCGCGGCCGGACGTGGCGGTCGAACCGGTCGAGGCAGTCGGCGAGGGCGGCCCGCAGACCGCCGGCCGGCACCACCGCCACGGCGGGCAGGGCGCGGGATACTTCCGGCAGCAGGGCGTCGCCGGGCAGTTCGTCGAGCAGCGGGCGGAGCGCGGAGAAGTTTTGCAGGTCCCAGAGGTGGGTCCGCCGCGCGCCGGGGTGACGCAGGCCGCGGAGGGCGAGGTTGAGCCGGGCCAGGGTGGCGCCGGTCTCGCGGCGCAGGCCGGCGCCGACGGCGGCCCGGCCGAGCGGTTCCCCGTCGAGCCAGGTGGTCATCTTGGCGAGCCGGGCGGGGCCTTCGCCGCCGGTCATCCGTACCTCGGGTGCCCCGTCGAGCGCGGGGGTGACCCGCTGGACCGGCAGGTGCGGCGCGGCGGCGGCGAGGTGCAGCAGCACGGCGGTCTGGAAGGAGACGGGTTCCCCGGCCGCGCCGGCCACGCTGACCTTGAGCAGCCGGGACCGGCCCGCGGTGGTGGTCAGCCGGAACGCGTCGTCGTGCTCCGCCGCCAGCCGCTCGGCGCTCGCGCTGACCCCGTAGTACCTGAGCGCGATCTCCTCGGCCTGCTCCGGGGTGACACGGGGAACGGCAAGCACGGCCTTATCGTATCGTTTCTCGTCAATAGAGCCTGGTGTCGGCGTCCCCGGCCAGCGGCACGGCCGCGGTGACGATGGTTCCGACGCCCGGCCGGGAGGTGACTGTGAGCCGCCCGCCGATGAGTTCGGCCCGCTCGGCCATCGACCGCAGGCCGTACGTCGACGAGGCCGGGTCGTCGGCGCGGCCCCCGACGTCGAACCCGCGCCCGTTGTCGCTGACCCGCAGCAGCGCCCGCGACTCGTCGCACCGCAGCTCCACGGCCGCGGACGCGGCGCCTGAGTGCTTCACGACGTTCTGCAGCGCTTCCTGCGCGATCCGGTAGAGCGCGATCTCCATGTGCTCCGGCAGCCGGCTGGTGTCGGCGGCGATGGAGACGGGCAACTGGGCGATCGAGCGGGCCAGGGACGCGAGCGCGTCGGCGAGCCCGAGGTCCTCCAGGACGGGCGGGCGCAGGCCCGCGAGCGCCGCGTGCGCCTCCTGGAGCGTCAGGTCGGTCAGTTCCCGCGCGCGTTCGAGTTCGCGTGCCGCCATGTCGCGGCCGGGGCCGGGCCGCCGGGCGACCGCGTCGGCCGCCGCGTCGAGGTGGTAGGCGAGGCTGACCAGCCGCTGGGTGATCCCGTCGTGGATGTCGCCAGCGAGCCGCCGCCTTTCGGCTTCCTGCGCCGCGATCACCTGCTCCGCGAACCGCTCCGCGGCCTGCTCGCGGGCGGTGAGCCGGCGGTGCAGCCGGGCCTGGTGGACCGCGCCCGCGACCAGCCGGCCGATGGAGACCAGCAGCCGCACGTCCCGTTCGGTGAAGTCCCGCCGCGAGCGGGTGTGCACGTTCAGGACGCCGACGAGCCCGCAGGCGCCGCTCTCCATCGGCACCGACACCATGGACGTGTACGAGCGGCCGCCAAGCTCGGGAAAGTACCGATACCGGGGGTCGGCTTCCTTTCCCGCACTGATCACGGCGGGCCGGCGGTGGGAGGCGACCCAGCCGCTCACCCCCTCGCCCACGGGCAGCCGGATCTTTCCCGCGCAGCCGTCGAACGGCGGCGTCGCCCCGGTCAGGGTCAGGGCACCCCCGCCGTCGTCGAGCACGTGCACGAAGCAGACGTCGGTGCCGGTCGCCTCGACGATGAGCTCAGCGACCCGTGCGGCCAGCGGTTCGAGCGCCGGCCCGGCGGAGGTGGCCTCGATGATCCCGACGAGGAGCGCGTTCTCCCGTTCGGGGTCGGGCAGCCCGAGCCCGGGCCCCGCCGCGGCGGAAGGGCTCACCGGAACACCCCCTCCCGCAAGGCGACGGCGACGGCGCCCGCCCGGTCGCCAACCCCGAGCTTCCGGTAGATCGCGCGGGTGTGGCTCTTCACGGTCTCGTCCCCGATGACCAGCCGCGCCGCGATGGCCCGGTTCGACAGCCCGGCGACGATCAGCCCGAGCACCTCGCTCTCCCGCTGTGACAGCCCGAGGCGCGCCCCCGGCCAGAACTCACCGCTGTCCAGCCTGGCCGCCGCGGTCGCGGCCCGCGCCGCGAGCGCCGGGTCGACGACGGTTTCCCCGAGCCGTACCTGCTCGAGCGACCGCACGAGTTCCTCACCGCCCACCCGCTTGAGCAGGTACCCGGCCGCCCCCGCGCGCAGCGCCTGGTAGAGGTACTGCTCGTCGTCGTAGACGGAAAGCAGCACGACCCGGCAGCCGAACGCGGCCTCGACGAGCTGACGGCACAGGTCGAGCCCGCTTGACCCGCGCAGCCGCACGTCGCAGAGCACGACGTCCGGAGCCAGGGCGGTGACGACGGGGAGGGCGTCCTCCGCGCTGCCCGCCTGCCCGACGACCCGTACCCGCCCGGCGAACCGCGCGAGCATGGCCTTGAGCCCCTCGATGACCAGCTCGTGGTCGTCGACGAGGACGACGCGCACGGGTCGGCCTTCCATGCTTGACCACGATAAGTGGTCGCCGGGGAATCGCCTAGCGTCCGAAGGCCGCTGGATTGTCCCCCCGTGGTGTCCCCCGGCCGGGGGATTCCGCCCGCGCCGCGGATACGTAATGTGACTGTTTCCCGGCAGGCAGCAGGGGCAGCGGAAGGAGCGCGCGTGCCAGACAAGCTCTTGCGCATGCACCGGACCGGCCAGGGCCGCGCGGTCAGGGACCGCCCGGTCATGCTGGCGATCGCCGGCGACAGCGCGTCCGGCAAGACGACGATCACCGCGGGCCTGGTGCGGGCTCTGGGGGCGGAGCGCTGCACGGCCGTCTGCGTCGATGACTACCACCGCTACGACCGCTCGGAGCGCAAGGTCCTTCCGTTCACCGCGCTGCACCCCGACTGCAACTTCATCGACATCATGGAGCAGCACCTGCAGCTCCTGGCCACCGGCCACCCCGTGCTCAAGCCGGTATACGACCACCACGCCGGCGCGCTCACCCGCCCGCAGTACGTGGAGCCCAGGGAGTTCGTCATCATCGAGGGCCTCCTGCCGCTGCACACCAAGCTGGCGGCCGCCTGCTTCGACGTCACCGTCTACCTCAACCCGCCGGAAGCCATCCGCCGCGACTGGAAGGTCAGGCGCGACACCACCCAGCGCGGCTACACCCAAGAGCAGGTGCGGGCCGAGCTTGACCGCCGCGAACCGGAGTCGGACCGGTTCATCCGCCCGCAGCGCGCCCGGGCGGACATCGTGGTCCGCTTCGCCCCGGTCGAGCAGCGGGCCGACCCGCCGGACACCCCGCTGTCGGCCGAGCTGCTGCTGCGCCCCACGATCAGGCACCCGGACCTGACGGCGATCCTGGCCGGCAGCGGCGGCTCGATGCACCTCAAGCTGACCCGCGACGAAGACGGCCGCCCGGTCGACTCCCTCCACGTCCACGGCTACGCCCCGCCCGAGGACACCCAGCTGCTGGAAAAGGAGATATGGTCCGGCCTCGGCGGCACGACCGAGCTCCCGCCCGTCCTCGGCGACCTGGGCGAGGGCAAGCGCAGCGAGCCCCTCGCGGTCACCCAGCTCCTGCTCCTGCACCACCTGATCGAAGCCGCCCGCTAACCCCACAACCACAATCAAAGATCAAGACTAAGATCATGCTCCCGAACGAGTTCGGCCATCTCCCGGCCCCTCGCCCGCGCCATCAGCGAGTGCGTGCCGCTCCGCGCCGCGCGTCCCGGGAGTGTGTGCCGCTCCGCGCCGCGCCATCCGTGAGTGCCGGCCGCCCGCGCTACGCGTCCCGTGAGTGCCGGCCGCCCGCGCTGCGCGTCCCGTGAGTGCCGGCCGCCCGCGCCGCGCGTCCCGTGAGTGCCGGCCGCCCGCGCCGCGCGTTCCGGGAGTGCCGGCCGCCCGCGCCGCGCGTTCCGTGAGTGCCGGCCGCTCCGCGCCGCGCGTCCCGTGAGTGCCGCGCGCCCGCGCCGCGCGTTCTGGGAGTGCCAGCCGCCCGCGCTGCGCGTTCCGGGAGTGCCGGGCGCTGCGCGCTGCGCGTTCTGGGAGTGTCGGGCGCCCGCGCCACGCGTTGCGGGAGTGTGTGCCGCTCCGCGCTATGACGGAATGTCGGGGCGCTCAGCGCCGCGCCATTTCCGGATATTTCACGATTTCGCCCGGCGGGCCGAGCTGGTGCGGAAGGCGGGGTCGGTCCCGGGGGGCCGCGGTCCCCGGGGGGAAGGCGGCTGCCGGTCGGCGGCCAGCCGCGTGGGCAACCCGCCCCGGGAGTGGCGATTAACGTGAAAACTTTGTCCAACCGGTAAAGAAAGTTCGCCTGAGGCGAGCTTTCTTTACCGGTTGTACCGAATTTACAAGCTAATGCCCTACCGAAAGCGCTTTCCGGTGCCGCCGCAGGCAGGACGGGGCCCGCTCGGCCGCAGACCCCGGCCTCGGTCGGGATAACAGCAAGAAGCGTTCGCGCCGGGACCGAATCACTCGGCTCGATCGGGCACCGCCGCCCTTATTGTGAGATAACAGCAAGAAGCGCTGGCGCGTAGGTGCCGCATGGCTCTGCTCGGCCACCGGTCCGTCCAACCGCCCTCCTGATAACAGCAACAAGCGCTCGCGCGCCCGCGCCCGCGCCCGCGCCCGCGCCCGCGCTCACGTGCCCGCGCCCGCCCGCCTGCGGGCGCCGGGGCGTGCGGGCGTGCCGGGGCGTGCGGGCGTGCCGGGGCGTGCGGGCGTGCCGGGGCGTGCGGGCGTGCCGGGGCCCGCGAAGGCGCCCCGGCGGATAACAGCAACAAGCGGCACGCAATCCAATCATGCGGTGATACTTAAGCTAAGGATTTAGTTGGCCATGGGAGGTGTTGCGTGTCGACGGAGGCCAGGCTGCGCGCCCTCGTGGCCGTCGCCGACTCCGGGTCGGTCCGTGAGGCGGCCCGCAGGCTGATGGTTACCGAGCCGGCCGTCTCGGCGGCCCTGGCTGCCCTGGCCCGTGAGGTGAGGGCGCCGCTGGTCGAGCGCAGCGGCCGTGGCCTGCGCCTGACCCCGGCGGGCGACGCCTACGCGGCCTACGCCCGCCGCATACTCGGCCTGCACGAAGAGGCGCTCGCGGCGGCCCGCGCCGGCGGTGACGCGGGACGCGGCCTGGTCAGGGTGGCCGCCGTTCCCACGGCGGGCGAGCAGCTCCTGCCGGCCGCGCTGGCCTCGTTCCTGGCCCGGTACCCGGCCGTTGACCTGCGCCTTGAGGTCGGCCCCTCCGAGCGGACCTGGGCCATGTTCGCGGCCCACGAGGCCGACGTGGTCATCGGCGGCCGCCCGCCCGCGCACGCCGCCGCCGCGGTAATCCGCGCGACCAGGCCCAACTTGCTCGTCGTGGTGGCGGCGCCCGCCATCGCGGCGGCCTACGACCCGGCCGTCACCCGGTGGCTGCGACGCGAGGCCGGCTCAGCGACCCGCGCGCACGGCGAGAGCCTGCTCGCGGGGCTTGACGCCGCCCCGCCGACGCTGACCCTCGGCTCGACGGGCGCGGTGATCGCGGGCGCGGTCGCCGGCCTGGGCGCGACCCTGGTGCCGAGGGAAGCGGTCAGGGACCGGCTGGACGCCGGCGACCTCGTCGAGGTGCCGGTGCCGGGCACTCCGCTGCGGCGACCGTGGCGCGCGGTCACGCACGAGGCCGTCCCCGCGGCCGCGGGTCTGCTGGTGGCCCACCTGATCAAGCACGGCGGCTGGCACGCGGCCCCCAAGCCGCACCCCAGCCCCCAGCGAACAGCCACCCCCGGCGAACAAGCCGGCCCTCACCGAACAAGCCGGCCCCCGACCAACAAGCCAGCCCCAGCCCCCAGCTCCAGCCCGCACCCCAGCCCCAGCGAAAAGCGGCCAGTAATAGAGATATAAAGCATTCAGTTAACAGTCCATCAAAAGAGTTAATTGATCATTGTGTAATCGCCTTCCAGGATGGAGTCGCGGGCAGCGAACCGCAGCGAACCGCAGCGAACCGCAGCGAACCGCAGCGAATACCAGGGAGGGCCGGACGATGACCGAACGGTGGAGCGCCGGAGTGCTCCAGTACGCGGAAATGGGCTACTGGCAGCCCGACTACGAGCCGAAGCCGACGGACGTCCTCGCCGCGTTCCGCGTTACTCCGCAGCCGGGCGTGCCGCCCGAGGAGGCCGGCGCGGCGGTCGCGGGCGAGTCCTCGACCGCGACCTGGACGGTGGTGTGGACCGACCGGCTCACCGCCCACGAGCACTACCAGGGCAAGTGCTACCGGATCGACCCGGTGCCCGGCTCTGTCGGCCAGCACGGGCCGGAGCAGTTCATCGCGTACATCGCCTATGACATGGACCTGTTCGAGGAAGGCTCCATCGCCAACCTGTCCAGCTCCGTCATCGGCAACGTCTTCGGCTTCAAGGCGCTCAAGGCGCTGCGGCTCGAGGACATGCGCATACCCCCGCATTACGCCAAGACCTTCCAGGGGCCCGCGCACGGCGTCGTGACGGAGCGCGAGTACCTGGGCAAGTACGGCCGGCCGCTCCTCGGCGCCACCGTCAAGCCGAAGCTCGGCCTGTCCGCCCGCAACTACGGCCGCGTCGTCTACGAGGCCCTGCGGGGCGGCCTCGACTTCACCAAGGACGACGAGAACATCAACTCCCAGCCGTTCATGCGCTGGCGCGACCGGTACCTGCACTGCATGGAGGCGGTGCACAAGGCCGAAGAAGAAACCCACGAGGTCAAGGGCCATTACCTCAACGTCACCGCCGCCACGATGGAGGACATGTACGAGCGGGCCGACTTCGCCGGGGAGATCGGCAGCGTCATCGTGATGATCGACCTCACGGTCGGCTACACCGCGATCCAGTCCATGGCGAAGTGGGCCAGGAGGAACGGCGTCCTGCTGCACCTGCACCGGGCCGGCCACTCCACCTACACCAGGCAGAAGTCCCACGGCGTCTCCTTCCGCGTCATCGCCAAGTGGATGCGCCTGGCCGGGGTCGACCACGTGCACGCGGGCACCGCCGTCGGCAAGCTCGAAGGCGACCCCAACTCCGTGCGCGGCTACTACGAGACGCTCAGGTGCGACAAGACGGACCAGGACCCGGTGCGGGGGCTTTACTTCGAGCAGGACTGGGCGTCATTGCCCGCCGTCATGCCGGTCGCCTCCGGCGGCATCCACGCCGGCCAGATGCACCAGCTGCTCTCGCTGTTCGGCGACGACGTGATCCTCCAGTTCGGCGGCGGCACGATCGGCCACCCGATGGGCATCGCGGCCGGCGCGACCGCCAACCGGGTCGCACTCGAAGCGATGGTCAAGGCACGCAACGAGGGCCGCGACATCGACTTCGAGGGGCCGGACATCCTGCGCGCGGCCGCCAGGCGCAGCCCCGAGCTCGACGCGGCCCTCGCCACCTGGGGCGACGTGACCTTCAGCTACGAGTCCACCGACACACCGGACCTGGTGGTGACGCCGTCATGAGCCACACCGCCCGAGCGGCCAGGATCACCCAGGGGGCGTTCTCGTTCCTGCCCGACCTCACCGACGAGGAGATCGCCGCCCAACTGGCGTACGCGCTTGGCAACGGCTGGGCGATCTCGATCGAGCACACCGACGATCCCGCCCCCCGCAACAACTACTGGGACATGTGGGGCCTGCCCCAGTTCGACCTGCCCGACCCGTCCGCCGCGCTGATCGAGATCAACGAGTGCCGCGCCGCCCACCCGGGCCGCCACATCCGCGTGTCGGCGTACGACGCCTCCTACGGCCGCCAGACCACCGCGCTGTCGTTCATCGTCCACCGCCCGGCATGACCGCGCGGGAAGAGCGGTCGGAACAGCGGGAAGAGCGGTCGGAAGGGCAAGAGCACGGGTCGCCGCCGGTACCGGCCGCCCCGCCGCCGCCGCCCGCCGCCGCGACCGTCGATCTAGCCGCGGAACGAGAGCAGCTCCACGTGGACGCCGTGCTTGACGCCCTGGACGCCGAACTGGTCGGGCTGGTCCCCGTCAAGACGCGCGTCCGCGAGATCGCGGCCCTGCTGCTGGTCGAGCGGGCCAGGCTGAAGTTCGGCCTGTCGGCGACGCCGCCAAGCCTGCACATGTGCTTCACCGGCAACCCGGGCACGGGGAAGACCACCGTGGCGCTGCGGATGGCGGAGCTGCTGCACCGCCTCGGCTACCTGCGTACGAGCAAGGTCGTCGCGGTCACCCGCGACGACCTGGTCGGCCAGTACGTCGGTCACACGGCGCCCAAGACCAAGGAGGCGCTCAAGCGCGCGATGGGCGGCGTGCTGTTCATCGACGAGGCCTACTACCTGTACCGGGCGGAAAACGAGCGCGACTACGGCGGCGAGGCGATCGAGATCCTGCTCCAGTACATGGAGAACCACCGCGACGACCTGGTGGTGATCCTGGCCGGCTACGCCGACCGGATGGAGGCGTTCTTCGGCTCCAACCCGGGGATGTCGTCGCGGATCGCCCACCACCTGGACTTCCCCGACTACGCGCTCGACGAGCTCGCCGCGATCGCCGCCCTGATGCTCGGCGGCCAGCGGTACCGGCTTTCCGCCGCGGCGGAACCGGTCCTCCGCGAGTACCTGTCCCGGCGGATGGCCCAGCCGAGGTTCGCGAACGCCCGCAGCGTGCGGAACGCGCTGGAACGCGCCCGCCTCCGCCAGGCCAACCGCCTCATGGCCGCGGCCGGCCCCGTTACCAGGGACGACCTGATGCGCCTGGACCCGGAAGACTTCCTGGCCAGCCGGGTGTTCAGCGAACCCCATCCTGATGCCCCTGGTGCGTCAAACCTGGCCGAGACGACAGGATAGAACGACAGGATTGAAAGGTTCGCTTGAGTGAGGAATTGTGACTCTCGTGAACTGAGAGGCGAGTTACACGCGCCTGGGCGGTTCGCGGTGGCGAGCGCGGGTAGCGCCTGGGTATGCGCGAAAAACCGGTGATCGCCGTGGCGAACCGACTGCCCGTCCAGCAGGGCGACAACGGGTGGGAGCTGTCGCCTGGCGGCCTGGTGACCGCACTGAAGCCGGTGATGTCCACCCACCCGGGCGCCTGGGTCGGCTGGGACGGCGGCGCCAAGGGCGTGCCGCAGACGCTACCGGACCTGGGCGTCCGGCTGATGCCGATCGGGCTGACCGCGGCGCAGGTGCGCGACTACTACCGGGGGTTCTCCAACGCCACCCTGTGGCCGTTGCTGCACAACGCGATCGAGAAGCCCCGCTTCGAGCGCGTGTGGTGGCGCGCGTACCAGGACGTCAACCGCATTTTCGCGGAACGGGCCGTGACCGCGCTCGACGAGCAGCCGGACGCGATCG
>Ga0335075_10017505_pt1 | contig 10654 bp, 7 predicted proteins | sample Lox_Sample_24_FD_206723 | JGI IMG/M metagenome (GOLD analysis project Ga0335075, IMG submission 206723) | Soil microbial communities from Loxahatchee National Wildlife Refuge, Florida, United States - Lox_Sample_2.4 | ecosystem: Environmental > Terrestrial > Soil > Wetlands | place: USA: Florida... | reverse complement strand
TAGCCGGGAAGTCACCCACGGAGCGGCCGACGGCACCCCCACCGTCTTCATCCATGGCGTCGGTTCGAGCATCGAGTGCTGGGACGGCGTGCTCGAGCACTTCGAGCCGCCCGGTCCTGTCATTCGTTACGACCTTCGCGGCCATGGCGAGTCGCCGAAGGTCCCAGGCCCCTACGAGCTCGACGACTTCGTCGACGACTACGTCGGTCTGCTGGGCGAACTTGGTTTCGGCCGGGCCAACATCGTCGGCTTCTCGCTCGGAGGCCTTATTGCGCAGGCCATTGCCATCCGGCGCCCCGAGTCGGTCGAGCGCGTCGCCATCATGGGGGCCGTCGCCGGTCGCACGGCGGACGAGCGCGCGGCAGTACTCCGGCGTCTGGAGGCCGTCGAGAAGTCCGGCCCTGCCGGGATCGCTGCCCAGGGCTCAGACAGGTGGTTCACCGACGACTTCGCCGCGAGCCATCCCGACGTCGTGTCCAGGCAGATGCAACGGCTCGCGTCGACGGACCGCGCCGGATATGAGGCTGCCTACCGGGTGCTCGCCACGAACGACCTCGTCGGCGAGCTGCACCGCATCGGCGCGCCGACTCTCGTGATGACCGGGGAGGGGGACGTCGGCTCGCCGCCCCACATGTCGCAGCTGATGGCACTTCGGATCCCGAACGCCGAGGTCGTGATCATAGAGGGCACGAAACACGGAATGCTCGAGGAGTGCCCCGAGCGCGTGGCGCGAGAGCTCAGCCGGTTTCTCCGCAGCGGGAACAACCCAAGCGGAGAGTTGCGCGCCGCAGGCCTCCGTGTGCGGCGTGACGTCCTGGGCGACGAGTACGTCGAACGGGCCCTGACGAACAGCGACCCATTGTCGGCTGAGTTCCAGCAGTTCATTACGCAGTATTGCTGGGGCGAGATCTGGACCGACGGCCGGCTTAGTCGACGCGACCACAGCTTGCTCACGCTGGCCATGACGGCGGCTCTCGGCAAGGTGAAGGAGCTCGAGGCCCATACGCATGGGGCGCTTCGCAACGGCATTACGCCAGCCGAACTAGCCGCTGTGCTGCGCCAGATCACGGTCTATTGCGGCGTGCCGGCAGGCGTGGGGGCAGCAAGCGCTATGCGAGCCGTCCTCATTCGCGACCAGAACGGCGCCGGAGGCCCTAGCGCCAACGGCGCGACGCACACCGCAGCACGCGACACCGATGGCGAAGCCGCCGTCGACCTTAAGCCGACCGCCGCAGCCCCCGGCGACGGCGTTCGTCCGATCAGGCCCTGATCGTGCCGTGACAACGGATCCGACGAGCTGAGGAGTCTCAGAGATGCCGCTTTCCCCGAAGTCAGAGTTCTCGCGCGAGGAGACCGAACTCCTCTACGCCTTGCAGCGCGGCAAGCTAAGCCGACGGCGTTTCCTCACCTATGCGGCCGGCACGTCGGCCGCCCTCGTCGTGGCGGGCTGCGGCACGAACACGCTGCGCGCGAGCACGACCGCCGGCACCGCAGGCAAGCCGAAGCGGGGCGGCTCCCTGTCCTACACCTTGCCGGACCAAGTCGAGACGCTCGATCCTGCCTTCTCAACGCAGTTCGGCGAGCGGCCCGTCATGCTTTGCATCTACGACCGCCTGGTGACCTACGACACGAACTTCAATATCACCCCGGGGCTTGCGCAGACATGGTCGTTCAGCGACGGGGGTAAGACGCTCACGCTGCATCTGCAGCCGAACGTCAAGTTCCACGACGGAACTTCATGTGACGCCAATGCCGTGAAGTGGAACCTCGACCGCCTTCTCAACCCGCAAGTGAACGCCCCGATGGCGAGCCTCATCGTGCCGCCGCTCTCGGCCGTAACCGTCGTAAACTCGACGACCGTCCAGCTCCATCTCTCTAGGCCATGGCGCCCGCTACTAGCGGCGCTGGCCGACCGTGCTGGGTATGTCGTCTCCCCTGCCGCTGTCCAGAAGTACGGAAAGGACTACGGCTCTCACCCGGTCGGCTCGGGGCCGTTCCGTTTCAAGTCGTGGGTGCCCGGGGGCAACATCACGCTCGAGCGCTTCGAGGGCTACTGGCAGAAGGGCAAGCCCTACCTGGACGAGATCATCTGCACCAACGTGATGGACTCGTCGGTCGCTGTCACCGCGCTCGAGGCAAACCAGCTTCAGGTGCTGACAGATATCCCCGCCTCGTTGCTGCAGGCGCTTGCTAACAACGAGAACGTCTCGGTCAATAAGATCCGGGGCGGCCACTGGTACGCAACGCAGTACGACGTCAACAAGCCGCCGTTCAACGACAAGAACCTGATGGCGGCCGAAGGCTACGGGGCCGATCGGAAGGCTGTGCTGGAACTCGCCTTCTCGGGTCTCGGGGAGGTGGCGACGAATCCGCTGATGGTCGGCTGGGCCGCGCCTAAGCTCTCGTATCCCGGGCCATACCCGACGAGTTTGAGCAAGGCGAAGTCGGCTTTGGCAAAAGCGGGCGCGGTCGGCCACCAGCGGCTCACGTTCACCGCCGCCTCCGACTACACGGCCTATTCCGACCTCGCCCAGGCACTCCAGCCCGGCTGGAAGTCGGCCGGGCTGGATATCTCGATTCAGGGCGCGGCTTACGCGACCTTGTACTCCGACCTTCAATCAGGAAAGTACGACTGGAGCGAGACCGACTGGACGCCGCGGGCCGACCCGGACGGCCTGTTGCGGTTGCTGTTCTACACGGGTAACTCACAAAACACGACCCGGTTCAGCGACCCACAGGTCGACCACCTCCTCGACCAAGCGGCGGAGATCTACGACACGAAAAAGGCGCTGCCGCTCTATGAGCAGATCCTCTCAATCGTGATCCCGTATGGCGGCTACGACTACATAGCAATGCCGGAGCAGGTGGCGGCAACGCGTAGCAACGTAGGCGGCTTCGTCCAGTACCCGGACGACCTCGCGCGCCTCGCAGATCTCTACTACACAGACTGACCGTGCCGGCAAAACGGCAGCAGGCAGGCGCATTTGCCAGGAGGGAGGGTAAGTGCTCGCGTACCTAGTTCGCAGGGTGGGCCACGCCATCATCGTTCTGTTCGGCGTGACGCTCGTGACCTTCCTGCTCACACGAGTGGTCGGCAACCCGGTCCAGCTCATGTTCGGCCAGGGCACGGCGGTCACGCCCCAACAGGTGGCGCGCACTCGCGCCTCGCTCGGGCTCAACAAGCCGCTCGTGCTGCAGTACCTCACATGGGCGGGGCATGCCCTCACCGGGAACCTAGGCCGCTCGTTCACTGAACCAAGGACAGTCGCCTCCGACATTGCCTCGGCAGCGCCGGTAACGATCGAGCTCACCATCCTCGCCATCGTGCTCGCGGTCCTCATCGGCGTGTCCGTCGGGACCTTGGCTGCGGTGCGGAAGGGCTCGGCGGTCGACACAGCCAGCGCGGGCGCCTCGTCACTTGCGCTCGCGGTGCCGAACTTCTGGCTCGGGCTGATCCTGATCTACGTAATCGGGCTGAAGCTCGGTTGGCTTCCGGTGAGCGGCTTCACGCCGATCACGGCGTCGCTCGGCGACAACCTGCGCGACATGGTCCTACCCGTACTCACGCTGTCGGCCTTCTACGCCGGGAGTTATACCCGCTACGTGCGCTCCCTCGTGCTGGCGGGCCTGTCGCAGGACTACGTCCGTGCGGCCGAGGCGAAGGGGATCTCGAGGGCGCGAGTTCTCCGCCACCATGTGCTGCGGAACGCCTTGATTCCCCTTCTCACCGTCATCGGTCTCGACGTGGCGGGCCTGATGGGTGGAGCTGTCGTGACCGAGGTGATCTTCTCGCTCCCTGGTGTCGGGTCGTTGCTCGAGAACGCTATCCTCACCGGCGACGTCCCCACCGTCGAGGGCACGATTCTAGTTATTGCTGTCGGGGTCGTCGTTCTGAACATGGTGCTTGACCTTCTCTACGGCTACCTTCACCCGCAGGCGAGGGTCATCTATGACTGAGGTCTCGCTGCGCGATGAGCCTGGTCTCCCGAGCGCACAGCTTAGGGAGACGTTGCCTGAGGACCCGGGCCGAGCGCTCCGGATCGCGCGCAAGGCGCGGAACGCGTTCGCCTACCCGCGCCTCGTCGTCGGATCGACGATCCTCGTGATCCTCGTCGGCAGCTCGGTGCTCGCACCTGTCTTGGCCACCCAATCCCCTGACGCCATCCACCCGCTGGCGCGGCTGCAGGGGCCATCCGCTCGATTCCTGCTCGGCACGGACGCGCTAGGGCGCGACCAGCTGAGCAGAATTCTCTACGGCGGGCAGGTAACTTTTATCGTCGTCGCGGCGGCCGTGCTCGTCGCGGCGTCCATCGGCACCGCGCTCGGGCTGGCTAGCGGCTATCTGCGCGGCTGGATCGACACGCAGGTGATGCGGCTGATGGACGGTCTGTTGTCGTTCCCGTCCCTCATCCTTGCCATGACGATCGCGTTCGTGCTGGGCCCGAGTGTCCTAACTATCGTCGTTGCCCTCTCGGTGATTCAGGTGCCGTCCTTCGCCCGCGTCGTGCGGTCCCAGGCGCTTGCCCTCGGCAAAGCGGAATTCGTCGAGGCGGCCCGAGCGTCGGGTACAAGTACCGTCCGCATCCTCTACCGGCACTTGCTGGTCAACATGAGCGATGTCTTGCTTGTCCAGCTCTCGATCGCCGCCGGGCAGACTATCCTCACGGAGGCGAGCCTCAGCTTCCTCGGTCTCGGCGTGCCTCCTCCTGCGCCTAGCTGGGGCGGGATGCTGCACGACGGCTATCCCTACCTGCAGTTCGCGCCTTGGGCCTCGATTATCCCCGGTGCTGTGATCTTCCTGGCAGTTCTTGCCTTCAACCTCGTCGGGGACGGCCTGCGCGACCTCCTCGACACGAACCGCCAGCGGTTTGTCTAGTGCTGGAAGAATCCGACGTGGCTGAAGAGACTGCTCATCACGGGCATCCGGTGGCGGAACAGCCCCGCCTTCGAGCTGACGGAAGGAACATGCTCATGGAAGAGGCAGTCGCTGACAAAGCGGTGGGGAGCGAAAGCCGAGGCTCACAACCCGACGGCACCAAGGAAAGCCGGGCTCGCGTGCAGCGCGCGCCGGCGCCGATCCGCAATCAAGTGGCCTCCTATCTGCGCGACGCCATCGCCGAGGGCGTGCTCCAGCCGGGGCAGTCCATCATCGAGCGCCAGATCAGCGAGGAGACGACTGCCAGCCGTGGGTCGGTGCGCGAGGCTGTCCGCCAGCTCGAGGCCGAGGGCCTGCTCGTCGCTAAGCAAGGCCGCGGCACGTTCGTCGCGTCACTATCTGTCGGTGAGGCGTGCCAGCTCTACGAGGTGCGGTCCGTGCTCGAAGGCCTCGCGGGCTGGCTCTTCGCCCTGAAAGCGAGCGACGAAGAGCTCGGGAAGTTGGAGGACATCGTCGAGCGCCTGTCAGGGCTCATCGACGACCCAGCCGAGCTGCTTCTGGCAAAGAACGACTTCTACGAGGTCCTGTTCACCGGTACCGGTAACCGCGAGCTGCACCGGTTGATCGAGACCTTGCACGTTCGCGTCACCCTCGTCCGCGCGACTTCGCTCTCGCGCCCAGGCCGTCCCGTCGAGTCGGTCACGGAGTTGCAGGCGATCGTGGCCGCGCTGCGCGCCCATGAGCCAGCGCGAGCCGCCAGGCTGCTCGTCGAGCACATCCGAAACGCTGCCGTCGCGGCCGTCGGCGAGGATGCGGCGTCGACGATGCGCACGCCCGTCCTTACGGAGCCCGACCAGTGAGTGACAGGCCACGCTGCGCCGAGCCGTTAGCCACGCACATTCACCTGGGCCAACGAGACAGAGGCAAGGAGAGAAGATCATGGTGAGCGGTGAGGTCTTGGCGAGGTCGCAGCGGGTCGTCGCGGCGTCGTCGCCCGAGTTGTGGCCGATGCTGATCGATGGCGAGTGGGTGCAGGCCGCTGGGAGCGAGGCGTTCGACGTCTTCGACCCCGGCCGCGGCGAGGTGATCGCGACGGTCGCGGCCGGAGGACAGAAGGACGTCGATGCCGCCGTGGCGGCCGCCCGGCACGCGTTCCGCTCCGGAGCCTGGCGGGAGTTGCCTGGCGGCCGCCGCGCCGAAGTGCTCTGGGCGATCGCGGACGCCGTCGAACGCCGCGGCGAGGAACTCGCCAAGCTGGAAAGCCTAAACCAGGGCATGCCATACTCCTCGGCCCTGTCCGGGACGATCCCGTCAGTAGCGCGGTGCTTCCGTTACTACGCCGGCTGGATCGAGAAGGTGCACGGGCGGTCAGCGGATCTAAAGCTGGACGGGAACCGATTCCACACCTACACCCGCAACGAGCCGGTGGGAGTGGCCGCGCTTATCATCCCCTGGAACGCTCCGCTAACCATGGCAGCCTGGAAACTGGCACCCGCCCTTGCCGCCGGCTGCACGTGTGTGCTGAAGCCGGCGGAGGAGACGCCGCTCACGGCGCTATGCCTCGCGGAGCTGATGCTGGAGGCAGGGGTGCCCGCCGGCGTCGTCAACGTCGTGACGGGACTCGGCTCGAGCGCGGGCGCGGCGCTGGCAGCTCACCCGGACGTCGACAAGGTCGCCTTCACCGGCTCGACCGAGGTCGGAAGGACGATCGTCACGGCGGCCGCGGGCAACTTGAAAAAGGTCTCGCTGGAACTCGGTGGCAAGTCGCCCTTTATCGTCTTCGAGGACGCCGATCTCGATGCCGCAACGACAGCGGCCGCCTGGGCCATTCTTTCCAACACCGGTCAGGTGTGCACCGCTGGCTCGCGGCTCTACGTGCACGAGTCCGTCTTCGACCGCGTCGTCGCCGGGGTTATCGAGGTCGCATCGTCGGTGCACATCGGCTACGGGATGAACCCGGAGTCGCAGATCGGGCCGCTCGTCTCCGCGCGCCAGCTCCAGACTGTCGCTGGCTATGTTGAAAGTGCACGGGACGATGGAGCCCAGATAATCGGGGCCGGGACCATTCCGGCCGGGGGCTACTTCTTCCGGCCGACCGTTCTAACCCAGGTCGCCCCCACTATGCGCTCAGTGCGCGAGGAGATCTTCGGGCCCGTCGTCGCAGCACTGTCTTTCAGGGAGCAGGACGAAGTCGTCGAGGCAGCGAATGACACGCCCTACGGACTGGCCGCGAGCGTGTGGACTCGAGACGTGGGCCGAGCGCTCGAGATGACCGAGGCCCTGCGGGCCGGGCGGGTCGGCGTGAACGTACACGGAATACCCGACGTCACGATGCCGACCGGCGGATTCAAGCAATCGGGCTGGGGCCGCGAGCTCGGGCCGGAGGGGATCGAAAACTACCTCGAAAAGAAGTCCGTCTTTGTCCGGTACTGACTCCGCGAACAGCGCTATGGTCTCGTCTTTCCGCCCAACCGATCCGTCAAGTCCGGTCACGGCGCTCCCATTGCCGCCCACTGGAGGCATTGGCGCTCAAGGCCCTGGCTGGAGCCTGCCCAACTGGGTGCTCCCGCTCCTCCCCGACTTTATCCGGGAGGAGGCGGACGCCGTCGCCTCGATGCTGCGGCCCGCCGACGAAATAATGTCGGCGTCGGCTCTCCACTCCATGACAGCGAGCCGGCTCAGCTTCGCCAACACCCTCATGGACCGCATGGTCCGGAAGCACTGGGCGATCACCCTTCAAGAGTGTGAGGTGAAGGCCGACGCGACGGGCTACCTCGGCTACGAGCTCGCGGTCGAGGGACGGACCTATAGTTTCGGCGTCTTCTCCAACCCGCCGATGCCGCCGGACCACGTCAGCCTCTTCCGCGACACGCAGACCGACTTCTTCGCGGCTTTCGTCGACGGACCGCTCGACCGAGCGCGCATGGAGCGCGAGTGTGCCGAGTTCGACCGCGAACTGTGGCGCGGCCGCACCGACGAGAAGGCCCTCGGATGGACAATCGCCCGGCGCAGCCGCGTATTCGACGCCGTCGTCTCCAGTCTGGCGAGCGGCCGGCAACCTGACCGCCAGCTCGTGATTGATAGCGGCGGCTACCTCATCCGAAACGGCGGCTACTACGGCAACGGGCGCATGGGCACAGCAGCATGGATCTCCTATGCCGACGAGGACAGCCCGCTGTCGGTGCCCTACTACATCGACGCGCTATGCCTCTACCTGTGGCGGGTCGCGAGCTTCGACGTCGCTGACGCGGCGGCCCGCGCCGTCAACAAGGCCGCTGTCCGCCTCGACGATGATTTCCGGCGGTACTTCGGCATCGGCAACTCGTCCGGGCTTGGCACGATCGCCGCGCTCATCCGCTGGCCCGCGCGAGTCTCGGCGATGGTACTCAGCCGCGAGCTCGCGTTCGCCTACGTCAAGTCTCGGCCTGGGACGCCTGAGCCTGGCGCTGTAGCCAAGCTGATCCGCCTGCTCTCGCGGGCCCGCGACTCGTATGCGACGGCCCTTGATCCCGGTGCCGGGCTCGTCGAACCGCGCCTGACCGTGGCGGCTGCCATCGACGCCATCATCGGCGATGTCCGCGACTTGGAATCCAGCTGGCACACGAGGCCTCCGCAGCGACCGTGGTGCGAGCTCATCGAACGGGCCTCACGGCACGGGAGCCGGGAGGCGGTAGAGCTGGTGCACGCCCTGCTGCTCGAACTTTACCCAGAGGTCGATGCCCTGCAGCGGGTCCAGCGCGACGGGGCCATCCGGCCCCTAGAGATCGCACCGGAGATGTCGCTCAACGATTTGTGCGCCCTCATCGAGCGGGAGTTCTCCTGGGCCTTGGACGTCGCCTTTGCGGAGAACGGCAGTAGAGAGTTCTTCTGGTACCGCTCAGAGGAAAACGGCGAAAACCGCCGTGGAGAGCGCCCGGTCGACCTCGGGGTCGAGCGTGAGACATTCGTCGACGTCGCCGGGATCGTCCGCCGTCTGTACGACTTCGTCGTGTCGGATCCAGGGCCGACCGTCGGGCACTTCCTCCTCAGGGAGCCGGAGCACATGCTCGCCGTGGCGCGAGTGCAGCTCGCAGCCACCAGCCCGTACAGCGAGCTTCGGGCGAACGTCATCGACCGCCACTTCCGGGCGAGCGACGGAATCCGGTGCTTCCTCACCCTGCTCGGGCTGGAGCTGCCAGCACCCGCCTCCGCGCGCTGGGTGAGGGGTGTCTTCTATCGAGGGGCGCCTCTTCCGGCAGAAGTCGCAGCCGGCAAAGGCTCGGAGTGGATCTTCCCGCGGCTGCCGGCCGCCGAGACTGAAGACAGGCAGGAATCCGTTGGAACCTGAGGGACCGAAGACGGTGCGGGTGGCCATCCCGGAGATTCGCCGGATGATGCCGGACGTGCTCAGGATGGTGGGTATCCCCTTCGGACAGGCCGAGATCTGCGCCGAGCTCGCGACCTGGACCGAGGCAGCCAAAGGCGGCACAATCGTGTTTCTCCGCGACCATCGGGAGCGACTGGAGTGGATCCCTAGGCCGCGCGCTCTCGTGTTGGCGGAGGACCCGGGCGAGTTCGTGGTCGACGCCCGCGGAGGAAGCTGGCTTGAGCTCGGACCGGCCATTCTCGGCTTCGCAATGGCCAACGCCAGCCGGGCAGGCTATGCGGCAGGGTCGGTGCGCAACGTCTTCGGCGAGCTCTTCATTCGGTACCTCGAGTCGGCCGCTGCCAGGCACCGCTACAAGTTCCAAGCTCGCCCGGTCGCCGCGGGCGGTACAGGCCCCGCAGCCGTCGAGGCGCAGGGCGAGTACCAGGTCAGCTGCGTGCTGGGCGCGGAGCCGAGATCAGTGTCGGCGGACGAAGCGCGCTACAGGGCGAAGCTCGTCTCCGGGCTCGACATCCCAGAGGACGAGTTCCTGTACTTCCGGTCCCTTCACGAAATGCTACGCGTCCCGACCTCGCAACGTTCACGCTCACACGCAGGCTGAGAGGAAGCTAGCGATGCAATACGTCCGTCTCGGAACGACAAACCTGGTGGTATCGAGGGTCGGACTTGGAGCTATGGGTTTCGGCAGCACGAGCTGGCGACCCTGGGTACAGGAGAAGGCGTCCGCCCAACAGATCATCGCGAAAGCGCTCGAGCTCGGCGTGCGCTTCTTCGACACGTGCGATTACTACTCCGCCGGTGAGAGCGAACACCTTCTCGGCTCGATCCTGTGGAGCATGGTCGACCGCGAGGAGGTCGTCATCGCCACGAAGGTCGGCAACCCGATGGTCCCGGGCCCGAACGGTCGTGGCTACTCGCGCAAGCACATCCTGAGTGCCGTCGAAGCCTCGTTGCGGCGACTTTCTACCGACTACATCGACCTGTACCAGACGCACATCTGGGACGCCGAAGCGAACGTTGAGGAGGTCGTGACCGCCTTTGACGACCTTGTACGCACCGGCAAGGTCCGCTACGTGGGCCTGACCGACGTACCGACATGGCAGTTCGCGAAGGCAGTTTACTTTGCACGGTACCGCGGGATGGCGGCGCCGGTGAGCGCCCAGTTCCACTACAACCTGGTGTGGCGCGGTGCCGAGCGGGAGCTCATGCCGTTCTGCGAGGCGGAAGGCATCGGGCTTCTTCCTTACAGCCCGCTCGCCCGCGGCTTCCTCTCGAGCCCAGCCGGCCACGCGAGGGACACCGACCGAGCGCGCTCCGACGGCTTCGCCAAGGAGTGGTACGGCCGCGGCGAGGACGAGCGCGTCCGGGCCGCTGTCGACAAGATCGCCTCAGATCGAGACTCCTCCGCCGCC
>Ga0335075_10017504_pt1 | contig 10654 bp, 9 predicted proteins | sample Lox_Sample_24_FD_206723 | JGI IMG/M metagenome (GOLD analysis project Ga0335075, IMG submission 206723) | Soil microbial communities from Loxahatchee National Wildlife Refuge, Florida, United States - Lox_Sample_2.4 | ecosystem: Environmental > Terrestrial > Soil > Wetlands | place: USA: Florida... | reverse complement strand
CGGCCACGTTATCGCTCAGCGAGACGGCCATCTGCAGCAGATCCCGCATCGGCACATCCACATCGGCATTCGGATATTTGGCCTGCAGCGGGCTGTAGACATGCGGCAGGATGCGGTCCGACGGAAGGAAACGCACCGGCTGGTCGAGCGAGAATTTGCCCTGCTCGATCTCATGCAGCACTGTGAGCGCCAGCGGCAATTTGAAAACCGACTGCATCGGCGGATGCGCATGCGGGTTGAGATCGCAGTTCAGCGCAGAGCCCGGCAGCGAGCAGGCCACTGACACCTTGCCGCGCGCCTCGGCGGCGATCGCCTCAATCTGCTGCTGAAGATGGCTGTCGGCAAAAGCCTTGCCTCCGGCCAGATAAGAGTTGGTGCCGGTCGCCAGGCCCATCACTTGCGCTGGAAGAGGTTGAAGAAGAACCGTGGCTGCGCAGGCGAATGCGATCCGCCGCCAAAACGTCTTGCTGGGAGACATATCAGCACGGTAACAAACTAAGTTGTGGTCAAATCCGCGCCTTTGGATTCACGCCCCAAAGAAGTAATTAGCGCCAGGAAGCAGGCGACAATGAGCACGGTTGCGGCCAGCACGCGCCCGTAGCCGCCGAAGCGCTCCGCGGCCTTGGCCTGGATCACCGAGTTGCGGGAGGTAATCAGGTTGCCGAGCTGGTAGGCCAGCCCCGGGAAAGTCGCGCGCACCGCGCCCGGAGACAGCTCACTTAGATACGCCGGCACGATACCCCAGGCTCCCTGCACCATGAACTGCATCAGGAAAGCCCCGCCGGCGATCACGTAAAGCGAATGGGAGAGCGCATACATCGGGATCATGGGCAAAGAGAGCAGGGCGGCGGCGATGATCGTCCGCTTGCGCCCGAAGCGCTCCGATATGCCGCCGAAGAAGATGCCGCCGGCCAGCGCTCCGATGTTGTAAACGATGCCGAGCGCACCGGTGAGCTCCGCCGGAAAGTGGTGATCTTTTTCGAGAAACGTCGGGTAAAGATCCTGCGTGCCGTGCGAGAAGGCGTTGAAGCCGGTCATCAGCAGCACCAGGAAGAGAAAGGTCGGCGCATATTGGCGGATGCCCTTCAGCACGCTCGCCTTGGGAATCCCGGTCGATGCCACCAGCGCATCGGCGCGGTTGTTACGCTCGCGCCATACCGGCGACTCCTCCACCTTGAGGCCGATATAAAAGACCAGCAGCGCCGGCGCCGCGCCCACCATGAACATGCCGCGCCAGCCGAAGGTGTGCCCATGCCAGGTGATGCGCGCGAAATACGGAAAGAGCACCGCGTACGCGGCCGCGGCCACCAGGTAGCCGACCGCGTATCCCTCCTGCAGCAGCCCGGAGAAAAATCCCCTGCCTTCCTTGGGCAGCGTCTCGAAAGCCAGCGCCGCTCCCACGCCCCACTCGCCGCCCATGGCGATCCCGAAAAGCGCGCGCAAAATGTACAGCCCATGCAGCGAGGTCACGAAGGCGCAGGCCAGCTCGAAGACCGAATAGCAGGCGATGTTCAGCATCAGCGCCGGGCGGCGGCCGTACTTATCCGCCAGCGCGCCGAAGAGAAACGCGCCCACCGGCCGGAAAGCCAGCGTAAGGAAAAGAGCCTCGGCCACGGCCGAAGGCTTGACCTGAAAATCGCCGGCGATCGACGAGACACAGAAGACCAGGATGAAAAAGTCGAAGGCGTCGAGCGACCAGCCCAGGAAGCACGCCGCGAAGGCGTGGCGCTGGTGAGAATTAAGGTTCCGGAACGGGCTTGGCATAGGAGTTGAATGGATCGCGATTCCGGCTCCTGACGAAGGTATCAGACTAGAGGATCTTATCTGCGGATCAATTCCTTCAGGTGGCTAGATGCGTACCGTGGCTAGATGCGTACCCAGGTCTCTGGGGGATGAAACCTGGGATAGACACGCGCAGCGCAACGAAATGGAAATGGTTCTGGTATGGGGGAGGAGGATTACAGGGAGCCAGTGCCGTTGGTCACTGCCTTTGCGACGGTGCTCCCGTCCTGCTCCTTCGCCTTCTTGTGAATCTGGTGGTGCAGGCAATAGAGCGCCAGCTCGAGCCGGTCCGATACGCCCAGCTTGTCGTAGATCTTGCGCAGGTAGTTTTTCACCACCTGCTCGGTAGTGCCAAGCTGGAAGGCGATCTCCTTGTTGCGCTTGCCCTGCGTGATGCAGGCAATGATCGAAAGCTCCTTGGGCGAGAGCCGGGGCTGGGACTTGGGATTGGTGATCGAAGTCGCCTGGGAGCGATACGCTTCGATGACCCAGTTTACAGACTGGTTATCAATCCACGTCTCACCGGAGGCGATCTTGCGCACGCACTTCACCAGCAGGTCGGGAGCGATGGAACGGGGAATAATGCCCCGCACGCCGCGCCGGTAAAGCTCGACCGTATGCGCTTCATCGGTGCCCGACGTCTGCACGATAATCTTCATTTCCGGAGCGATGCGCACCACTTCCGGAATTACGTCCGAGGTGCCGGCAATCAGATTGCCTTCCATCAACAAAACCTCAGCAGGATGGCGCGCAATGGCATCGTACAGATGCTCGACACGCTCGACCTGGCCCACGACACGTATATCGTCCTCCAGGGCAAACACCTTGCGCATGCCCACACGATAGATCGCTTGCGAGTCGGCCAGGAGAATGCGAATGAGAGGTTTGCCCGATTGCGGCGCACCGTCGCCGGCGTTCGCCTCTTGCTGTTCGGGAGTGAATTCGGCCATAAGGATATCGGTGGTGCCTCCAGTCACTGAAAGCTGTATTCGTCGATCACTGCGGCGGCGAAGGCCTTCGAGCTCTCGAAATACGAACGCACGATCCTTCCGGTGCAATGCACCGCCGCGGTTTGTTGCGCCCCAATGACGCCTTCAGGAATTTCGATCAAGAATTCAACCTCAGTCCCCAGTGGCAATAATTCATCGAGGTGAAAGAGAATTCCACTTGCTGAAATATTGTCCGTCACCGCGTCATACTGTTTGGCCGCCGCCACCAGATGAAGAGGTAACGCGATCGGAAAGCGCACCGAGGTGCGAAGCCTCGGTTTACCGCTCCCCTCAAACCCTATCCCAGACCGCTCAATTGCCGGTTCAGCCAAGTCCATTTTTCTAACTCCAGACGCCCATGCCATTTGCCAACTTACTCAAAATAAATGTACAGACTGAACTTGCCTTGAATTACGAAAGTTTACACCTTTGGACCTATGAATGACAGTAAAAAGGTTGGACCTTCAGTTACCTGCGTACTGAAATGGGCAATTCATGCAGAATCAGTCCTTAACGGGCGACCTCGCGCCGCCGGAAATCAATGTTCCTGGGGGTAAAACGCCGCCGACGCGCCCACCCATTCCAGGTCGCGATTGTGATCGACCCCCATCATCTTCCCGCGGCCGAGACGAATCAAGGGCAAAACCGGCTGCAACTCTTCTCCGTCCGGCCATAGATACAAAATTCGGATCTCCGGCTGGGTCATCCCGAACGGCGTATCGATCACCGCCTCGAACTTCACCCGCTCCTGCAGCAGGTAATTCCGGCGCTCGCCAGGAGCAATTGCGCGCAGGTCCTGCTCGGAGGGAGCAAACTGTATGCCCTTGCCGGCAAACGAGAAGAGCGGCTTCAGAATCCATCGCTCCCGATCCGCGGGCAGCCGGTCGCGTCCGACGCCTTTGAACCAGTCGTCAAGAAAAACCGCCGGGGGCACGCAGGGATGATCGAGATAAGGAATCGAGAATTTGCTGAGGTGGAAGTACCAGTTCGGATGGCCGGCCCACTCCACATCGAAGGACTCGCGGTAGTCGAAGTGCAGGCGAACCTCCTTCTGGATCAGCTCGTCGACAATGGCCCGGTTGTAGATGCGGTGAATCGGAACCAGTCGCTTGCCCTCGCGGTAGCAGAGCCGCGGCAGTTTGCCGGGACGATCCTGCGGCCTGATCTCGGCAATATCCACGATGCGGATGCCGAGCCGGTCCGCCGTCACCTGGAAGTCGGGCAGCGTCTTCTGGTGCATCGGATCGACCTCCGCCAGGACCACGTTCTCCGGAGAATGCCCGTTAAGTACCACCTGCGCCATCTTCTTCCAGAAGCTGGCCTCGGTGTTGCCGCCAAGGTAAAGATCGAGCGGGCCGTGCGAGTCGCGGGCCATCGAATCGAGATCGAACGTGGACCGGTAGCTCTCCGCCAGCACATATTGATACGCGTAGACCGACGGAAAGGCCTGCAGCTCGACCAGCCGCGGCGCAAAACTCCCGTCGGCATTCTTGACCAGCCCGAAATCGACGGTCATGAAGTGAGGATGGGGCGTCTCGCCGGCCGCGCGCCAGCCCTCGGGAATGGCCTTTGACGATTCGGCCAGGTACTCGCGATCCGCAACCAGGCTCCGCGTAAGCTCGGCGCCGACCGACGCCATCTCGTCCAACAGCGCCTTGGGGAAAAATACCGGAGTCTCCGCTACCCGAAACGAGACATGAGTGCGCACGCAGGCATCGAGATTGCGAAGGAGAAGACGGTAGGCTTCGGGACGATAGCGCGAGTTAAATTCCTGCCGCAGGGACCGGATCACGCAGATAGCCTATACCTTTTGCCGGATGGAATGCAGCGGAGGGGCGAGCGGGTCAGGTTGAAGCACCCCCGTCAGCTCACGGGGAAATTCAGCGGAGCCGAACCGGCGCCAGCCCCGAGAACACCCGGACACCCGCAAACAAACTTCAGTGACGCGGCATATCCCGTCTGCTACGATGCCTTCCTCCCCTGAAATCGCAGAAATGGCAGGCGCCGAAGATGACTCTGTCCGCCCGTGCATTCCCGATCGCATCCGCCGACGTCTGGTATTGCAGCAAATTCCGGCCGCGCTCAGTTCCGGAGATCAGCGCTTTCTGTCTCGCCTTTCTGCTGCTCGTGCTTCCCGCGACTGCGCAAAAGCCGGAGCCCGATCAGTTCACGCCGGTTATCGCCGCTCCGCTTACCGCGGGCGCTCAACCCTTTGCCGGAACGGACGGCAAATACCACGTCGTCTATGAGCTGACGCTGACGAACACCAAACCCACCACGGCCACCTTGAAGAAGATCGAGGTCCTGGACGCGAGCGATGCCTCTGCCTCTGTCGTGGCCACCTACGAGGGCGCCACCTTGATGGCGCGGCTGAGAACGCTGGCCAACACCCCGGCCGGCAGCCCGGAGATCGAGTTCGACGGCACGCGGCTCTTGCTGGTCGACCTCGCCTTCGGCTCCCGCGCCCAGGTCCCGGCCCGGTTGCGGCATCGCTTCGAGATCATGGGCGCTACCACCCCTGCTCCCTCGCCGATGACGCCCGAAGCGATGACCTACACCGCGGCGTCGCTGCCCCTGGGGCCTCCGCCGGTGGAGATCGGGCCGCCGCTGCGGGGCACCGGCTGGGTTGCAATCAACGGATGCTGCGAGCCGGGGCTGGCCCACCGCGGAAGCAGCCTCTGCGTGAATGGCCGGATCGCATTCGGCCAGCGCTTCGCCATCGACTGGATGCGCCTCGATGAGCAGGGGCGCCTGGTGCATGGCGATCCCGCCGACGTTCACAACTACTCCGATTATGGCGCGGACATCCTCGCCGTCGCCGACGGCACGGTCGTCGATGTCCTCAACACGCTCGACGATCAACCGCCCGGCCAGCTCCCCGATCCCAAGACCATCACCCTCGAAAATGTGGACGGCAACCACGTCGTCCTCGATATCGGCCACGGAGTCTACGCGTTCTATGCCCATCTCGAGAAGGGATCGATTCCCCTCACCGAGGGCCAGCACGTCAAGCGCGGAGACCTGCTGGGCAAACTCGGCAACACCGGAAACACCTCGGCGCCGCACCTGCATTTTCACTTGATGGATGGCCCATCCCCGCTTGCTTCCAACGGATTGCCCTACGTCATCGACAGCTTCGCACTCACCGGGCAGATTCCGGTGGATAAGGACCCCGCCGCAGCCACAACCACGGAAGGCAGCTGGAGCAGCGATCTTTTCCCCGCCGCGAGCCAACGGCACGGGCAGTTTCCACTGGACCTGAATATCGTCGACTTCCCGGCGCAGTGACGGAGCGCAGCCGGGGCGATGCCAGCACGGACCGACCCTCGTGACCAATGCTCGAATCGGAAGGGCGCTCCAGGTTTGACCCCGGACCGAGTGCTCCGTATCATAAGAATTCGGTCCACTTCCCTTCCAGGATCAGTTTGGCGGCGTAGCTCAGATGGTTAGAGCGACGGACTCATAACCCGTAGGTCGGCAGTTCGATTCTGCCCGCCGCCACCAGTCAAGCGCGACTCGTCCCAGGCCCAGTCCCCTACGAAGTCCCCTCCGAAATCCCTCCGAAGACCGGCTCACTTCGCGTTCTTTGCCTCTTTCACCTCCTTTGGATCCTTCACCCTGTAGCTGTATAGGATTTTGTCTCCCAGGTCCTGGTGGACGCCCAGATCGTCCAGCGCTTTTTTTGCGCTGTCGGGCAGCGGCTTGCCGGGCTCGAAGACGATAGCATTCCCGTCCCAGTCCCCGACCAGCACCGCGGACACGAAATGGAAGGCCGGCGTGGCCTTGGGAATGGAGACGAAAATCACCTCTTTCGCATGCCACGAAGCCTCGGCAATCGTCCGCGAAACCGGCGAAATGTCGTGAACCAGAAGATTGAGCGACAGCTGAGCCGCGCTGCCGTGGTTGGCGATGTGGTAGGCGATGGTATTGGCATCGCGGATCGAAAGATCACTGCGGTCGACAGCATCACAGGCGTGCTCGCCCGCAGCCCCGGGAATGCACTCGAAGCGCGGACTCCCCCAGCTGTCCGCCGCGTATTGCGGGGGCACCGCTTTGGTTCCGGAAAAGTCCTTGGGCGCAATCTCGGTCGCCGCAGGCACGTCGATCGTCAGCGGCGGATTCAGCAGATGCGTGGCCTGCGACGGCTCCAGCGAGGTGACAACAATCGAGTAGTTCCCCAGGCCGGTGTCCGCCTTATCGGCCGCTCCCGGGTCGGGCGGCGGACCCGGAGGCTGGCCCCATGCCAGTCCGGCAACGAACAGCCACGAGATGAGGAGCAGGCAACGGCCGCGCATGGGTCAATCCTCGGCAAAAAAGCACTGCATTTCGAGAGGATCATAACAATGGCGCGGCCCCCGCGATCGGCCGGCTCCGCGGAACTTCTTCCAACTTTCCCAGAGCGGGAAAATTGCCATTTCGGATCACCGGCTCCGGGGCGCATTGCACCGGTGGCTGAATCGATCACCCGAGCTCAAACTAATCCAGGACACGGAAGGGATCTTCTTCCTCTGGTCCGAATCGATTTGCCAGCGATAGCGAGCCGAACGGAAGATATCGGCGAGCCCTGCGCGGCCGCCCACGTTAATGGTGCGATTCAAATTGAAGAGAATGGAGACCTCGAAGATGAAGCCGAATGAGCCCAGCCGCACCGCCCTGATACCCGCCCGGCAACGAGCTGCTCATCAGGTGCTCGATCATGGCTCAATCCTCTATGACCCCTTGGCCATGAAGATTCTGCGCGAAGAGGAAAAAGACGTGCTGCAATTTGCCAACGCACACCCCCTGGCCAGCATTGGACGTCTCTTCACCGCTGCGCGAAGCCGGATTGCGGAAGATGCTCTGTCACGAGCTGTCGAGAGAGGCGTCCGGCAGATCGTCATCCTTGGCGCCGGACTCGACACTTTCGCTCTCCGGAACCCCCTTGGCGCAAAACAGATCCCTATCTACGAGGTCGACCATCCCGCCACGCAGGCATGGAAACGCCAGCGCCTGGCCGAGGCCCAACTCCCGCTTCCGCCATGGCTCATTTTTGCGCCGGTTGACTTCGAGCGGGATGATTTGGGGGAGAAGCTGGCCGCCTCGGGCTTCCAGCCCAACTCTCCGGCGTTTTTTACCTGGCTCGGCGTTGTGCCATATCTGACCGAGGATGCGATCGGCAGCACCCTGGACTACATCGCTTCGATCCCGGACGCAGAGGTGGTCTTCGACTACATGGAACCCCCCGAGGCATTCTCAGAAGAGATGAGGGAATTCGTTACCAAGCGAACCGAACAGGTTGCAAAAATGAATGAACGCTGGGCCAGCCGTTTTGAACCGGCCGGCATGGCGACGATTCTTCATTCGCATGGATTTTCCGACATCGACGACATCGATTTCCAGGCGATCAAGTCCAGCTTCGCCCACGCCGTTCAAGGGCTCGCGTCCGGGCAGGCTGGCCTTCACGTGGTGCGCGCCAGGCGCTAGCCAAGCGGTCCAGGGGCGCGCGGGGACAAGATTACCCGCTGGCGGCCTCGTTCCGGGTAGAACGAGTGGTAGCCATGAACCCGAATCAGAACCCGGATCAGGCGCCGGAGGGAACCGAATTCCCGCCGGGCATGGTCGAGTAATCGGGCTTGGGCGGCGAGCAAAATGACTCGAACCAGCGGCTGATGTAAACCTGCGCGTCCGCCTCTCCGCACAGATGCGCGCACCGGGAATACTGGCCGAGTCCGCCTCCCACCGCAGGACCGTCAACCATGCGGTTTCGGCCGGCTCAGCGGATTTTCTTCCAACTTTCCCAGAGAGGGAAAATTGCCATTTCGGATCACCGGCTCCGGGGCGCATTGCACCGGTTGGCGGAATCAAGGGCCCGAAAGCCGGCCACGAATCACCCGGCCACGACGCTGCCCAGCCGCTCTGCCGGCTCCCCGAATTTGGCAGAAAGTCGAGGGTATTTGGCATGCCTTTGAACCAGCGTCACGCGAGCCCGGGCATCTTATCCGCTGATGCTTTGAGGAGGACGGTGACGGTCAGGCTTTGGGTGCCACTCAAATGCGCAGCGACACGACGGTGACCGTGTGCTTTCCGATTGATAGCCACTTACAAAGGGAGAAGAAGAGATGTTCGATCAGCTGCGCGCTTGGGTGGTTTTTGCTACAGCGGTGTCTCTGCTCGGGGCAAACAGCATCTCGGCGCAATCCACCCCATCCGCAAATGGCGAGGTGGAAATTCAAGGCAAAGTTTTGCTCCGGGACGGAAAGCCATGGATTCCCCACGGTTTTTATCAGATCGCCTTTGAAGTAGCGCCGGCCAACCTGGCGCGAGCCGATCATCCCTTCTGGACAACCGCACAGGAGGATTACCGGCCCGAAGAATACCTCGGGATGCGCGCCGCCGGCGCCGATACAGTTCGCATCCAGATCGCGCAGTCCGGCGCTGATCCCCGGAGTCCGATCTACGATGCGGCGTTTCTCAGCAAAGCCCTGGACGCCGTTCGTGCCGCACGGCGAACCGGATTGACGGTCATCATCTGCATTCAAGGCGAATCCCATGTTCCCCGCGTGAAGCCGCTGGATCTTCCCGGCGACGGCACGCGCCGTATTTGGAAGAAGATCGCCCCCGACTTCAAAGACGATCGAGGAGTCATCTTCGAGCTTCTCAATGAGCCGCATCTCCTTCCCAGCCCGGCGAACTGGATTAAGTGGAAGGCGGCCATGACGAAGACGGCGCAGGTGGTGCGGAACGAAGGCGCAAAGAACGTCCTCATTGCCGACGGGCTCGACAGCGGTCAGGTGCTTGACGGCGCGCCGCTGCTCGATGATCCGCAGGTGGCTTATGCTTCACATCCGTACGCCGACCAGCGGAGCGGCCAGTATGGTCAGACGCGCCAGGCATGGGAGAAGAAATTTGGCGCCTTCGCACAACGAGCGCCGGTGATCATCACGGAGTGGCATTTTGGCGGCTACTTCTGCAATTCCGATACCCCTGCTGCGACGCTCGACTTTCTGCACTACATCGAAGAGCGCCATATCGGCGTAGTTGTAGGGACCTGGGACTGGCCTCCCACCGGCTTCGGAAATGCCCGCTGGGGCTTCCCTGACGCCAAGTTTTCCAGCTTCTCGGGGCTCTCCTGCCATCAGCCAGGATACGGGTTGGGCCGGGTCATAAAGACTTGGTACACCACCGGGCGCATACCTGCAGAGCCGGAATAAAAAGCGCGCCGGCCGCCCGGTTCAAGGGCGCGCGCCCGGATGGGTTGAGCGGTGCGGGAAACAACATCACTCACTGACGGCCTCGTTCCGGGCGGAAAGAGTGGTAGCCATGAACCCGAATCAGGCGCCCGACGGGACCGAATTCCCGCTGGGCATGGTCGAGTAATCGGGCTTGGGCGGCGAGCAAAATGACTCGAACCAGCGGCTGATGTAAACCTGCGCGTCCGCCTCTCCGCACAGATGCCGCGCACCGGGAATACTGGCCGAGTCCGCCTCCCACCGAAGGACCGTCAACCGCGAGGCACCGCACTCGATCAAAAACCAATGCGCCGGGTTGGTGGTCACACGGCCGCAGATTTCACAGCGGAACTCCCTGAGCGATGACATAAGGCTCCTCCAGGTGGACGCTCGCCCGGTCCAGGGACGGACCGTGAAAATGCCACCTCTACTTTTTATCATTGCGGGCGAGATCGACGTTTCAAGATCAAAGCGCGCGCCGGCCGCAATCCGAGCCAGCCGCAGAGCGCCCATTCGCTTTTCGGCCGCAGCGATTGGGCGCGCACTTTCCCCCGCTTCGCCATGGGTCAAATTCCGGGCGGAAAGTCTCCTACAACGGAGGTTATGGGTGAGTTTGGGCTCTCTCGACCGAAACCTGCCCCGCCGCGGTGCTCTCGCCGCCGCCGTCCCCTTGGA
>Ga0335075_10017503_pt1 | contig 10654 bp, 10 predicted proteins | sample Lox_Sample_24_FD_206723 | JGI IMG/M metagenome (GOLD analysis project Ga0335075, IMG submission 206723) | Soil microbial communities from Loxahatchee National Wildlife Refuge, Florida, United States - Lox_Sample_2.4 | ecosystem: Environmental > Terrestrial > Soil > Wetlands | place: USA... | reverse complement strand
TTCCGCGCTCTTGCAGGCATCCACCACGCAATGAAGGGGACGGCCTTCAGGCCGTCCATCGCCACCACAAAACCAGGCGGCTTTAGCCGCTGAGGACAATTCTCCTCTTTCAAATCCCGTTTCCGCTCTGCGCGCCGAGCGGTTCGAACCTATCCGCTACGTCACGTGAGCAATACCTGCCGCCTATTCACGAGACGGTCAGTGATGCGATAAGCACAAGTAAATGGGCGCCTGACCTCTGTTTTCCTTGACGAATTTGATCGCTTTTGACGATTCTTTGCAAGCCATTCGCATTACGGGTCTAACATTACCCTAAGAGACAAGTGCAAGGGCCGCGCGTCATCAAACGCGGGCCAAGCAATCCTGCTGCTGAAATCAAAGATTTACAGCCGATTTCCGCCGTTAATCACTATCTGCAACTGTAGTGCTAAGAAGGGCTGAAAATGGCTGATCAAGTTGTTCTCATTACCGGCGCCCTCACCGGTATCGGTCGCGCGACCGCTGTGGCATTCGCAAAGAAAGGCGCCAAGGTCATCGTGTCCGGCCGCAACGACGACAAGGGACAAGCACTAGCCAGTGAATTGCGAGCACTCAACACCGAATCGGAGTTCGTTCACGCCGACGTTCGCAAGGAAGAGGACATCATTGCTCTTGTCGATAAGACCATTGCGCGGTTCGGTCGCCTCGACGTCGCCGTCAACAACGCCGGCTTCGAGGGCGAACTCGGCCTCATCCAGGACGCAACGCTCGAGAATTTCAAGGCCGTGCACGATACGAACGTTCTCGGCGTATTCCTCAGCATGAAGCACGAACTGCGTGGGATGGCAGGCCAAGACAGCGGCAGCATCGTCAACATCACCTCGACCTACGGTCACAAGGCAGCGGCTGGCGCGACAGCCTACGTCAGCAGCAAGTACGCAGTGGAGGGCATGACCAAGTCGGTTGCGCTAGAGCAGGGAAATTCAGGTATTCGAGTGAACGCGGTTGCGCCAGGCCCGACGGACACGGCCATGCTCGATCGCTTCACGGGTACCGCGGAAGTCAATGATGCGCTCGTAGGGACGGTGCCGCTGCGTCGAAGGGGCACCCCTGAGGAACTCGCTAACGCCATTGTGTTCATTGCGTCCCCCGAAGCCTCATACATCTCCGGCACGGTATTCGAAGTCGACGGTGGCATGTCTGCAACCTGACGGACCTGTCGAAGGGTGGTTAATGCCGCTCTTCGAAGGATAGAGATAAGATTTGGTAACGTGAAGGAAATCGCCATGCACCATGCAACGACTCACGATTCTCCGGAGTCCAGGAAAGCGGTCTTTCGAAAACTAGTGGATCTATATGCCGCCGGAGACGTCTCGGCGCTCGATCAAGTCGTTGCGCCCAATTATGTCGGGCACCCGTCAGCAGGTGACCGCGATCTGGAGGGGCTTCGTCAAAGCATCCTGTACTTCCACAACCTCTTTATCTATACCAGGGACTCCTTTCACATTGAGGATCAGCTGGTCGACGGCGAGAAGGTCGTTACCCGTATGACCGCCAATGTCCAGCTACGAGAGACCGGGGAACCCATTACGCTGCTGGGTATCAACATCGCTCGCATTGTGGACGGCCAACTGGTGGAAGAATGGAACACCTGGGAACAAACGAAAGCAACCGAAAGACTGAAACCATCCGTACTGAGTGCCTGACGCGACTCTGCAGCACCCTATAAGTCCTCATTCGGTAAAGAATCAGCAGTCAGGTAGTAGTCGCTAATTCGGGCAGCCTCGGGCGAATTAACGACGGACATATTAAGGTCAGGCATATTAAGGACAGACGGGCATGACCCTAATGCGAGCTGCGTCCTGAAAGCGACACGACACCGGCGCACTACCCTCTCCCGAAATATCTACGTTAGACGGGACTGGTACGTTCTGAAAGGCTGGTTGCTCAAAGTACCATTTCCGTCTGGCCACATATCTTCTGGCCACATATCTTCGGGATAACACCCGAATAGTCCGAGCCCAATCCGAGTCTTATGGCGGGCCTGGTGTGGGGTGCTGGGATAGCGAGAAAGGAGTTCGGGGAGCGCAGACCGTAAGCCTTTTGAAGGCAAGGCGTGAGCGCCGTCGGCTTCCGATCAAATTCGCGGCAACCGCCCCTCAAAGAGAGGAATCTTCTGCCGCAGCGTTCTCCCGAATCAACGCCTCGTCGGACCTCCAAAGCGTCTGCTAGATCTGAATCTCAATCGTGCCCCGGGGCCGGCAGGCGGCCTGCGATGAAGCCCCCAATCTCTTGGGCTGCCGGGGGGTCCATATTTGCCAGAACAACGAAGATATAGCGGGCATCCTGGCAAATCTCCAGATCACCGTTCATTCCGGGGGACCCGCCCGAATGACCGACGCACCTCGATCCATTAGGGGACCTATCGAAGAATCCGTAGGCGTAGCGCCCACCGTTAGGGGTATCTACCCTGCCCGTTGTCAGCAGCTCCGTGTAGTGCACATCGAGCAGCTTATCGCTTCGCAGTGCATTGGCAAAGGCCAAGAGATCTCGCACGGTCGAATATCCGCCGCCTGCAGAGGTCCCGCGATAGGGTAGGCTGCCGACGTTCGAATGCCAGTCGCTAGCTCCCATCTCGGTGTAGCCCACGCTTCGGTCGGGGACCGATTGATCTTCAGGTTGCGAGCCGGTGGAGCTCATGCCCGCAGGCTGGTAGACGTGTTCGCGCACGTAGTCGTAATAACTTTGGCCGGTCACTCTTTCGATGACGTTTCCCAGCAACACAAAGCCGTAGTTGCTGTATTCCCATCGGCTGCCCGGTTCGAAGCTGAGACCGCGATTGCCATAGAGCTTAACGTAGTCCTGGTGTGTGCGCAGCTCCAGACGATGCTTATCAAACTCAGGGCCGAAGATGTCCCCCGTTCCACCAGTGTGGTCGAGTAATTCACTAATCGTGACCTTCGACGCTAATTCCTTGTTCGGATAATCAATCAGATACTTCCCCAAAGGATCGTCGAGCTTGAGCTTTCCGGCCTGCGCGAGCTGCAACACTGCTACGGCTGTAAACATCTTATTCATGGAACCAATGCGAAAGCGGGTGTTGAGCGTATTGGGGATCTTGCGCTCCCTGTCCGCCAGGCCGTAGGCTTGAGCGAAGATCGGCTTGCCGTCCCTTGCAACCAGGACGGCGCCGGCAAACCTGCCGCCGTCCGCAGATTCATCGAGGTGCCTTCGCAGCCCGGCGATGAGATCGTTCTCACTCAGGTGCGACGGCGCAACAGGGTTTAAATCCATTTTCAGAATCCGATGGGGCTCCGCTGCGTCGACCTCCAGAACGACTCTTGCAAGCTGGTCGGAGTTCCGCTCCCTCAGCAGGGCTGTCAGTTTCGTGGGGGTGTCTTCTTCGATCTTCTGGAGATCGAAGCCTCCTGTGCGGCTGCGAAACTCCCACTCCCGGTCGAAGTGCTCCGCCCGCGAGGGGAGGTTCTTCTCAAGGAACTCGTAGTATGTTTCGCGGTCGTTGCCATCGAAGGCCGCTAACCACTTCGCCAGTTGCTGGCTCGCAGGAGCGTATGTTTGGGGGGCCTGTGCGGCAGAAAGGGGAGATAAGGAGAGTGTGAGACAAAGCGTTTGGATGAGGCGGATGACCCTTTTGGCAAACGGTCGCCGGCCAAGTCGTTGTCTGCGACCAGGCCGAATGGTATGCGGTGGCGTGCATAGGAGGGCTGCTAGGAGGCTTAACGCAAGCGGAATACTGATCGTGAACAAATGGAAGGCGGAGTAGAAGTCTTGACGACCTATGTAATGTAAGTCGATCTGCGGATCTCTGAAGTGATTTAGGAGCAAGGCTGTACCGAGTAGTAGGGCCGTGAGGCTTGTAGACAAGCTCCGAATGAGCTGAAAGGCGTACACAACGTGGAACAGATCGGCGCGGAGGACCAGATAGACGAGGAATCCAAGCCAGACGAACGTGACCGCGGGGACAATTCCAAAACCAAGTTCCAGCAGTGCTGAGTAGGGCCAGGCAAGCGCATGCCAGTGCTCTGGCCTCGCGTCGAGAATATGCCTCGTATCGATCATCCTCCATGCTGGATAGAGCATGCTCCACCCTGCAGAAAACGCCACCGGCATTGCAAATTCACGTGCCGTCCTGAAGCTTCCGATCGTGATTGTGGCCAATACTTGACCCCAAAACCATAACAGGGAGCGCCCAAGTTGGAACTCCTCTAGCAGGTCGCCGGTAAGGGACTGGTTGGCCGGCCCGAAGGTGAGATGTTCCATCATCCAGGCGGCAAGTGCTACTGACCTGTTTGACTTCATGAAAGACCCCTCGCAGTAGACGGCAGTGACTTCCATAATTTGCTGAGTACCCGGCGTGTCTCGCGAACAGAGCGTAGGCCCTGCTCAGTCACACGGAAATACCGCTTCGCTCTGCCGCCGCGCTCTGGGGTCGATTCGCCAAGGCTGGATGCAATGAGACCTTTCAGCTCGAGCCGATCCAATGCGGCGTAAACACTAGCGACTGAAACGTCCCGGCCGCGCATAACCGCCAATTCTTTGGATAACGGAACGCCGTAGACGTCGTCTCCCAAACGAATAATCGTCAGGAGAATCATGAGTTCGAACTCGCCGAGATAGCTATGCTCTCTCATTTCTTATAATATCGCGAAGAAACAAGAATATTGCAACCCCCTAGATCGAATCCCTTTGGATAGCGCTTTCTGAGTGGGCATAGTCATGGGCCCGATTTCACTTGGCCTTGATGACGGATTTCACTTGGCCGAATAGTCGGTTAGAACGAAGCCGCTGGCGCGGCGGCTGGAGAGCCGTGGTGAGGCGAGCGTGTAAGTGCGACTAGGGTGGAGGTCACAGGAGGACCCTCGTGACCCCACTCCGTCAGCGCATGCTCCAGGAGTTGCAGCGCCGCAACTACTCGCCATCAACGATCCGTACCTATCTGGGCGCAGTCCAGCAGTTTGCCGAGTATTTTCATTGTTCGCCGGAGCAGCTAGGCCCTCAACAGCTTCGGCGTTATCAGGTCTTTCTCCTGCAGGAGAAGAAGTTAGAGCCCAGCACCGTCGAGGTTCGGATCTCGGCATTGCGGTTCTTCTACAAGCGCGTGCTGAGGCGTCGTGACTTCACACACGAAGATCTGATTTTCCCCAAGGTGCCAGAGAAGTTGCCGATGGTACTCAGCCAGGATGAAGTGGCGCGGCTGATCGATGCCGCACCCAGCCGACTATATCGGATGATCGTTGTGCTGCTCTACGCGACCGGACTACGCAGGACAGAAGCGTCACTGATTAAAGTCGAGGATATCGACAGCAAGCGGATAGTGATTCACATCCGCCAGGGCAAGGGTGCTCGCGACCGGGATGTGCCGCTCTCACCGAAGCTGCTTGAGGAACTGCGGGGCTATTGGCGTTGGAAAAGGCCGCGTGGATACCTCTTTCCCAGCACCGTAGGCCAGCGCGGTGTCGATCGACCCATCTCTGATAAGACAATCTGGTACGCCTGTCGTGTAGCAGCCACGCGGGCCGGCCTGGCCAAGAAAATTCATCCACACACGCTGCGCCATAGCTTCGCGACTCATCTGTTCGAAGCCGGCGCTGACCTGCGCACCATTCAACTCCTCATGGGGCATGAGCGGCTCGAGGATACCACCCTCTATCTGCATCTCTCGCAGCGCCACCTGCATGCAGCCACCAACCCGCTGGGAGCAGCTTACGCTCCGCGCAGGAGAGGAAGGCAAGAAGCGATGAGCCGGCCACCCTTCGAGGTGGCCGACGTTCGTTGACCTGGCCGCAACATAAGGTACTGGACGCGATCGTGCGCTGCCGCACCGCCGCCCTTGGTGGACATCGTGATCAGTGCTCAAACTGCGGCCGCGAGGCTATCTCCTATAACTCATGCCGCAACCGGCACTGCCCCAAGTGTCAGAGCGGTGCACGCGACCAGTGGCTTGCCCGACGCCAGCAGGAACTGCTGAACGTCGGCTACTACCATTTGGTTTTCAGCGTCCCACATGTGCTGGTGCCGTTGATGTGGCAGAACAAGAGACAGCTATTCTCCTTGCTCTTTGAGGCCAGTGCCGGCACACCACTCGACGTTGCAGGTGCTCCGAAGCATCTTGGCGCTGAGTTGGGTTTTCTTTCGATTCTGCACACCTGGGGACAAACCCTCACCCCACATCCGCATATCCACTGCGTGGTTCCTGGAGGTGGCCTCGCTCCAGACCAATCCCGGTGGATCGCTTCGCGTTCCAACTTCTTTCTCCCGGTCAAGGTGCTCAGCTGCGTTTTTCGCGGGAAGTTTATCGCTGGATTGCGACGGCATTTTGCCAGCCGCGAGTTGCGCTTCTTTGGCGAGTGCATTCCTCTTCATGACGAGAAGTACTTCGGCAGGTTCCTGCGCCAGCTTTATCGGACAGACTGGGTTGTGTATGCCAAGCCACCTTTCGGTGGCCCCGAGCACGTGCTGCACTATCTCGCTCGCTACACGCATCGTTTCGCCATCTCCAAACACCGCCTGCTTTCTGTAACTGCTTAAGAGGTCTGCTTTCGCTGGAAGGACTATGCGCACGGTGGCAAACAGCGGACGATGACACTGACTCCCCAGGAGTTCCTACGACGCTTCGTGCAACATGTTTTGTCGCGAGGTTTTCCGCGTATCCGCTACTTTGGCTGGCTCTCGAATCGAATGCGCCGACGGATTCTGCCGATTTGCCGTGCACGGCTAAACCAGGCTCCGTCCGCTCAAGCGCCTGTCACCGCCAAACAGGTTTCACGAAATTGCACCCACTGTCAGGGACTCATGCAACCGGTCGAAAAACTCTCTGCGGCCCAGCTCTTCTTTACCAGGCGAAATGAGGTCCACGTTCTTGACTCCTCGTAGAACCTGCCTCAACTTCGCGACGCTTGCGTGTCAAATGATCCGCCTAGTAGGAGTTTTGCATGGATGAGAGGGCACCCGTCGCATAGGGTCATGGCTGTCTGTCGCCGCCCCGATGGCGATGGTCGATCGCCTGAGAGAGCTTAGAGGTCGGTGAACAGGGATGCGATGATGGTTATTCCTAGACACTCGGCGACTTATCGTTACCGATCTGGAGTGTCCATGAGACGGACCGGGATTTCGGTACTCGCTGGATTCTCATTTTAGGTAAGCTCGGACGAGGTCAATCAGATCTTCGGCAAGTTCTGTCGGCGGCGTGGAATTCTTGTCTGGGGTAAGCATGTGCAAGCGGATGTGATCTTCGAGTACTTCGGCCATCAGGCTGTTGATACCGCCGCGAACGTTCGCTAGCAGCATGAGCACATCCGCGCAATCATCACTTGAAGAAAATGAGCGTTCAATCGCGTCCACCTGCCCACGAATACGTCTGATCCGGGCAACCAGCTTCTGCTTTTCTTTTTCGATATGCGACATTTTTCCTTGCCTATACCCTAGGGGGATATGCTATAAGAATTTTGGCGATACTTCCAGCATTTCAGAGGTATCGGAAGGACCTATGAACATCGACCCTGCGCCCGAACCTCCACGAAGTGGGGGCGTTCTCCTGCGCCGTGACGAGTAGACCGGAGACCCGATAGATTAATTTCTGCCGGTTCACACTCGCTCTTCACAGCGCGCCTGATGTGTACGAGCGAGTGAGCAACATCCGCCAGACCCGCGACGGATCTTACCCACCCCTCCTAGCCAAAATCCGACGAAACGTTTCCCCTGGGCCGCGGACCACGACCTGTGTCTGCCGGGAAGAGGGGACACGTGCGCCGGCAGGAGGAAGTCATGGCAAACATGATTCTCACCTTTCCGATTATCTCCCGCACCCCGCTCTCTTGCACCTGGGTTGAGACCGGGAACCCGAAACAGCCGCTGGCTTGTGTCTGGCTCGATCGCCGGCTACGCAAACGGGATCGAAGCTCGCGTGAGGCCGGAGCATCAGCGAGCCTCGGCGGAAAGGAGTTGGCGTGAGCGAGGCCAACTCCAATGTGGCGGAGCCGTTGTTCGATATCGCGAGATCCATCCTGCCGGTGCTGACAAGTTTTCTGCTTGCATCATCGCTCGCTAGCGCCCAAAACGGCTCCCCAGTTCCTCGACCGAGCGAGCAATTCAGCTTCATGCAACTGCTGGCGGACCAAGCCCCGCATGACATCGAGAACGAAAGATCCAACGCATACCGGCAGTTCACTTGCATATCGAGCTGGAAGCCGTCATTCTACGCCCCTTATACCAACCTGAACGGCAGCACCAATTCGCTGCTCGCGGATAGGAGTTTCACCAGAACTGCGACGCTTGACCTGGGCGTGCGCGCGTGGCGAGGTGCGGAAGGATATCTGCTGCCCGAGTTGATCACGGTACGGCCTCTCTCCCAACTGCAAGGGTTGGGGGGTGCAATTCAAAATTTCGAATTGCAGAAAGGTGGAACCACCACGCCTCAGGTTTACGTTCCCACGGCCTCAGAAAGCACTCAGCCTGCCAAGTCGGACGATCCGGCACTTGGCCTCATGGATCACCTCTCGAAAACTGGTCAGCACGACGTTAGTGACGAGACGTGGAACCTTTATGGGCAGCTTACGACGATCGGCTTCTACAAACCTTCGTTTCATGCCGCCTACACGAACCTCAATGGAAGCAACTCCTCGCTCAAGCCGATCGCCGAGACAAGCTTCACCCAAACGCTGACCTTTTTTTTCGGGCTTCGTCTTCGACCGGGGACCGAACTCTACATCGTCCCTGAAGAGATCTCAGAAACGACGCTCTCGAACCTGAAAGGGCTTGGCGGCGCGACGGAGAACTTCGAACTTCAGAAGGTCGGAGCTCTAACGCCGGCGCTCTACCGCGCGCGGCTCTTCGTCCGTCAGACCTTTGGTTTCGGCGGCCAGAAGATCGAACTCCCGTCGGGCCAGATGCAGCTCGGAGAAAACGTGGACAGCCGGCGGCTGGTATTCACCCTAGGCAACTATAGCGCTCTCGACGTCTTTGACAAGAACAATGTGGTCGGTGATCTCCGGAGGTCATTCTTCGACGAGGCATTCATGACGTACGCAGCCTGGGATTTCCCGGCAGACGCACGCGGTTACTCGGTGGGCGCCGCCGGTGAACTCTATTGGGACCAGTGGGCTGTCAGGTTAATGCGGCTCATGCCGCCGGTTGAACCAAACCAGCAATCGCTCAATTTGCAGCCGTTCAAATACTACGGCGATCAACTGGAATTCGAGCATGACCACATGCTCTTTGGCGATCAGCCGGGCGCGATACGCTTGCTACTTTATCGCAATCACGAGCTCATGGGGCGGTTTGCCGATGCCATCAACGCGTTCGAGGCCAACCCGGCCAACAATGCGGCCAATTGCGGGAATCTCTACAACTATGGATCGGAAAATGCGACTGCGCCAGACCTATGCTTTGTCCGCAAGACCAATGTGAAGCTCGGCATCGGCGTCAATGGCGAGCAAAGCATCACGCCCAGCATCGGGGTGTTCTTCAGGGCAATGTATTCCGATGGGCATTCAGAAGTTGAAGCTTATGATTCGGCCGACCGTTCCGCCAGCGTCGGCACACTGGCCAAGGGAAGGTTGTGGGGGCAGCCGCTCGACTCGGCCGGACTTGGGTTCGGGACAAGCTGGATTTCACCCATGCACGCCCGATACCTGAGGATGGGAGGCGTTGATGGTTTTATTGGGGACGGCGCCTTGACCCAAGCCAACGAGAATATGACTGAGATCTTCTACAGCAGGCATATCGCCCGGTCAATCTACCTATCGTTCGACTATCAGCGCGTCTGGAATCCCGCGTACAACGCTGTCCGCGGTCCCGTCAATCTTTTCGGGGGGAAGTTCCATGTGGAGTTCTAAGAAGCTTTGCAGCCTAGCGTTCGCCGACGTCCTTGTGGCTGTGAGCCTCTGGTCCCTGCCCGCAAAAGCGCAGCAGCAGCCGGCTGGTTTCGCCGTCGAGCGTTTCTATCAGTCGGCTCCCGGCGGCGGATGGTTCATCATGGACGACCTCGACATCAGCGGCCGGCTCGGGGGCGTGGTCTCATTTTCTTCCGGCTACGCTCGAAATCCGCTGGTAATCACGGGGCCGGATGGCAAGCAGAAGCTTGCCGTTGTCTCCGAGGAGGCATTTCTCGACGTCGGCGCCGCTGTTACACATAATCGCTTTCGCGGTTACATCAACTTTTCCATGCCACTGTTGCTCAGCGGAACGAGCGGGACGCTTGGACCGTATCAATTCACCGCCCCGTCGGTGAGCTTTGGAAACAATCCCGACACCATCGCCGATCCCCGCATCGGCGTTGACGTTCGTTTGCTTGGAGAGCCAGGAAGCGTGCTTCGTTTGGGTGCGTGTGCGCAACTCATCATTCCCTCCGGAAGCCGGGCCAATTACGTGAGCGACGGCGAGGAAGATTGGGGTCGGAAGATTGGGGTCAGAAGATTGGGGTCAGACGAAATAATCACCCAACGGGCGACGCACACAAACCCTCCGCCCCATGGACGTGTAGCCGGTTACTCGTCCACGTGAATCCAACGACATTGGTAAATACAAGCCGACATGAACGAAGCCGCTGCGGCGGCGGACGCGTTCGCGTGCGGCTGAGCCGACATTTGCGGCTGCCCCGGTAGTTTGGTTCGCAGAGAAGGAGGATTCTCTGTGAACCAACTACGTCAGCTCATGC
>Ga0335075_10017501_pt1 | contig 10655 bp, 9 predicted proteins | sample Lox_Sample_24_FD_206723 | JGI IMG/M metagenome (GOLD analysis project Ga0335075, IMG submission 206723) | Soil microbial communities from Loxahatchee National Wildlife Refuge, Florida, United States - Lox_Sample_2.4 | ecosystem: Environmental > Terrestrial > Soil > Wetlands | place: USA: Florida... | reverse complement strand
CTCCGCGCCGCCGCGAACCCGGCGTTGCCGGACATCCCGGCCGCCGCGGCGCTGGCGCTGCTGCACGGCCGCATTCACCTGGCCGCCGGCCGGCTGGCTGAGGCCGCCGCCGATACTGAGGCGGCCCTGGCCGTGGCCCGGGACCTCGGCGCGCACGGCTACGAGGCCACCGCGCACAGCGTGCTGAGCATCATCGGGCTGCGTCGCGGCGACATCGCGGCAGCCGCCCAGCACGTCGCCTGCCGCCGCGTCCTGGGCCCGCAATTCGCCGACATCTACGCGCGCACCGAAGCCGCCACGGCCGAGGCGCAGATCGCCGAGGCGGGCGACGGCCCGGCCGCCGCCCTCGGGCACCTCAGCCAGTTCCGCGCTGACCTGCAGGCCCGGCCCGGGCTCCTGGCTGGCGACCCCGCCCTGGCCGCCTGGCTGGCCCGTACCGCCCTGGCCGCGGGTGACAGCGAGCTGGCCGCCAGCGCCGCCCGCACCGCCCAGGCCCTCGCGGACAGCTCACCGGGGTTCCCGGCCCTGGCCGCTGCCGCGGCACACAGCCGGGGCCTGGCCCGCCGTGAGCCGGCCGCCCTGGCCGAGGCCGCCGCCCAGCACGCCGGCCCGTGGGCCAGGGCGTCCGCGGCCGAAGACCTCGGCGTCCTGCTGGGCCGGCAAGGCGACCGGGATCAGGCGATCGAGCGGCTGAAGGAGGCACTCGGCGGGTACCGCCAGGCCGGCGCCGGCCGTGACCAGGCCCGCATCCGGCGGCGGCTGCGCCAGCTTGGCATCCGCCGCCAACACTGGGCCACCCAGCTGACCAGACCCGTCACCGGGTGGGACAGCCTGACCGACACCGAGCAGGCCGTGGCCGGCCTCGTCGCCGAGGGACTGAACAACGACCAGGTGGGCGCGCGCATGTACATCAGCACCCACACCGTCGCTCATCACTTGCGCCAGGCATTCCGCAAGCTCAGCATCGCCTCACGCGTCGAACTCACCCGCATCGTCATCGAGCAGGCGGCGGGGGCTCACTAACCCGCCACCGGCGGCGGGCAAACATACAGCTGCAGGGACCGGACAACGAAAGGCAGGAGGACCGATGACAGCGGTGGCATGGGACCAGGTGGCGCACGGCGACGTCGTGCGGGCGATACAGGAGTACGACCGGCTGGGGCCCGGGGAGTTCTTCGCCAAGCATGGCTTCGGCCCTACTACTACGTATGACCTGATCTGGGAGGAACGCCGCTACCCGCCGAAAGCCGTCTTGGGCACGGCGTACGAGCTGGCCACGGGCCAGCGCCTGGCCTCCGGTGATTTCGAGGGCGGGAAGAGCGGCGCCGTGCGGGTGCTCGGGAAGCTGGGGTTCACGGTCGAGCCACGGCGGCCAGCCGGGTAAGCCGGTCAGACAAACAGCCTGCGGCATACCACGCCGTGGCCGACGTTGCCCCCGCGCCACAGATCAAACTGCTCTCCCGGGGCAAGGTAGTCGGTCACGTCCTCACCGAGGACCTCGAGCCGCAGGAAGGCCTCTTCGTCTCCCAGCCGGAATGCGCTTTCGATGTCGCCGGTGGTGATCAGGGCGCTGAACATCTTGCTGCCGCCGGTGTCGTGGTGACGGGCTCGTACCACCATGCGGCGGGTCGGCCCGCGCAGCGCCTCCGGGCTCCCGCCCTCGTGCGGGGCGAGCCTGACCAGAGCCTGGTACTTGTACCGCCTCATTTTCTTATTCATCGTCGTCACCGCCCTGCGTGAGCCGGTCGCGCCCCCGGGCCCGGCGGCTCATCTTTCCTTCTATCGTAACGCGATATGGCCTCATCGCGCCGATGCGGCCGGGCCGTGGCAGCCGGGTGGCGGCCCGAGAATCAGCGGGGTGGTGGGCACCACGCTGTTCCTCTAGTGACAGCAAGGGGCCCACCACCACGCTGGGTGCGGCCATGCACCAGCTTCCCGGCCCGGGACCAGACGCCATGGCCACCGGCCGGTCCGCGCCCGCGGCCTAGCACGGCCCACCGCACCCTGATTAGGCCGTTAGCCAGTGGTTTTGCCGCCTGGACACCATTGCGCAGAGACCACACAGATCGCTAGTGTCCCAACGGATACTTGCTGATCTCTTCCGAGGAGGCGCAACGGTGCGTGCCCGAAGCAAGACATTAATGGCGATTATCGGAGTGGCCGGCCTTTCCGGCGCGGTCATGGTGGCCGCGCAGACGGCGGGCGCGGCCACGGCCAGCCGGACCCCCCTGGCCGGGACCCTGGTCACGGCGGCCGCCCGCCAGCATCCGGTTGGCAGCGTGGCCAAGTCGGCCAGGGTGAACTTCGAGCTGGTTCTGAAGCTTCGCGACGCGGCGGCCGCGCAGTCGCTGGTGCGGGCGGTCAGCTCGCCCGGGAGCAAGAGCTACCGCCACTACATCACCGCGGCCAAGTGGGAATCCAGGTTCTCGCCGACCGCCAGCCAGGTGCGCAGCGCCCGGCAGTGGCTGTCCAGTGAGGGCTTCAAGGTCGGTGCCGTCTCCCGGGACCGGATCACGATCTCGGCGTCGGGCACCGCCGCCCAGGTCGAGAGCGCGTTCGGCACCGGGCTGGCCAGTTACAAGGTAAACGGTCACACCGTGCGCCTGGCCACCCGCCAGATGTCGGTTCCGTCGTCGGTCGCCGGCAGCGTCGCTGGCGCGATGGGAGTCAACCAGAACATCGCCACGCCGGACGACGTCACGCAGGCCGCCACCAGGTCCGCGGCGAGCGCCCGGGCCGCGACGAACCCGTTCCCGCCTGCCCCCTCCGCGTTCATCACCGCTCAGCCGTGTGGCAGCTACTACACGGCCAAGACCACGACCGTGTCGCCGCCGTTCGGGAATGGCTACCCGACCACGGTGCCGGACGAGGTGTGCGGGTACAAGCCCGGCCAGTTCCGCTCGGCCTACAACATCGGCCCGGCTGACACCGGGAAGGGCTACACCGTGGCCATCATCGACGCGTACGGGTCCTCGACGATCGCCGCCGACGCGACCCAGTACTTCAAGATGAACGCTCCGAGCGAGCCGTTCGCCAGCGCGGACTTCAGCCAGCTCGACGCGACGCCCTTCGATGACGAGTCCGAGTGCGCCGCCTCCGGCTGGGCGACCGAGCAGGCGATCGACGTCGAGGCCGTTCACTCGATGGCACCCGACGCCCACATCCTCTATGTCGGTGCCCAGGACTGCATCAACGGCCTGTTCAACGCCGAGCAGACCGTCATCGACGACGGGCTGGCCAACGTGGTCACTAACTCGTGGGGGGACGACGCCGGAGACCTCCTGGATGACCAGGCGACCAAGATCGCGTACGACGACCTGTTCATGCTGGCCGACGCGACCGGGATGACCGTCCAGTTCTCCTCTGGCGACAGCGGCGACAACTTCGTGAACTTCGGCTTCTCCTCCTCGGACTACCCGACGGAGAGCCCGTTCGTCACGTCGGTGGGCGGCACCTCGCTGCAGATCGGCGCGAATGGCCAGCAGATCGGCCAGCTCGGCTGGTCCACCGGCCGCTCGTTCAAGTGCACCGCGAACGTGGTCGGCGACCTGCCCGGCTGCACCAGCTCGACGGTCAACACCTGGCTGCCGGTCAGCCTGGACGGCGGCAGCGGCGGGTTCACCAGCTACAACTACACCCAGCCGTTCTACCAGGCGGGGGTCGTGCCAAACACGCTGGCGCTTCGCAATGAGGCCGTCGACGGGCCGACCCTGATGCGGGTGAACCCCGACATCTCGATGGACGCCGACGCGTCCACCGGCTTCCTGATCGGCCTGCACGAGATCTTCCCGAACGGGAAGGACATGTACGGCGAGACCCGGTACGGCGGGACCAGCCTCGCCTCGCCGCTTCTGGCGGGCGTGATCGCCGACGTCGACCAGGCTGCGGGTGTTCCCGTCGGGTTCATCAACCCGGCGATCTACCGGCTGGCCAGCAAGGCCGGTGCGATAGATGACATCGTGCCGGGCGGCAAGCAGGCCCAGTACCGGTTCGACCACGCCTTCACCTATTTCACCGGCGTAAAGGGTGACGTCCAGCAATTCCGGGAGCTGACCTACGAGGGCACGATCACCTATTGCGACGAGACCGGCAACTGCGCGTCGCGGCCCAACACGCTCAGCACGGCCAAGGGCTACGACAGCATGACCGGGCTCGGCTCGATCGGACCCGACTTCGTCAGTGATCTAGCCAGCCCCTAGTCCCCGCCATACCCGGTAAACGGCAGCCCGGCGGGTCACCTGACGGTGCCCCGCTGGGCTGCCCCATCTCGGCGGCCTGGCGCCCGGCCGGCCACCCCGGCGCGCCGACCGGTGATGTTCACTCACGCGTTGAGCTGAGGACCGCGAACGCCAGTACGGTTCAGGTGTGACCGCGGTACGCGTGATCCTGGTTTCGGACACCCACCTGTCGCCGGGCGCGCCGGAGGCGGAAGCGAACTGGGACGCGGTGCTTCGCTACGTCGGGCAGACCGCCCCTGATGTCGTCATTCACCTCGGCGATCTCTCCCTCGACGGAGCGCACGACCCCGCCGACCTGCAGTACGGCCGCCGGCAGCTAGACCGGCTGCCGGCGCCCTGGCGCGCGGTCCCCGGCAACCATGACATCGGGGATAACCCCTGGCCCGGCGGCCCAGCGGACTCGGCCGTGGACGCCGCCCGGTGGCAGCGGTGGCTCGACATCGTCGGCGCCGACCACTGGTCGCTGACCGTCAACGGCTGGACCCTGCTGGCCATCAACGCCCAGCTGCCCGGATCTGGCCTCGAGGCCGAGGCCGGGCAATGGTCATGGCTCGAGGAGCAGCTCGGCGCGCCCGGGAGCAGCAACCAGCGCGTCGCGCTGCTCACGCACAAGCCGGTGACCGCGACCGGAGCGGAACTGGCCGGTTCACCGGCCTACCGCTTCTGGCCCCAGCCAGCCCGTGACCGTCTGGCCGGCCTGCTCGGGGAAACACCACTCGCGCTGGTGCTGAGCGGGCATGTGCACCAGTACCGCCAGCTCCGCCTCGATGGCACCGATCACCTGTGGGTCCCCACCACCTGGGCGGTCCTGCCGGACCAGGCGCAGCCGACCCTGGGCGCCAAGCGGTGCGGGATCGTCTCGCTCGATCTGGCCAGCGACCGGGCACCCACGCCGGTGCTGGTCGAGCCGGATGGCATCGCCCAGCTGACCATCAGCGCCGACATCCCCAACCCCTACCACCGCTGATTGCCGCACTCGCCCGGCACCGCCCAGCCTGGCCAGCCCGATCTGTGCCAGACTCGCAGAAACGATGCCCGCACAGCATCCATGCGAACAAACGTTCGATGCCGGGAGCAGCATGGAGGTCACCGACCCGCAGCGCAGGCTGCTTGAGTTGTGCGCGATCCGGGTCGGGACCGAAAGCGTCGACTGGAGCCTCATCGCCCGCCTGGCCCAGCGCCCGGGCGGCCTCGATGACCTGTGCCAGGCGGTCATCACCGAGAAGTCGGCCGCGGCCGCGCGATCACGCCCGGTGCTGCGCGAGGGACTGCGTCACCTGGCTGCGCTGGCCGATCGGGTCGGCGCCGAGGTCGAGGCCGCATCGGGCGCCGGGGCCCGGCTGGTCACCGTGCTCGACCCGGACTACCCGGCGAACCTGCGCCTGGTTCCCAACCTCCCGCCGTTCCTGTTCTGCCGCGGGGAACTCAGCGATGACGATGCGCGCTCCGTTGCCGTGGTTGGCGCGCGGGAAGCGAGCGATGCCGGGATCCGCCGGGCCGCGAGCATGTCCAGGCAACTGGCCGAGGCGGGAGTTACCGTGGTCTCCGGCCTGGCCAGGGGGACCGATACGGCCGCTCACCGCGCTGCCCTGGACGCCGGCGCCCGGACCATCGCCGTGCTGGGCACCGGGATCACCAGGTGCTACCCCAGCGAGAACACCGGACTGGCCGAGGCGATCACGGCCAGCGGTGTCCTGGTGTCGCAGTTCTGGCCCACCAGTCATCCCAGCCGGTACACATTCCCGCGGCGCAACGTCGTGACGTCCGGGATCAGCCAGGGCACGGTCGTGATAGAAGCCACCAGCAGGTCCGGGGCCAAGATGCAGGCGCGCATCGCGCTCGACCACGGCAAGAAGGTGTTCCTGATCCGCTCGCTGGTCGCGGCTGAGCCTTGGGCCGGGGACTACGTGGAAAACCGCGGCGCCATCGCGGTGGCCGGCGCTGATGCGGTGACCGCCCGCCTGGCCGCCCCGGAGCAGGTGCGGCGGGCGATCGAGCAGCAGCAGCTGACCCTCTCGTTCGCGGCCGGCCCGTGAACGTCACCGTGCGCCCGGGCGAACCGTCCCCGCGGGCCTGCCCGGTCTGCAGCCAGCGCCTGGACGGCGACAGCCGCTGCCGGAACTCGCTGTGCCGGGACCCGAACCGCCGGATCGAGCGCATTGACGCGATTACCTCCCACTCGGGCACCATGCAGGACAAGATCCACAGCTACAAGTACGGCGGCCAGGGGGGCTGGTCGCGGGTCTTCGGCCGGTTAGTCGTGCGCTGGCTCGACGCCCACGCGGCCGGCGACCCGCCCGGCCTGATCGTCGCGAACCCGACCTACACCGCACCCGGCCAGCCCGGTCCCGGCCATATCGAGGCGATCATCAGGGCGGCGGCCACGGCCGACCCCAGCGGCCGCTGGCCGTTCGATATCCGGGTACCGGCGGCGATCATAAAGACCGAAGCCACGGAGCAGTCGGCCGGCCGGAGCTTCGCCGAGAAGCGGATCGCCGCGGCGGCCCTGCGCGAGGTCCTGCAGATCCCTGACCCGGCCCGCACGGCGGGACGCCGGATCCTCGTGTTCGACGACGTGTGCACCACGGGCCGGCAGCTGAACGCGGTGGCCGACTGCCTGGTCCAGGAGGGCCGGGCCGCCGGGGTCCGCGCTTTGGTCCTGGCCCGTGCACCCTGGCGGTGACGGGTCTCAGATCGCCAGCCCGCGCCTGGGCTGGTCCTCGAGGCCGGGCATGACCCATGGCGCCCGCGGCGTGTCGTCAAAGCGGAGCCCGGGCCGGCCGGGAAGCGTGCCGGTGATGGTGAGGCTGAACGGGCGCAGGTACTCGATCTGGCCGTCAGCGGCCAGCCGGAACGGCCGGTCGTGCCCCGGGTAGATGACGTCCGCCATCTTCAGGCAGCGGTCGATGCTGGACTGCGCCTGGCCGGCGTTCCAGAAGATGAGCGGCAGCTGCCGGGTCAGCGCGATGGGCCCACTGTGCAGGGCGTCGCCAGCGATCAGCGACAGGCCCCGCTCATCCTGCACGGTGATGCCGATGCTGCCCGCCGAGTGGCCGGGGAGATCCACGACGCCGACGCCCGGGATGAGCTCGTCGCCGTCGGCGATCTCGTGAATCTCCATCCGTTCCAGGATGTCCCCGGTCCAGGCGGGGGTGGCCCAGTCGTTGGGGTGCGGCCGCCCGCAGTAACGGCGCTCGTCCGGGTGCAGGTACAGCGGCGCGTGCGCAAACACGTCGATGTTCTCGGCATGGTCCCAGTGCCCGTGGGTCAGCACGACCATGTCGACGTTTGCTGGGGTCAGGCCCCGGCTGGCCAGCGCCTCAACCAGGAACGTCCGCCGGCCGACATGCGCCGGGTCGACCAGGATCCGCACCGGCTCACCGTTCGCGGACGTTCCCTCGATGAGGATGACCTCGCACAGCGCCATCCGCGCGGTGTCGGTGCTGATCGCGAAGCCATCAAGCAGGACATCGATCCGGGGCGCGGCCATGGCTGCCTCCTCAGTCTCCGGCCTCCGCGGGCGCGAACGGCGGGCCCGGTGGCTCACCCCACCAGCCGCGCAGGAATTCCTCGGCATGCACGCACGCTCCGGCCATGGGACCATCCGGATGGTCGAGCGCTTCACCGATGAGCTCAGCAATCCTGGCCCCGGCCGCCGCCAGGACCTGGTCCGGGCTGGCGTCAGCGGCCGACCGGTAGCCGATCACCGCGCCCGCGTTGCAGACAAAGTCCGGCAAGGCCAGTATCTCTCGCTGGCGCAGTATCGCGGCTCCCTGGCCGGAGTAGGGCGCGTTCGCCGCGGGCGCGACAACGCGCACGCCCGGCGGCAGCAGCTTCGCGGCCCGGGCGCCGATCACTCCTGGCCGGGTTCCCGGGACCACGACATCGGCGTCGATCGCCGTGAACAGCTCGCCCGGCGGCTTGACCGGCAGGCCGTAACGGGCCACGCACTGGTCACCGTGGGCACCGCGCAGCATCATCAGCAGGCCCACATCCAGCCCGGTGGGGTCGGCGATGCAGCCCGCCACCGTGGAGACCGCCGCCACCCGGCCACCGCGGCGGACGACCTCGCGCGCCACCCCGCCGCCCACCTTGCCGAATCCCTCGATCGCGACGCTGCGGCCTTCCCAGCCCCAGCCCCATCTGGCCCGCAGCGCGGTATCGGCGGCCACCGCGACGCCGTACCCGGTCAGCAGGTCCTCGAACGGCACGCCGCCGACAACCGCACCCATCGCCGCCGGCGCCGGGCGGTGATCGCGCAGCGGCGCGAAGTCTTCTTCGGACGTGCCCATGTCCGGCCCGGTCAGGAAGCGGCCCGCCTCGACCAGGGGGCCGACCTCGGCGCAGTACCGCGTCATCAGCCCGGCCCGGCCCGCGGCGTCGGCCGGGTCGCCGCGCACGCCCGCCTTGGCCCCGCCGGTCTGCTCGCCCAGCGCCGCGAACTTGTAGGTCATCGCCCGGGCCAGCAGCGCCACCTCGGCCACGCCGATGTCCGGCGTCAGCCGGGTGCCCCCGGCCGACTGCGGCGCGCCGGGAAGATCGAACACCACGTACCCGGGGACCGAGCTCAGCTCGATGACCTCGGGAGCGGGGCCGCCCTTCCTGGCCGGTTCGCCGGCCATGCCACCTCCGATGCGCTGCGCGTCCGAAAAACCCCGACCAGTCAAGCTAACTCACCGGCCGGGCGGTCAGGGTGGCCGCCAGCGACTCGGCCTGGTCGCGGCCGGGCAGCAGGCCGCGGGCCCCGGCCGCGGTGACCGACAGCGCGGCGGCCGCCACCGACACGCGGGCCGCCTCGGCCAGGCTGGCCCCGCCGGCCAGCGACACGGCCAGCGTCCCGCAGAAGCAGTCCCCGGCCCCGGTGGCGTCGACCGCCGCGACCTCGGGGGCACCGATGTGCGTGACCGGGCCGCCGCGACGGGGCACGACCAGCGCGCCGCCCGCGCCCAGCGTGACGACGACGTCGAGGTCGCCCGGGAGCTTTCGGGCCAGCGCCACGGTGGCGGCCAGCCCAGCCGGCGGCGCGGCGGGCGGTGCCGCCCCGGCCAGCAGCGCCAGCTCGGCCTGGTTCGGCACCAGCACGTTCACCCGGGCCAGGAGGCCGGCGCTGAGCGGGGCAGCGGGGGCGGGGTTGAGCACCACCGGGGCGGTGGCCATGCTCACGGCCGCCGATACCGTCTGGGCCGGGATCTCCAGCTGGAGCAGGACCGCGGCCGCCCGGTCCACGACATCTGGGTCGAGATCGGCGGGCGACAGCTGCCCGTTGGCCCCCGGGTCGACCAGGATCAGATTCTCCCCGGCCGGGTTGACGGCGATCGTCGCCCCACCGCTGCGCGCCCCGGGAGTGATCCGCACTGCGGATACGTCGACGCCACGTTCGGCCAGGTCGCCGCGGATGCGCCGGCCGACATCGTCGTCGCCGATGCGGCCGATCATGGTGACGTCGGCGCCGAACGCGGCCGCGGCGGCGGCCTGGTTGCCGCCCTTGCCGCCGAAGCCGATCGTTCCCGGCGCCGAGCTCAGTACGGTCTCGCCCGGGCCGGGCAGGCGGCCGACCAGCAGGGTGAGGTCGGCGTTCAGGCTCCCGACGACGACCACCCGGGCCCGCGTCATGAGCTCACCATCGGCGGGAGTTCCCGAACGCGGCCACATCCGGAACGGTAGCCCAGGGAATCTGCACTGGTGGCAGGTGGCTACAGCTATTAGCGTCATGCACGACGCGCAGATCCCCGGAAGGCACGATCCCCGGAAGGCACGATCCCCGGAAGGCAGAGCATGGACAGCAACACAGCCAGCCCGGGCGGGGCCGCGGGAGCCGCGCCCCAGGCCCCGGACTCCGACCGGCCGTGGAACATCGAGACCAACGGCATCAACCCGATCGCCGAAGACGAACGGCACGGCAAGCCGATCGAGCTGTTCTGGATCTGGTGCGCGGCCAACATCGGGATCCTGGACATCACCTACGGGGCGTTCCTGGTCACGTTCTACGGGCTCGACCTGGTCCAGGCCATCAGCGTCATGATTGTCGGGACCGTGCTTTCGTTCCTGCTGGTCGGGTTCATCAGCCTGGCCGGGAAGCGGGCCAACGCGCCGACTCTGGTGATGTCGCGGGCCTCGTTCGGCGTGGTCGGCAACGCGCTGCCCACGCTGATCAGCTACGTGTCGTTCCTCGGCTGGGAGATCCTGCTGACCGCGCTGGCCGTGCTGGCGGCGCAGAGCATCATGCTGCGGCTCGGCGCGCCCGCTGGTGACCCGACCGTCGCCGTCGCGTTCGTCATCGTGGCCGGGGTCACGATCACGCTCGCGCTGCTCGGGCACGCCACGATCACCCGGGTGCAGGTGTGGTTCACCTGGGCGTTCGCCGTGCTGACCGTCGTGTTCGTGATCCTCGAGGCCAAGCACGTGGACCTGCACGCG
>Ga0335075_10017500_pt1 | contig 10655 bp, 8 predicted proteins | sample Lox_Sample_24_FD_206723 | JGI IMG/M metagenome (GOLD analysis project Ga0335075, IMG submission 206723) | Soil microbial communities from Loxahatchee National Wildlife Refuge, Florida, United States - Lox_Sample_2.4 | ecosystem: Environmental > Terrestrial > Soil > Wetlands | place: USA: Florida... | reverse complement strand
ATGCCGAGGGCAGGCTCACCGGCAATTGCTGCGGCAGGGTGAGGCTGGCCAGCGCGAACTCCGCCCCCGGCGTCTCGCTCGGATAGCGCCCGAGGAGCGCCGCGAGCTGATCGCGAGTCTGGCTGAGCACCTTCTCAAGTGGCGGCAGCGTCGCCTTGGTCGCGGCGAGTGTCGCCTGCTGCGACAGCACCTCCGCCTTCGCGACCGCCCCCAGCTCGAACTGCTGCTCGAGCACGCCGAGCTGATCGGTCTCGATCCGGATGATGTCCTCGGTTGCCGCGATCTGGCCTCGGTACGAAGCCTCGTCGATCGCTGCGACGACCACGTTCGAGGTCAGGGTGAGATAGGCTGCCTCGAGCTCGAAACGCTGGTACTGCGCGGTCGCGGCATACGATTCCACCTGCCGGCGGACGCCGCCGAAGACATCGACCGGATAGGAGACCGCGAGCGTCGGCGTCACCAGGTTGAAGGTCGAAGCCTTGGTCGCAGAACCTCCGAACTCTGCCGCCGAGAAGGCCTGCCGCTCGACCTGGAAGCTTCCCGTCACGGTCGGGAACAAGCCGCCCTCGGCCGCATAGACGTTCTCATTGGCTTCTCTGAGCGCCGCCTCGGCGGCAGCCAGGCTCGGATTGGCCTTGAGCGCATCGGCGATCATCCGGTCGAGCGCCTGAGAATGGAAAAGCTCCCACCATTCTCCGGGAATATCGAGGCCGGTCACAAATTGCTGCGCTGCCCCGCCGTGCACATTGGCGGATGCGGTCTCCGCCGGCAACGGCCGCGCCGTATAGCCGGTGACGTCCGGAGCAGGCGGGGAGTGGAAATTCGGGCCGACGGCGCAACCGGCGAGCAGAAGCGCCGGCAGCGTCACAAGGCGCGTCGCCGCCCTGCCTGGCCGGAGATCGATCACCGGGACGCGCCTTCGCGGCCATTCGCCGCGGCAACGAAAATCGCCCTCGTGTGGTTCCGCACCACCGCCTGGACCGCCTGCATGTCCGCGCCGTCCGCCGTCGCCTGCCAGCCAAGCGCGCGCTGCGTCTTGCGATTGCAGAAGATCGTGACCTGCCCGAGGATGGCAACGGTGCGGAGCAACGTTTCGGTGTCGTCTGCGGGCCGATCGAGCAGGCGGCCGATGAGCGCCGCACAGGGCTCGACGATCCGGCGCATCACGCGCTGGTAGAGCGGCTCCAGCGCCTCCGCGGATTCGATTTCGGCACGCGCGAAAAAAAGCGCGCGGCACTCCCAGTCCGGGCTCTCGCGATCCATGATCAACGCAACGAAGGCGTCGAGCATTCTCAGCAGCAGTTCGAGGATGCGCTCCGGCGAAGCCGCCCCGGACGCCGACGGGCTGGCAAGAGCCGCGCAGATCTCGGCCATGACCGGCGCCATCCGCCGCTCCATTTTCTCCGCGATCTGGTCGATGACCGCGGCGTAGAGGCCTTTCTTGCTGCCGAAATAGTACTGGATCGCGGGCAGGTTTACCGCGGCGCGCTGAGCCAGCCGCCTTGTGCTGGCCCCGGCATAGCCTTCCTGCGCGAACACCTCGAGCGCGGCGCGGAGGATCCTGAGCCGCGTATCTTCGCCGCGGGAGTGGCTGCCGGTGCGCGGAGAAGGCGGTTCCGAGCCCGGGGAGGAAACGGACATGCGGCGTGAATTATATCGATCGAACGACTATGTCAATCGATAGAGCCCATGCGCCGCACGCTACCCTGCTCTGGCGCTTTTCGGCAGCGCAGCATATGGGGCGGCGTGCCGGATCGCGCCACCGGTAAGCCGACATTTGATCAAAATGGTCTGCTCCAAAACTGAATATAGTTACTCAACAGTTTGACTCTAAATCATAACATAATTCAGGGCGCCTGCCGTTTCCCGAGCCGTCGCTCCGGTCTTATATGCTTGCGAAATTCCCGGAGCGCCCATGCCAGACGATCACGCGACCGCCGATCTCGCCGAACCGGCCACCCCGCGCGAAACGCGCCTCGAGAACTACCGTCCGCCGGCGTTTCTCGTGGAAAATGTCGATCTTCGGTTCGATCTCGCCGAGGCGGCAACCCGCGTGCGCTCGTGCCTGAGGCTTCGCCGCAACCCGGCGGTGGCGCCAGCGGACGCACTGCTCCGCCTCGACGGCAACGGCCAGCCAGTGCTCGCCCTCTTGCTCGACGGAGAAAAGGTCAGCGCCAACCGCTGGCGGCTGGAGGACGGGAACCTCGTCCTCACCGATCCACCGGCGCGTTTCACGCTCGAGATCGAGACGGAGATCTCACCCCAGAAGAACACCGCGCTCTCGGGACTCTACGTTTCGAACGGCGCCTTCTTCACCCAGTGCGAGGCCGAAGGCTTCCGCCGCATCACTTATTTTCCGGATCGGCCCGATGTGATGGCGCGCTTCACCACCACCATCACTGCCGATGCGGCAAGCTGCCCGGTCATGCTCTCGAACGGCAATCCTGGCCCCGTCGCGGAGGCCGGCTCCGGCCGGCATCGCATCACCTGGACGGATCCGCACCCGAAGCCCTGCTATCTCTTCGCCCTGGTCGCCGGCGATCTCGTTGCTGTCAAGGACCGTTTCGTCACCCGTTCCGGCCGCCCGGTCGGGCTCGCGATCTGGGTCCGCAGCGGCGACGAGGAGCGTTCGCATCACGCCATGCGCTCGCTGAAAAAGGCGATGGCCTGGGACGAGGCAGTGTTCGGGCTCGAATACGATCTCGACGTATTCAATATCGCCGCCGTCTCGGACTTCAACATGGGCGCGATGGAGAACAAGGGCCTCAATATCTTCAACACGAAATACGTCCTCGCCGATCCTGCCACCGCAACCGATGCCGATTACCAGCGGATCGAGGGCGTCATCGCGCACGAATATTTCCACAACTGGACCGGCGACCGCGTGACCTGCCGCGACTGGTTCCAGCTTTCCCTCAAGGAGGGGCTCACGGTCTATCGCGACCAGGAATTCTCGATGGACCAGGGAAGCCCGGCCGTGAAGCGCATCAGCGACGTGCGCGAGCTGCGCGCCGGCCAGTTCCGCGAGGACGCCGGACCGCTCGCCCATCCGGTGCAGCCCGACCATTACATCGCGATCGACAATTTCTACACCGCGACCGTCTACAACAAGGGTGCCGAAGTCATCCGCATGATGGCGACCATCATCGGCAAGGCCGCTTTCCGTCGTGGCATGGACCTCTACTTCGTGCGCCACGACAACCAGGCGGTGACGATCGAGGACTTTGTTGCGGCCATGGAAGATGCATCGGGCGTTGATCTCGGCCGCTTCCGCCTCTGGTACCACCAGGCCGGCACACCCGAGCTCACCGTCTCCGACGATTACGACCTGGCTGCCCGCCGCTATCGCCTGCAGATCTCCCAGCGCACGCCGCCCACGCCCGGCCAGCCGGTAAAGGAGCCGCTGGTCATCCCGATCGCGATGGGCCTGCTCGCTCCCGACGGCGCCGAGCTTCCGACCCGCCTCGCGGACGAGCCCGCGTCACGCCTCGGAACCCGCGTCCTGCTCGCCGACTCTGTCGAAAATTCCTTCATCTTCCATGACGTCCCAGCCCGCCCCGTACCCTCCCTGCTGCGCGGCTTTTCCGCACCGGTAAAGCTCTCCGGGCTTGCCCGCGATCAGCTTCTCTTCCTTGCGGAACACGACTCGGATCCCTTCGTTCGCTGGGACGCCGGCCAGCATCACGCAACCGGGGTCCTGCTCGAGATGATTTCCTCCCATCGGCAAGTGACGCCGTCGGCCCTCATCGATCAGGCTGCGGCAGCCCTTGCCCGCGCCGACGAGGATCCTGCCCTTGCCACGGCAGCATTGCGGCTTCCCGGCGAGATGTATCTCGCCGATCAGATGGAAATCGTCGATCCGGACGCGATCCATGCGGTGCGTGAGAGTGCACGCGCCGCTATCGGCAAAGCCTTGCACAAGGACCTTCTTGCCGCCTATGAGCGCTTGGCCGACGCCGGACCCTATCGGATCGACGGCCCCGCGATCGGCCGGCGCAGCCTGCGCAATGCCTGTCTCGCCTATCTCGCCGCTGCCGACGAATCCCTTGGCGTCGCCCTGGCAAAAGCCCAATTCGAGGCGCGGCAGAACATGACCGATGTCCTCGCCGCGCTCGCGGTGCTCGCGGCAACGGATCGTCCCGAACGTACCGCGGCCCTCGCTGCATTCCACACCGCCTGGCACGCGGACGCGCTGGTGCTCGACAAATGGTTCGCGATCCAGGCGACCTCGCCGCTGCCCGAGACCCTCCAGGCCGTCGCAGCTCTCGCCCGCCACGCCGACTTCGATCTCAAGAACCCCAATCGCGTCCGCGCCCTGATCGGCAGCTTTTCGCAGGCGAACCAGGTTCTCTTCCATGACGCTTCCGGCGCCGGCTATCGTCTGCTCTCGGAAACGATAATCCGCCTCGATCCCTTGAACCCGCAGGTCGCCGCGCGTCTCGTTTCCCCGCTCGGCCAATGGCGCCGCTTCGACGCTGCCCGCCAGCATGCGATGCAGGAGGAACTCCGCCGCATCCTTGCCGTGCGGGACCTCAGCAAGAACACGCACGAAATGGCCGCGCGCTCACTCGGCACGGGAGGTTCGTGAAATGCCGTGGACTCCGGACGACGCCGAAAGGCATACGCACAAGGCGACAACGCAGGCGCTGAAGGAACTTTGGGCTGAGGTCGCAAACGAGGCGCTGGAACGAACCGGCGACGAAGGCCGCGCGATCCGCGAAGCAAATGCCGTCATCGCGCGCCAATCGGCAGCCGGCCGCGATCGTTAGACCCGGCCGACAGAGGCACCCCGGCATCTGCCGACATTCCTGCCGGGAGATTTATCCGAAGCGGGCGGCCTGTTCTCCGGCCAACCGCGCCGGGGCGAGCGGCATGCCCTTGCGCATCAGCGCCGCGATGTTGCCGAGGCCGGCGATGTTGAGCGCGGCATCCGCAAGTGCGGCCGTCTGCTCGGCCCCGAGCACCGGCTCGGCCAGGCTCGCGAATTTTGCGCAGAGCTCCGTCTCGCCCAGGAAGTTGCTCGGTTCTCCCTTGGGTACCCGCACGAGTTTCTCGAAACTCCGCCCGCGCGCCCGGATTTTTACCCGCGCCGCCATGTTGGCCGGGAATTCGGCCTCGATCTCCGGATCCTCCTCGCAACGAACGAGCGGCAGCAGCCGCCGCACCGCCGGATTCCCGAGCAACCGATAGCTGTCCCAGCCCATGCCCCCCGTCGCCAGCGCCACCGCCAGCACGAACGGGCCGCTGAACTGCCCGTCCACCACATTCTCCGGATTCGCTTTTTTCTCGGCCGGTTCGCCGATCAGCGTCATTCCCGCCTTCGAAAGCCCGAGCGTCACCGCTTCGATTTCCTCCGCCCTGAGCCCGTGCTCGGCACCGAGCGCCAGCGCAGCGTCAATCCCGGCATGGCCGAACCGGCACGACGGATACGGTTTGACCGCCGTCGCCATCAGCTCGAATTTTTTTCCCAGTTGCTCGATCGCGCGCTCGGGGGCAGGGGAGGGAGCGTAGGCGTGCAGGAATCCGTGCGGCCCCTCGAACGCCTCCGCCGCGCCCTTGAACCCCCCGCGCGCGAAGGTCGCCGCCGCCAGCCCGTTCATCGCCGACCAGCCTACCTGGAAGCGCTTGGTCCAGGCGCCGTTGACCAAAAACTCGAGGCTCCCCGCCGTCTGCGAAAGCGCGATTCCGAACGCCGACTCGATTGCCGGTCCCGGCAGCCCGAACACCCGCGCCGCCGCCGCCGCCGCCCCGAATGCACCGCAGGTCGCGGTCGGGTGGAAGCCGCGCGCATAATGCTCGCCGGCCGGCAGTGCGAGCGCCAGCCGACACGCCACCTCATAGCCCGCGACTATTCCCGCCATCACGTCCGCCCCGCTCGCCCCGGTCATCTCGCCCGCCGCCAGCGCGGCCGAAATTGCCGTCACGCCCGGATGCAGCGATCCGGCCGCGTGCGTGTCGTCGAAGTCGAGCGAATGGCCGAGTGCCGCGTTCGCAAGCACGGCCCCGGCCGGCGCATAGCGTGCAGCATCGCCGAACACCACGGCATTGCCGGCGCCGAGCCCGAGCGCCCGGATGCCGGCCATAAGCGCCGGCGTGCTTTCCGCCTCGGCCCGCGCACGCACGATATTGCCGATCAGGTCGAGCACGAGAAACCGCGCCCGCTCCACCAGTTCGGGCGGCAATGTCTCGAGCCTCGTTCCGGCGGCAAAATCGGCCAGCTCTCTCGTCGCACCCATGACGACTTTCCTCGCTGCTCTCTCCTGCCTTCATTCTGGCGCAACCCTTCCTTCCCTTCCAGGCGCCGCGAGGCCCGCCAGGCCTGCGGGGCCTGCGAGTCCTGCCACAGAGCATCCATTGCGGCGCGGCGCAGCGGCGTGGCAGAACACGCACATGCTGCTCTGCTCCCGCCGCCACGCACTCCGGATGGCGCTCGGCGCCTCGCCGGCACTTCTTGGCCTTCTCGCACGCCCGACCTTCGCCGCGGATGCCGGTTTCGAGAACTTCCTTGCCTCCGTCGGCGCCGAAGCGGAGCGCCGCGGAGTCACCCGCGCCACCATTGCCGCCGCCTTCGCCGGCCTGCAACTCGACCCCAAGGTGATCGAACTCGATCGCCACCAGCCCGAATTCACCGAAACGTGGGAGCAGTACGCTGCTGCCACGCTGAACGCCCAGCGCATCGCCACGGGCCGCGCGCGCTATGCCGAGAACCGCGATCTCTTGTCCCGCGTCCTCGCCACCTACCCCGCCTCGCCCGGCGTCATCATGGGAATTTGGGCGATCGAGAGCGATTACGGCAACTACCAGGGCGGTTTTTCGGTGATCCAGTCGCTCGCCACTCTCGCCTACGGCGCCGGCCGCGGCGGCTATTTCCGCTCGGAGCTTATCGCCGCCCTCACAATCCTCGGCCATGGCGATGTCACGCCCCAGGCGATGCTCGGAAGCTGGGCCGGCGCGATGGGCCAGCCACAATTCATGCCGAGCGCCTATCTCTCTTATGCCGTCGATTTCGACGGTACCGGCCAGCGCAACATCTGGACCGACACCGGCGACGTTTTTGCCTCGATCGCAAACTACCTCGTCCAGAACGGCTGGCGTGCCGGCGAATCTTGGGGCCTCCAGGTCCTGCCTCCGCCTGCGCTCGCGCCTGAACTCGGTTCCGGTGATGCCACGCAGCCGCTTGCCGCCTGGTCGCGCCTCGGCTTCCGCGGCGTCGACGGCGCCACGCTTCCGCTCACCAGCCTGCCGGCCCGGCTCCTCATGCCCGGCGGTCCGACCGGGCCGGCCTATCTCGCATACCCCAACTTCCAGGCCATTCGGCGCTACAACCCGTCGGACTTCTACGCGCTCTCCGTAGGTCTGCTCGGAGATCTCGTGACCTCGTGAAGCGCCTCACCCCGTTTCTCTTCCTGTTGCCGCTCGCCGCGTGCCTGCAAAAGCCGCCGCACCAGGCAGTTCATTACGTAGTCGGATCACCCTATCAAGCCGACGGAGTCTGGCACTACCCGGAGGCCGATTTCGCCTACGACGCAACCGGCATTGCCACCCTCTATGCCGGGCGGCACGGAGATCTGACCGCCGACGGTGAGCGCTATTCACCCGATGCCTTTGCGGCCGCCCATCCCACGCTCCAACTGCCGGCGATTGCGCGCATCACCAACCTCGAGAATGGGCGCCAGGTCGTCGTTCGCATCAACGATCGCGGACCGGCCGATCCGGCGCGCATCCTCGCCGTCACGCCGCGCGTGGCCTCCGTGCTGGGCTTCTCCCCCGCAGGCACTGCCCGCGTCCGCGTTCAGGTCCTACCCGCGCCGAGCGAGGCGCTGGCGCTTTCTCTTCCCGGCGGACCGGCGCTCGCAGTGGCTCGCGCGCCCGTCGGCCGCGTCGTCGCAACTGCGTTGCCGGCACCCGGCGCCGCGCCGTCCGCCGCTCGGCCATCTCCTGTCCGCGCCCCGCCGCCGGGGTCCCCAACGCGCCAGGCGCGTTGGGGTGCCCCGTCGCCCGCCGAGCAGCCCGGCGCGCGCTCCGAGGTTGCACCCGCGCCCGGTCGGCTCTGGATCCGCACCGGAGTCTTCACGACCGAGCAGTACGCCGCCCTCCAGGCGGAAGCGCTGGCTCGTTTTGGCGCGACCGCGGTTCCTCGCTATGGCAGCGGAACGGTTCAGGCCGAAGTGCGGATCGGGCCCTTCGCCACCATTCCGGACGCGGACGCCATGCTGAAGAAAGTTCTTGGCGCGGATGTGTCGGGCGCGCGAATCGTGGTGGAGTAGTCGGGGGGAGAAAGCCATGCCGTCACGTCGTTCGCTCCTGCTCGGAACCGCCGCCAGCCTCCTGCCGCTCTCCGCGCGGAGCGCGCCGCCGGCCGACCAGACGTTTCCCATTCTCGTCGGCCCGCACAAAATCCAGCGCACCTTCACGCCCGCCACGACACCGCTCGGTCCGGTCGGCACCAAGGCGCGCTGGGCCCTGATCGTCGACTTCAATACCGGCGCCACGCTGCTTCAGAAGAATCCGACCGCGGCCATGCCGCCCTCCTCGATGACCAAGCTGATGACGCTCTACATCGTCTACGGCATGCTTAAGTCGGGGCAGCTCAAGCTCGACCAGACCATGCCCGTGAGCCGCACCGCCTGGCGTACCGGCGGCTCGAAGATGTTCGTGCCAGTCGGCGGCGAGGTGAGCATCCTCGATCTCATCCAGGGCATCGAGGTCGATTCCGGCAACGATGCCTGCGTCGTCCTCGCCGAGGGAATCTCCGGCTCGCAGACCGCCTTCGCGCGCCTGATGAACCGCACCGCCGCCAAGCTGCACCTCGTGAATTCCCACTTCGTCAACGCCACCGGCCTGCCCGCGCCCGGGCACTACATGTGCTGCCGCGATATCGCCACCCTTGCCACTCTCATCATCCGCAATTTCCCGCAATATTATCATTTTGCATCAGAAAAGGTCTTCACGTTCAGCAACATCAAGCAGTACAACCGCAACCAGCTCGTGCAGGACAATCTCGCGGACGGCCTCAAGACCGGCTTCACCGATGCCGGCGGTTACGGGCTCTGCGCCAGCGCGGAACGAGACGGGCGGCGCATCGTCATGGTGCTGAACGGCATGCCTTCCGAGCGAGACCGCACCGAGGAAGGCGTCCGCCTGCTCGACTGGGCTTTCCGTTCCTTCGAGGACGTTACCCTCTTCAAGGCCGGCGCGCCGGTCGCTGCTGCCGCGGTCTGGCTCGGGACGGCAGCCACCGTGCCGCTCGCCGGCCGAACCGACCTCGTCGCAACCTTGCCGCAGGGGTGGCGCCAAACCGCGCACATCCGCGCCGTGTACGATGCCCCCGTTCCTGCGCCCGTCGCGGCGGGGCAGCCGCTCGGCTCTCTCGTCATTGACGGCGTTGGTGTCCCGCCCGCCCAGCAGCTTCCGCTTTACGCCGGCGCCGGCGTGCCGCGCCTTGGCGTCGCCGGCCGCGCTCTGGCCGTTCTTTCGCATCTTGCCTTCGGCCGTTGAAGGCCCCGGGGAAGGCCCCAAGGGAAGCTCCAGGGGAAGAATCGTGCGCGGCCGGTTCATCACCATCGAGGGGATCGAGGGCGTGGGCAAGACCACGCAGGCCCGCCTGCTGGCCCGCGCGCTGGAACAGTCAGGATCGGTCGTCTGTCTCACGCGTGAGCCTGGAGGCACGCCGGAAGCGGAAGCGCTGCGCACCGTCCTCCTCCGCGGCGCGTTCGATTGGTCGCCGCGCGCCGAGGCACTGCTGCATTTCGCTGCCCGTGCCGAGCATGTCGATCGCGTGATCGCGCCAGCACTGGCGCGCGGCGAGTGGGTGGTCTCCGACCGCTATTCTGATTCGACGATGGCCTACCAAGGATACGGTCAGGGCTCGGATCGCCGATTCATCGCCGGGCTGCGTCGTCTGCTCGGCCTCGATCCCGACCTTACGATCATCCTCGATCTCCCGCTCGACGTGGCACGAACCCGCCTCGCCGGCCGTGGCCTGCCTCTGTTCGAGCGAATCGAGACGCCCGCCGGCGCCGCCGAGCGCGACCGCTACGAGGCGCTCGGCCACGACTTCTTCGCCCGAGCCCGGGAGGGCTTTCTCGAGGTCGCAGCGTCCGAGCCGGAGCGTTGCCTGATCCTGGATTCGACCGGCACGATTGCCGCCGTCCACGACCGGATTTTCGCCGCGGTCACGGAGCGCTTCGTGGTTGCCGCCACGCAGTGAGCGCGCCCGAGCCCGAAGCCAATCCGCATCTCGTCGGCCATGTGGCGGCGGCTACAGAATTGCTGAAGGCCGCGCGCGGCGGCCGGCTGCATCATGCCTGGCTGCTCGTTGGCCCGCCGGGGATCGGCAAGGCGACGCTGGCCTATCGTTTCGCGCGCCGATTGCTCGCCGGACTCCGGTCCGCGGGCACAGATCTCTCGCTCGACCCGCGTGATCCGGTGTTCCGCCGCGTGGCAGCCGGCTCGCATGCCGACCTCCACACCGTCACCCGCACGATCGATCTGCGCACCGGCCGGCTGCGCCGTCAGATCCTCGTCGATGACGTTCGCGCCGGCACCGGGTTCCTGCACCGCACCGCGATCGAGGGCGGATGGCGCGTCGTCATCGTGGATCCGGCCGAGATGCTGAACGTCAACGCCGCCAACGCGCTGCTCAAGGTCCTGGA
>Ga0335075_10017499_pt1 | contig 10655 bp, 8 predicted proteins | sample Lox_Sample_24_FD_206723 | JGI IMG/M metagenome (GOLD analysis project Ga0335075, IMG submission 206723) | Soil microbial communities from Loxahatchee National Wildlife Refuge, Florida, United States - Lox_Sample_2.4 | ecosystem: Environmental > Terrestrial > Soil > Wetlands | place: USA: Florida... | reverse complement strand
TCCCCGACCACTGGTCCTTCCTGCTCGGCGAGATCATCCTGTATTCGTTCATCATCCTGCTGCTGACCGGAACGTTCCTGACGCTCTGGTTCCAGCCGAGCATGACTGACGTCATCTACCACGGGTCGTACATCCCGCTGCGCGGCGTCAGGATGAGCGAGGCCTACGCCTCAACCCTGAACATCAGCTTTGACGTGCGCGGCGGGCTGCTCATCAGGCAGATCCATCACTGGGCTGCCGACTTGTTCATGGCCGCGATCATGGCGCACATGATCCGGATCTTCTTCACCGGCGCCTACCGCAAGCCGCGTGAGATCAACTGGCTGATCGGCATCGTGCTGTTCACGCTGGGCATGTTCGAGGGGCTGTTCGGCTACTCGCTGCCCGACGACCTGCTGTCCGGGGCAGGCCTGCGGATCACTGAGGGCATCTTGCAGTCCTTCCCGATCGTGGGTACTTACCTGGCGTTCTTCCTGTTCGGCGGACCGTTCCCTGGCCACGACATCATTCCGCGGATGTACATCCTGCATGTGCTGGTGATACCGGGCCTGATCCTGGCGCTGGTGACCGTGCACCTGTTCCTGATGTTCCATCAGAAGCACACGCAGATGCCGGGCAAGGGCAGGACGAACGAGAACGTCGTCGGTGCCCCGATGTACCCGTACTTCATGGCCAAGACCGGTGCCTTCTTCTTCTTCACCTTCGCCGCGCTGGCGCTGGCCGCGACGTTCACGCAGATCAACCCGATATGGCTGTACGGGCCGTACAACCCGGTCGCCATGTCAGCCGACTCCCAGCCGGACTTCTACATGGGTGCGCTAGAAGGCGCGCTGCGCATGTTCCCGCCCTGGCAATGGGTCTTCTTCGGGCATACCTTTGCCTTCAATGTGTTCGTGCCGGCGTTGCTGCCGCTCGGAATCGTGTTCGGCGGAGCCGCCCTATGGCCGTTCCTTGAGCAGTGGATCACCGGGGACCGGCGCGAGCATCACCTGAACGACCGGCCAAGGAACGCGCCCACCAGGACCGCCCTGGGTGTCGCGATGATCACCTTCTACGGCGTCCTGTGGGCCGAGGGCGCCAACGACATCCTCGCCGACCACCTGGACGTCTCGCTGTACCTGACAACGTGGATAGCGAGAGTAGCGTGGCTTGTCGCACCGATACTCGCCTACATCATCACTAAACGCATCTGCCTCGGGTTGCAGCGCAAGGATGCGCACCTGCTCGAGCACGGCGTGGAGACCGGCATCATCAGGCAGCTGCCCGGCGGCGAGTTCATCGAGGAGACCAGGCCCGTCGACGAAGAGGCTCTGGCCGTGCTCACCTCCCGGGCCATTCCGCCGCCGCTGCCGGCCCTGGTCCCGGCCGAGACCGAGGTCCCGCCGCCCGGCATGCGCGGGAGGCTGGGCAAGGTACGCGAGCGGCTGTACAACGTCGTGACCGAGAGCGTGCCCATGCCCGGGCCACATGCCAACGGCCACGGCAACGGTCACGCGGTCGAGGGCAACGGGCACGGCCAGGAGTCGCTCCCGGCAAGCAGCGGCACCGAACCGCGGGGCGGCGAGGAGCAGCACTAGCCGCTCCCCCGCGCAGCCATCAGATCGGGCCCGGCGTCTTTGACGCCGGGCCCGGTGCGTGCCGGAAGCCAATGATGTGCTGCCCGCGGATCACAATCTCGACGGGAACGGGCTATCGCAAGCTAGCGTTGGCATGCGTCAGGCGGCTTGCTCCGAGCTGGTCATTTCCCAGCCTCGCTGACCGCTGCTAGAAAGCCATCTCGTCGAGCTCCGACCGCCAGCGCCCGTTGGCCCGGTCATAGCTGATCGGGCCGTACCTGAACGCGGAAAGGTCCAGCTCACGCAATTGGTTCCAGGCTGCGTCCGAGAGCCGCGCGTCGAGCCGTATGAGCAGTCCGGTTCGAGCGTCCTGTAGAACTATCGCGCCAGATGCTGCCGGTGGCGCTCGGTGGCGGTCCAGCAGCGACCGCAGCACTCTCTTCAAGCCGGAATAGGCATCGTCGGCCAGTTTGCCGCCGAGAGCGGCCAGGAATGCCTGCAGCGGGAGCGCGATCAAGATGATGGTCGTCAGCTCGCCCGAAGAGCTTCGGCGGAGTTGTGCACTACTGGCGTGAACATCGAACCCGAGACTCGACAGTTCCTCCGTGAATTGCTCTCTGTCCTCCTCCGGAATGCTCGGATCGAACCGCACGGATACGTCCGCCTTCCCAGTCGCTGTCATATCCGATCCTGCCGTTCGCTGGAATTTGCTGGCGCTGCTCTTATGGCCGGACCTTCGAGCAGCACTGGCGTAGTGTGTTCCTGCTCTGTTGCAGGCCTCGCCCGGACGTGTGTGCAGCCGCGGCCGAAAGCATCGGGTACTGACCGTCCCGAGAACAACGCAAGGTAGAACCCCACGCTGAACTGGATAGCGGCCTCATCACCAATCTCCCAGCGCATCCCGATGACATAGTCAATATGCCGGGCCATGGCTATCGCCAGTCGCATCGAATGGCATGCGTTCACTATCGCGCACTTAATGGTGGCCCGATGCTGACCGAAGAGTTCGGCCATCCCCTCCGGCGTGACTAATGCGCTCCTACCAGCCTCGTCTTCGACCAGCAGGTTGCCGTGTTCATCGCCGTGCCCGGAGAAGTGCACCAGATGAGGATCATAATCCGTCAGCGCCTGGCTAATGTCGTCAAATCGCGCCGCAACGCAGGGCTCAAGCCGGTACTGGTCGCGGTGCCGGCTAAGCTGCAGCCGCTCCTTGACCTTCCGCATCTCCAAATCTGATCGAAGCGGTTCCATATTCTGCGGGCTCGCAGCCAGGTAGAGGATGGTCTTGCGGCCGATATCCGCATTGGTGAAGACCGGCTGAGTCGTGGTCGCTTCGGGACTCACGACCACCACGTCCAGCCTGTCGTCCTGCGTTTGGCTGCGGACCGATCCGAGGCCGTCCGGGTAGCGGTAGGTCACATGAACGCTGACCGGCACATGCCGACCGCCCTCGCCAGCATTTACATTGAATGAGAATCTGACCGTCGCACCATTTTGCAGAACGGGGACCCTGGCCCGTTTGCCGTCCGTCTTGAATGGGCCGCTGATGGCCGCAGTGACGTCGTTGAGCGGAATGCCCGACGTGTTACGCACCAGGATCGCCAAGACATCCCACTCACCTAGCGTGAGCTGGGCGCCGCCATGCCGGACGTCGAGGCGGGCGACTCGCGGCACGATGGCCGAGCGCATGCTGCCCTGCTGCGGGCTCAAAGCGCCCTCAACCGATAGTCGCGCGCGAAAGTCTGTCACGCGAACTGGCACGTCAAACTCGTCGCGGTAGGAGAAATTGGTGCTGCTCAGCTGGAACTCTCCTGACCGTTTCGCCTCGACGGTTAGTTCGTGGACGTGCACATGGCCAGGCGCGAGTAGTGGGATTTCCACCCTGCTGGTGCCATCAATAATCGTGATCGCGGGCGGTAGCCCTGCCTTGAAGACAATGTCTGCGCAGGCGCGCTCACCGCTGTTGGCAAATCTGATGCGCAGTCGCGTCCGGCGACCAGCCACAAGATGACTGGGATCGACCGAGACCTCGATCATGACCAGGAGGCCGCCTTGCCCCGTCCTTGCTGCGCGGACGTAGCGACCGATTGGGTCAGCCGCGGGTCCGCCCAGCCATGATGCTTGGTAGCCGCTTTGTGAAATTCCTCTACGCAGTCTCTGCAGTGCATGGCGGCTCGCGAAACAGGTGTGCTGGAGTCGTCGAAGGCGTCATCAGCCGAAACGATCCACCCGTGCTCCTCGCATACCGGCGCGCCGCAATGATGGCAAACGAAGATCAGACCGTCTGCGATGTCTTCACCGCTTCCGCACTTCAAGCTCATGTCGACATCCTTAGCTCGTCGAGTTCCGCCTCTATCCGCGCGATTATCCTGCGGTAGGTGTCCTCTGATATCCGTCCCGCAACCACCGCATCATCGGCGGATTGCCGCTGCTTTAGCAGGTCCGCCGCACGGTGCGTCCTGTCATCGTCTGCCGACGCCACTGCCGGTCCGCCCTCCACGACCTCGGCATCCACGATGGCATTTGCAGACAAAGTCTCATCGTCATGCCCGATTACTTCGCCTTCGACGATGTCCCGGGCCGGGGCGTACTCGGCCGGGGCCGCGATCCCGCGAGCACCGCTCGCAGACGAAGCGCGATCGCTAAGTATTCGTACGACCTTGTCATGCAGTGTTATCCAGATGGTTTCGATCTGCTTCAGCAGTTCGTCACCGATACTTTCTTCCTCGGCGTCCACTGCCTCACCATTCGCAGCGCCAGCCATTTCCTTCTCGGCGGCCGTAGTCTTGGCATATGCTCCTTTGACCGTCACCTGCGCAGCCGTTCTGCCGACGAAGCTACTTGAAGTTCCCTGGCCTACCTCCTCCCCTCTCAGGTTGATATCGAAGTCGATGGGGAATACCCCGTTGTACCGTCGGCCGGCTATGTCCCAGACCCGGTTCACAACGTTCGGACGCCCGTCGTCACGGTAAGGCGGGTGCTCTACGACGCTTTTGACGTAGTAGTTATCCGCGCTGATCGCATTGGTTAGCTCGACGACCGTGCGGTGGTCTGGCACGACGCCATAGAATTCGTCAACCTTGTTTCTGCCATTTGCGCGGTCGTCCGAATTGTTCTCGTCTGGTATTACGCGGTCATCCTGGTAACGAAGGGTGCGCAGGCTAATGTCGAAGGTCACCGTAACTTTGGTCTGCGGCTTGGTCTCCGGCTGGTGGCCGCGTCCGCCACCAGGCAGGTAGATGCCGACTCCGGTAAGTCCCGACAGCATGCCGGCAAATGTGGCTTCCAGGGTCCCGGACAGCGTGAGCTTCTGCTTCTCCTTGTCCCCCGTACCGTTGGCGGAGGGTTCGGGCTCATCGGTGATTGGCCTCTCGAAGCGGATCTGCAAGGTGAGGCTCTTGCTTCCTTCAACCCGCGTCCGGCTGTCGTCATCCCCGGGCTTGAGCCGCTGCCATTTAATGACCCGGCGCCCTCCTGACCTGGAGATCTCCACTCTTCCCGGGTAGACGTTTTCGACGTTCCCCCAGGTCGAGGGGACCTCGAGCTCGATCCGGTCGAACATCTGAAGGTCGAGCTCGTGGCCGTCCGGGCCCAGCTTGTTCCAGTGCAAGTCGATTTCAAGAGTCCGCCGGTCGGTTGCCGGGACGAGCGAGGGGACTATCCACAGCGGGATGTCCTTGGGAGCGCGATCACCCTGCAGCTCGTAGCCGACCTCAAGTGTCCACTCTCCCTGAGTACGTCCGGGATCTGCCGGGAAGAGATCGTGCCCATCGGCGGACTCCCCACTCACTGACACGCCCGTCCGATCAGCGAGAACGAGTTCCTGGCCAGCGAGAAACTCGAGCCCGGCCTGCCCCTCCAGCATCACGAACCCGGCCGCGAACATGACCGGCTGGCTATCCGGCAGCCGGTACTTCCGCCGGTACAGCTGAAGCAGCCTGCTCCCATCGTTGGCCGACATGTTGACCTTAATCTCACCCTCGAGGGCTTCCACCGCGCTGGTATATGTCCCGTTCTCAAGGCGGACGCTCCCGGTCAGCCGTTCCACAACATCCACCGCGTTCACATGCGGAACTAGCGGAAGCGGCGGCCGGGTGGTGCTGGACTCTCGCGTCTTGCGGACGCCGAAGGCACCTCCTGCCAACCCGGCGCCGACTAGAAGCAGCACGAGCCCCGGCAGCAGGGCGAAGGTAAGAATGATCACGCCTAGCACCGCGATCCCGACACCGGTGCCAATGACACCGGTCAGCGGACCGCCAACCACATGGGCATGTTGCTCGCAGTGATAGACGGCTTCCTTAGTGCCGCCTAACTTCAGGCCTGCGAATTCCCTGCTGGCCGGCCTGGCGTCGTCGCCCGATGTACTCGGCTCGCGCACCAGTTTGCCCGCCTCACGGTAGGCAGGGGGACTGTGCTCCTGGCACATAGGCTTCTGACAGTGGTGACACACGGAGAAGATCTCGTCTGAGCCGCATTCGTAGCATCGAACCTTCGGCGCACGCTCTATCAGCGTTTCTGGCATGGTTCCGTTCACCTTCTCGAAGTCTGCTGGAAACGGAATCGATCCCGCAGTGCCTGCTGCAGAGCGTTCATCTCTCGGGTCAGTTCCCTGTGATCGCGCGGCAGCATTCCTAGCACCGAGATCTTGAGCTGCCCGCTTTCCTTGTTGCCGCTAATCTTCACCATGCTTCCGGCCATGATCTGCTCGCGGTCAACTACGTTTCTCTTACCTTCTACAGCGACCAGAAGATCTAGGTCCTCCGGGCCCTGGCTGCGGCGGGCCCTCACAAGCCACTTGGGAGTCTGTGAACCGCTCTTGTTCGCTGGATCAGGCCACGGTCCACTTATCGCGAATTTCGCATTGCGGAGCACGGTAATAATGTCAGTAATGCGCATTTCGTCAGGCACAACGTCATCGAAGACGAACTGCTGATAGGGCGAGAAAGTGCGCTTGGCGAAAACGTCCTCCGGGTACAAGTCCGTGCGAATGCGAAGCCGCGTGGTCAGCTTCGGTTGCCTGTCTTGCGTACCGCCGGTCGCGTCGAACAGCCGGGCTTCAAGACCTGAAAGCAGATAGCCTGGGACTTCCACTTCGGCGGTCACGTTAAGCTTTTCCTGGTTGAAAAGCTCGCCTGGATGGCCGATGTGGAGCATCATCACCTCGCTGTGATAGATGCGGACTCCGACACCATCATCAGCCCCATGATCGTAAGGCTGGCGAACAGGTACGTTCTCCCACTCCAGGCGGGCCTCGACCGGGTTGAAGCGCACGGGCACGCGGCGGAGTTGCTGGTTCTCCCGAGCCGCCGACCAGTTGGTGCGGTCGAGCTGGGTGGTACGCAGCGAGGTGATCGTGGGCCAGTCGACTGACACCCGCTTAACGGTCGGAGTGAGCCGTCGACAGCCTTCGTTAACCGGAAGTGAGGTCCTGACCACGATGACCAGCAGTAACTCACTGGAGAAACTGGCTTCTTGTCTGAGCTTCTCGATGAAATAGGCCGTTGAATCGGCTGACAGCTTTGCCAGCGTGTCGGCGTCGCGAAAGTCAAGGGGTAGATTGTCCGGATCAAGCAGATCGATATCAAGCTCGATCGGATAGATCTGCGGGGCGTCCGGCTGGTAGTCATGCCCGATCACGCATGTCTGCCGATCGGCAGTCAGACTGAGTCTGCCCGAAGCGGAAGTCACCGGTACCGCTAGGGGAATTACCCCGGCCTGATTGTATCGACGCATGGCGTTGCGCAGATCAGTTTTCTCATGGTCCTTCAGCACTAAATGGCCGATGACCGCGCGGCGCTCGCCGGTCCCGGGCAGCCTTGCGACTCCGCGTTCCACGTCGTCAGCTGCCTGCCGGGTAAAATACGTATGTCCGTCGTAGGGAATTTTTGCTTCGATTCTGCCAGTATTATCACTATCTAGGCGCATAGATGGACTCTTGGAGATTTCCTGCACGACGGAGTAGCTTTCAGTTAACTCCACCTTTTCAGGTTTCGCCCTGGCGTACAGCGTGTCGTCGCTCCGACCCCGGCGCGACACGAGCGCTGAGCGGAACCTGTCTCCTGATATAGACATTCCCCCCCATTCCCCTCAAAGTCTTACATTGGCTCCAGTCGTGTATTTGCGAATCAGGCGGCGTATGACACAACGACCGAAAGGCAAAAGTCTCGCCCTAGCGGCTTGTACCGCGCTGTTCGTTTGCGCACTTCACTGTCGGCACCCCAGCCCCTCCCGAGCCGTTCTAGCTCTGTCCTTTCGAGCATCGATCTCTCGTGCCACCACTAAGAAGCAAGAACATGCTAAGAAGATTACATTTTTATGTTTACTTGTCCACAAAGACTGACCATACGGATAGATGGAGCTTACCTTGCATGCCGCGTAATGGGTCAAATCGGATAACTCCGGTTGACTTGGCCTGATTAGCTTGTCAGAAATCTGATTTCGGTGGCCGGTTTGATCGCTGAGCTCGCGGACTGGCCGCTTCCGTGCGCTCGCGGCGTTCCTGCTGCTCGCCGCTAAAACCAGTTGACCAGCCTCGCGGGTCAGGTCGATGACTTGTCATACTGACCGCTGTGAAGCCGCTGCGGGTCTTGCTGTTCGACGTGTTCGGGACGCTGGTGGACTGGCGCGCAAGCCTCATCGAGCAGGCGGAAGCTGTCGCGGCGAGCGACGGATTGCAGGCTGACTGGCCCGCCGTCATCGATGACTGGCGCCGCGCGTACCAGCCGGCGATGGACAGTATCCGGCAGGGCGCGCCCTGGCGTGACCTCGATTCCCTGCAGCGCGAGACGCTGGATGACGTACTGGCGAAGCGGGACATATCGCTGCCAGCCGCTGACCGCGAATCACTGGTCCTGGGCTGGCGCCAACTGCGGCCCTGGCCGGACAGCCGCGCCGGCCTCGATCGGCTGCGCCGCAAGCACGTCACCGCCACGCTGTCGAACGGCCACCTTGCATTGCTCGCTGACCTGCTCAAGTTCGCCGATCTGCGGATGGATGCCGTCCTGTCAGCCCAGCTTGCCGGGAGCTACAAACCCGACCCACAGGTGTACCTCACCGCGCTTGATCTGCTCGAGTGCCGGCCTGAGGATGCGGGGATGGTGGCCGCGCACGGGTCCGACCTTGAGGCAGCCGCTGCCGTTGGCCTCCGCCCGATCTTCGTACGCCGGCCCCTGGAATGGGGACCAGGCGCGGCTCCACCGGGCCCGCCTGCTCTGGATGGACTGCTCGACGCCGACGGGCTCAGCGACCTCGCGACGCGTCTGGGCTGCTGACCGCCTTCACATGACCGCTGCACGGGATTCGAGATATCGGCGCTCCGGCAGGCTGGTGGTCAGTTGCGCCGCTGCCCGGTACGCGGCCGCGGCACCCGGGCGGTCGCCGGCAAGCTCAAGCATGTGCGCCCGGACCGCTTCGATGCGGTGGTGCCCGGCGAGGCGCTCGTCGCCTTCGATCTTCGCCAGTTCTGCGAGGCCGGCCCGCGGGCCGTGGACCATGGCGATGGCTACGGCCCGGTTGAGCGTGAACATCGGGTTGGGCGCGATCCGCTCAAGCAGGCCGTAAAGGGCGAGGATCTGGCGCCAGTCGGTTCCCTCGGCGGACGGCGCTTCGGCGTGGACGGCGGCGATCGCCGCCTGGAGCTGATACGGGCCAATCGCGGCGCTGGCCAGCGCATGCTCTACGAGCGCGAGCCCCTCTGTGATCGCGCGCTGGTCCCACAGCGACCGGTCCTGGTCGGCAATCATGATCAGCGCCCCGTCGGCGCTGACGCGTGCTGCCCGGCGGGCGTGGGTGAGCAGCATCAATGCGAGCAGGCCCGCGGTCTCGCCGTCGGCAGGAGCCAGGCGGTGCAGCATCCGCGTGAGCCGGATTGCCTCCGCGGCAAGCTCGACGCGCTGAAGCTGGCTGCCGGAACTGGCTGTGTACCCCTCGTTGAACATCAGGTACATCACCTGCCTGACCGCGCGTAGCCGGTCGGCGCGTTCGCCCTCGGGCGGCAGTTCGAACCGCATGCCGCTGGCTTTGATCATCCGCTTGGCCCGGCTGATCCGCTGCGCCATCGCCCGCTCGGGCACCAGGAACGCGCTGGCGACTTCAGCGGTTGTCAGCCCGCCGACAGCGCGCAGCGTCAGAGCGATCTGGGAGGCCGGTGTCAGTGCCGGGTGGCAGCACAGCACGAGCAGCGTGAGCGTGTCGTCGTGCTCCGACGGCTCCGGCTCGTCTGGCGCAGGCTGACATCGCTCTTCCAGGTCGGCCACAGCGTCCTCGCGCGCGCGGCGCGCGCGATCCGCACGGATCTCATCGATTAGCCGGCGGGTGGCAACGGCCACCAGCCAGCTGCGCGGGTGCTCTGGGATGCCATGGTTCTGCCATTGCCCGACAGCGGCCAGTAGCGCCTCCTGAACCGCGTCTTCACACGCGTCGAACTGGCCATATCGGCGGACGAGCACGCCAAGGGCCTGCGGCGCCAGCCGCCGCAGCAGGCCCTCGACGTCCTGAACTCCGGGCTGGGTCACAGATCCTGCCCGCCGCCGCTATTCATGATCGGCCGGACCTCCATCGCTGCGAACCGCGCGTTAGGCCAGCGTGCAGCGATCTCAGTGGCACGCTGTGCCGAGTCACAGTCCACTATCAGATAGCCACCGAAGTGCTCCTTGGCCTCCGCCAACGGCCCGTCGGTGACCACTGGCATGTCGTCACGTACTCGGATCGACCGCGTCTGTGCGGGATCGGCCAGCGCCTCACCGCCGACGAGCTCACCCGAGGCGGCGAGTTCTGCCATCAGCGCCTCGATCTCCTCGCCGAGCGCCTTACCTTCCGGGCCGAAAAAGAGCTCGCGTGTATCGGCGTTGTCGTAGATAAGCAGCATGTACTTCATGATTGCTCCTAGGAGTTCCAGGCGACCTTGCGAAGGGTCACATCCATCGACGGGGTCCAGCTCACACCGTCCGTGCTTGACTCGTGGCGGGCGACCTGGGTGGTACCTCCATCGGTGATCGTCGCCGTGCACCGCGTCCGGTCCCCGACCCATCTGATCACCTCGCCGTCGATCTCCACGCGCGAGCGATGCACGTTGCCGAAGCTGTCGTACAACGTAGACAG
>Ga0335075_10017498_pt1 | contig 10655 bp, 6 predicted proteins | sample Lox_Sample_24_FD_206723 | JGI IMG/M metagenome (GOLD analysis project Ga0335075, IMG submission 206723) | Soil microbial communities from Loxahatchee National Wildlife Refuge, Florida, United States - Lox_Sample_2.4 | ecosystem: Environmental > Terrestrial > Soil > Wetlands | place: USA: Florida... | reverse complement strand
TCCAGCGCCGGATTGGCCAGCAGCGGCTGCATGATCGGCCATTGCGACTGGTTCTGGCTCGCGACCGGCAGACCGATGCCCCAGTTATTCGTCCGGTAACTGAAGTCGATCTTGTTGAACCAGTCCCCGGAGATATAGCTGTTGTTGTCCATGTCCTTCGAGCGCAGCAGATCGTCGCCGCCCAGGTAGAACGGCACCCCCTCGCCCAGCGTGATCAGGCTGTCGGCAACCACCTGGCGCCGCGCCCGCATGGCGATCGTGTCCGAAGCCGCGGACTTCAGCTGAATGGCGTCGAACAGCGTCTGGTTATCGTGGACCGAACAGTAGTCGACGTCCTCGATCGGCGTTGCCGCGTATCCAGCCGGCTGACCGTCGTAATTCACGTCGCCGCCGGTCGTTGTCATGCCCTCGGCGTCGATAAAGCTGTAATTGCGCAGGTTGCCGGTGAGGCTGATGCGGATCCAGTCTGCTTCCTGGAGCAGCGTCGAAATCTGCGCGGTTTGCCCCATGCTGGAGTTGGTGAAGTCGCTCGAGTCGGTCGCCAGCCCGGTGGCGAATCCCTGCGTCCGCTCGTCGGTGAAGGGACTGCCGCCGCGGATGCCGTCGCGCATGCGGTCGTTGAACGTACCGACACCCGTGCCGTACAGGTTCAGCTGGCTGGCGTTCGGGCCCAGCGCGTTGTTGGCGGTCTCTCCGATCTGGAAGCCCTCGCCGTAGAGATAGATTTTGCTTCCATCCACGCCGTCCTTCTCCGGAGTGAGCGCGTCGAGCGCAGCCTGGATATCCGTCATGTTGTAGACGAAGTGCAGGCTCATCTCATCGAAGCGGAAGCCGTCGATCTTGTACTCCTTCGCGTTCAGCAGCAGAGTATCGATCATCAGCTTTTCCATCATGCGATGTTCGCTGGCCGTATCGGCGCAGCATGAGCCGGTCAGCAGCACCCCGTTCTCGTCGAGGCGGTGATAGTAGTCGGGGACGATCTCATCGAGGTTGGCCTCGAAGGTCTGCCCGCTCGCGCTGGTGTGGTTGAAGACCACGTCCTGAATCACCCGCAGTCCCGCCGCGTGCAGCCCCTCAACCATGGTCCGGTACTCGAGCACCCGGTTGTTCGGATTGATGGCGTACGCCCCCTCCGGCGCCATGTAATGAACCGGGTTATATCCCCAGTTATAGGCACTATTGTTGCTGTTATCGATCGTGGTTACCGCCGCCTGCTGTTGCTGGCCGTCGGCAGGATACTGCCCCAGATCACTGGGATACTGCCACGTCGACCTGTCCTCGTTGACCCCGTCGAAGTGGAAGCTGGGCAAAATATGGACCGCCTTCAGCCCGCTCTGCGCCAGCTCGCGCAGGTGCCGCATGCCGTTGCTGTTCAGATCGGCGAAGGCGTCGTACGTGCCTCGCAGGTTCATCGGAACCGTGGGATCGTCCACGCTGAAATCGCGCACATGCAGCTCGTAAATGCTCATGTCGCTGAGCGAGGCCAGCGGCGGCGACGTCGAGAAGTCCCAGCCCGCCGGCTTGGTCGCCTCGTCGTCGAGATCGGTGATGCGGCTCATCAACCCGTTGAGCGCCAGATCCACCGAGTACGGATCGGTCGTGATGTTGCTCACGATGGCCTGCATCGACGGCACGTAGACGGTCACGTCGAACAGGTAGTACTTGCCCTTCCAGCCATCGTCGCCGCGAGCCACCCAGACCCCGTTGTGTTCGTGCATGGCGATGGTCTGCTCCGGCGCGGTGTCCGCCGGATTGTCGTAAAGCAGCAGCGAAACGCTCTGCGCCGTCGGCGCCCACAGCTTGATCTTCACCGGCACGTTGTTGTCGTCGTCGAAGTCGTACCAGGAGGGATCGCCGTCGTGCTGGAAGACCACGCCCAGCCGGCCGCCATAATAGTAGAGCGCGTCGAGAGTCCCGAAATCCTGGATGCCGGTCGCGTACTTCAGCGTGCCGTTGCCGTCCACAGCGGAAACCACCAGCTGGCTCTTCAGCGCCTGTTGCACCACGCCCGGCTGCAAATTGCCCGGCAGCTTGAACAGCGCATAGCCGGCCAGCTCCGGATACCGCGTCAGCTCTTCCGTGGTCAGGCTGCCCGAATACGGCGTGAGCGGAATGGAGCTGCCCCCGGTGATCCCTGAAAGGGTGAGGTTCAGCCCCGCGCTCGGACTGTAGTTGATCGCGTAAGTCCAGCCCGACTGATAGTTCTGGGGTTGCAGAGCCACCGTGGTGGCGTCGATCCAGTACGCCTGCAGCTCGTCGAATACCCCGCTCAGCAGCTGCGCCGCCGTCGGTTCCACGAGAAAGACCGTGGGATTTCCGGACACCACCCACGCCTCCAGATTGCCCGGCACGTTCAGGTATTGGTTGGGCCCGGGATCCTTCACGCCCGTCGAGCAGTTGTTGATGATGAACCCAAGCTGCCCGCTGGTGATCCCAACGTCGTAGTAAGCGCCGTAACTGTCGTATCCCGACACATAATCGTCGGTGCTGCACCAGCTCCCGGTCGGGTCGCTCGTCGCCCCAAAGGGATAAAGGACCCATCCCGAGTAATCCCCGTCAGGCCGGTAATAGTGGATGCGCGCGTCGCCTGCGGGAATCGGCGGATCGGTCGAGTATTCGGTCACCGGCTGGGTCAGATAGACGGTCAGATCCCCCGAGAGCACCCAGGCCTCGTTGTACTGCGTGATCTGCAGGTACTGGTTCGGCCCCGGATCCTTCACGCCGGTCTGGCAGTTGTGCAGAATGAACCCCAGCTGCCCGCCGTTGAGCGATGCATTGATGCCGACGTCGTAGTAAGCGCCGTATTTGTCGTAACCGGTCACATAGTCTTCCGTCGTGCACCAGTTACCGGTCGGATCGCTGGTGGCATAGAACGGATACAGGCTCCATCCGGCGTAGTCGTTGTCGGGCCGGAAGTAGTGAATGCGCGCGTGCCCCGCCGGGATCGGCGGATCGGTCGCCTGGATCGTCGGCGGCTGTGTCGTCTGGAGCACATCGCTCCCGGAAATCTGCCAGTATTCGTCGCCCTGGGTTGCCGGGTCGACATATTCGTTCGGCCCCGGATCCTTCGTGTTCCCGTTGTGGATGATGATCCCGACGTTGGTCGCCGACCCGGTCACGCCTACGTCGAAATACGCGCCAAAGCTGTCCGTCCCGGTCACGGTCACCGGTCCCGCGCCGTAGTTATTCGGTTCCGATGTGTCGCCGAAGGCGTAAACCGTCCAGCCCAGATAGTTCCCGTCCGGGCGGAAGTAGTGGATCCGAATATCGCCGGAAGGAATCGCCGGATCGGTTTGCGCCTGGACGATGCGTGCAGCAGGGAAGAGCAGCGGCAGTAGCAGAAAGGCGGAAAGGCGGCGCAGCGGGAGAATTCGCGAAGCGAGCGTGGGCATAGGCTCCTCGGTGACGAATGTCTTCTCGGCGTGCCATACTGCTCTCCTGCCTCAGAAGCGCGCAATGCACATCCGTTCACCTGAGGATCAAATGATTATCAACAGATAACCACCGTCACTGCATCGAATTACAAGCGCGGTTCAACCCGGATGCACCGCAGCATGCGCCGCGAGCGGCCAACCGATCCCGCAGAGTTACAAAAACCGGGGGCCAGACTGGATTTACAACCGATGCATCGACTCACAATCGCCACACACCGCAAGCGGGAGATCGTCGACATCACCGATCAGGTGAAGGAGCACTTGCACGGCGCATCCGGCATCGCCTGCCTCAACGTCCTGCACACCACCGCGGCGCTCACCACGGCCGACCTCGACCCCGGCACCGGCCTCGACATGCTCGACGCCTTCGAGGCCATGATGCCGAAGCTCCACTACCGCCATCCCCACAATCCCGAGCACGTCCCCGATCACATCCTCTCTTCGCTCATCGGCACCGCGCTCACGCTCCCCGTCGAAAACGGCTCGCTCGTCCTCGGCACCTGGCAGCGCGTCATCCTCGTCGAGCTCGACGGACCCCGCAAGAGGGAACTGACCCTCCACATCCTCCAGAGCAACTAATGCTCCAAAAAACAAAGCGGGCGCACGTCAGCGACGCCGCCCGCCCCACTTCCCAACCCCTAACCGCTAACCGCTAACCGCTAGTCCTAAACGCTACCCGCTAACCGCTGTCGTTAAATCTTCACCGGAAAACCCTGATCGCCTTCCGCCTTCACCGCCGCTTCCGCTGCCTGGAAGCCCATCTTCGAGTGCGTTCCGTCGCAGAATGGCTTATTCACCGACGCGCCGCAGCGGCACAGCGAAAACGCAGGCTTCCCGCTCAGGTCCCACTCGCGACCCTCCGCGTCCACCAGCTTCACCGGACCCTCCACGCGATACGGGCCGTTCGGACGAACCGTGATCTTCACTTCAGACATGCAAAAACTCCTGGGAATGAAATGGCGCTACGAAGTTCAGTCTACAGAACGCCTCACCCGGAAGTGCCATATCTCCATGCAAAGCCCTTGACGAGAATACAATCGTGTCCGCGGCCTATCCTCTGCCCGCGGACTGCGCCTCCCATGACCGTTGCCGCCGCCGAAACTCGCGACGCCGCACTGGCCAGGCCGCAACGCGCCGCCTTCCGCCGCTGGATCCTCCCGTCTCTGGCGGTCGTCTCGGTGCTTGCCGCCTGCATCATTCGCTCGCTCGCCACCCTCGAAGTGGGCGACGAAATCTATACCCACGTCGAGCTCAGCGACCCCTCGCTCGTCCATCTCTTCCGCACCGTCCCTCATCTGGGCGGCGCCGGCATGCCCCTCTTCTACCTCACTTTCTGGTCCTGGTCGCGTCTCTTCGGCCTCAGCGATCTCTCCCTGCGCCTCTGTGCCTCCATCGCCATCTGCGGCGCATTCCTGCTCTTGTTCGCGATGCTGCGCAGGCGCTTCGGCGATCGCGCAGCCTTCATTGGCGCGGCCTTCGGATTCTTCGCCCCCATCACCGTGATCGATGCCGGCGTCGAAACCCGCACCTACGGCCTCTATCTCCTCCTCGCTGTGCTCGCCGTCCGGCAGTGGCTCACCGTTGCCGACACGCCCAGGCCGCGCGCCCGCGATCTCGCCCTGCTCGCGCTCACCCAGGCGGGACTGGTCCTCGGCCATGTCCTCGGCCTCATCTACGCGTCCATTCTTCTCGCCGCCCTCATCGCGCTCGACGCGTTTCGCCATCGCTTCCGGCCCCTGGTTTACCTCAGCTTCATGGCCGGATGGTTAGCCCTCATTCCGTGGATTCCCGCCATCCTGACCTCCGCTGCCGCCGGCAAACCCCGCGGCTGGATTCCCATGCCCGGCATCGGAAGTTTCGCCATGGGCCTCTCCTGCTGGAATTTTCTCCAGTTCTACTGGCCGGCCTTCCACAACCACCTCTCGCTGCTCGGCCTCGCCTGGATAGTGGCCACCGCTCTGATCTTCGCGCTGGTCTTCGGGGCCATCCGTCGCCTGCGCACCGCCCCCGCGCCGGATGTCACCATCATCGCCGCCGGCCTGGCTCTCGTCCTCGCTCCCGAAGTCTTCTTCGTCGTCTCGCGCGCCGCCCAGCCCATCTTCCTGCCGCGCTATATGATTCCTACCGCCATGGGCGTCGCCATCCTTTGCGCCTGCTGGGCCCAGCGTAGCCGCCTCGCGCAAATCGGAAATGGCCGCACCCTCGGCCCGGCGCTGGTCCTGCTCCCGCTCGCTGCCGCTATGGTTCCGCGGCCCGCCCCAGTCGACGCCGCCGCGCTCGATCGCATCGCTGCCGGCCGCCCCCTCGTCTGCGACTACTCGCGCGACTTCCTCGTCGTCTGGCGTTACAGCGCCCATCCTCGATCCATTGAGTACCCGCTCGACTGGCAGGCCGCCCTGCGCGGGCCCCAGAATGCGCCCACCGATTTTCACCTGATGGAGAACTACCGCCGCGAAGGCTATTTTCCCGGCAGCCTGCCCACCATGCAGGAACTGCTCCGCCGGAAATCCTTTCTGCTCCTCGACAGCACCAACACCAACTGGTTTCAGCTTGAGATCGCCTCCAACCCGCGTTTCTCCTGGTCGGTCCTGCGCCAGATCGATCCCGAGCATCGCGTGATTGAAGTGACCCAGCTGCCATGACCGAACTCGCCGGCTCCCGCGAAGCCACTCCGCAATCCTCCACGCCGCCCAGCATCTTCTATCGATGGATCGCCCCCCTCCTCGGCGTCCTCTCGCTCGTTGCCGCCTGCGTTCTCTGGTCGCTGAAAAAGCAGCTCGCCGGCGATGAGCTCTTCACCAGCGTCGAAATCGCCGACCCCTCGCTCACCCACCTCCTCCGCGCCGCGGAGCACCTCGGCGGCGCCGGCATGCCCCTCTTCTACCTCAGCATGTGGCCCTGGGCGCACCTCTTCGGACTCACCCCGCTGTCGCTGCGCCTGGCTTCCTGCGTCGATGTCTCAGCCGCGTTCCTCGTTCTTCTCGCTGTCCTGCGGCCCCGCTTCACTGCGCGCGCAGCCTTCCTCGGAGCAGCCTTCGCGTTCTTTGCCTCGCTCCTCGTCGTCGATCAGAACGTCGAGGCCCGCGGCTACGGCCTCTATCTGCTCCTCGCCGTCCTCGCTGTCGCCTGGGTCCTTCGCGTCGCTGAAATCCCCCACCCCCGTCCGCGCGACCTCGTGCTCCTCGCGCTCACCCAGGCCGGCCTTGTGCTCGGCCACGTTCTCGGGCTCTTCTACGCCGGCCTTCTGCTCCTCGCGCTCATCGTCATCGACCGCGGCCAGCGCCGCTTCCGCCTCCGCGTCTATCTCGCCGCCACGGCCGGTTGGCTCGCCCTCATTCCGTGGATCCCCGCCATCCTCGCTTCCATGGCCGTCGGCAAACCCCACACCTGGATCGCCATGCCCACCCTGGCCGATCTCGCCATCGGCCTCTCCGGCTGGCTCTTCGGCGGCATCTACTTCCCGCCGCTGCGCAACCATCCCCTCGGCCTCGTTGCCGGATGGGCCTGCGCCATGGTCTGCATCCTCGTGCTCGTCGCCGCGTCCGCGATCCGCTTGCGCAGCGCCGAGCCCAGCCGCCGCTCTACCGACATCGTCGCGCTTGCCCTGCTCTCAGCGCCCATCCTCTTCTTCGTCGTCTCGCATCTCGCTTCGCCCGTCTACGTCGGCCGCTATCTCATCCCCACCGCCATCGGCATCGCCATCCTCGCCGCCGCCTGGTTCGAGCGCTCCGCCGCGTTTTCCGCTCCGCGCGCCGCCGCCGTCCTCGCCTGCCTGCTCCTGCTGCTTCCCGTCGCCTCAGCCTTGCTCGCGCACCCTGAAAGCCTTCCCGTCGCCCGCATCGACCAGCTGGCCGCCGGCCGCCCCGTCGTCTGCGACTGGCTCCAGGACTTCCTCGCCATGGTTCGCTACAACCAGGACCCCTCGCCGCCCCAGTACCCCCTCGACTGGAACGCCGCGCTCCACGGGCCATCCTCGGCCACCGGCGCCTACCGCCTCATGGCGAATTACCGCGCCCAGGGTTATCTGGCGAGCGACATCCGCGACGCCTCCGCGATCTTCGCCGAGCCATCCTTCCTCGTCCTCGACGATTCCCAGGCAGACTGGTTCCGTTTCGAGATCGAGAACAATCCCCGCTTTTCCTGGAAGGTCCTCGCGCAGATCGGCGCGAAACGCCGCCTCATCGAAGTCACGCACAAACCCGCCACTCCCTGAAGCAGCGTGCCAGAGGGTCGGTCCGAAGCTGCTTTGAGGGGGCGCGGCATCACAGCTTCACGAAACCGTTGTTGCTTTGAAGGGGCACGGCTTCAGCCGTGCCGCACAGGTCCCCAAAATGGAACCGGGCTTCAGCCCCTGCGCGCCAGCGATCCCGCGCCAGCGGGATGGCGGAGAAAGCCACGGGCTTCAGCCCGTGGAATTGCCCTCACCCCAGGAATCGGGCCTTCAGGCCCGGGCTCCCACTCCGAACGTCCGCATAGCCGACCTTGCGCTCAGCCCCTCACGAATGCCGTCCCGGGCGCCATCCCCGATCCCTCCGCTTCCGACCGCCGCGCCAGCTGGAACCACACCAGCCACGCAATCGACGGCCAGATATAAAACGCCGAATCCAGATTCGCCGTGAACGTCGGCTGCACCATGATCGCCGCGTAGATCGCCGCCAGCAGCGCCAGCAGCGGCCGCGAACGCGTCCGGCTCACTCCGTACAGCACTCCGGCCAGCGCCAGCGACTGGTCGTAGACCCAGCAATAGGGCGCCACCATCAGCGAGACCAGCACCAGCAGGTTTCCGTGCTCCATCCAGTCCCACTCGCGCCGATGCCGCCGAAAATACTCCAGCGCGAAAACCGTCCCGATCGCGCACGGCACAAACGCAATCCACGCCGCCCTCGGATCGATCCAGTTCCGCAGCGCCACGCTCAGGCAGGGAATAAACTCGCCCGAGATCCCCGACGTCCGCGACCAGTGCGCGTATTGCGCCCACGCCGCCGGATCCAGGATCTCCGTCGCGCCGCAGCTCACCGCCAGCGCCGCCAGCGCCCCCAGCAGTACTTTGTAACTTCGCGTCGCCACCATCCACACCAGCAGCACCACGCCAAACGGCAGCAGCACGTGCGGCTTCAGCGTGCAGAACCACAGCCCCGCGCCTGCCCAGAACGGCTGCGTCCGGTGGAAGCGCAGAAACAGCGCCAGTCCCAGCAGCAGGAACAGCGACGTCTGCCCCATGATCACGCACATCAGCACCGGAGGAAATGCGTACGCCAGCAGCGGCAGCGGCGTCGGAGGCCGCCCCAGAATTTGCCAGATCAGGTGCGCGCACAGCGCCGCCAGTCCAAAGACCATCAGCGACCACGGCAGCGAAATCCATTGCGCGGGGAAGAACCCCAGCGGCAGCGCCAGCGCCAGCCCCCACGGCGGATTGCGCATGTAAAACGTGCCCTTTCCGACGTAGCCCGCGCCATGCTCCAGCCGATCCATCGCCGCCGTGTCGTACGGATCGGCATGGTGCACCAGCTGCTGCCCGGTCGCCCAGTACACAACAAAATCGCGCCCGCCCGATAAGTTCCGCTCCAGCGGAATCACGCCCAGGAACAGCGCCGTGAACGTGAGCGCCAGGCCGCACACCACTGCGACTGCCACCTCCGCATAATTCGGTTTGTGCCTCGTCGCCGCCCTGGTCTCGGTTTGGCCCATTCCGTGAGTCTACTCAGCGTCAATGCCCGCGGCGATTCCCCATTTCGGTCATCGGCCCCGTCTGCTGGCAGCCGGTTTCACGGACGACTGGGGACCGGGGACTGGCGACTGGAAACTGGGGACTGGAAACTGGAGTCTCCGTGCCACGCCGCGCCAACCAATACCACCCCACCCACGCCACCGCCGGCCACACATACCACCCCGACTCCGGCTTTGTGTACAGCGGCTGCAGCAGCACCATCATGTAGATTCCCGCCAGCGCCGCCAGCAGCATGCGCGACTGCGTCTTGGCCGCGCCGTACAGCAGCGCCGGCAGCGCCAGCGACTGATCGTAGAACCACGCATAGGGCGCCACCAGCATCGACACCAGCACCACCAGCACCCCGTGATCCAGCCAGTCCCACCGCGCGCGCCGCTGCCACCAGTGGACCAGGGCCCACGCGCACCCCAGCGCGCAGGGCACAAACGCAATCCACGCCGTGCCGGGATCGATCGCGTTCCTCAGCGCCACGCTCATGCACGGCAAAAACTCGGTCGAAATTCCCGACGTCCGCGCCCAGTGCAGATATTGTCCCCACGCCGCGGGGTCGATCGCCGCAGTCAGCGCGCAGCTTGCCGCCAGCGCCGACGCCAGCCCGGCCAGCACCCGGTAACTCCGCGACGCCGCAATCCACACCAGCAGCACCACGCCAAACGGCGCCAGCAGGTGCGGCTTCAGCATGCAGAACCACAGCGCCGCGCCCGCCCAAAACGGCCGCGTCCGCTGCAGCCGCAGAAACAGCACGAATCCCAGCAGCACCAGCAGGGAAGTCTGCCCCATGATCACGCACAGCAGCGCCGGAGGAAAGCAATATCCCAGCCAGTCCAGATGCGTGCCCGGCCGCCCAAACATCTGCCACAGAATCCGCACCGAGATCGCCAGCAGCGCCATCATCGCGAGCGACCACGGCAGCGCCGCCGCCCGCGCGCCCACGTATCCCAGCGGCAGCGCCAGCGGTAACGCCCACGGCGGATTCCGCATGTAGTTCACCAGCGACGGCGCGCCCTCGAACCCCGCCGCATGCTCATACTGCCGCATGATCGCCGCATCGTAAGGGTTCCCGTGATGCGCCAGCTGCTGCCCGGTCGCCCAGTAGATGATGTAGTCCCGCCCTCCCGACAGTCCCGGCAGGAACGGCATCGCGCCCAGCACCAGCAGCGTCGACAGCATCGCCAGCCCGCAGGCCAGCCCGATCATCAGGTCCGCGAAATCGGGACGTCGCTCTATGGGCGCGCGCATGCCCGCGATCTTACCTGCCGCGCGAACGATTTCCCATCGCTATGAATTGAAGCTGTTGCCTGAACCGGCACCCGAGAGAAAAATGCAGGCTATCCAATCCAACCTGACGGCCGCGAAGGGTTAGCCTTTATCTGATCGCTGATCGCTGATCGCTGATCGCTGATCGCTGATCGCTGATCGCTGATCGCTGATCGCTGATCGCTGATCGCTGATCGCTGATCGCTGATCGCTGATCGCTGATCGCTGATCGCTGA
>Ga0335075_10017496_pt1 | contig 10656 bp, 8 predicted proteins | sample Lox_Sample_24_FD_206723 | JGI IMG/M metagenome (GOLD analysis project Ga0335075, IMG submission 206723) | Soil microbial communities from Loxahatchee National Wildlife Refuge, Florida, United States - Lox_Sample_2.4 | ecosystem: Environmental > Terrestrial > Soil > Wetlands | place: USA: Florida... | reverse complement strand
CGAGCGGATAGACGACGACCTGCTGCGGCTGATGTTCATCTCCTGCCATCCGGTGCTGCCCGCCGAGGCGCGGGTCGTGCTCACGCTTCGCCTGCTCGGCGGGCTGACCGCCGGGGAAATCGCCCGCGGGCTCCTCACCACCGAGCCGACGATCGCAAAGCGGATCACACGGGCCAAGCGAACTCTGGCCAGCAACCAGGTCCCGTTCGAGACACCGCCAGCGGACGGCCGCCCGGCCAGGCTGGCATCGGTGCTCGAGGTCCTTTACCTGATCTTCAATGAGGGATACTCGGCGATGGCCGGGGACGACTGGATGCGCCCCGCGCTGTGCACCGAGGCGCTGCGGCTTGGCCGGGTACTGGCCGCCCTGATGCCAGAAGAGCCCGAGGTCCATGGCCTCGTCGCGCTGATGGAGATCCAGGCGTCCCGCATCCCGGCCCGGCTCGACCCGGACGGGCTGCCCGTCCCGCTTCCCGAGCAGAACCGCGGCCGCTGGGACCACCTGCTCATCAGGCGCGGCTTCACCGCCCTGCTGCGGGCGCAGCAACTGCGACGCCCGCCGGGCCCCTACGTGCTGCAGGCCGCCATCGCGGCATGCCACGCGCGCGCCAGCACCGGGGCCGAGACGGACTGGCGGCAGATAGCGATGCTGTACGCGGCCCTCGCCGCGGTCGCGCCATCCCCCGTGGTAGAGCTGAACCGGGCGGTCGCGGTCGCGATGGCCGGCGACATCGACGAGGGCCTGCGGATCGTCGACGGACTCGTCGCCGCGCCCACGCTCGCCGGTTACCACCACCTTCCGAGCGTCCGAGGCGACTTGCTGGCCAGGCTTGGCCGACACGGCGAGGCCGCCGACGAGTTCCGCCGGGCGGCCTCCCTCACCAGGAACGGCCCGGAATGCACCATGCTCCTGCGCCGGGCAGAAGACTGCGACGCACAGCGGAGCTGACTTCAGGCGGTCCGCAAGTATTTTCACGCCGGAGCGGCGCCGCGCGCGGCGGCATCAGGTGCTAGCCCCAGGAACAGTTGGGAGCCGAGGTGAGTGAGATAATTAGCGATGTGGGATCTCCGGCAGGATCGCGATCTGTGGCCGGAGATCGCGGTGACGCGGGCAGCGTGGTTGCCCGTCCGGCCCTGATCGGGCGGCTCGGGGGGCCGGAGCGGGTGACGGTGGTGTCGGCGCCGGCGGGCAGCGGCAAAACGGTTCTGCTGCGGTCGTGGATCGCCGAGGCCGGGCTGACGGGCCGGGCGGCGTGGGTGGCGGCGAGACGAGAGGAGCGTAACCCGCAGCGGTTCTGGCTGTCGGTGCTCGGGGCGCTGCGCCAGACTGGCCCGGGGGCCGGATTGGTCCGGGCGGTGTCGGCGGCGCCGGACCTGGACGGGTGGGCGCTGGTGGAGGGGCTGCTTCACGACCTGGCGTCGCTCGAAGATCCGGTCTGGCTGGTAATCGACGACGTGCACGAACTGGACCCGGAAGCGCTGCGGCAGCTCGAGCTGCTGCTGATGCGAGCTCCGCCGGGGCTGCGATTCGTGTTCGCGGCCCGGCATGACGTGCGGCTCGGGCTGCACCGGCTGCGGCTGGACGGCGGGCTGGCGGAGATCCGTGCCAGGGACCTGAAGTTCACGCTGGACGAGGCGGGGGACCTGTTCACCGCGGCGGGGGTGGAGCTAGACGAGCCGACCTTGGCGGTATTGCATGAGCGGACCGAGGGGTGGGCGGCGGGGCTGCGATTGGCGGCGCTGTCGCTGGCCGGGCACCCGGATGCGGCGCGGTTCGCGGCGGAGTTCTCCGGCAGCGAGCGGACGGTGGCCGAGTATCTGCTGGCCGAGGTGCTGGACCGGCAGCCGGCGGCGGTGCGGCGGCTGCTGCTGCGCACCAGCGTGCTTGAGCGGGTCAATGGGGAGCTGGCCGACCTGCTGACTGGGGACGAGGGCGGCGAACGGGTGCTGCAGGACCTGGAGGCGGCCGGTGCGTTCGTTGTGTCGCTGGACGCGACACGGTCGTGGTTCCGCTACCACGAGATGTTCGCCGACCTGCTGCGGCTCGAGCTACGCCGGGCCAAGCCGGGGGTGGTTACCTGGCTGCACGCCGCCGCGGCCGGCTGGTTCGCCGCCCAGGGGTTGGCGGTGGAGGCGGTCCGGCACGCCCAGGCGGCCGAAGACTGGGAGCTGGCCGCCCGGATGCTGGCCGGTCACTGGCCGACGCTTCATCTGGACGGGCAGGCCGCGACCGTGCACGAGCTGCTGGCAGGATTCCCGGCCGGCATGCCCGCGGCCGATGCCGAGCTGGCCGCGGTGGCCGCGGCGGATGAGCTCGCGCAGGGGTCCCTGGAGGCCGCGGAACGGTACCTGACCCTGGCCGAACGGGCCTCAGGATCGGCGCCGGCCGCCCGGCGAGAATACGGGCGGCTTCTCCTCAGGGTGGTCCGGCTGTTGCTGGACCGCCAGCACGGGAACCTGCCGGCCGTGGCCACCGACGCGCGGGAACTGCAGGCCATGGCCGAGGTCGCAGACGCGGCGCAGCCCGGCCTTGGCGCGGACCTGAGCGCGCTGGCGCTGATCAGCCTCGGCAGCACCGAGTACTTCGCGACCGTGTCCGAGGAAGCCGAGCGCTACCTAGAACGCGGCATCACACTGGCCCGCCAGGGCCGACGGCCCTATCTGGAGTTCATCGGCCTGGCGTACCAGGCATCGCACGAGTTCTACCACTCGTTCGCGCGCGCGGCCGAGCGCGGCAGGCAGGCGGTGGAACTGGCCGAGCGGCACGGCTGGATCAACGACCCGGCGGTCGGTATCGCCTGCTCGGCGGTCGCGACCGTGCTGACGTGGCAAGGACAGCCGGATGAGGCCGAACCGTGGGTCCAGCGCGCCGAGCGCATCCTCACGGCCGAAACCCAGCCAGTGGCCGTACTGGGGATCCGCATCGTCCGCGGGACGGTTGAGCTGGAGCGAAACCGCAATGCCGCGGCGCTGGCCGCCCTCGAGGCCGGCGAGTCGCTGGCCCAGCGGCTCGCTGGGCAGCACTACCTCGTCGCCCGGACGCGGGCATTGCTGATCCATTGCCTGGTACGCCTCGGCCAGACCGAGCGTGCCGAGCAGTTCCTGGCCAGGCTCGGCGAGCAAGACCGCGAGCGAGGGGAAATCCGCGTCGCCGCCGCGGCGCTGCAGCTTGCCCAGCGGAGCCCGCGGGCCGCGCTCGCCGCGCTCGCTCCCATCAAGGAGAACCCCGTTTCCGAGGACTACTGGGGATTCTGGCAGGCCCGGGCTAACGTACTCGAGGCGATCGCCAGCGACGAGCTCGGGGACCCGGAGGCCGCCGGCGCCGCCATCGAGCGCGCACTCGACCTGTCCGAGCGCAGCGGCGACCTGACTTCGTTCGTGCTGTATCCCGCTTCGGGCCTGCTGGAGCATCACGCCCGGCACCGCACCGCCCACGCCGCCCTGGTCGCCGAGATCCGTGCCATGCTCGCCGGGTCAGGGGAGGATGGGGAGACGATTGGTCCCCTCATGAGCAGGGGAGGCCTGGAGGCGATCGTCCCCCCGAGGCCAACTCAGCTACTGCTTGAGCCGCTTAGCGGCAGCGAGACCCGCGTGCTGCGCTACCTGCCCACCAACCTGACCACACCGGAAATCGCCCGCGAGCTGTCGGTTTCCCCTAACACCGTCAAGACCCACATCCGCCACCTGTACGCCAAGTTCGGCACGCATCACCGCGCCGAGGCCGTCGACCTCGCCCGCGCCCTCGGCCTGCTCGCCCCCTCCAGAACGTTCCAGCGGGCCGCTAGGGCGCCGGCCAGGTAGCCGTCCCGATCTCGTCCCACACGCCAGGGCGGTTGCGCAACTGCTACCAGGCGTCGGCACGGCGGTTTCGCGGCGCAGGAAGGATTTGCCGAACGGGCCCCGGCGCGAGCTGCTGGCCACCGCGGAGAACGCCCGCAAGCGCACCGCGCCCCAGGTTCACGCCGGTCCTCCCGTTTACGCCGGAACGAGCTGCTCGCCGCCGTCGATGTCGTAGGTCGCGCCGGTCAGCGCCGTGTTGGTCATGATGTGCACAGCCAGCGCGGCGACGTCGGCCGGGCCGACCACGCGCCCGATGGGCAGCGTGGCGCGGAGCTGCGCAGCCGCTCGTCGACCTTGATGCCGTGCGCGTCGAACGTCGCGCCCGCCGCCGCCAGCCCGTCCGGCATTCGCGGGCGCCTGCCCGTGCCCACGAGCAGGTGGTCGCCGCGCACCTCCTGCCCGCTGGCGAGAGTCAGCACATAGTCGTCGCCCTCGCGCCGCGCAGCAGTCGCCTGCGTACCCACGAACAGCTCGATGCCGTCGCGGCGCAGCACCCCGCCGAGCGCCTCGCCGAGCGGAGCGGGCTCGCGGGCCAGCACGTGCGCGGCCGCCTCGACGAGGGCAACGTCGCCGCCCAGCCGCCGCACGGCCTGGGCCATTTCGGCGCCGACAATGTCCGCACGGAATCAGCACCCGCTTCCGGCGCGCTGCTGGTGCCTCTTGCATTAACCCGGTCCCAAGAACTCGCCCGCCAGTTGGCCGTGACGTTCCCGGAGGAGATCCGTACCGCGCTGCATCCAGTGCCTCGTACTCGGAGGCAGAGAATGGCCCAGGCAGCGAGCGTTGCGCCGACCCACGGCTGCGAGGCGAGCCTGCGATTGGTTACCTGTTGCGGAGTCACGTCGCCGCGATGAGGTGCCGGGACACTCGTCGTTCGAGCCGACGGACCAGATGGATCCCGGGAAGGCTGACGATCAGGTAGACCGCGATGACTGTCGCGGCGATACCGAGCAGGTGTCCGACCCGGTTCATCTCGAGCTGGCTGTTGTAGAGAATTTCCGGCGCTCCCACGGCCGACGCCAGTGTGGCGAGCTTGAGCAAGCCGAGCAGGGAGTTGAGCAGTGCGGGCACGGCCACGACCAGCGCCTGCGGCATGACGATGAGTCCGAAGATCTTTAGTTCGGGCAAGCCGAGGCTGCGGCCGGCCTCCTGCTGTTCCCTGGCCACGGTCGCGATCGCGGCTCGGTAATACTCCGCGGTGAAGGATGCCTCGGCGGCACCGAGAGCCACGATCGCTGCCGTGACCGGACTGAGGTTGATGCCCAGCGTCGGGAGGGCGAAAAATGCGAAATAGAGTATGACGAGCTGCGGCACACCCCGCAATATAGCCACCAGGATGCCGATCACCCAGGCTGCAGGCTTGCCGCCTAGCTGACGGAGAATGGCAAGTAGAAGACCGATAACCGATCCTATGAGCCAGGCTCCGAACGCCACTTCCAGCGTGACGATGCCACCGTGCATGATGGCCGCGAAGATGGTGCCGTTCACGGGGAACCCGCCACGTCCCGGCCCGCGCTCGCAGCGGCCTTACCGTCGGTTAGGTCAAGCGGTACCGGTCGTCTCGCGCCCGGGAACCCGGTGCCCAACATGATTCCTGGCCGCCTGGCGCCGCGTGTCAGCCGACGCTCGAGTAGCTGAGACAGTCCCATTATCGGAAGGACGACCACGAGGTAGAAGCCGGCTAGGAGGATATAAACCTGCAATGGCTGGAAGCTGGTCGAGACCAGCCCGTTTGCGCTGAGGGTAACTTCCTGGATCGTGATCATTGAGGCCAGGGAGGTGTCCTTGAGAATAAGAACGACGGCATTAACGCTGACCGGGATGATGGCGGGCAGGCACGAGGGCAGCAGCACTCGTGTGACGATCTGGCGCCATCTGAGCCCGAGGCTCCGGCCCGCCTCCCATTGACCGGCGCCCATGGACCGGAAGATGCCCCGGTAGATCTCCGCCTGATACCCCGATTCGCTCAGCACGAAAACAAGGCAGGCCAGCCAGAAGGTGTTTACGCCGATCTGGACGAAATCGCGACCCAGCCCGTAGTAGACGAAGATAAGCGCGGGCAGGAGCGGGATGCTACGCACGACATCGGAATAGAGCCTGCAGCAGCGAGTCAGCGGTTTGATTTCAGACACCGCCGCGGATGCTAGCAGCAGTGAGAACACGATGGTGCACACGGAAATTACGCCTGTCAGCTCCAGGGTGACGACCAGCCCCGAAGCCAGGACGTGTGCCCACTGAGCCCACATCGTCTGCCTACCCAGCCCCACCGGCAGACGAGCCGCTGCCGGAGCCCGCCGACCGGACGTCATGACCAGTCTTGTCGCCGAGATCGTGGTAAGCAGTCAAGCTGCGGATGAAGCTCCGTGCCGCCTGGCTCACCGGGGCGGCCAGCAGCTGCCGAGGCGTCGTTTCCTCGATGACCTGCCCGTCGTCGATCAGCACGACTCGATGGGCGGCCTGCATCGCGAAGCCGAGCTCGTGCGTGACGGCCACCATGGTCAGCCCGGCTGCGGCCAATTCGACCAGCAGGTCGAGAACCCCGCTGACCATCTCCGGGTCAAGTGCCGACGTGGGTTCGTCAAGCAGCAGCAACTCCGGCTCCATTGCCAGCGCTCTGGCGATGGCAACGCGCTGCTTCTGGCCTCCGGACAGCTGCCCGGGGCGAACATTGAGGAATTTCTCCAGGCCCACCCGGACCAGCAGGTCCGTGGCCCGGGCGTGCGCCTCCTGCTTCGGGACGCCGAGTACGCTGCGCGGGCCCAGCGCCACATTCTGCACCGCGGTCAGGTGCGGAAACAATTCGAAATGCTGGAACACCATGCCTATCTTGCGCCGGTGCTCGCAGACCTGCTTGCGCCACCGTCCGGCCTCGATCGGGTTCATTCTCCTCGGCCACGAACCGGTGACCACCCCACGGAAGCGCAGGATGCCCGCCGTCGGCTCCACCAGCAGGTTAAGGCACCGGAGCAGGGTGCTCTTCCCGGAGCCGCTCCTGCCCATGATGCAGACGATCTCACCCTCGCCCACCCTGAAGTCGACGCCGGACAGGACGGTGGTGTCGCCGAAGTTCTTGGACAGGCCGGTGACTTCGATGATGGCGGTACTTGCGGCCGATGCGCTGGCCGCAGGGCTGCCTGTCAGCACTGTCATGCTCCGTACCTCGGTTCCGGGCAGCACATCCACCTGGGCTGCCGGCCGTATCAGCACACTTCCTGGGGCACGGTCAGGGCCGGGACCAGGCTGGGCAGGTGCACATGATAGGTGGATTCGACTTGCCCGACATTAGAATTGACGAGCGAGGTGAACTTCCCGTCCTGGGCAATGGATCTGACGTAATTGTCATATGCCAGGGCGAGGCTCTTATTACCGCAATTGACATCGTTGTATGCGATCGTTGCGATGACGGACTCGGGGAAGCCGAAGTCGCCTGCCTTTAGCAGGTGCGCCACGACCTTGGGCGTGTTGATGGGCGGCGACAGCTGCGAGGTCGAGCCGTCGACGTAACCCTGAATCTGGCCGTTCAGCAAGGCCGTGCCGACGGTGACCGTATCGGGGTAGAGCTTCGCGTTCGAGCCGAACGTCTTCTGCAGGTACGGAGCCCACACAAACCCCTGGACTGTGCCGACCGATTTACCGCTGAGAGATGCCGGTGATTGGTACGGGAAGGATTTGAGTGTGAACACGACGGCGTAGTCACTCATGAACGGCAGAGTGTAATAAACGCTCGCCGCCCGTTGCGACGTGTAGTAAATATACGTGCCGATATCCGCCTTGTGCTGCTCGACGGCGAGGATGGACGAGGTAAACGTCGTCTGGAAGACGTGCACCTTCAGCCCTACCGAGCTGGCGAAACCGTTCAGCAGGGCGCCGTCGACGCCGCCGAGCTGTCCGCTGGGCGTCACGGTGATGTAGGGCGCGTAACTGCCATAGACGGCTACCGTCAGTTCCCCTGGCGTCACGAGCGAATAGCTTGCGCTGCTGCTCGCACTGGAGGCCGCGCTGCCGCTACTACTGCTGGACGAGCTTCCGCAGGCGGCGAGCAGGCCTGCGAGCGTGGTCACGACCACGGCAGATATGACACGTTTCCCGTTCGTCATCGGGACCATCCCTGGCGTCGATGCGGTTGTATTTCCCCCGTCACGTGCACCTCGGTGTACAGCGGTATACACCACTGCTAATGCCGTGTCAACGGCGAATTTCGCCCTTGACCTTATGTATACATCGGTGTACATTACCCGACGAAGCCTTCCGTGACAGCCCTCGCAGGGCTCGGGCAGATGCGCCGGGCCCGGCTTCAAGCCGCACACCCATCCAGCCTCACAGCAGGCAGTTGGAGGACCTAGCAAGATGGCGTTCATCGACATCGAGGTAGATGGCCTCGTCGTGCGGGCCAGCCTCAACGAGCAGGCCGCGCCGCAGACGTCCAAGGCGGTGTGGGAGGCGCTGCCCTTCGAAGGCCGTGCCGTGCACGCGCAGATCTCCGGTGACATGTTCCGGATGCTCGAGCCCGCGCCGGTGGGCGAACTTCCGGTGGAAAGCGAGACGTACACGCAGCATCCGGGATCGGTGGTCTTCTTCCCTCCCATCAACGAAATCGCATTCTGCGTGGGACGAGCCCAGTTCTCCGGCCAGCAGGGCCACTACGCGGTGACCCCGCTGGCGGAAATAGAAGACGATTTCACCGAGTGGGCGCAGCGCACGAACAACCTCAACTTCTCCGGCACCGCCCCGATCAGCTTCCGGCGCTCCGCCGACCAGGAAACGCCGTTCCGGCGGGCCATCCCTGACGGCCCCGAGATCGGGCTTTCGTTCGGCGACGCGACCGTGCGCGCCCGGGTGCTCGCGGACAGCCTCGGCCCCGCCCTCGCCGACGAGTTGCTGGAGGCGCTCCCGCTGTTCGGCGAGGCGGCCAATCACACCTGGGCGGGGGCGATGACGCTGGTGCGTGCCGAGCGCGAGGTCCGGCTCACCCACGCGGCAGCGGCGGCCGGGACCACCTTCCACTGGCCGGGCTATCTCTACTACGATCCGGTCGGCCAGCAGATCCTCATCTGCTATGGCGATGCAAGCTGCAACATCCAGGGCGTGCCGACGCCGCTGGTGCCGCTGGCACGCATCATCGACGACATAGCTCCCTATGCCGCCGTGGCTGGCAGCCAGCTGCTGGAAGGGGCCAAGCCCATCCAGATCACGAGGGCATGAGCCAGCACGGGCGTCAGGCCCGGATGCCGGATGCGGCAATGGCAGGCGTGCCGGATCAGTGGTTTCACGAGAGGACATGGCGATGACCGCCGGAGGAGACCAGCTCGTCCGTTACCAGATGCTTGTCGGCGGACAGTGGGTGGATGCCAGCTCGGGGAGGACTTTCCCCTCGCTGAACCCCTATTCAGGAAAGGCGTGGGCGACGCTGCCGGAAGCCGACCCGGCAGACGTCGACGCGGCGGTTCAAGCCGCGCGCGAGGCGTTCGGCGGCTGGAGGGCGACCCTCGGCAAGGAGCGGGCCCGACTCTTGAACCGGTTGGCAGACCTCGTCGCGGAGAACGCCAGCGACCTGGCCGCCATCGAAACCCGGGACAACGGCAAGATCATCCGGGAGATGCTCGGTCAGGTCCAGAGCCTTCCCGACTACTACCGGTACTGGGCCGGCTGGGCGGACAAGATCTCCGGCACGGTTACCCCCCTGGACAAACCGGAGATCTTTCATTACCTCCTCCGCGAGCCCATCGGTGTCATCGCCGCGATCACCGCTTGGAATTCCCCGCTACTGCTGCTGACCTGGAAGGCCGCGCCCGCGCTGGCCACGGGCAATACCCTGGTGGCAAAGCCGTCCGAGCACGCGTCGGCCTCGACGGTGGCGTTCGCCAAGCTGGTAGGGCAGGCGGGCTTCCCTCCAGGGGTGTTCAACGTCGTCACCGGCGCGGCGGATACCGCCGCGGCGCTGACCAGGCATCCGGGAGTCGCCAAGATCGCCTTCACCGGCGGCGGGCAGACTGCCCGCAAGGTGGCGCACGCCGCGGCCGACAACCTGGTACCGCTGTCGCTCGAGCTAGGCGGCAAATCCCCTAATATCGTCTTCGCGGACGCGGACCTGGAGAATGCGCTTCGCGGCGTGACGGCCGGAATCTTTGGCGCGTCCGGGCAGACCTGTATCGCCGGATCCCGGCTCCTGGTCCAGGAGAGCATCGCCAAGGAGTTCGTGGCGGCACTCGTGGAGAAGACGGAGGGCATAAAGCTCGGCGACCCGGCCCTGCCGCAGACCGAGATGGGACCGGTCTGCTTCCCGGAGCACCTCGACCGGATCAAGAACTTCGTCGCCGAGGCCCGAGACGAGGGCGCGACAGTACTGCTGGGCGGGGATGCCCCGGCGCCCTCGCCGGGGCTGGGGGAAGGGTTGTTCTTCGCCCCGACCATCGTGACCGACGTGCGGCCCGACATGCGGATCGCCCGGGAGGAGATCTTCGGTCCGGTCCTGTGCGTGTTCACGTTCGCCGACGAGGATGAGGCGGTCGCGATAGCCAACGATTCTGCCTACGGGCTAGCGTCAGGCATCTGGACCAGGGACGTCGCCCGCGCGCACCGGCTCGCCCAGCGGCTGGAATCCGGGATTGTCTGGATCAATACCTATCGGGCCGCTTCTTACGCGGCACCGTGGGGCGGTTACAAGCGCAGCGGGTACGGGCGCGAATCAAGCCCGGAAGCCATCGCTGAGTACACGCAGGCCAAGAGCGTATGGATAGAGCTCAGCGGACACGTCGCCGATCCGTTCGTGGTGCGCTGATGAAGACGTCGGTTCCAGTCAGCACCGGCCTGCCCAAT
>Ga0335075_10017494_pt1 | contig 10657 bp, 9 predicted proteins | sample Lox_Sample_24_FD_206723 | JGI IMG/M metagenome (GOLD analysis project Ga0335075, IMG submission 206723) | Soil microbial communities from Loxahatchee National Wildlife Refuge, Florida, United States - Lox_Sample_2.4 | ecosystem: Environmental > Terrestrial > Soil > Wetlands | place: USA: Florida... | reverse complement strand
TTGTGGAAATCGTGTCAAGCCCCTCGCCGTCAAACGAAAGTAACAAACACAGATACAAAAGAACTTCCACGCCAAAATACCCACGCAAATCTGGCAGTAAACCCACGCAAACTTGGTATTCTGAAGAACTTCAGCTGACTTTTAGAATCAGCAACTTGCTGATATCGCAATGAGACAGATGAGCAAGATGTGCCAGATTTGCACTTGGCGTGTACAGGGCGTGTACGCCGCGACACAGAAGGGCGATGGCCAGATTCGCGACGCCGTCCGAGAAGATGGTCTGCAACCTGGCGCTCAAGGTCGGGCTGCGCGATCAGGAGGTGCAGTTCTCTGAATACACGGACATCAGCTGGCATGAGTCCGTGTATCGGGTTCGGAGTAAGCCGCAGGTATGGCTTCAGCGTCAAAGACCACGAGCAACGGGATATGAGCGTCGGCAGCTATCTGCGCTGGCTGGCGCTGGACCGGCCCCAGACGCGGGCCAAGACTTGCTACTGCCATATTCTCGGGCATCATCCCCGGCCATGACTGGAACTAAAGATCAAAAAGCTGCTGGAAGAACTGCCCGGGGTCGCCAAACCCTATCTTTTGGAGCAGTCGGCATGAATCACGATTGAACCTTTTCGGGGCGTTGGGCAAAATCCCCGCATCTGCTGGTGTTATTCGGAACGAAGCAGGCGACGCGCTCTAGCCAGCCTATCCTTCAGACTATCCTGAAAAGCTGGGTCTTTCTTCCGGCTGTCTATGTGCTCCTCGATCGCTGCCCGGATTACCTCTGAAATGGGACGATCTTCTACGCTAGCGACCGTTTCCAGCGCGTCAGCCTGCTCCGTCGTGAGGCGTATCGTCATAGCTTTCGTGGGTTTCATGAGCCAATTATGCACCACGACATTTTGATTGTCAAGTGGCACGGTGTCGTGGTATCATGATACCGTAACTTGGAAGGAGGAATTCCATGACCCACGAAAACGAAGGCGAGAAGCAAGAGCGCCCCGGACATCACGGGGAGCATCATCACGAGCACCACGAGTATCGAATTCAGATTGACCGTGTTCACTACACGGTGCACAAGCACATCATGACCGGCCTCGAGTTGCGTCACGTTCCGAAGCCGCCGATTGGCCCTGACCGCGACTTGTTCGAGGTTGTCCCAGGCGGGACTGATCGCAAAATCGCCGACGACGAAAAAGTAGAGATCCGCGACGGTAAGCGCTTCTTCACGGCGCCAGCGCAGATCAATCCGGGAGCGGCGTCATGAGCCTTCCGACTACTGATATCGCTTGCCTCACCGAACGCGGAATCGAATATTCCGTTTCGATGGATGCGAACATGACATGCGTGGTCATCCCTGGTTATCGTCTGCCGGCGGGCTACGATCGTGCCACCTCGGATCTGTTACTCCGCCTGCAGGCCGGGTTTCCTGACGTGCCGCCCGATATGTGGTGGTTCAGCCCGGCGATCCGCCGCTCGAACGGGGGCGTGATTCAAGCTACCGAGGTGATCGAACGTCACCTTGGGAAGGACTGGCAGCGTTGGTCCCGTCACTTCAGTGCCGGCCAGTGGCGCTCCGGCGTGGATTCGTTGGAGAGTTTTCTCGCGCTTATCCGCAAGGAGCTTGAGCGGTGCGCGAACAATTGAGTCATATGAAGGTAACTGTCGTCGTTCCCGGTCCGATGCTCGATGGCATCGAGGCTATCTCTCGCCTGCCGGTCGAAACCGCCGGCGTCCTGCTCGCGAGTTTCGTTGCGACCGACGATGGAACAGTCAGGCTCCTTGCCAGAAAAATGCTGTGGGTTCCGGAAGCGGCCTATCTGCAGCGGGCAGGGGACCATTTGTCCATCGCTTCTGAAGGATATGTTCCATTTCTCGCCGAGGCAGAGACGCTTGGCGCTACGGCGTTGTGGGTGCATACGCATCCGGGAATCGATTCGCCGCCTCGCCCGAGTTCGCATGATTGGGAAGTCGATGCGCAAATCACCGATCTTTTCAGGCTAAGGACGGGTAGTTCGCACTACGGCACGCTGATTTTCTCACCCAGACCCGAAGGCATCGCATTCTCCGGCTACATACAGGCAGAAGATGGCCCGCGGCTGCAGATCGAGCGACTTTGGCAGGTCGGAGATAGCCTGCGCCTGATCCGCTCTTTCTTAGTCCGGGAGCAGCAGATTGACGCAAGTTTCGACCGGAATGTGCGTGCCCTTGGCGGCGCCGTACAAGCGACTTTAAGCGATCTGCAGATAGGCATAGTCGGGTGCGGCGGAACTGGCTCCGCAGTCGCCGAACAGCTCGTGCGCCTTGGCGTGCGAAATCTCTTGTTATTTGACCCCGATGAGCTTTCCTCCAGCAACGTGACGCGTGTCTACGGTTCCACCGTGGCGGATGTGGGAAAGGCCAAGGTGGATGTGTTGGCGGCCCATCTCGCGCGCATCGCTCCGGACGTTCACTGTCGCCCGGTCAGAAGCATGATTACCTTAGCGCCCGTGGCCAGGCAGCTCTGCGCTTGCGACATCGTTTTTGGATGCACGGACGATAATGCCGGCAGGCTTGTGCTTTCGCGGTTTTCAACTTACCTGCTGACTCCGGTAATCGATTGCGGGATTCTGGTCACCGCGGAGAAAAACGGGCTCTTGAGGGGCATAGACGGTAGGGTCACTACGCTCGTCCCTGGGCAAGCATGTTTGGTCTGCCGCGGGCGAATCGATTTGGCTCGTGCAGGGGCAGAGTTGCTGACGCCCGACGAACGCCGGCGACGCGAGGACGAAGGTTATGCGCCGGCTCTTGGCAGAACCGAGCCAGCGGTCGTAACGTTCACCACTATGGTCGCAGCCTCAGCCGTCAGTGAACTGCTTGAACGCTTCATCGGTTACGGGCCGGAGCCTCGGCCGAGCGAGGTGTTGCTGCGGTGCCATGATCGCGAGATTTCGACGAACATTGACACCCCTCGTCCCCGTCACTACTGTGACTCTTCCTCAGGAAAGCTGGGCCTGGGAATCACCGATCCCTTCTTGGAGCAAACATGGCCGGCGTAGGGAAGATTCCATTCTGGCAGTGGATACCTGGCCGGGCTTGGCGCGTCGTCGTGGTGGTAGAAGCCGCGGATGAGATTCCCGCCCGGTTACCCTCGCACGGTGCGGTCATCGTCGGCTCTTTACAACATCCGAAGTGGCTGGCATTTGACTGCCCCTGCAAGAGTGGTCACCGCATCATGGTGACGCTCGATCCGAAACACCGTCCTCACTGGAAAGTGGAAAACGGCAAGAGGCTGACCGTCTATCCGAGTGTTGACTATCGAGGTACAACCAGAAGGTGCCATTACTTCGTGACTAATGGAACAATCAGGTGGGTTAAGGATTTGGATGGAGGTTTAGATGGCAGCGGCAGATGATCCCGTAAATTCCCCCAAGGGCGCGGCTCCAAGTCCGGCTTCGCCCTCTTCGCGACCGCCTCAGAAAACACCGATGTACAAGGCGCAGAACGCCGAACGTTATGTGCGGCAAGCGCAGATTAAGGAGATTCAGCGAACGTCGAACAGTCACTTGCTTTGCTACGTGGCCGGGGTAGCGGCGCAAATTACGCGTGACGACGTAATCGGCGTTGTCGAGATGCTGCATAACGTCCCGCGCGGAGAAAGTATTGATCTGTTGCTTCACACCGGCGGCGGTGACATCAACGCGGCCGAAAAGTTCGTTTCAATGTTGCGCGCGGCGGTCGGGAAGCAGGGCCGCTTCAGGGTTATTGTTCCCGACTTTGCAAAGAGCGCTGGGACGTTGATCGCTCTTGCGGCCGATAAGATTCTGATGAGTGACAGCTCGGAGCTGGGTCCGATAGATCCGCAGTTCCCGAAAAAGGACAACGACGGCACCGTGCGCTGGACCTCTGTCCTAAACTACCTGGCTGCATATGAAATTACCTGCCAACAAATCAATCTTAATCAGAACATCGCCGTGGCAACCGCGATGCTCGCGAAGTTTGACCCAACCCTCGTCCAGCAGTTTGAAGCGGTCAAACGCCGTGCTCGAACTTTGGCGGAACATCATCTACGCAGGTGGATGTTCCACAAGAAGACGGTTGCATACACCAAGATCGCGAGCGATCTCATGGATATAGAGCGCTGGCCTGCACACGGGCAAATGATCGGCTACGAAGATGCTCGAGATATTCAGCTCGAAATAGAGTACGTTGCGCCGGATTGCCAAGAGTGGCAGGCGTACTGGAGCCTTTATTGCCATCAGCGTCTAGCCATAAAGGACGATCAGAGACTTTTCGAGTCTGATTACGCAAGCCTGGTGATGTAGGCCGGCTCCAGAGCGTGCGAAAGGTCATCCTCATCTTGCTCATCAATTCCCCCGGACGATGGAATCTCTCGCCACTCGTCCCACGCCATCGGGGGACAGAGAATCCGGGAACACGTCGTTTGAGGAACTCGAATTCCGCTTCTGTTCCAGCACGCGCCAAGAAATCGGTCACCGTAGGAAGTCTCAGGCAACGATAATGCTGGTTATCGTCGCCTGAGCGATCCGCCGGCCCGAATTGCAGCTGGCATCCACTCGTCCCTTGCAGTCTGATCGCAACAATGTGGATTCGTTACTTCGAGCACGCATCTGGCACACAGAGTTGAGGCAGAAGGCGCACTCGCCCTAGTGGCCTGTCGAAGTGAAATCGTTAGTGCGGATGCGACGAGCTGGGTCTGAGTACTTCCACTGGACAGGCCTGGAGTTAGCCGAATAGGCGTTGATGTAGCGGCGCAGCTTGCGGGCCAGGTCGGCGACGGAAGTGAAGACGCCGCGGGCGATGACCTCGCGCTCGATTTTGGCGAACCAGAGCTCGACCTGATTCAGCCACGAAGAATAGGTGGGCGTGAGGTGGAACCGGACGTGGGGATTCTGTTCCAGGAATTCGCCCACCAGCGCCGTCTTGTGCGCCGAGAGGTTGTCGAGGATGATGTGGACCTGCTGTCTGGCCGGGCACAGGGCGACCACTTCCTGCAGAAAAGCCACGAAGTCCTGGCTGGTGCGAGCGGAGGGTTTTCCGTGCACCCGCCCCGTGGAAGTTTCCAGCGCGGCGTACAGGGACAGAGTGCCATGCCGGTAGTATTCGAAGCCGTGGCGCTCGGCGCGGCCCGGCGAAAGCGGGAGAACCGGGTCGAGCCGGTCCAGAGCCTGAATCGCGGTCTTTTCATCGACGCAGAAAACAGCCGCATACTGGGGCGGGTTCAGATACAGGCCGATGATGTCAGCTGCTTTGCTCTCGAAATCCGGATCGTCGCTGGCCAAGTAGCGCTCCAGCCGATGCGGTCTCAGACCCGCTTCTTTCCAGACCCGGTGCACAGCGTCCTTGCTGACGCCCAGTTCGGCGGCCAGCTTGCGGCAACTCCAGTGCGTCGAGCCGTCTTTCGGCTTTCTGCGCGTGGCCGAAAGGATCCGCGCCCGCAGCCTGGCCGTGAGCACCGAAGCCGGTTGCCCGGGATGGCTGGTATCCAACCCGTCCAGGCCCGCAGCCAGGAACCGCTGCTTCAGCGGATGATGGTGGGGGCGGTCGTCTTAAGACTGCGCTGAATCCTGCTGAACGATGCCCCCTCAGCCAGCATCAGGATCAAACGCGCACGGAACACGTATCCGGCAGGCAGAGATCGGGACTGCCCGATGCGGTGGAGTTCGTCCTGCTCACTGTCAGTGAGAACGATGAGATCGCTGATCACACCATCCTAGACGTATCTGCATCCACTAACGTTATCTCTGCGACAGCCCACTAGCTTCTTAAAGCGTGTGCCACTGATTGGGGCAAACCAGTGGCAGCCGTGGCCAGCGGGCCGGCCACACGATGGTCCCCGCCGGATGACGTCTGTAGTGTTGGCGAGCGCATGAGATGACTTCCTACTGTGGCGAGTTGACCGTTCGAATCCAAATGCTCTCTTCGAATACGTTGCCTTTGCTCTCTCCCGTTGGACTATAGTGTCATTCAGTCTCTAAGAACCAATGTCATCAGGCTCATATTCTGCTGCAGAGCTCCAGGCGCGCGAATCCCTGGTCGCAACTTCGCGGGACGCGTGGAAGAACCGGCTCATCGACCTGTCCCGCAGGAACAACCTTCTGTTCTATCGCCCGCTGGTCAATGGCACACTTGAGCTGCTGGCCAGCCCAGTCCTGAGCCAGTTCCTTTCGCGTGGCGGCTCCATCCCCATCTCTGAACTGCTGGGGACGCAGGAGTTCCCGACCTCCACGGTCCGCATAATTACCAGAAAAGGACTCGAAAACCTCGAGGAGAAAGGCCTCTCGACCCTGTATCTTGCCCTGGGACGGTGCTCGTGGACTGCCGAAGATGGGGGACGAGACCCCTTTGCTCCCGTACTGCTGGTGCCTGTCCACATCAAATACAAGGGGCATGATCTGGCGTCCGCCGAGATGGAGATTGCCGGTGATCCAGAGATCAACCCTGTACTGCTGCACATCTTTAATGAGGAACTCAACGTTGCCATCACAGCCGAGGAGCTGCTGGCCGAGTTTCGGGCGAACCAGGCTGTCCAGGATGCCTCAAATCAGGAGGCCGCCGACGAACCGGAAGGGAATCTTCAGGCCGTTCTCGATCTCCTCGCCGCCCGAGCAAAGAAGGTGGCGGGGTTCACCGCAGTAACATTTGCCGTCATCGGGAATTTTGCCTTCCAGAAGCTCGCCATGGTCAAGGATTTGGAGGCACGGGCAGCGGAGCTGGCCAGCAACGATGTTGTTGCCGCCATTGCCGGCGATACCGCTGCACGGCGGATCCTCAGCACATCGCACGTTGATATCGATCCCAAAGCCCTCGATGCGGTTCCACCGGCAAACGAATTTGCTGTCATGGAGGCCGATTCGAGTCAGCAGTGTGCTATTTCGGGGATCGTGGCGGGGCAGAGCGCGGTTGTGCATGGTCCCCCGGGAACCGGCAAGAGCCAGACAATCACGAACCTCATTGCCACGCTGGCCGCTACCGGGAAGAAGGTTTTGTTCGTTGCTGAAAAGCGGGCTGCCCTCGAAGTCGTGATGAACAGGCTTTCCGCGGTCGGTCTGGATCATCTGGCGATCGACCTCCACGGCGCCGATCTGGCGCCCAAGAAGGTCATGGAGAATGTTGCAAGAACGCTCAGCCTGGTGCGCGAGGCTGCGTCGCCGAGTGCTGACGAAGTGCATTCCCTCTTCGTTGATCGCCGAACTCGTCTAAATCAGCATGACCAGCGGATGCACAAGCCGCATGAGCCGACGATGCTCAGCATCTACCAGATGCAGGGTCGACTGCTGAGACTTCCTTGCGAGATAACAAGCCCGATTCGGTGGCGGGCAGCGGACCTCATGTCGATCAGCCCGGATCGTGCAAAGCAGGTTCGCGATCTGCTGGCAGAGGCTGCAGGTTTTGAAGCCCTCATCAACCGATCCGATCCATCGCCCTGGTGCGGTGTCGAATTGCGTGACCAGCAGGCAGCTCAGAACGCGTTTGATCTGGTTTCACGCCTCGCCCACGAGGAGCTTCCTGCTTTGATCTCAACCCTCGAGGGCATAGCTACCAAAGCAAAGTTGCGAATGCCCCGAACTCTCAAAGAGGCCGACTTCGAGTTGGAGCGGCTTGCCGAATCGAATGACGTCCTTTCTCGCTACCAGGCGGATATATTCATTCAATCAAATGCGCTCGCAGATTCCATGGCCCGCGGCTCCGCCGGTGGATTCCAAGCCCTATGGCACCGGCTGACAAATGGGGCGTACAAGGAAGCTCGCAGGAAGGCAGCATCCCTGAGAACCGCCGGTAAGGCATCTGGTACGCAGATCTTTGAGGAACTAAGAGCCGCGGCCCGTGCTCAGGAGTTTTGGCGCGAATGGATGAGCAATCCCGGATCCTCTGTGCCGGTGTCGGATGTCGAACCCTGCAAGCGGCAGTGCGACAAGGTGATCCAGAGCGTGACCGAAGCAGATCGGTTCCTGAATCTGGGTGCACTGGAGTTGCCGCTTCAGGATCTGGTCCATCGGGTGCAACGGCTCGCCTCCGACACCACCACACCGTACCGCGTCGCGCAGGTATGTGTGATCGAGAGCCGCCTTTTTGGAATGGGGGTGCAGCGGCTCGTCGATGAGATCCGTCACAGCCGCCGGCCTGCCACTCAGTGGATTCCGCTCTTCGATTACATTTGGCTCACTTCGACCCTGGATATGGCCGCGCTCCACGACCCGGGAGTCCGATCTTTTGTCGGCTCCACCCATAATGGCTACGTCGAGGATTTCAAGAAGCTGGATGCCAGACGGCTTGATCTGACAGCGGCGAGGGTGAAACGTGCCCACGCGGAGCACGCGGTCGCGGCGATGAATCAATTTCCTGAACAGGAAAGCGTCATCCGCAGCGAAGCGGCGAAGAGTCGACGGCACAAGCCACTGCGCAAAGTATTCAACGAGGCCGGGGATGTCCTCACGGCTGTGTGCCCCTGCTGGATGGCCAGCCCTCTCTCTGTATGCCAGCTGATTGGAGCCACCGGGGTCTTTGACTACGTGACTTTCGACGAGGCATCGCAGATTCTTCCCGAGGACGCGATCCCGTCCATACTCCGTGGCAAACACGTCATCGTCGCCGGGGACAATAAGCAGCTGCCGCCGACAACGTTTTTCGCTGCGGCAGACGAGGAAGACGATTCGGAAGTTGATGCAACTGGCTACGAAAGCCTGCTCGATATGATGATTCCCTTCGTCAAAGGATTTCATCTCAACTGGCATTACAGAAGCCGCGACGAATCCCTAATCGCCTACTCGAATCACCACATCTACGATGATCGACTCGTGACGTTTCCCGGTCCCGGCCTGGGAGGCGAGGCAATTTCCCATGTGCACGTGAAGTACATCCCCACCGCCGACGGCCAGGAGGACAGTTCCGGTGGAGAAGTCCAGCGGGTCGTCCAGTTAATCCTCGAGCATGCCCGCAGCACACCGGATCTGAGTCTGGGTGTCATCACCATGGGCATCAAGCACGCGAACCGAGTCCAGGCAGCTCTCGATCGCGAGCTGAACGGAAGCGCAGAATTCTCGGAGTTCTTCGACACCGGCCGGCAGGAACGCTTCTTCGTCAAGAATCTCGAACGCGTCCAGGGCGACGAACGCGATGTGATTATTATTTCCGTCGGGTACGGCAAGGATCGAGCTGGCAATTTGCCTCTGCGGTTCGGACCGATTCTGTCTGCAGGCGGCCGACGTCGCCTGAATGTCGCTGCCACCCGTGCCAAGCAGAAGGTGATCGTCGTCTCCTCCTTCCTCTACAGCGACATCAACAGTTCGCAGGTTCGCCCCGGCACGGGGCTCGAGTTCCTCAAAAGCTATATCGAATATGCGAGTTCCGGCGGCCGGCTTCTCCTCAATGGGGAGCTGACGACGGAACCGATGAACGAATTCGAGATGGATGTCATGGATGCCCTCAACTCCCAGGGGATCACGCTTGTTCCGCAGCTGGGATGCTCGAAATTCCGGATCGATTTCGCGGCCTGCCATCCAGCTGCTCCAGGCAAGTATGTGCTGGCCATCGAGTGCGATGGAGCCACCTATCACTCCAGCTACACCGCCCGCGACCGGGATCGCCTGCGCCAGCAGCAACTTGAGAAACTTGGCTGGACATTCCATCGGATTTGGTCAACCGACTGGTTCCTTCGCCGCGAGGAAGAGATTGACCGAGCCGTGCAGGCCTTTCGCAAGGCAGTCGAGAAAAGCGACGGAGACGGGGAGACAGTCTGGGATGACAGGCCATCCACAGTCAGGACCCCGTCGCCATTGAAGCCATCGGTATCCGAGGCTACGCGAACTCCGCAAACGCCGCCTATCCCCATGCGCAATTCGATCGACGAATACACCCCGGGAGAATTGCGGAACCTTCTCCGCTGGGTAAAATCTGACGGAAGACTGCGCACTAACGATGAGCTGGCCGACGAAATGTTTGCGGCACTGCCATTCTCCCGAAGAGGGGCGAGAATTGAGGCTGCAATTCGGAACGCAATCGCCCGCGGCTAGCAAGACCTTCCGAGCGGCGTTCTGGAGGATCTGTCGTTGCGCAAATCAGCGGCAGCGGAGATTCCGCGAATGGCTTCGTATTCCGTGACTGCTGGTGCCGGCTCTCCATCCCATCTACACTGTTTTTCATGACAACCCACGAGATCCTCACCGCCATCGACGAAGAAATCTCCCGCCTGCAGCAGGTGCGGCAGCTTCTGTCTGGAGACGGTAGCCGGCGCCCGAGCCAGCCGAAGGCCTTTGCCTTCGGTGCGAACACCGCTGTGCGTAAGCGCAAGCCCATGAGCAAAGCTGCCAGGGCGAAGATCGCGGCAGCGCAGCGCAGGCGGTGGGCGAAGGAGAAAGCGGCCAGGAAGGCATAACGCTGTTCATTCACGCCCGACCCCCGAAGTGGGACCCACTATCCTTTCACTTGTGTCGAATAGCAATTCGGTAGAGCGATCAGAACAGGTCGGGGATGCTGGTGAACGCTATCCGCGTGGGAGCCGCGGCCCGTGCCAGCAGCATGCTGGCCGGGAATAGCGTGGAGGTACCGTACTTCTGGTTCAGCGAATCCATGGTTGTGGTAAGCCGGGCTCGTTTCGTCTCCACTTCCAGACCTGAAAACAGGCTGAGCGTGTGCAGATGGTCGGGTACAAGGTTGCCGAGTCAGA
>Ga0335075_10017493_pt1 | contig 10657 bp, 6 predicted proteins | sample Lox_Sample_24_FD_206723 | JGI IMG/M metagenome (GOLD analysis project Ga0335075, IMG submission 206723) | Soil microbial communities from Loxahatchee National Wildlife Refuge, Florida, United States - Lox_Sample_2.4 | ecosystem: Environmental > Terrestrial > Soil > Wetlands | place: USA: Florida... | reverse complement strand
GGTCGGTTTCTCGGATGGCCGACACCGCATGCGCCTGACCGATCCCTACGTGAACACCGAGATGGACAGCCTGGTCAGCGGCCTGACGGGCGCGGCCACCGCTAAGCTCGGCGCGCCACTGCCGGTTCCGTCGTGCCCAGGGGCGCCTGGATGCTGAGATCCCGCGATCGCCGGCTGAGCTGGCCCTGGGAGGGCCGGCGTCTGCCGGGCCGTGGCTTGTCGGCCCGGCGCTTGTCGGCCCGGCGTCCGCCGAGCCGTGGCCGGGTAAGCCGTCGCTGGCGGGGAACGGCGCTGGCGCTGGCGGTCGCAGTGCCCGTCGGGTTCGGAGCGGCCGCGCTAGCGCCGGCGGTCTCAGCCCGCGCCGACGCCGTCCGGAGCACCCAGACGTGGGTGCTCGACGACCTGCACCTCGTGCCGGCCTGGAATGTGACGCGGGGCCAGGGTGTCGTCGTGGCTGTTATCGACAGCGGCGTCAATCCCGACGTAGACGACCTGGCTGGCAGCGTGATTACCGGGCCGAACCTCAGTGGCGTGGACACATCGCCGTTGAATGCGGGCTGGGGCGTGCACGGCACCTGGATGGCGTCGCTGATCGCCGGGCACGGGCACGGATTCGATGACGACAGCGGGATCATCGGCGCTGCGCCCGCGGCCAAGGTGCTATCGATCCGGGTAATCACCGACTCTGCCGACCCGCATCACCGGGAGTATGAACACGAGCCAGCCGCCAAGGGACAGCGCGAGCTTGCTGCCGCAATCAGGTATGCCGTCTCGCACGGTGCCAAGGTGATCAGCATGTCGCTTGGCTACGGCGAGCCGAGCTCACCGGTGCGGGCGGCCCTTCAGGAGGCCTATGAGCACGACGTCGTAGTGGTCGCGTCGGCGGGAAACTCCGGCGACGCGGCAGGCGCCGCCGGCACCGGGTCCGCCCCGTACTCCTACCCTGCCGATTATCCGGGCGTACTCTCCGTCGGGGCGGTAAACAGCAGCAACCAGGTGGCCAGCTTCTCCAGCGAGAACCAGTCGGTCCAGGTTGCCGCGCCTGGTTACAAGGTCCCGGCAGAAGGCCGGGACGGGAACTACTGGTACGTCAGCGGTACCAGCCCAGCGTGCGCTCTCACGGCCGGAGTTGCGGCGCTGATCAAGGCGAAGTACCCCCGCCTGACCGACCCTCAGGTCATCTCGGCCATCACCAGCTCGACGGACCCGAGCACGCGGCCGCCGGGCGGATACGACCAGCAGATCGGTTTTGGAGTCGTTGACGCCGCCGCGGCGCTTACCGCCGCCAGAAAGCTGTCGAAAGCCGCGCCGCCGCCGCCAGGCCTGGCCTCGGCCGCCCATTTCGGCGGTGGAGTGTCAGCGATCCCGGCACCGCCGGTGACGCCGCGCCCCCCGGCAGCCCTGATCTTGTATTGCCTGCTCGGGGCGGTTTGCCTGGCAGTCGTCGCGCTAGCGACCAGCAGGCTGCTCGGGCAGCGAGAGACCGCGACCGCAGACTCCTCGCCGGGCGGCGGTGGCCGTGCCAGCCATGCGAGTAACCTGCCGCCTCGCGCCGCCGGGATGGATGGGCCGCCGCCACCGGCGCGCCACGCCGCGCCCCGCGGCCGCGGCCACCAGGACCCAGGAGCGCCGTGACCGTCCGCGAGGCGGGCGGAGCCGACTATTCGGGCCCGGACGACTCAGCGGGCCCGGAAGACTCAGCGGGCCCGGAAGATTACGCGAACCGGGTGCTGGACGTGGTCGACGCGATCCCGTCCGGCACCGTCATGTCGTACGGCGACGTCGCCGAGTTCCTGGGACGCGGCGGCCCGCGCCAGGTCGGCCGCGTCATGGCCCTATGGGGCGGCGGTGTCGCGTGGTGGCGGGTGGTGCACGCAGACGGATCGTTGCTGGCTGGTCACGAGCGAGCTGCTCTGGCCCGATACGAGGAAGAAAACACGCCGCTGCGCCGTCCGCCCGGCGGGACTCCGCGGATTGATATGCGACTCGCCCGCTGGCGTGGCTAGCCACTGACTGTCGGCAGCGTCTGCTGGAATGCAAGGCGAGATGGACACCAATCCGCTTGCTTATCGTCTCGTCCGGCTGCCAGGGCCGGTCGCGGAGCCGCCGCGCCTGGACGATGCGCAGCGGCGCGTCGTAGAGCACGCGGGCGGCCCGCTGCTGGTGCTCGCCGGACCGGGCACGGGCAAGACGACCACCATTGTCGAAGCTGTCGTCGACCGCGTCGGCAGGCGCGGGATCGACCCTGGCCGGGTGCTCGTGCTCACCTTCAGCCGCAAGGCAGCGGCTGAACTACGGGAGCGGATCACGCTGCGGCTTGACCGCACCGTCCGGCAGCCGCTGGCGATGACCTTCCACAGTTATGCGTACGCGCTGGCGCGGCGAGAGTACGCCCTCGCTGGCGAGCAGCCGCCGATACTGCTGCCGGGCCCGGAGCAGCTGCTCGAGGTACGCAGGCTATTGCGCGGCGAGGCCGCCGATGGTGGTAACGGCTGGCCTGAGCGCCTTCGGCCCGCGCTTGGCACCAGGGGGTTCGCCGCGGAGCTGCGCGACTTCCTGCTGCGCGCCGCCGAGCGCGGCCTCGACGGCGGCGCTCTGGCGGCGCTCGGCCGGGAGCACGGCAGGGACGACTGGGTCGCGGCCGGCCGTTTCCTCGGCTCCTATGCGGCCAGGTTCGACCTAGCCCCGGTGCCGGCCTACGACTACGCGGAGATCATCAGGATTGCTGGGGCGCTGCTGCGCCGTGCTGCGGTGCGAGCGCGCGAGCAGGAAGCCTACGACGCCGTGCTCGTCGATGAGTACCAGGACACCGACCCTGCGCAGGAGGAGCTGCTGATCCAGCTCGCTGGCGACGGCCGGGAGCTCATCGCCGTCGGCGACCCGGATCAGTCGATCTACGCGTTCCGTGGCGCGGACGTGGACGCGATCCGTCGCTTCCCGGATCGCTTCCGCACACCCGACGGACAGCCGGCTGACGTGGTCGCGCTGCGTACCAGCCGGCGTAGCGGCACTGTGCTGCTCGCTGCCTCCCGCCGGGTTGCTGACAGGCTGCCGAGGGCGGTCGGCGGCCAGGATGTGGCGGCCAGCCGGGTTCACCGACAGCTGGTTCCGCTGGATGGCGCCGAGCCGGGCCGGGTTCGGATCATCACCGCGGCGAGCGTGACCCAGGAAGCCGCGGTGATCGCCGACACGCTCCGCCGCGGTCACCTGATCGACGGCCTGGCCTGGTCGCAGATGGCGGTTCTGGTCAGGTCGGCAGCTCGCCAGGCCCCGTTGCTGCAGCGTGCCCTGAGCGCGGCCGGAGTACCAGTGCACGTGGCGGGAGATGAGCTGCCGCTGACGTACGAGCCCGGCACACGGCCGCTGCTTCGGCTGATCACGTGCGCGCTGCGCCCGGAGACCCTGGACGAGCCGGCCGCCGCGGAGCTGCTGACCGGCCCGCTCGGCGGCACCGACGCTCTCGGCCTGCGCCGGCTCCGCCGGGGCCTGCAGGCGGCGGCCCGTGCGGCCGGGCAGCCGCCCGCTGCTGAGCCGCTGGCTGGTGCGCTGCGCGATCCGCGCGAGCTCGTCCAGGCTGGCTGGCCAGATGACGGGACGGACTCCTCACCGCAGCCGGCCGCGTCCGCCGAGCGGGCAGCCGGGCCGGAGGTGGCCGCAGCGCGAAAGGTCGCGGCGCTGCTTGAGGTCGCCCGCCGAGCCGAGCAGGACGGCACGCCGCACGAGGTGCTGTGGGCGGTATGGGACGCCTCTGGACTGGCAGCGCAATGGCAGGCGGCGAGCGCGGCTGGCGGCGCACGCGGGGCAGTAGCAGACGCTGACCTCGACGCCGTCGTTGCGCTGTTTGACGCCGCGGCCCGGTTCACTGCACGGCTGCCGCACGGGTCGACGCGGCTGTTCCTTGATGGTCTGGCCGGCCAGGAGATCGCCGGCGAGACGCTCGCTCAGCAGGCACCTCGCACCGACGCGGTGTCCGTCCTGACTGCGCACCGGGCCAAGGGCCTGGAGTGGGACCTGGTCGTTGTGGCTGGCGTGCAGGAGGGCAGCTGGCCCGACATGCGCCAGCGAGGCTCGATGCTCGGCATGGACGAGCTTGTCGACGTCGTGGCCGGCCGCGAGGCTGGTGCCAGCTGGCACGGCAGGGAAGCCGCAGCTGCGGCGTCGGCACGGCTGCTGGCCGAAGAGCGCAGGCTGTTCTACGTCGCCGCGACGCGGGCGCGGCGCGACCTGATCGTGACCGCGGTCGGCGCGGAGGACGCCGAGGAACGGCCGTCCCGGTTCCTGGCCGAGCTGGCGGGTGATGACGTCGAGATCGAGCGCGTTGCGGGTGCCGCACGCCACTGGCTGTCATTGCCGGCGCTGACAGCCGACTTGCGCCGGTCGGCCGCCAATGCCGCGCTGCCGGCAGGCGTGCGGCTGGCCGCCGCCGAGCAGCTGGCCCGGCTCGCTGCAGCAGGCGTTCGCGGCGCCAGCCCCCGCCAGTGGTATGCGCTCACTCAGCTCACCGCGGCCGGGGAGCGCATTCCCGGCAGTGTGCAGATTTCCCCGTCGAGGGTCGAGACCTTCACCAGGTGCGGTCTTCGCTGGCTGCTGGAGGCGGCTGTCGGGGTGCGCTCGCCCGGAGTGGCGCAGCACCTGGGCATCGTCATTCACGCCGCCGCTGCGCTTGCGGCCGAGGGCGCCGACGACGGTGAAGTCGCCAAGCGGGTCGACGAGCTGTGGCAGCACCTGGACTTTGGCAGCCCGTGGTATAGCGCGCGGCAGCGGGCGAAGGCCGAGGCCATGGTTGCCAAGTTCCTGGAGTGGCACCGCCGCAACCCGCGCGAGCTGCTGGCCGTAGAGCATCAGCTGCGGGTGAGCATGGGCGAGATCACGATCACCGGCCAGGTCGACCGGCTTGAGCGGGACGAGGACGGTGCTGCGATCATCGTCGACCTTAAGACGGGAACGGGCAGGCCGTCGGACGCAGAGTTGGATCGCCATCCGCAGCTTGGCGTCTATCAGCTTGCGGTGCTCTTGGGCGCGTTCGAGCAGTTCGGCCTCGCCGAGCCGGGTGGGGCCGAGCTGATTCAGATCGGTAACGCGGCACTCAAGGCGAGCGTCCGGGTCCAGGCCCAGCGCAGCCTGCGCAGCGATCCTGACCCGGAGTGGGCGCGGGATTTGGTCGAGACGGTTGCGGCCGGAATGGCGGGACCGGTCTTCAGGGCGACCGCGAATCCTGGCTGCCGGGTCTGCCCGGTCGCATCCAGCTGCCCCGTGGACGAGCGCGGCGGGCAGGTGACGCCGTAATGATCAGGACCGTCAGGTACAGCCCGGCGCAGCTGGCGCGGATGCTCGGTGCTCCGGAGCCGACGGCCGAGCAGGCTGCCGTGATCGGCGCGCCACTCGGGCCGCTCGCGATTATCGCGGGTGCCGGATCAGGCAAGAGCGAGACCATGGCCGCACGGCTGGTGTGGCTGGTGGCCAATCAGCTGGTGCGGCCCGAGCGAGTGCTGGGCCTGACTTTCACCAGGAAGGCGGCGGCGGAGCTCGGCCAGCGCGTCCGGACGCGGCTGGCCGCGCTGAGCAGGGTCGGCCTGCCCCTCGAAGCCGCCACCGATGAGGACGAGCCGCTGGCCGGCGAGCCAGTCATCTCTACCTATCACGCGTACGCGGGCCGGCTAGTTGGCGACCACGCGCTGCGCGAGGGCATCGAGCCGACGGTCCGGCTGATCACTCCGGCGGTTTCCTGGCAGCTCGCGGCGAGTGTGGTTGCCGCCTATGACGGCCCGACCTCGGCGCTGGACTGGACGCCTGCGACCGTCACTGCGGCGGTGCTGGCGCTCGCTGGTGAGATGGCTGAGCACCTGCGCGGGCCGGCCGACGTGCTGGCCGTTGGCCGCTGGCTGGATGACTGCCTGGCGAGTCTTCCCGGTCGGGTGCCTAAGGCCGTCACCGATGTGATCAAGACGCAGCAGACGAGGGAGCAGCTGCTGCCACTGGTAGCCGCGTACTCCGCGGCAAAGGCCGCCAGAGAAGTTGTCGACTACGGCGACCAGATGGCGATCGCCGCTCGGATCGCGGCCGGGCACCCGGCGGTCGGCCAGGCGGAGCGCTCCCGCTACCAGGTGGTGCTGCTTGACGAGTACCAGGACACCTCGCACGCTCAGCTCGTCTTGCTGAGGTCGCTCTTCAGCCGCGGCCACCCGGTCACCGCGGTCGGCGATCCCTGTCAGTCGATCTACGGCTGGCGCGGCGCGAGCGCCGGCAACCTGCGCAGGTTCAGGACTGACTTCCCGGCGGCGGACGGCCATCCTGCTCCGGTGCGCGTGCTGTCGACCAGCTTTCGTAACTCCGGCAACGTGCTGACCGCGGCCGGAGCGATCCAGGCGGACCTGCGGGCCGCGGCGCCCGACGTGCCGCTGCTGGTAGCACCGCCCAGCGCTGCCGAGCGGGGCGTGGTGCGCTGTGCGCTGCTTGAGTCGGTGCAGGACGAAGCCGCATGGATAGCCAGCCAGGTTGTCGGCCTGCTTGATCTGCCTCAGGGACTGGCTCCCGACGGGCGAGCCTGGCCCGATGGCGGCACGGCCAAGGTCAGGCCGAGCGATATCGCTGTGCTGTGCCGGAAGCGGGCGCAGTTCGCCGCGCTGCGTGCCGCACTCGAGGCGCGCGGTGTCCCGGTCGAGGTAGTCGGTCTCGGTGGTCTGCTGACCGTCCCCGAGGTCGCCGACATTGTCGCGACGCTGCACGTCCTTTACGACCCGACGGCCGCGGGCCCTCTCGCCCGCCTGCTGACCTCGCCGCGCTGGCGGATCGGGCCGGCCGACCTGGTCGCGCTGGGCCGGCGCGCTCGCGCCCTGGCAAACAGCGCCGAGTCTGCGGCAGGCGTACAGCGTCAGCCCGGCGGGCGGGACGAAGGCCTGATCGCCGGCGCCGTCGATGACCTCACTAGGGATCAGGGCAGCCTGGTGGAGGCGCTCGATGATCTGGGCAGCCCGGCCGCTTACTCGATCGCCGGATACGCCCGGCTGACGGCGCTTGCGACCGAGTTGCGGACGCTTCGCGGGCACGTCGCAAGGCCGCTGGCAGAACTCGTCACCGAGGTCGAGCGAACGCTCGGGCTCGACATCGAGGTGGCGTCGCGGCCCGGTGTCGATCCGGCTGCCGCCAGGGCTGACCTCGACGCGTTCGCAGACGCTGCGGCCGCGTTCGCGGGCGACACGCAGGAGCCAACGCTCGGTGCATTCCTCGCCTACCTAGCCGCCGCCGAATCCGAGGAGTTCGGGCTGGAGGCCGGACAGGTCGGCGAGACTGACTCGGTCAAGCTGGCAACGGTGCATGCAGCTAAGGGCTTGCAGTGGGCAGCCGTGTTCGTCCCCGGCCTCGCGGGCGGTCCGCAGCGCCGTGTTTTTCCTGCCAAACCGCCGGTGACAACGCGGTGGACCGAGAACGCCAGGCTGCTGCCGTTCGGGCTGCGCGGTGACGCCGCCGATCTGCCGGCCCTCACTGACCTGAGCAAGCAGGAGCTGACCAGCTTCAACGAGGCGTGCAGCGCCCGCGACCTAGGCGAGGAGCGCAGGCTCGGCTATGTCGCCGCGACCAGGGCGGCTTACCTGCTGGCGTGCTCGGGTTACTGGTGGTCGGATGGCGTCTCTCGGCTCGGTCCCTCGGAGTTCCTCACCGAGGTGCGGACAGCCTGCGAAGAAGGCGCCGGCATCGTTGAGCACTGGCAGCCTGAGCCAGCGCCCGACGCGGTAAATCCCGTGCTGGCTGAGCCGCCGACTGCCACCTGGCCAGCTCTGACCACGGCCGGTTCCCGATTCGAGGCAGTTCGTGAAGCAGGCGCGCTCGTCGAGGCAGCAGCCAGGGCACTGCGCGAGCACGGGGTACTCCCGTCGACGCGTAGCGCCCATCAGGACCAGGGCTCAGACGTCGACGATGGCTATGGGGACGTGGTGGCGGCCTGGCGGCGCGACACTGACCTGCTGCTGGCCGAACGGGAACGCCGCCATCGCGGGCGGGCTGTGCTCGTGGCCCTGCCTCGTCAGCTCCCGGTGTCGTCGCTGGTCACCATGGCGCGGGACCCGGCCGAGCTGGCTCAGCAGGTTCGGCGCCCGATGCCGCGCAGGCCAGTGCCACAGGCTGCCAGGGGCACCACGTTCCATCAATGGCTGGAGCAGAGATTCGGGCAGGCTCAGCTGATCGACCCAGAAGAGCTACCCGGCGCAGCCGATGACCAGCTTGCCCACGAGTCAGACGAGGACCTAGCGGAGCTCAAGCGGCGGTTCGAAGCCGGCGAGTGGGCTGGGCGCTGGCCCGCCGAGGTGGAGGTGCCGTTCGAGATGAAGGTCGGCGACCGGCTGGTGCGCGGCCGCATCGACGCGGTCTTCGCGGACGCGGCAGGCGGCGGATACGACGTCGTTGACTGGAAAACGGGCCGCCAGCCGTCCACGGCCGCGGAGAAGCGAATAGTGGCGGTGCAGCTTGCCGCCTACCGACTCGCCTGGGCCGCGCTGGCTGGTGTGCCGCTGAGCGAGGTTCGCGCCGCCTTCTACTACGTCCGGGATAACGTCACTGTCAGTCCCGCGGACCTGCTCGACAGCGCAGGCCTCGCCGACCTCATCGATAGCGGCGCCAGCGCCGAATCGGCCTGAGCGGCGGGTTACCTGCCTTGCCTCCCAGCCGGGATAGGTAAGATTCCCGGGTCTAGCGGAATGGAGACATGCAGGTGACGGAACGACGAGTTGCCATGAGCGATGGCATCGCTGAGCGCGTCGTGCGGCGGGCCATCTCGCACCTCGCAAACTCCTACGGGCATGCACCCGCCAAGGCCACCGCTGCCAAGGAGATGCTGGTTCACGCGCTCGAAGGTGGCAGTGACCGCGCGGACGAGACGGACGGTTACGCCGCTGCTGCCGCGATGGCGGCTCTCGCCCACGGAATCGAGGCCGAAGTCGGCCGTGGGCTCGACTGGCTAGCCGTCGCGGCGCTGCAGGAGTGGGACTTCCACCATCCGGAGAATCCCATTTAGTTAGCCATTGTGCGGGTCATTAGTGCACGCTGACCGAAGCTCCTGACTCCTGGCTGGGGTTACCTGGCCGCCGCCCTCTGGTAGAGGGCATAGGAGGTCAGGAAGAAGACCAGCGTGAAGCCGGCGCACCAGGCCAGTGACACCCAGGCGTCGTGTGCGGCGGCCGTGCCCTGGAAGAGCTCGCGGACGGCCGAGGTAGTGACGCTCAGCGGCTGATTGCGGGCGAACGGCTGAAGCCAGCCGGGCAGAGTGTTAGCGGGCACGATGGCGTTGCTGGCAAAAAGGAGGATGAACATCGGGCCCACGGCCGCGTTCTGGGCGCTCTCCGGGTCCTTGGCGGAGATCCCGATCGCCGTGTTCATCCAGCTGAAGGCGTACCCGAAGGCGAGGATCAGCAGCATGCCCGCCGCGATCCGGACAGCGTCGCTGTGGAAACGGAACCCGACAGCAACGCCGAGGCCCGTCATGACCGCCAGCGAAATGACGTTGCGGGCCAGGTCAGTGAGCGACCTGCCGGTCAAGACGGCCGAGCGGGCCATCGGCAGGCTGCGGAACCGGTCGATCATCCCGCTCTTCAGGTCCTCGGCGATGCCGATGGCCGAGGTCATCGCGCCGACCAGGACTGTGAGGACGAAGACCGCGGGCACTACGAAACTGGTGTAGTCGCCGCCGGGAGACTTGATCGCGCCGCCGAAGACGTACCGGAAGATGAGGAGCAGCATGACCGGCTCGAGCGTGTAGAGCAGCAGCTGCGGCGTGCGGACCGACCGGATCAGGTTCCGCTTCGCGACGCCCATGAAATCGCGGAGCGCGAGGAGCGGCGTCAGGCGTGGTGCCGGGATGCCCGGCCGGGACAACGGCAGCTCGGTCATTTCGCCGCCTCCGCCTTCAGCGATCCGTCGCGATCCTCGCAGGAGGCGCCGGTGAGCGACAGGAAGACCTCGTCGAGGGTCGGCCGCCGGATGCCGAGATCATCGATGGCGACGCCTGTCTCCTGGAGGCGGCGTCCGACTTCGAGCAGCAGCCCGGTGCCTTCTCCGGCCGGGATGCTGACGCGGCCCGATTCGGGATCAGACCGCGGCGCGGCGCCGGCGACGCTCCTGAGCAGCGCGGTCGCGCGATCGGTATCGCGCGGGTCTGCCACCCGTACCTCGAGCGTCGCGCCGCCGGTCTGCGCCTTCAGCTCGTCGGCCGTTCCCGCGGCGATCTCCGTTCCGTTGTCGATGACGACGATGCGGTTCGCGAGATGCTCGGCCTCGTCCATGTACTGGGTCGTGAGCAGCACTGTTGTGCCGGCTTTGACCAGTTCGGAGACGATTAGCCAGACTTCGTTGCGGCTCTGGGGGTCCAGGCCGGTGGTCGGCTCGTCGAGGAACAGGACCGGGGGACTCGCGATCAGGCTGGCCCCGATGTCGAGACGCCGCCGCATGCCGCCCGAGTAGGTCTTGACCTGGCGGTCGGCAGCATCCGTGAGTGAAAGCCGCTCGAGCGTCTCCTGCGCGCGGCGCCGGTACTCCCGCTTCGGCAGGTGATACCAGAGCCCGACAAGCTCCAGGTTCTCCCGCCCGGTGAGCATCTCGTCTACGGCCGCGTACTGTCCCGCCAGGCCGATGACCGACCGTACCCGCTGGCCGTCTGAGACGACATCGA
>Ga0335075_10017492_pt1 | contig 10657 bp, 7 predicted proteins | sample Lox_Sample_24_FD_206723 | JGI IMG/M metagenome (GOLD analysis project Ga0335075, IMG submission 206723) | Soil microbial communities from Loxahatchee National Wildlife Refuge, Florida, United States - Lox_Sample_2.4 | ecosystem: Environmental > Terrestrial > Soil > Wetlands | place: USA: Florida... | reverse complement strand
GCAGATCGACCAGGCCATCCCCGCCAACGGAACCGTCAACATCCAGAACTCGCGCGGCGATGTCACCGTCACCAACTCCAGCGACGGCCAGCTCCATCTGCGCGCCCACCAGGTCGTTCACACCGACTCCGACGACACCGCCCGGAAGGCCTTCGACCAGGTCAAGCCCCGCATCGAGTCGTCCTCCTCCGGCGCCGTCATCACCGTGCCGGGCCGGAATGGTGCCCGCGTCGATCTGACCCTGCAGCTGCCGGAGAAATGCTTCACCACCATCAACACCACCCACGGCGATGTCACCGTCGAAGGCATGCAGAACAACGTGGACGTCACCGACAGCCACGGAGACACCAAATTCGACGGCATCGGCGGCGATGTTCACGCCCGCATGGATCATGGCGATGTATCGGCACACCAGGTGAGCGGTCATGCCTTCGTCGACGGCCATGCCGACGACGTCACGCTCTCTGAAATCAAAGGCCAGGTGGTGCTCGACGGCGAGTTCTTCGGAGACACCCACCTCGAGCAGGTAGGATCGACGGTCCACTTCCACACCAGCCGCACCGACCTCGACATGCCCCGGGTGGGCGGCGATCTCACCATGGATTCGAGCGACCTGACCGCCAGCCAGATCACCGGACCGGTGCGCATCGTCACCCGCTCGAAAAATATCGACCTCACGCAGGTGGCCGGAGACATCCACATCGAGAACAGCGACGGCGATGTCAACGTGGTGGCCGCCGTTCCCCTGGGAAATATCCAGATCGCCAACCGCTCCGGAGCCCTCTCGCTGACCGTTCCTGAGAATGCCAGCTTCTCGATCGACGCTTCCACCACCCAGGACGACGATCTCGAAACCGATTTCCCGCTCCAGACCACCAGCTCAGGCGACCGGCGAACCCTTCAGGGCCAGGTCGGCCACGGTGGCGTGAAGCTCGAGCTCACCACCACCCACGGCAATCTGGAGCTGAAGAAGGGCTCGGCAACCCCGCTGCCGCCAGCCCCGCCCGAGCCGCCTTCGCCGCCTGCAGCCCCGGCAAAGCACTTCCGCGCGCCCAAAGGACCGCCGCCCCAGCCCACCCCGCAGTAACTGGGCCGGTCGGCACATCACCGCCGGCTTCGCTTCAACTCCCCGGCCGCGTCAACCGCTGGCCCACGATGCCCTCGATCCGGCTTAGCACCTCGCCCAGGCTGAGGCTGGTCGAGTCGATCACCACCGCGTCCGGAGCAGCGCGCAGCGGCGACTCGGCGCGGTTCCGGTCGCGCTCGTCGCGTTCCCGCAATTCCTTTGAAATGGCCTCCGGCGTAACCACCGCCGCCCCGCTCCCCGACTGCTCATAACGGCGCTGGCTGCGCGCCTCCGGCGAGGCGTCCAGGAAAAACTTGAGCTCGGCGTCGGGAAACACCACCGTCCCGATGTCCCGGCCCTCCATCACTACCCCGCCCTTGCTGCCCATCTCGCGCTGCAGATCGACCATCCAGGCGCGAATCGCCGGATGCACGCTCACCCGCGACGCCGCCTGCGTCACCTCCGGATCGCGGATCTCGCCGGTCACATCGGCTCCGTCCAGCAGCACGCGGTTGCCGTTCGCCGTCGGCTCCAGCAGGATCGCCGTCCTCACGGCGAGATCCTCGAGCGCCGGCGCGTTATCCAGACCGGCCCCGCTGCGCAGCGCCTTCAGCGCAAAGGCGCGATACATGGCTCCCGTTTCCAGGTTCAGCAGGCCGAAATGAGCGGCAAGATGCTTGGCCACGGTGCTCTTGCCCGCGCCGGCGGGCCCATCGATGGCAATAATCGGACGGCGTTCACTCATTCCGCGCTTTTGTTCCCCTCATCCTTTCGCTTCCGGAACGGAGGCTTGGCCCCGCCCGGTTTGCGCGCGCCAAACTTCTTTACGCCGCCGAACTTCTTTCCCGCAAAGGGCGGACCGCCCGGCTTACCCTTGCCGAAACCGCTCTTGCCGGAGAATCCGCCCGGCTTGCCGAATGCCGGCCGCGAGGACCTCGGCCGTTCTGATCCCTCGCCGCCCGGCCTCGAAAGACCAGGCTTCGCAAAGCGCGCGCCGCCGCCCGGTTTGCCCTTCCATCCGCCTCCGCGCGGCCTGCCCGGCCGCTCTCCGTTCCCGGCGCCTCCGAACGGCGGCCGCCCGAACGGTCGCGGGCGCGGCTCGCCGCCGCTCTCGCCCTCACCGCGCTTGCGGAAAAACGGACGCTTGCCGCCCTCGGCAGGCCGGCCCCGCTCGCCGGACTTCGCCCCGCCAGTTTTCCCCCGGCCGGGCGCGTCGAACTTCTTCCCGCCGGGAAACTTCGCACCGGCGGCTCCAGGGCCGGCTCTAGCACCGGAAAATTTGCGCTTGCCCCCGAATCCGCCCCCATCTTCCCGCCGCGGACGAAACGGACGCTCGCCGCCCTCCGGCCTGGGGGTCCATGGCCGCGGCCCTCGCGTCCGTTCGGACCCCGGCCGATCTGTCGCCGGTCGATCCTTTGCAGGCCGCTCGGGCGACCGGTCGGCCCGGCCCGCGAACTTCCCGTTGCCGCCCGCTTTGAAGCCAAATCTCTTGGGCGGAAACTTGCCCCCGTCGCTGCCGCTGCGTCCGCGGGGAAAGCCCTGCCGTTGACCGCCGGCTGCCGGCTCGCCTTCAAACGGTCTGCCCTCGCGGCGAAAGGGCCGTGCCGCCTTGTCGAAGGGCTTCTTTCCAAACGGCGGCCGCTTGGGGAACGGCTTGCGCTCGCCCTCCGGCGAACGCGCAGCCCCCTCCCCGGCCGCCGGCCGGTCTGAAGCCTTGCGCCCGAAACTCTTTCGCTCCCCCGCCTTTCGTTCAAACGGCTTTCGTTCAAACGGCTTGCGCTCAAAGGGTTTCCGCTCGAATGGCTTGCGCTTGCCTTCGAAAGCACGCGGCGCATGATCCGCCTCCGCCGGCTTCTCGGCCGCTTCCGCCCCGGCCTCACGAACTGGCTCGGCCTCGGGGAATTCGGGCAGAGCTCCCGCGATGTGGAACATCGACTGCGTCCCCACCGCAACCATCGCGATCTGCCGCGTGGCCGCCAGTCCATTGACCGTCTCCCGCACCCGCGAGCGCGAGGTCAGCGGGGAAAGAAACGTCTCCACCTCTTCGCTGCTGGCCGCGACCACCGACTCCAGGTAGAGCGAAACCAGCGCCGAGAGCGCCGCGGCCTGCGAAAGCCTGCCCGCCGCCGTCAGCGCATCCTTGTAGCGCAGCTGGGTCAGGCTCCAGCGCGTCGCCGCGCCGGCTTCATACTCGGGCAGCACGCGCAGGTTGCTCCACATATCGAACAGGCTGCGCAGCACCGCCGCCTCGGTCAGCTCGCGGCCCAGCGCCGACTGGATCTCGACCGCCGTCAGCGCCCCCTGCTGCTCCAGCAGCTTCCATATCTCGGCAACCAGCGGAGAGCTCTTCCCGCCCGGAACCGTCTTCCAGTCGCGCGTGCCGCGCAGGCTGAAGAGATAGGGAAATGCCTCGCGCGTGGCCAGAAAATCCGGTGTCTCCGAAGGCGTGCCGAACAGGTTCAGAGGAAGGATCGCGCCTTCGGCAACCAGCCGCCGCATCAGTTCCGTTGCGTTGTCGATCGCCTCCCGCGAAGGCGCCTCGCTGGGCGCGCCCGCGCAGGCCTCGACGAACGACGGCGCCGGCGCCAGGAACTGGTGGCGGCGCGGAAGAAAGAGGCAAAGTCCCACCCCATCCAGCCAGCTTCGCGCCTCGTCTGCGGTCAAAAGCGGGTTGGAGGTATGGCGCCAGCGTTCGGCGCGCACTGCTTGTAGCTGCTCGGCTGTCAAAGAGACCCTTCTATGATCGAACGGGAAAGAGGCTTAAATTCGTTGAAACGCCCGCTGGATGTCTCTCCAAGAATACCGTAAAGCGATCGGCCGCCCGTGCGGGCAGCTGGTCGGGTGCTCGGTCCGCGCCAGCTCCGCCAGCAGCCACTCCATGCGCTTGGGATCAAGCGGCATGTTGACCTTGATCGCCGCATGGCAGGCGATCGACGCCGCAATGCGCGTGCGCAGCGTCCCCATGTTCTCCGCCTGCGCCGGATTTCCCGCCTGCTCCAGCACCTCCATCAGCATCCGCTCCAGCCGGTTGCCCTCCAGGCCCACCGGAGCCGCCTTCACCGCGATGGTATGCGGCCCGAACGGCTCTGCCTCGAAACCGTTGCGCTCCAACTCCGCAGAGATGGTGGCGAACAGCACCATCTGGTGCGGCTGCAGATCGACCAGCATCGGCATCAGCAGCCGCTGACGTTCCACGCGCTCCACTTCGCGCTCGCGCAGGATCTTCTCAAACAGCACCCGCTCATGCGCCACATGCTGGTCGATGATCCACAGCCCCTCGTCATTCATCGCCAGAATGAACGACTCGCGCAGCTGCCCCAGCGGCTTCAGCGAAGCCAGCGAGTTGAGGTTCGCCGCCGGCTCGCCCTCCTCGGGAAAATCCGCCGGCTCGCAGTCATGGACCCGCTGCCGCGCCGCGGAAGTTCCATTCTCCCGGGCGGGAAGCGCGAAGGGCAGCTTCACCTCTTCGGCCGGCAGCGCCGCCTCGCTCAGGCTGAATGGCGCGGCATCCGCCGCCATCGCCTCTTCTCCCGCAGTTTCGGCCCCCGGAGTTTCGGCCCCGCCGGGAAGCGGCGAAACCCCGGGCATCAGCGAAGGCGAGGCATGTGGATTGGCGCTGAGCGCAGCCAGAAATCCCGCCGCCGGCCGCGACTTCATCAGCGTGTTGCGAATGCTGTCGCGCACAAAGTCATGCACCGCCGCCTGCTGCCGGAAGCGCACCTCGGTCTTGGCCGGATGCACATTCACATCCACCTCGTGCGGCGGCATCTCCATAAAGATCAGCACCACCGGAAACGAAGTCGGCGGAATGATGTTGCGGTAAGCCTCGCTCACCGCATGCAGAATCAGCCGGTCGCGTATGAGCCGCCGGTTGACGAAAACATAGATCGAGTTGCGGTTCAGCTTCTGCAACTCGGGCTTGGATACAAAACCGCTGATGCGCAGAAAACCGGGGTCGGGCGCAACGTACTCCTCGTCGCGCCTCCACGGCGGAGGCTCCGGCAATCCGGCGCGGTCGAAGGGCCGCTCGGCGGCCATCGAAATCAGCTGGTCCAGCGTGTCCCTGCCGAATATCTGGAAGATTCGCTCCGCCGGCTTGCGCACCGGGGGCGCCACCAGCAAGGCATGGGTAGCCGAATGCAGCTCGAAATGCTTCTCCGCGTGGGCCAGCGCATAATGTGTAACCAGCGCGGTTACATGCGCCAGCTCCGTCGTCTCGGCCTTGAGAAATTTCCGCCGCGCCGGGGTGTTGAAGAACAGGTCGCGCACCGCGATCGTCGTCCCCGCCGGCAGCCCGGCGTCTTCCACGCGATGAATCTTCCCTCCCGCAATTTCCAGGCGCGTCCCGCTCTCTTCCCCGGCGGCGCGCGTCTCCAGCTCCACCCGGGCAATCGAGGCGATCGATGGCAGCGCCTCGCCGCGAAAGCCCAGAGTCGCAATCGAGAGCAGGTCGTCGCTCGACCGAATCTTCGACGTGGCATGCCGCTCGAAGGCCAGCAACGCGTCGTCGCGCACCATGCCCACGCCGTTATCGGTGATGCGGATCAGTTTCCGCCCGCCCCCTTCCACCTCCACGCGGATGCGGGTCGCGCCCGCGTCCAGCGCGTTCTCCAGCAGCTCTTTGACCACCGAGGCCGGGCGGTCGACCACCTCGCCCGCGGCAATCTGATTGGCTACCTGATCGGTGAGGATACGGATGCGGCCCATGGTTTCCCGTCAGTCTCAACGCTACAACAAAAGAAAAAACTATCAGAGCGCAGGCGCTCTCACCACCGGGAGAGCAAGACACCCCGGCGGGCTCTTCGCCCGGAACGACGCCGCAACGAGTAGATTCGCGAATGGCGGAAAGAAATGAGGCGGCCGCATGCCGCCTCATGGTCTTCCTGATTCCAGCAGCCGCTGCTACTTGCTCACCGCTTCTCCCACCAGCTCCGGCTCCGGAGCATCGTGGATGCGGTCGCCCAGCACATGCAGACGCAGAAAGTTCGTCGAGCCGGACTTGGTCCGCGTTCCCGCCACGATGCCGATAATGTCCTGCGCCTTGGCGTAGCCGGCATTTTCGAGCAGCCGCTCGGCCATGTCCACCATGGCTTCGGCGGTGTGCGCCTTGGTGCATTTCACCGGTGTCACGCCCCAGAGCAGGCTCATCCGGTTGATCACCACGTCAACGCTCGAAAGCGCGTAGATCGGCGGCGCGGGGCGGTACTTCGAAAGCTGCCGCGCTGTCGTGCCCGTCTCGGTGAAGACCGCGATGGCCTTCACGTCCAGGTCCTGCGCGGCGTGCGCCATCGACTCGCAGATGGTCTCGGCCACGGAAAGATGGAGCTTGCTGGGCCGGCCCTCGTGCGCCGGCGCGGCATCCGGAATGTGCGATTCGGTCTCGATGATGATCTTGGCCATCATCTTCACCGCCTCTACCGGGTACTTGCCGGCCGCGCTCTCCGCCGAGAGCATCACCGCGTCGGTCCCGTCGTAGACGGCGTTGGCCACGTCGCTGGCCTCGGCGCGCGTCGGCCGCGGGTTCTCGATCATCGATTCCAGCATCTGCGTCGCCGTGATCACCGGCTTGCGGTACTCCGCCGCCCGGCGGATGATCAGCTTCTGGATCGCCGGCACCTTTTCCGGCGGCATCTCCACCCCCAGGTCGCCGCGCGCCACCATGATGCCGTCGGTGATCTCGAGGATCGCGTCCAGGTGCTCGATCGCCTGCGGCTTTTCGAGCTTCGAGACAACCCAGGTATCGGCTCCCAAAGACGCAATCCGCTCCTTCACCAGCCGCACATCGTCGGCATTGCGGACGAACGAGACCGCAATGGCGTCGACGCCGTTCTTGATCGCGAACTCCAGGTCCTCCTCGTCCTTGTCCGTCAGCGAGGGCACACGCACCGGAATGCCGGGCAGGTTGATGCCCTTGTTCTCGCCCAGAATGCCGCCGTTCACCACCTGGCACTCCACGTCCTCGCCCTTCACCGCCAGCACCCGCAGCTCGATCAGCCCGTCGGAGAGCAGGATCCGCGCGCCCGATTCGAGGTTTTCCGCCAGGGTGCGGAAGGTGGTTGAGATCACCGAGCTGTTGCCGGCAACCTCGCGCGGTGTGATGGTCAGCGTCTGGCCCGCCTCCAGCTGCACCGGCTTGCGGTTTTCCAGGCGCCCGGTCCTGATCTTGGGCCCCTGCAGGTCGCCCAGAATGCAGATCTCACGGCCTTCCTCGCGCGCCACCCGCCGCACCAGCTCGATCAGCGCCAGCTTTTCCGGGTGCGTCCCGTGCGAGAAATTCAGGCGCGCCACATCCAGCCCGGCGCGGACCAGTCCCCGGAACGTAGTTTCGTTATTCGAAGCGGGGCCCAGTGTAGCAACGATCTTGGCCCGGCGCGGCTGCGCGCCCGGCGCAAGATTAGAACCAGCAAATGAAGCGTTCATCCATCCCCCAACAGCTATTTCGTCTGTGTTTATGGTCACTGAAAGCAATTACATTTTACCCCTCGCCGGCGTCTTCGGGGTCAGCGCTGCCACCACTACATGCTGGCCGTAACCGGCTTTTCATCTTCGGTGAGCCGCGGCCGGGGAACGATAGGGAAGATCTGGGCGTTGAATTCGGCCCCCAGCAGGATGCTGAAGGCCACCATGTACAACCACACCAGGGTCGCCACGCCCGCGCCGAGCGACCCGTAAACCACGGAATAATCAGCATAGCGGGTGAGATACCAGCCATAGATCAGGGTGGCCAGGAACCAGGTTGCCGTAGCCAGCGCCGCGCCTGGAACCACCTTCTTCCACGGCCGCTTGCGCGGCGTCCCGAAGTGGTAGATCACCCCCAGCACCACCACGCTGGTCAGCATGGCCACTCCCCAGCGCGCGATGCGCCCGGCCAGCAGCACGTAAAAGCGCAGCTCGTGATCGGCGTTGTCGATCATCCACAGCTCGATGACATGGCCGAAGGCCACCAGCGCAGTGGCGAAAATCATCGGCACCAGCGTGCCCGGAACCAGCGCCAGCGCCACCAGGCGCTCGCGCCAGAAGCCCCACTCGCCGCGCGGCAGCAGGTAGGCCCGCCGGAAGCCCTCCATCAGCGAAAGCATCGCGCCCATCGAAGCGCCGAAGGTGACGAACGACGAGGTCCAGATGATGCGCACCGAGCGGGCGTGGTTGGTCTGGAAGTAGGCCTGCACCAGCGACATCGTGTCCGGCGGCAGAAGCTCGGCGAAGCCCGACCGGATTTCACCCCGGAAGGTGTCTGTCTCCGGGCTCAGCGCCAGCAGCGTCGTCACCACCAGCAGCGCGGGAAAGAGGCTCAGGATAGCCGAGTACGCCGCGGCCTTCGCATTGGTGAAAGAGCTGTGCGAGAAAGCGCTCCATGCGGCCTTGCGAAGTGTGTGAATCAGGCGTATCAGCATACGATCGGCACCACCCGATGAATTCTCGCCGTCAGCGCTTCGGCTTCCACTGGTTGAGAAACTCCGTTACCGATGCCGGACTCACCTGCGCCATCTTCTCGAACTCGCGGTTCTTCTGGATGTACAGGACCCGTCCATGGGCGTCGAGCACCATCAGCAGCGGCACCCCATGCTTGATGGGAATATCGTACTTAGCCACGATGTCCAGGTTCTGGTCATAGTGGCCTATGTTCACATGGACCAGCTCGAAGTTCTTTTCAAGCAGCGGCAGGTTCGGGTCCTGGTGAAAGTAGATGTCCAGCACCTGGCAGTCTCCGCACCAGTTGCCGCCGAAATCGAGAATGACGTTCTTATGCTCCAGCCGCGCGGCGTGCAGCGCTTGGGCGATGTCGGCGTGGGCATTGGCGGTGTCGGAATAAATGATCCGGCCCTGGGCCAGCGCGGAACCAACCGCCACCGCCAGACCGGCGGCAAAGACCAGCAGACTCCTTCTCATCGCTTTCATACGCGCTCCTCAGGCTACCTTAAGAATGCCACACCGTATCGACTTTCCTTCCCAACATTCCGTCCTGCCGGAATTATCGAAAGCCGGGTAGTTACGGCTCGCCGAACACAGGCTGCGCCGCGAAGCGCCGACTCAGACATCGCAGAGCGCCACCGCCTGCGCGAGCGCCGTCTCGGTGTCGATGGTGGGCAGGAATTCATGCGCCACGTAGCCCTGGTAGCCGGTCGCGGCAATCGCCCGCATCACCGCGTCGTACTGGATCTCCTGGGTATGGTCGAGCTGGTGGCGTCCCGGAACCCCTCCGGTATGGAAGTGGCCGATGACGCCGATGTTCTGCTCGATGGTCGCAATCAGGTCTCCCTCCATGATTTGCATATGGTAGATGTCGTAAAGCAGCTTCACATTCGGCGAGCCGACCTCCTGCATCACCCGCGCGCCCCACGCCGTGTGATCGGCCATGTAGTCAGGATGGTTCACCTTGCTGTTGAGCAGCTCCAGGCAGATGGTCACGCCGTGATCCTCGGCGATCTTCTTCACGCGATTCAGGCCAATCACCGTGTTGCGGGCTCCCACATCGTCCGCCATGCCCTTCCGTTCACCGGAGAAGGTGATGACGTTGGGCACGCCGGCCTTCGCCGCCAGCGGAATGTTCCTGCGCAGGGCGGCTTCGATCGCAGCGTGATTTTCCACCCGGTTCATGGCCTCGGCAATCGTGCCGCCCCCGGCGTGGCCCATGGTGCAGATCAGCCCATACCGGCGCGGAATCTCATATTCGTCCACCTCCAGCAGGTCGACCCCGCGCATCCCCAGCCGGGCGGCCATCGCGCAGAGCGCGTCGACCGGCATCTGCTTGAAGCACCAGTGGCACACCGACTGCCGGATACGGCCCCGCATATGTCCCCCGGCGGCCGGCGAATCCTGTGACGAGGCGGATTGCGGCATCAGCAGCGCGGCTCCCACTCCGGATTTGATTCCGCTCCCGAAAAACTCCCGCCGTGAAAGCAAGCCCGCCAACGCCGCCTACTCCGCCGGCGTCGGATTCGGCGCCGTGAACGGCGAGCAGCACGGCTTCTCGACCGGCGTGTACTCCATCAGCTCCAGCCGCGTCTCATCCGGATCGAAGAGGTTGTACTGCCACTTGCCGTCTCTGCCGATCTGCGGTCCCGTGTGCTCGTTGGCCAGCCGGTCCTCGGAGCTCAGCGTGGTCACCGCCTTCTCCATGTTCACCACGCCGATCGAGAGATGGTTCAGCACCCCCAGCTGCTTCTGCGAAATCTCCCTGGGAATGCCGCTTCCCGAAGGACCGCTGGTGAGCATGTACTCCAGCCAGTCGTGCCCGTTCGGCACCTGCTGCGACACCCAGTCGATCTTGTCCGGCTTCATGCCCCCGAACCAGTAAGGTTTGAAACCCAGCAGCCCGCGATAAAACGGATCCTCGTCGGCCCGGTTGCGCACCAGCATGCCCACGTGGATGATGTGCCGGCCGATGGGGTCGGCGCCAGTCATCGCCGCCGGATGCGGCGGCGGCTGCGTGAACTCGACCTTGTTCCCCTCCGGATCCTTCACGTAAAACCAGCGGCTGCCGTCAGAACCCTTCTCCACCTTCGCCGGCACCGCAACTCCATGACCGCCCAGGTAGGCGCGGAGACCCTCGGCGTTCGTGGTAATGTACGCCAGGTGATCCAGGCGCGA
>Ga0335075_10017490_pt1 | contig 10658 bp, 18 predicted proteins | sample Lox_Sample_24_FD_206723 | JGI IMG/M metagenome (GOLD analysis project Ga0335075, IMG submission 206723) | Soil microbial communities from Loxahatchee National Wildlife Refuge, Florida, United States - Lox_Sample_2.4 | ecosystem: Environmental > Terrestrial > Soil > Wetlands | place: USA... | reverse complement strand
AGGTTACACTGCTCATTCGTACACCGATCAAATTCCATCAGACCCTCTGATGTACAAAAGATCACCTGGACCTATCATCCACCTCAATCGCACAAACCTTCTCGACCTCCTGTCTCACTGCCTTTATACCTTCTTTGACCACCTTTTCCGGAATCCTAATGCTCTGCTCCAACTCATTGTTAACGCTTGTCGTCCCATTCGCCTCTCCATTCACACCGTTCACCTCCCTCTCCTGCTCCTGCTCCTGAAGCCGATCCGCCCTCATGGCTCTGTTCACCCTTGCCATGAGCTCCTTGTAGCTGCTGCACTCGCCCGACCGCAACAAATGTTGTACGTATGTGCGCATGTTCGTTGTCCATCCACTCGCCGCCAGCTCCTGGGCCAACACTGCTTCAATCCTTGGGACGGCTTTCGAAGCGACGAGCGCGGAGGTGATTTCGTGCTGGTACTGCGGCCGCATTGGTGCCGTGCTCTTTGGGTCGTCAGGAATGAATGAGGAATAGACTTTGACAAGTTTTGGCTGCGGGGGCCCGAGTATGGTTTCTCTATCGGGCTCTATCATAGAATCGCTGGTCGAGAGCCAACGGGGGATGTGTTCCGAAACGTGAGCCAGGTATTTGGGCAAGTATCCAAGGTATGTGGTGATGGTTGATCACGCGTGTCTTGAGGTACTGCCGGTCGTGATCTGCTATCTGGTCGAGCTGGCGTTCTGCGTTTGAAGTGTCTGAACATCTTAGCGCGAGCTTTGGAATTTTACACTGCTTTCCCGGTTTCCAGAATTCTGACAAGGTTTGCCGGAGTGCAACTGTTACCGTCTGTTGTCGGAGCTGGAGACAAAAAGGAAGTACCTTTCAAGCTGATACACACTTGCATTTATAATTTATAGCTTGCGGCCGACTTGGAGTGTGTCCTCTACTCCGTACAGTTGGACAATAAGTGGCTATACAATAGAAAACAAGGAACAACGACAAGGATTCCGAACTGGGTTCGGACGACGTCAGCAGTAGGATTGCCCGCTGTATGCTTATATGGTCTATTGTTCGAGAACCCTATTGAAGAATGGAGATATTCTGAATTTCCGCACGAAGCCCATGTTGACGCACACGGCCGACGCTTTGCTCCTCCAGGAACGATATTGGTGATCGCCGTCCTCCATTGGCTGCCGCGCTGTCGAAATGCATCACCCAGTCTCTTCCTCCCAAAACCCGCGCGTTCGAGCAGAGCAGCCTGGGGAATAAGGCGCACAGCCTTCGTCCACACTGCCGGTTTGGATTATCAACCATAAACGGGGCTAGAACGCTCAGTTTGTTAACACCGGCCCGAATAAGAGATCCTACGGAGATCGCGTGGGGAACCACACGGCTCGACACCCTGAGTTTTATGCGACGAGCGGCAGGTACACCAACTACCCCTTCACCTCATTTCTGACACACAAAACGTTCACCTCTCCTTGCTGACTGTCGGCCTCAGCTATTCTCGCTCCCGCCAATCGGTGCAGTGCATGCAGTGGTAAATGCTCCGTCCGCGCTAGGAGAAGCTGTGCCTCGCCGCAGCAACCGCCTCACCACATCTCGTCCTCAGTTGGCACCTTCCATCAGGCCTTCTACCAACACCACCACCATCACATCTCCGCTACCCCTCCTTCACCTCTCCAACAGCCATCCAAGGCAGGCTCGAGTCAGTTCTTGGCTTTCGCCGCCGTCTTCGAGAAGCCTGCGGCTCCCGCACATCGAAACATTCCGAATCTCGCTTCAGCGTCTCAGGTCCAGGGCTCCATTTCGCAGAAGCACCCAGCACCTCGAACGCCACCAGCGCCAGGACACAGGCCTACCCTACGCTGTTTCGAGGCAAGATTCGGGACGCAAGCGAGTTGCGCTGCCTCGAGTTTTGCCATTCGCGACTCTAGGCCTGCTGGTCAGCCTCTTCGAAGATCTCTCCAAACGCCTCGACTCGCCGAGACCCCTGAAGATTGGAACAGCAACCGAACGGCACGGAAGGCTTGAAAGGAAACGAGCGCTACCACCCAACCGGATCCACGCGGGTTGAGATCAATTTGCTGGAAATAGCGCTAGAGAATACCTCGCCCGTAGAGTATCCCGACCTCAACGCCAACATCCCACCATAACGAGCAAATTTCGCTCTGCAGCAACATCGGATCCTACCACATCGCATTTGTAGAACCATTCATTGACACTCGCCACATCCATTGGACCGAGGGAATGCCAAGACGGCATCCGACCAGCACCTGTCGTCTCAATCGAAGTGGGCTGAAGTGAACAAAACATTGGATACAGCTTTGTCGAGAGTCTGCTTACATTGGATGCTTGGGTGCCTTCATTGGCCATAGCACGGCCCCGACACGGTGACGCTATCGACATATCCGGCATGGCAACCTACAAAGGGCACGGATTTCACGACGATTCTGATGCGGATGACGAGTACGAGCGAAGCGTAATAGCTTCACCTACCCTTCCCGCAGACTTCGAATCCTCACCCACCGATTCCGAGTCGCTATCCACCGAGCACACTCCGACCACATATTCACATTCAGGAAGGGACGCTTCCCCAAGAGGTCTAATCACGGAGTGGAGTGCTGAACAGTGCGCGGATTTCATCTCGTCATTGGGTCTCCCACAATATGGTGACTCTTTCGTTGGTGAGTGAACATATGAACGATTGGAAACGGACCTGGGTTGACCGCTCCGTTCACAGAGGAAGCAATTACAGGAGACGCGCTTGTGGCGCTGCTGCATTCAGATCTCAAAGAGATGGGCATAACCAGTATAGGACACCGCTTGACGATTCTGAAAGGTGTATACGACGTCAAAGTCAAACAGAATGTCAACGTGGAGCCAGAGCACTACATACCTCTATGTAAGATTGGTCATGAACCTCTTTCCGGATTACCAGAACTAACATGCACAAGCCGCCGAAGCGGAGACGTCGGAAACCGGGCCCACGCAAGACGACATCGCTCGCATCATTCGCATTATCAAGGATCGAGATGCCGAACTCCGATTGCTGAAGGAAGATATCACCAGGATATCGGAAGAGAACAGGAAACTAAGAGAAGATGTCTTACCATTGGTGAAAGTGGTAAAAGACCGATCACAGCCTCTCCCTACTTTGGAAGATGCTAGCGCACCGGCACCAGAGAGCAAGGGTGGCCTATCGCGCAAATTCTCCACCAAGCGTCTCTTTCTCAGCAGCGCACCGAAGAATCCATCACCCACAATCACCCAAGATGGCCGGGGGCTGACCGACAACACCAACCTCGATCCCTCGGCCGCTGCCATGGCCGCGTCCACACACCTCACAGCCTCCATGCGTGACGGCGACGCCCGTTCACCAAGCCAAGCGGCCTCGTCCCCCACGTCACCAGCATACAGCGGCACTGCCCCCAACAGCAGTGGCCCAACATCGCGACCCTTCCCCCGCAGTGACACCGGCGACAGCACCAGAGACACCTGGAATCCAACCTACGCTTCACAATCCGACCGTGCCCGTCAACCCGAACCCCCGCTCTCCGCCGGCTCCCTGAACTCCAACCCGTCCTCCTCAACCACCCTCCTACCAACCCCCTCCGCAACGCCCTCCATCTCCTCCAGCGCCACGGCCGCATCCAACACCGCCTCCGGCAACCCGCAAGTCGAAATCTTCAAGTCCTTCCGCGTGTCCATCGATGATCCCTGCCACAAAGTGCTCCCCGTCGCGCTCAAGAAGTACAACATCGCGGCCGATTGGCGACAGTATGCGCTGTACATTGTGTACGGCGATCAGGAGCGGTGTTTGGGTTTAAACGAGAGGCCATTGATTCTGTTCAAACAGCTTGACAAGGAGGGGAGGAAGCCCATGTTTATGCTACGGAAACATGCCACACCGGCGGAGGGGCATACGGTGGGACTTGCGGGGAGCGGTGGTGGCCAGGGAAGCGCATATGGGACTTTGGGGGTTGGGAGGAGCGGCGAAATGCAGTTACCGGGTGGCGTGCTTTAAGAGGTTTGCGGGGGTTGAAGGTGTTTGGTATCTTGCGCGTTTGCTCGGGCTTTCCGTGCCGTGTTGGTTGGGCTTGCTAGAGGGCACTACCAGGTCGGTTCATTGGGCTGCTGATGCAGCGTGCTAGAGCATGCTCTGGTTTGTTTAGCTGGCTAGGTTGGAGCATGACGAATGGGTACCTTTGTTCTAGAAATATCGGTGTGAGCATATATCTGTTCATCCACACCGCAATATCCCATTAAGATGGTCGATATGACGCTATCGTCTGGTATCGTGACCATTCTCTGTGGCACTGGCCCAAATGTTACTTACGCAATGCAGAACTTACTGCGGATCTCTACAGCCTCTTAATCGTTCTGCATCATTTCAAACTTTTCATTCAAACGTGTTCAAAGAGCCTGGATCAACCTGAGAGTTTTATAATGTGGTTATTCAAGGTCTACACTCTTAAGCTGGAGAGGTTTCAAGGAGAAGGGATGTCAGCTTATGCCATTCACTCCTACAACTGGGAGATCGAATTGAGTCCTATATCTTGACCTTCCATTTCCATTTCCAGTCCAAAATAGCCCATCTGGACGCAACAATGCTTGCTAGGCCGATGAGGAGTATTGTAGAGTAAAATCCCACAAGCACCTGTGGAGTTGTTGACTGCAGCAATTCACCGCCTACAGGCACGGTCATTAAAACCCCAAATGCAGCGACACAGTACATGGTGCTGTAAAATCGACCGTATTCCTCTGTGCGACAGAGTTGCCCGGCGCATACCGGAGCCAAGGATAACCAAACCCCCAGAGCCAAAGCCGAAGAGGGCAACGACAGCGTACAATGCAGCCTCACTGCTGGAACCAAAAGGCAGCCAAACAGCAGCCATGGTGGTAAGCGTGATGATGATCAAGAACAAGAGTGTATTAAATCGACCGAACATATCTGCAGCGAAGCCAGGCAAAGTCTGACGAAGAAAACTGAGATCGTTCAACACGCTCAGCGAATAGAATTGCGTATCGGATGAGAAGCCGGCGCGTAGGCAGCAATGCAGCGCACCTGAATATGACGAACTCGAATGCAAAAGACGACAATGGAGAGGAAGGTAAGGTGGGCATAAGCAAAAACTCCAAAGTCAACCAGAACTTTGGGCATTTTATTTTTGGGAAGCTGGCTTTTCACAAGCAGAATTCCAGCTCCATAACAAACGAGAGACATCAAGCCAATGATACGAATGGTCCAAGTCCATCCGTACCGGGGAAATAGGTTGCGCAATATGAGTGGCAGCACCATGCCTCCAAAGGATGAACCTCCCATGCAAATCTCCGAAGCCAAGGCTCGTCGTCGATGAAACCAGTGGCTGAGAGCCGCGATGGAGATGGTGGTAATAACGGTAGAGCCGATGCCCCCGCAAATGCTCAGACAGAGCATGAAATGTCAATATATATGAGACGAAGCTTAGCGTTGCACCGCATATCAGCAGGTATCGAGGGCCATATCGGTCGAAAAAGGGCTCCACTTGGACACCGAGGAACAAAGTCAGGAAGACGAGAACGGCAGAAATCCATCCAACATCACGAATCGTGTAGTTGGAGAGCTGATGTGTGCCGATATAATTACCAAATGTTTTGCCTATGTCAGAAGCCAGTTCCTGAACTTCTAGATGGATACTGCAGGAGCTGGTTGCATCCCTCTGCTCAAAATTCCTTCACCCAAGACTGGTTTCTACTTGGAGTATGGAACCATATACTCCCGTCGACAATCTGTTATTCGTGAAACAGCTATCCATAGAAGCTAAGATACCTGTAGAAGCGCCAATGAGTCCAACTAATGTCCAAGGAATTTACTGAGTTACAAGAAGAAACAGGCATCTGATGGCGCTGAACTGTGTTGTATGACGAATAAAATATTTCTACAAAAAGCAGCACGGTTACTGTGAGATACAAATTCCACAATGGGAAGAAATCTTCAGCATCAACGAATGATCCCAGGAGAAGCTTGCGCACGACTCGCAGAAAGCGGTGCAACAGCTTCTGCTTGGGAACAAAAAGTCGAGACTTGGGATCCTGTAGATCCACCGCATACGACATGAGTACGATGCAGCTCGACATACAGTATGTGGGAGATTGCAAATGTAATATGATGCGGACTGCGTTTCTATGTGTCCACTCTATGTTGACCAAGAGTTCGCTAATGGGTATCCCGATGACGGACCCTAAGAATAGAGAATGCCATGCCCTCACGAGCATTTGCCGAGCGATGAGGTTGACGGAAAACGAAAGGTGTGAAGACACAATTCAAACGTCGAAAGAAAATCAGCAATTGGCAACGAAAAGTCGCCTAGTCAGGCCGCGAGTTCTAACATAATAGAATGCTGAAAGACTGGATTTTGATGGGAGTAATCACGGCCTTAATGTTACCGTTTCTCCCGAGCGAGAGCTTTTCCGTGCAGCTATTTTCTTAACCATGTCCGAAGCCATACTATCAAAATTCAGATCAACTTACCGTGTCAGTCGCATTCTCCAAACCCCACTCTAATATCTCGGAGGCGGCGGAGCCGCACCATAACCACTTGGTCCCTGTTGCTGATACCCACCCTGCGGCGGATATCCCTGAGGCGGGCGACCATACTGCCCACCAGGCGGCGTCGGCACGCCACCATATCCTCCCTGAGGAGCACCACCATATCCACCACCCGAGGTACCACCGTAACCGCCTTGAGGACCACCGTAACCGCCTTGAGGACCGCCATAACCTCCTGGAGGACCGCCATGCCCGACCGGCGGAGGGGCTCCTTCTTGCTTCTCGTCTTTGCGGTCGTAGGAACTGTCGATTGCACCGAGCATGAGTTTGACGAGCCAGAGTTCGGGCGTGAGATCGACGCCTTGATTCTTCATCTCCTCGGACTCGTTTTCGTAGTCTGTGGTTGAAAATCAGCTTATGAAACTCACACAATTCTACATAGGACGAGGCAAAAAGAAGATGTGGATGCATACTCGAAGTGCAATCAACCATGCCGCCAACCACCGGATCCGTGTCCAACTTGGCCAGAAACTCTCGTGCCATGGCATCGTTACCGACCTGCGCGAATTGGAATGCCACGCCGCCTCGTCCGTACCGTCTGCTGACCTCCTCAACCGCGTACTGGACGGCGTCGTGTGTCGCAGTCTGTTTTTCACCGGCGGGCTGGCCATCGGTGATGGTAATGACGAGGGTTGGCTTGGTGTAGCGTCCGCTTCGCAGTTTGGAGATGATGATTCCATCAATGACTTTTTGTCGCAAGGCCGTGCCCATGGGCGTGAGTCCTTTGAAGCTGACCGTCCTCATCAGTTGGTCGATTTGCTGCTCGGATCGGATATTGTCCAGCATGTTGACGTCGTAGTTGCTGTTCATGAAGCGTAGTTGGACGCCGTCTTCGTCAAAGATTGTGGATACCGATGCAACGCGGGTGAGAATCGTTCTGAGGTCGCTGATGCGCTCACCGCCTTCTTCGAATTGCATCGAGCCGCTGTCGTCGATATAGATGATTACATCGTAGAGGGCAAGTCTGCAGAGATCGTTACCGATTTCTGGAGGGATGCGCCAACGTTGACACAATCCCCCGATCTGGGCGGCGGCTTTCTGGGCCAGGTGATCAAGAATGGAGGCATTGGGTGGATAGAAGACCTCTAGCTGCTTTTCGCGGATCTGCTGGATGAGAAGTTGTTTGAAAGCACCTGCGTGCGCTGGTGGACCTGATGGCGGACGCCCACCATATGGTTGACCTTGCAAAGGATAGCCTCCCTGTGGTGGGTATTGTTGACTTGGCGGAGGTTGTTGGCCTGGCTGAGCCTATGAAGAAGACGTATCAGTCTCTGAACCACTAATGAAGACTGTGGGCAAGAAGGATTCTGATATGAAGGTGGTGCAGACGGTGGGCGGTCGTGTTGCGACTGCAAGGGGATTGTTGACATGGTTGTTGTGGTCGAGATCGATACAAAAGCGTAGCCAGTTGAGCATATGGTGCCATGATTGCTGCGACGGATAGTTTCAATTTCCGGAATATGGCCGGTGAGGTGACTATCCGGACATAAATCTCTAAAGTCCGAAGTCGACATGCAATCGAGTTATAACGGATGTGTTCAAAGTTTGTGACAAAGACAATCGGCTTAGGTAAGGAAAGAGTTGGCTTACAGATCCGGGATAGGCTTGGTACTGTTGCTGACCAGGCTGCAAGATGTGAGCCGCGGAAAGAGCTTCAGGAAGGGACGGAGGTGGCTCACATTGCTACCACCGGGTCGCAATGGCTGCGGCGGAGCTTGTTGCTGCAGCGGCGCTTGTTGCTGCGAATATCCTCCTGGTGGAGCAGCACCGTATCCACCGGCTTGTGCTGCCGCGAGTTTCGATGCAAGCTGTGCCCGGTGTCAGCCTTTGAAATGTAACGTACTCCGTAAGTGGGGCAGCGATGAGGAGTAGCAAAGCAGACGCATACACCCATGATTTGAAGAGGTATGGAGAAAGCACTTATAGTTTGAGAATTGGAGGGAAAAGACACATAGAGGATTGATCATTTAACGAAGCAGGAGCAAGTATTTGAAGGATTTGAGCGACCTCTTAAAGGCAGGGCAGGGACCAGTGGCGTTTTGGCGGGGCTCTCTCTCTCTCAACTCAGCCACCAATGTCACAGCCGAATTGAAAAGTTCCCGTGGCCGTAACATTGTTGGCGTAAGAAGGGCCGGATCTGCAGGCTCCAACCGGCAAAATGAAAAATTGATGTCGGGGAGGCGGTTACATGCGGGTGCCTCAGGAAAAGCTTTTATTGTTGCAAGCGTTGGCTTCACAGTCTGATTTCAACTTAATGTGGGCAACCAGTTACTCGTAGCCTTGTCAGAGTGAGATGAAGAACCCCTTGATCAATCATTTGTTCGGTCTTTACGATCAGATTCGATGGTTCTTAGCCCTGCAAGCATTTACTTGTAAGGAGGGGTTTTTAGGCGCCGGAGTTTCTCCTACCCGGTGCTACCAATTTGACACTCAATAATGGACAACACGGCTGTCCAGGACCAATTGGATACATTTCGGCATCCAAGACCCTCTCTGAAAGCCTAAATTCTTTGCATGGAGAAAGCTTGTGTATCTACCTAGGCGTTCAGATATCTCCCCTCACATTTGCCGTATCTCCGCCGTGCTGCCTCCGGCTCATACAAGAACCCCATAATCATGACCTGTTCTGTGCACGTAGACTTGATTCTGAAACGAGTACCGTTGGACAGAGAGCGCTCTCCTCGCAACCGTCTACAAAAGCATCGTCTCTCTGCTGGAGCTTCATATGCTCCACTAGATTTCCATAGTATCATTGACCGACAAGGAGACGGCTCAGCATGGCAGGAAAGGACGCAACCGCGTTGGTCAAGATGGATCCGGAGTTTGAGGCAGTAGGTTACGATCCAGAATTTGCAGGATTCGAGAAGCTGATTCGTCCCCCAAGCTGCTGAAGGCACTCCCAGTCTTTCCTCGAATTGAGAGCGATATTCCAACGTTGAGAAAGATGCCATCTAAGCGAAAGCAACAAATGACCACTACACAGCAATCGGAAATCATAAGTGTTAAAGAAGAGGATATGAAGGTTCCTGCAAGAGATGTCTATCAGATCCTAATTCGCGTATACAAGCCTGAGATTCCGCCTGCCAGCGGTAGATCGCTGATAATATTTAATCATGGAGGAATATTCTGCATTTGCGGTCTGGAAAATGAGGAGGTGAATTGTAGGCTCTTTGCAAAGCAGTTCGGAGCTGTTTATGACAATGTCGACTATCACCTGACACCTCAACACCCTTTCCCGACACTCATCAACGGTTTTTGGGACGCGTGCAAATGGGTAAATGATATTCTAATGTTGGACGACTTGTCTGAATTCTGATCGTTTCACAGGCCGCAGCCAATGCCAGCAAACTTGTCACCGACCCGTCAAAAGGATTCGTTGTCGGCGGCACTTCCGCCGGTGGAAATACCAGCGCAGTAATCCGGCTTCTAGCTCGCGATGAAAAACTTTCTCCTCCGTTGACCGGTCTCTGTTTGCTGATCCCAGCTCTCATGGACGGGCGTGCTATTCCGGAGGAATACAAGAGCAAAGTCATGAGCTACCAGCAGTTCAAAGATGCTCCTATTTTAAGCATGAAATATCGAAATCTTGATTGGTGGCTACAATCCCGACATTTACTCTTCACTGTTCACGCCGCCGACATACATGCAAGTAAGACTGAGAGATTTCATGAATGAAATGCGGTTTGAAAATTCGCGAATGATTACTGAAATACTGATGATTGCGACAGATATTATATCGAATGGACCCGCCGCGAGATGAAGCGATCATATTTGTACGTAGACTGAGCGGAACGGAACGAAGACAAAGCTTGACATATACCCAGGCGTCCCGCATGGCTTCTAGGGTATCTTCCCGACCATGAACCTCATCAAGAAGTTTGTCCAAGACACAGTGAAAGGAATGGAGTGGGTGTTAAGTCATGCGAAGACGTGAACTGCATTGTAGGTTAAACAGACATGAAAAGAATTGCACAATGCTTATGATGCTCTCCTGTATTTTATGCATGCACGTTTACCGATATTCGTGGGACTAGGATTTTATCTGCTGTTGGGACTTTGAAATATCCGTCCTGGCGGACTAAAGTGAATTGAAAGCC
>Ga0335075_10017488_pt1 | contig 10660 bp, 6 predicted proteins | sample Lox_Sample_24_FD_206723 | JGI IMG/M metagenome (GOLD analysis project Ga0335075, IMG submission 206723) | Soil microbial communities from Loxahatchee National Wildlife Refuge, Florida, United States - Lox_Sample_2.4 | ecosystem: Environmental > Terrestrial > Soil > Wetlands | place: USA: Florida... | reverse complement strand
ATGGCCGAGCACGGCGTCGACATCTGGGGCGACGGCTCGACCTACAAGGGCAACGACATCGAGCGCTTCTACCGCTACGGCCTGATCGCAAACGAGCACCTGCGCATCTACAAGCCGTGGCTCGACAGCGCCTTCGTCGACGAGCTCGGCGGGCGCAAGGAGATGAGCGAGTGGCTCCTCGAGCGCGGCTTCCCGCATGCGACCTCGGTCGAGAAGGCGTATTCGACGGACGCGAACCTGCTCGGCGCGACGCACGAGGCGAAGGATCTCGAGCTGCTCGGAACCTCGATGAAGATCGTGGAGCCGATCATGGGCGTCGCACACTGGGACCCCGCGGTCGAGATCGAGCCCGAGACGGTGACGATCCGGTTCGAGGACGGCCTGCCCGTCGGCGATCCGTTGGACGTGGTCCTGCGGTGCAACGAGATCGGCGGCCGGCACGGGCTCGGCATGTCGGACCAGATCGAGAACCGGGTGATCGAAGCGAAGAGCCGCGGCATCTACGAGGCCCCGGGCATGGCGCTCCTGCACATCGCGTACGAGCGGCTGCTGACCGCGATCCACAACGAGGAGACGCTCGCGCGGTACGCCGACGAGGGCCGCCGCCTCGGCCGTCTGCTCTACGAAGGCCGCTGGTTCGACGTCTCGGCGCTGATGCTGCGCGAGGCGCTGCAGCGCTACGTCGCCGCGCCGGTGAGCGGCGAGGTGACGATCGAGCTGCGCCGCGGCGACGACTACACGATTCTCGACACCCTGGGCGAGGCGATCACGTACGACGCGGAACGGCTGAGCATGGAGCGGAGCGCGACCGCGTTCACCGCGGCCGACCGCATCGGCCAGCTCGCCGTGCAGATCAACGACATCACCGACACCCGGAGGATGCTCGAGCGGCTCGGGTGGTCGTTCTCGTGAAGCTCTGGTCGGGCCGGGTCGAGGCGAGCCTCGCGCCGGAGGTCTCGGCGTTCCTCGACGCCGAGGACGCCGAGCTGCTCCCCTACGACCTGCTCGGCACGCTGCAGCACGCGCGGCGGCTGCACGCGGCCGGGCTGCTCGACGACGACGAGCTCGCGGACGTCGAAGCGAGGCTCGCCCGGATCGGTCCCGACGACCTCGAGGCCGGCGACGAGGACGTGCACAGCGCGATCGAGCGCCTCCTCGGACCCCTCGGGCGGAAGATCCACGCCGGCCGGTCGCGGAACGACCAGGTCGTCACCGCCCACCGCCTCTACGTCATCGATGCGTGCAACGAGGCGACGGCCCTGCTCGGCGATCTCGCCCGCGCGCTGCTCGACCGGGCCGCGGCGGAGGCGGAGACGCCGCTTCCCGGCTACACGCACCTGCAGCGCGCGATTCCCGTCACCGTCGGCCATCACCTCCTCGCGTGGGTGGAGATGCTCGAGCGGGACCGCGACCGCTTCGTGTTCGCGCGCGCGCAGGCCGAGCCGTCGCCGCTCGGAGCGGGCGCCCTCGCCGGGTCGACCCTCACCCTCCCGATGCCGGCCAACGCGATGCGCAACTCCATCGACGCGGTCGCCGACCGCGACTTCGTCCTCGACTATCTCTACGCCTGCGCCGTGCTCTTCGTGCACCTCTCGCGCATCGGCGAGGAGGTCGTGCTCTGGACCTCGTCGGAGTTCGGCTTCGCGCGGCTGCCGGAAAACGCGGCGACGGGGTCCTCGATGATGCCGCAGAAGCTGAATCCCGACGTCGCCGAGCTCGTGCGCGGGAAGGCCGGCACCGCGATCGGCAGGCTGACGGGGTTGCTCGCGACCGTGAAGGGGCTGCCGCTCGCGTACAACTCCGACCTCGCCGAGGACAAGCAGGCGACGTTCCGCGCCCACCGCGACGTCCGCCTCGCGCTCCCGGCCCTGACGACGCTGGTCGCCGGCCTCGAGCTCGACACCGGCCGCATGGCGGCCGCGGCCGCCGATCCGGTGCTGCGCGCGACCGACGCGGCCGAGCAGCTCGTCGAGGAAGGCGTGCCGTTCCGCGACGCGCACGAGCAGGTCGCCGCCACGGTGCGGGCGGGCACGTTCGAGCCGCCGGCCGCGCGCGCGCGCCTCGGGGACGTCGCCGCCGCCGTCGCAGCCGCGAAGGAGCGATGGTCGTGAACGCGACCGCGTCGCTGGCGGGCCGCGACTTCCTGCGCGCGTCCGACCTCTCGCGCGCCGAGGCGGAGGCGGTGCTCGATCGCGCGGTCGAGCTGCGCGAGGATCCGCGCGCCGTCCAGGTGCCGGGAGCGACCCTCGGCCTGTACTTCGCGAAGCACTCGACGCGGACGCGCGTCTCGTTCACGGTGGCGATGGCGCATCTCGGGGGCACGGCGGTGCCGCTGACGCCCGACGAGCTGCAGCTCTCGCGCGGGGAGTCGCTGCCCGACACCGCTCGCGTGTTCTCGCGGTACCTCGACGCCCTCGCCGTGCGCACCACGCCGCACGACGAGCTCGAGGCCTGGGCGGAGTGGGCGACGATCCCGGTCATCAACGCGCTCACCGCCGTCGAGCACCCGTGCCAGGCGCTCGCCGACGCGTTGACGATGCGCGACCGGCTCGGCACGCTGGAGGGCGTCCGGGTGGCCTGGGTCGGCGACGGCTCGAACGTGCTCGTCTCGCTCGCGGGGCTCGGAGCGCTGCTCGGCTACTCGGTCGTCGCGGCGTCGCCCGAGGGCTACGACGCGCCGGGCGTCACGACGGTCCGCGACCCGCGCGAGGCGGTCGAGGGCGCCGACGTCGTCGTCACCGACACCTGGATCTCGATGGGACAGGAGCACGAGCGCGCGCAGCGCCTCCTCGACCTCGAGCCGTACCGTGTGGACGACGCGCTGCTCGCAGCCGCTTCGCCCGACGCCTTCGTCATGCACTGCCTGCCCGCGCACCCCGGCGAGGAGGTCACCGCCGGCGTGCTCTACGGCGACCGTTCGGCGATCTGGGACGAGGCCGAGAACCGCCTGCACGTGCAGAAGGCGCTGCTGGCGCTGCTGCTCGGCGCCTGACCCCGAACGAGGTGCCGCGTTGGCGCAACGGTGCCTGGCACCTGTGGTGCCAGGCACCTCTTCAATCGGGCGGCGTGCGCCGGCGGGTGCGGTAGGCGCGCGTCTTACGGCGGTTGCCGCAGATCTGCATCGAACACCAGGTCGCCGAGCGGTTCGGGGAGTAGTCGTAGAAGCACCAGCGGCAGTTGCGGCACGCCTTCAGCCGCGACCACGTGCCGTCGATCATCGCGCCGAGCGCGATCGCGACCACCTGGTCGAGCGCGTCGCCGGCACTCGTGAGACGCACCCCGGCACCGGCCGTGACGGCGACACGGACGCCGGCAGCCGCACGATTCAGCACCTCCAGCGCCGTCGTGTCGAGACGCACGCCGTTGTTGGCGCGCACCAGCGCGCGCAGCGCCTCGCGCAGCTCGGCCGCCCGCTCCGCGTCGTGCTCCAGCTCGTGCTCGGCGAGCCAGTCCGGCAGCCACTCCTGCTCGTTCTCGAGGTCGGTGCTGTTGATCAGCAGCTGGACCTGGCGGAGCGGCTCGGGCGCGGCCTTCGGGACGTCGTAGCGTGGGCTCACCGTTGCGCGACAGCATAGACACCAGTAGAGTCATTGCACTGGTGTCGCTTCGGTTTCGCGCGCAACTGGGCCGGATCGCCTTCCCCCTGCGGCTCGTCGCGGCGCGCCTCGGCGCAGGCGGCGAACGGATCGCGCTCGTCTCGGCCGGCGTGATCGCCGGCGCCGCCGTGCTCGCGGCCGTGCTCGCCGGCAGGCTGGTGATGCAGGACCGCTCGCTCGCCCAGGCGACGGCGGAGCTCGGCGCCGGAAACGCCGTCGTCCAGGTCGACTGGTTCGGCGGCTACGGGGGGACGTGGCCGGCCGACGACAAGGTCGTCGCGCCGATCATGCGCCGCTACCTGGGACAGGCGCCCTCCGCCGCGATGCTCTTCCGCGAGGCGTCGGTCCAGGGCAGGCTCGTCAACCTGCGCGCGGCCGACGACCTCGGGCGCTTCGTCAAGCTCGTCTCCGGCCGCCTGCCGACCACCTGCGTCCCGTCGCACTGCGAAGTCCTCCGCCTCGAGGGCAAGGGGCCGATCCCGTCGACGCCGTACCTGCACCTGATCCAGGTCGGGCGCGCCGAGTTGAAGCCTGGCTCGCCGTTCGCGAGCTTCGTGCTGCCCGCCCAGCCCTCCGCCGAGGTCGCGCACGCGGTCAGCTACCACACGCCGCAGCCGTCGCCGGTCGTGATCGCGAACGGCGTCGAGGGCCTCTCCCGCACGCCGGAGCTGTCGACGTTCTTCCGCTCGTACGGGTGGTTCGTGCCGATCGGCAAGTCGCAGGTGCATCCCTGGTCGATCGACGCGTTCTCCAAGAAGATCGACGCGCTGACGGCGGCGATCGACGAGCACGGCGACCAGTTCAGCGTCACCGCGCCGACGACGCAGCTCGCCTCGGCGGCGGGCGCGTCGACGGCTGCGGCACGACGGCTGCTGCTGCTCGGCGGCGAGGGCGGTGCCCTCCTCCTGGCGTTCACGATCCTCGCGGCAGCGGCGCTGCGGCGCGACGTCGCCGACGCACGCCGCAGGCTCGTCTGGTTCGGTGCGCGCCGCTGGCAGGTCGAGGTCTTCACGCTCGCCGAGTCGCTCGCGCTCGCGACGCTCGGCACGATCGTCGGCTGGGTCGCCGGGGGCGCCGTGGCGGCGCTGATCGCCTCGCGTGCGGGGTCGCCGCCGGGCCAGGTGGTCGAGCACGCCCTGCTCGCGCCGTCGGGGGTCGCGGCCGCGCTCGGGGTCGCGGCGGCCGCCGGGCTGCTGCTCTACGCGACGGTTCGCGCGCCCGAGGTCCACCTCGGCCGGCTGGGCGTGACGCCGCTCGACGTGGCCGCGCTCGGGGCGATCGGCGTCGTCGTCGTCGGCTGGGCGCGGGGCTCGATCGGCGCCGGCCAGCTCGCGACCGGCGGCACGAGCGCCTTCCTGTTGCTGGTCCCCGCCCTGATCGTGTTCGCCGCTGCGGTCGCCGCGGCGCGCCTGCTTGCTCCCGCCCTCCGCGGCCTCGGTCGCGCCGGGCGCCGCGGCCCCGTCGCGCTTCGCCTCGCGGCGGCGTCGCTCGCACGCAACCCGGGCCACGCTGCGATCGCCGCGACGTTCCTGGTCGCGAGCCTCGGCCTCGCGCTCTTCGCCGTCGCGTACCGCGCGACGCTGATCCGCGGCCAGCACGACGAGGCGACGTACACCGTTCCCGCCTCGTTCGTCCTGACGGAGGACCTGCTGCAGCTCGTGCCCGTGCTGCACGGAGCTCCTCTCACTGCCTATCCGGCGTCGCCGGGGCAGGTGCTTCGTCTGTACGGCAACGTCCCGAACGGCGCCGCGTTCTCGTTCCTGGGGCTGTCACGGCGGGCGCTGACGCAGGTGCAGGGGTGGCGCTCCGACTTCGCACGCTCCAACCCGGCCGAGCTCGAGGCGAAGCTCGCGCCGGCGAAGAGCATGACGCTCCGGTCGCTCGCGCTGCCGCACGGGCGGCAGTTCCGGCTGCCGGTCTCGACGACCGGAGACGACGTCGGCGTGCAGGCGATCTTCCGCTCCCCCCTCGGTGACTACCAGCCGGTGTCGCTCGGACACACGGACGGCGCACGCACCGTCGTCCTGCACGGGCGCGTCCCGTTCCGGCACGCCACGCTCGCGCAGATCCACTTCACGCTGATCGGCAACCTGCACGGATCCGCGAACGGCGGCATCGGCCTCCAGCCGAGCGCGAAGGGCGTGCTGACGTTCGGCCTGCCGAGCGTCGACGGCATCACGGTGCAGAAGGCGTTCGCCGGCTGGGTGGGAACGGGCGGCGTCAGCGGGAGCGCGACCCGGATCGGCTATCTGATCACGCCCGACCGCGACGCGATCTACCGGCCCGCGCAACCCACCGACGGAAAGGCGCTGCCGGTGATCGTGACGCCCGGAGTCGCGGCGATCGCCGGCCCGGACGGGGTGCTGCCGATCGTGATCGAGGGCGAGCAGGTGGCGGCGCGCGTCGTGGGCGTGGTCCACCGCTTCCCGTCGACCGACGGCGACGCGGTGATCGCCGACCTGACGACCGCGTCGACGATGCTGAACACGATCTCGCCTCCGCTCGGGACGACGGACGAGCTCTGGCTCGACGTGCCGCCGCGGGACGACGCAGCCGTCGCAGCCCGGCTCGACCGGCGCCCCTTCACCCAGCTGAGCGTGCAGTCGCAGGCGCAGACGCTCGCCACGCTCGAGGCCGACCCGCTCGCGCGCGGGGCGCTCCTCACCCTCGCGGGGACGGCGGCGGTGGCGCTGCTGCTCGCTCTCGTCGGGCTGCTGCTCTCGGTCGTCGGCGACGCCCGCGACGATCGCGGCGAGATCTTCGACCTGGAGGCTCAGGGGGCCGCGCCCTCGACCATCCGGGCGCACCTGCGCCTGCGGGCGCTGCTCGTCGCCGTCTTCGGCATCGCCGGCGGCATCGCGCTCGGCGCCGTGCTCGCGTCGCTCGTCGTCTCGCTCGTGTCGGTGACGGCGAGCGCGGCCGAACCGGAGCCGCCGCTCCGGCTCGTGCTCAACCTGCCCGTGCTGGTCGTCGCAGCGGCCGCCTACGTGGTCACCGCGGCGCTGCTCGTCGTCTTCGCGACGCGGTTGCGCGGCGGCGCGCCGGCCCGCGCCGCCGAGGTGGCCGCGTGAACAACGCGATCGAGCTTCGGGACGTCTTCCGCGTGCATTCGACGCCGGAGGGCGACGCCGCGGCGCTGCAGGGACTCTCGCTGCAGGTGCGCGAGGCCGAGGTGCTGACGGTGCTCGGCCCGAGCGGATCCGGGAAGTCGACGCTGCTGCGCCTGCTCGCCGGGCTCGAGCGGCCGTCCGCGGGCGCGGTGCGCGTGCTCGGCGAGGACGTCGGCAAGCTCCCGGCGCGCCGGCTGGCCCGCTACCGGTCGTCGACGCTGGGCTACGCCGACCAGCACTACGCCCGCGCGCTCGCGCCCGAGCTCAGCGCCCGCGAGCTCGTCTCGTTGCAGCTCGGGCTGCACGGCACGCCGGCCCGGGAACGCCTGCGGCGCGCCGACGAGTTGCTCGAGCGCGTCGGGCTGACCGACAAGCGCGGCCGGCGTCCAGACGAGCTCTCGGGCGGCGAGCAGCAGCGCGTCGCGCTCTGCGCGGCGCTCGCGCACCGCCCGAGGATCTTCCTCGCCGACGAGCCGACCGGCGAGCTCGACTCCGCCACCGCCGGCCAGGTCTACGCCGTGCTCGCGGAGCTGGTGCGCGAATACCGGTGCACGACGGTGGTCGTCAGCCACGACCCGGAGTCCACGCGCATCGCCGACCGGATCGTCCGCATCCGCGACGGCCGCGTGTCGGAGGAGTGGGCGCGCGAGGGCGAGGCGAGCGACACGATCGTCGTCGGTCGCGGCGGCTGGCTGCGGCTCCCGGAGGAGCTGCTGCTGCGCGCGGGCATCGGCTCGCACGCGACCGCGCGCTTCGAAGGGGGTGCGGTCGTCGTCGAGCCGGTTCCGGGGACGGGCGTCGAACGGGTGTCCGACACCGTTCGGGTGTCGGCCGCGCCGTCGGGAGGCGTCGTCGTCGAGACGCAGGGGCTGACGAAGCGCTACGGCGACACCGTCGTGCTCGAGGGACTGGATGCGACGTTCCAGGCCGGCACGCTGCACGCGATCACGGGTCCGTCCGGCTCGGGGAAGACGACGCTGCTCCACCTGCTGGCCGGGCTCGAGCTGCCCGAGGCCGGGAGGGTCGTGCTCGACGGCCAGGACGTCTCCGCGCTCGACCGGACCGGGCGCGCCGCCCTCCGGCGGGCGAAGGTCGCCTACGTCGGCCAGCAGGTCGGCCTCGTGCCCCACCTGTCCGCGCTCGAGAACGTCGAGCTCGGACTCGCGTTGCGCGGTGTCGCCGAGACCCGGCCTCCGTCGCTCGCCGCGCTGGATTCCGTCGGCCTCGCCGAGCGCGCCACCCAGCGCGTGTCTCGGCTCTCGCACGGCGAGCGCGCACGCGTCGCGATCGCGCGCGCCGTCGCCGCCCGGCCGCGGCTGCTGCTCGCCGACGAGCCGACCTCCCGGCTCGACGGCGCGAATGCGGTCGCGGTCGCGGTGCTGCTGGCGCGTCTCGCCCGCGACGCCGGCGCGGCCGTCCTCTGCAGCACGCACGACCCGCTCGTGATCGAGCAGGCGGACGCCGAGCTGCGCCTGGGCTGAGAAGCGCGTTCGCAGCATCCCCCGTTCGAGGGACGCCTGGACAGGTGCGGACACCGATGTTCCATGGGTCGCCGTGGACACCCTCGACCTGAGACAGTCGATGATCGTCGCGCGCCTCCGCAGCCTGCTGGAGGTGACGCGGCTCATCCGCGCCGGCGAGGAGCTGCCGGAGCTGCTGCTCGCGATCGCACGGGCGATCTCGGACTCGCTCGGGTTCCAGACGGTCGTCGTTAACCTCTACCGGCGCGAATGGGACGACGTCGTCGTCACGACGGTCGTCGGCAGCAACGCCGCGCGCGAGGCGCTGCTCGGCCAGGTGCAGCAGGTCGCCGAGTGGAACGAGCTCCTCGACGACCGGTTCTTGCAGCGAGGCGCCTATCTCGTTCCGCAAGGCGAGGTCGACTGGGACGCGCGCGGGGGCTTCACGCCGGAGCTGCCGCCGAGCGACGACCCCGACGCGTGGCAGCCCGAGGACGCCCTCTTCGCGCCGATGCGGGCGCCGGACGGGACGCTCGTCGGCATCGTCTCCGTCGACGAGCCGCTGTCGGGCCGGCGGCCGACCGAGGACGAGCTCGAGATGCTCGTCGCGATCTCCGAGCATGCGGCGCTCGCCGTGCAGACCGCCCAGGAGACGGCGCACGCGCACCGGAACAGCGACGCCCTGCGACGGCTGCTCGACGTCTCCGCCGGCCTGAACGAGATGCGCGACACGCGCGAGCTGCTCGACCATGTGTGCGCGGCGATCTCCGAGGCGCTCGGCTTCGAGCGGGTGGCGGTGCAGCTGCTCGACGACACGGGTCACCACATCACGGCGGCAATGGCCGGCTTCGCGCCGAGCGAGACGACCGGCCGGCCGATGTCGGCCGACGAGCTCGAGCGCGTGCTCCGGCCGGAGTTCGACGTCGAGGGTTGTTACCTCCTGCCCGACGAGGCGGGCCGCGCGATCCTGCACGACCGGCACGAGGGCTACCGCTCGGAACGCGACGGACGCGGCCCGCACGCCTGGGCGAACCACTGGCTGTTCGTGCCGCTCTACAGCCGCCGCGGCGGGCGGATCGGCTACATCTGGGTCGACGACCCCGTCGACCGCCTCCGGCCCGACGCGGAGCGCCTGCAGATCCTGCGCGCGTTCGCCAACCTCGCGACCGCGGCGCTCGAGCAGGCGGCGCAGTTCGACGAGGTGCAGGACTCGAAGGAGCGGTACCGCGCCCTGATCGAGGCGTCCCCGGTCGCGATCGTCGACTTCGCGTTCGACGGCACCGTCCGTTCCTGGAACGCGGGCGCGACCGCGATCTTCGGCTGGACCGCCGAGGAGACGGTCGGGCGTCTCAACCCGACGATGCCCGAGGACGAGCTCCCGTTCTTCCTCGGCAACCTGCAGCGCATCCGCGCCGGCGAGACGCTGCGCGACCTCGATCTCCGGCGGCTGCACCGCGACGGGACGTTCATCGACGTCAGCGTGTCGGCGGGCCCGGTGCGGGACGCGAGCGGCGAGGTCGTGAGCGTGATCGCCCTGATGCTCGACGTCTCGGCCCGGAAGCGCTCCGAGCGCGCGCTGAGCGCGAGCGAGGCGCGCAAGGACGCGATCCTGCGGGCCGCGCTCGACTGCGTCGTGATCGTCGACGAGGGGGGCCTCGTCGTCGAGGTCAACCCCGCCACCGAGGAGACGTTCGGCTGGACGCGCTCCGACGCGATCGGCAAGCCGTTCCTCGAGCTCGCGATCGCCGCCGGCGACCGCGCGGAGATGGCGGACATGCTGGCGGCGGGCGACGGCCCGCTGCTCGGCTCGCGCCTCGAGATCTGCGCGCTCCGCGCCGACCATCGAACGTTTCCGGCCGAAGCGGCGATCACGCGGGTCGACGTGCCCGGTCCCAAGCTCTTCGCGGTCTCGCTGCGCGACGTGACGCGGCGGCGCGAGCACGAGGAGCGGCTCCGCGAGGCGGAGGCCAAGTACCGGACGCTCGTCGAGCAGATCCCCCTGGCGACGTACATCAACGCCCTGGACCTGCCCATCCGCACGCGCTACATGAGCCCGCAGATCGAGGCGATGCTCGGCTATCCGGTCGCCGCGTGGCTCGAGCCGGACTTCTTCCCCACGATCGTCCATCCCGACGACCGCGAGCGCGTGCTCGCCGAGGTGCGCCGGACGCACACCGCCGGCGACACCTTCCACGCCGAATATCGCCTGCTCCGGCCCGACGGGAGGGTCGTCTGGGTGCTCGACGAGACCGTCGCGGTCCGCGACGAGCAGTACCGGCCGCTCTTCCTGCAGGGATTCCTGGTCGACATCACGGACCGGAAGGCGCTCGAGATCCCGAGCGCACAGTCGCTGCGGGCGTAGAGGCTTCCCGGTCACAATGCACGTCGTGGATCCGCTGACTCGCGACACGGAGCGCCTGCAACGGCTGCAGACGCTCACCGACGCTGCGCTCGCCCACCTCGACCTCGACGCGCTGCTGGACGAGCTCCTCCA
>Ga0335075_10017487_pt1 | contig 10660 bp, 9 predicted proteins | sample Lox_Sample_24_FD_206723 | JGI IMG/M metagenome (GOLD analysis project Ga0335075, IMG submission 206723) | Soil microbial communities from Loxahatchee National Wildlife Refuge, Florida, United States - Lox_Sample_2.4 | ecosystem: Environmental > Terrestrial > Soil > Wetlands | place: USA: Florida... | reverse complement strand
ATTGGTTCTTTCCACCAGGATCTGAAGCGGGAGCGGCGCCTCTGCCGCCCATTTTCGTTTCCGCTCCAATGGGATTCCGACGCAAAACATTATTATCAATCAGCTTCTTATCACTCATTGCCAGTCAATGGAAGCTTGGTACAGTATATCCTTCAGTGCGTGTCCGTCCACCTTAGCCCCGAGCCTAGGTCCTTCATCACCCGGCGGCTTACCCTCATGCTTACGAAGTATGCTTCGGAACGAAGCTTCGCCCAAGCTGCCATGTGCACGACCAGGATCATCGGATGTGCGAATACGGCTGTGGCTGAGTGAGATCAAGACATTGTTTAGCCGATGGATCTACCAAGGTAACACTGAAGGAATAAGTGGGCTATCCATAGGAGAGCAGATGGAGCGTGTGCCTTCTGAATAATGCCCAATTCGCCTTCAGCATCTACTCTTCCTAAAAGAAGCGCGAAGCAATACCTAGCTCTGTCGCTACCTCTACGAAAGAAGTAAAGAGCTGCGGCTGACGGCTAGCAACTTCAAGGGCCAGGGCTGGGATGTTGCTTATTGCGCAAGAATAGCGGAGCGAGCGGAAGTAAGGTTATTTATCGCAGTCAGCAACCCCCGAAGGACGAGAATCAGCTCCCAATGCACTCCTCACGGCCTTATGCATGCCAGGCACCCCTCCAGGGCCGTTTACCTTAAATTATCTTTGGGCATTGGCTTGTTCTCCGGGCCCTCACCCTCTCATAGACCGGCCCTGACACTGCCTTGGCTCTCTCGGCCAAATTACTGTGCCGCTAATTAGATTTAAAGTTTGAGTTTTGGTAGTCATTGGCCCCCTTCCTCGTGTTGCTTGGCTTTTTGGGCGTCATTTTTCCAGACCTGAAGTTGCTTCACGGTCACAATCGCACAGGCTCCATGTTCGGTGTCTCCTACCCCATGTGCTATGTCGCGTGCACAGAGAAACACATAAGAGCAATGCTTTCCTGCGGCTGGAAATTTACTGCCCACGTTGCATAGTACTGTATTCTCCACTATTTCAGTTATGCCTTCTTTTTCATTGATTTTTTTCCTAACCTCATCTCTCTGCCTACAGTCCATCCTTGCCAAGACTGTCACATACAACTGGAACATCACCTGGGTGAGCGCCAATCCCGATGGTGAATTAGTCCGACCAGTTATTGGCATTAATGGACAGTGGCCGTGTCCAACATTCAGGGCTTCAGTAGGGGACAGTGTAGTCGTGAATGTTCACAATCAGCTTGGCAACCAAAGCACTGCTCTCCACTGGCATGGTCTCTACCAGAAGGGAACCGCTGCGATGGATGGTCCTGTGGGTCTCACACAGTGCGCAATCCCACCAGGAGGCAGCCAAACGTACAGCTTCAATGTTAGTCCAGTCTCTCCATCTTAGACGCCAAATTTGCTGACAGATCTAGATCGGTCAACCCGGCACATACTTCTATCATAGCCATGCTAATGGTCAGTATCCAGACGGGCTTCGTGGGCCCATCATCATCGATGATCCCAATGCCAATTTCCAATACGATGACGAGCTCGTACTTACTCTCTCCGACTGGTACCACGATCAGATTCCTATTCTCACCAACTACTATCTAGATCCCGTGCAAGATCCAGATGGCAATGAGCCGGTGCCATACTCAGCGCTTGTGAACGACGGACAGTATACCAAGTTTAATGTCCAACCGGGCAAGACGTACTTTCTGAGAATCATAAACATGGCCGCTTTCTCTCAAATTTACCTTCATTTTGACCAACACAACATGACCATCGTCGAGACAGATGGGATATATACGGAACATAAAGAAGTAGACAGTCTTTATATCGCCGTTGCTCAGAGGTATGGTGTACTGCTGAAAACCAAGCATGATACCTCGACGAACTATGCTGCACTTGCTATGCTGGATGAGACCATGTTTGATGACATCCCTGACTACCTTGACCCGAATGTGACTGCATATCTTGTTTACAATGATGAAAAGGCTCTCCCATCACCTCTTGTGGTTAACGGCTTTGATACCATTGACGACTTCACTTTGACACCCTATGACAAGCTACACCTCTTCGATGGCACTCCAGACCAGACAATCGTCCTCGGCCTGGGCTTTTTTGAACAAGATGGTCAAAATAGGTAAGTGAATCATGCTTCCTTCCACGATAGTCATTCTAAGTGTAAGCAGAGCCGGATTCAACAACGTGACCTTCCTTATACAGAAAGTGCCGTCGTTGTTTACAGTAATGACCGTTGGCGACGCAGCCGAAAATCCTGTAGTTTACGGCGTAAATACGAACGCGTTCGTCGTAAAAGGCGGCCAGCTTGTTGAAATCGTCATCAACAACTATGACACTGGCGGTCACCCTATCCATCTTCACGGACACGCTGTCCAGTTGGTTGCGCGTGCCCCTGGTACCTACGAATATGACGGCGACACTAGCAAGATGCCGCGCATCCCAATGCGGCGCGATACATGGATAGTGGCTGCTGCCGGGTACACGGTTATTCGCTTTATAGCGGATAACCCTGGTGTGTGGTTCCTGCATTGCCACATGGAATGGCATCTCGAGGCCGGCCTTGCAGCCATGATTATCGAAGACCCGCTGAGCATTCAAAAGAATCAGCAGATCCCAGATGCATGGAAGAAGCAGTGTCAGAGCCAGGGTATAGCGATCTCAGGTAATGCGGCAGGGAACACGCACAATTTTACCGATTTGACTGGCGCGAATACGGTCTGCCCGCCGCTTCCGTGGAGCTAAAGGGCCGTCTTCAAGGTGTCGGCGTTGGAATTGAATTCGATCAGAGCAATGATCTGGGCTAGGCATTGAAACCCCCCTTCCTTCACGAGGGTTTGGATACGGCTTGGCGCTTGCATATAATTAGATGTATTAATACAAGATGAGTGAATAATGAGGCACATGCATTGTAACAATTCAGCGCACTCCGAACCACAACTGTTAAAGTCACTGAAGGATACTCCGCAGCTGGGCTGTGGGGCAACCTGAGCGCGCTCTTTACCAATCAAAGCCCCCCAAAAACTAATCCGAGCCTGTGAGACCCTAGAAAACTTTTCTACTAAAAATGGGTCGTATTCGTTAAATGACTGTCAGAGCGTCGTCGCATGCTCTAGCGAAAGATGAGGGCTTCGCTGTGTTGACAAGTCGAAGTATGGTGCCATCTAAGCATAAGGTAACTCCAAAGAAGAAATTAGTCGTTTCTGCTCCCAGCGTTTTAAAGATCTCAAGGCAGACCTCATCGCCGATCAGTGGCAAATTGTAGGGGAAAGCCCGACTCCGAGCGCTTGACACTCTTTTTGCCTGAGAGAACCCTGGGCAGAAAATGGCACACTGTCAGAAATGCAAGAGCATCTATTGGTCATTGCGCTTAAGGATTTCCTGCAGGCTCTGCCTAGGTCGAGCCTATTTGGAATACTCGAAACCTAGGAAAGATTAATCTACGCGAGTTTTGAGTAAGGGTTGTATGGAGAGACAGCAAGAAGGCCGAGCGCTAATAACATAGAGCACCACGCTTACCTTACGGTTCCACATGGCCGGTGAGCATTAGGCTGACCTAGTATCCTATTATGCTCAGCTCCCATAAATTTGTTCAGGGAGACGGTTGCCCTACAATATCCAAAGGTTGTATTACAGGAAAATTGAAAATAGTACCTACAGTCTATTCAGCACTTAAATTTGCGAAATCAATTGCGCGCTCATGAACAGAGAAGTTGCCTGTCGGTAAAGCAACAAAATGGACGTAGCTAACCAAATAAAAATAAGGAAGAAGCGCTCAACTCAGGCTAGACCAACACTATCAAATATGGGTACGGAATATGACATGACTAAATTTCAGAAGGTCTTCTTGCCAATAATGTTTGTCAATCATTTGTCCACGTTACCAAGAACCGCTATGAAGGGATCGAAGTTAAGATATATAATAATCTTTTCAAAATCTCTATAACTTGGACTTGCGTAAATATTTATTTTCGACGAAATCTACTTCTTGGCGCTTGCCTTCACCCTGATTGTGACGCTATCTTCGCTAAAGCAAACCATGCTTCAAACACTATCCTATTCATACTAATCAACTCAGTAATCAAAGCCCGGATTTGTGAGGAGAAACTGTGCTTTCCATTACAGGCCTGCCCGTTCATGATATCGCCGAAGCTCCCCATTTGCTGCTAAGGGTAATTTTCGCTTCGCCAAAGGACCAATAATCCGACAGTTGCCTCACTTAGCGAATTGGTAAGCTGTTATTATTGGTTGAATGTTGTTGAAGCTCGATTGTTAAGCTGTCGTGACTGACCAAGCAAGGATTATGTATATACCCAAGCCCTTGATCCGGCAAGGCTTCAAGAGCAGAAGCTCAGTCATCAGTCGGTGGCCCCGTTTACAACTTATGATTATACAGAAGAAGCGGGTAAGTATTCTTTGAGATAGAGAAACAAGCCTGCCTTTAAAAGGGTGATCCATCCGCTTCACTTTGTCAATCAACCATCCACTTCAAATATCCATAAATCCAAGTCCTACAAGTCGAGAAAGTGTGCTATATCTTTCCGTTCGAGATGCCTTCGATTCTTCTATTCGGTGCTACTGGCCAGATAGGCTGTAAGACGATCCTACTTGGCTTGCTCCCCCAAATTTCGTCAACTCGCTAACAATCTATGTAGCACATTTCGTGACTGCACTTAAAAAGACTTATCCCCACCTACCACTAACAGTCTATTTGCGTAATATTGAGGTCGATGATTACATGACCTCGGCCGTAGGTGTAGACAGAATCGTGCATGGGGACTTTTCCGAGGCTGGGAAGATATCTGCACTTGCCAAAGAACATGACATCGTCATCAACATCGGATCTTCATGGATCGTGCCATTGTCCGAAGCTATCGTTGATGGTCTTAACCAAAAACCTGCTGGGGCCAAGCCTATCCTTATACACATCAGCGGCGCGGGCAATTTCATCGATCATTGGACTACTGGTGAAGCGAATCCAAACGCGAAAGTTTGGAACGTAAGTGCAATGCTCCCAACACAGTTTGACCATCAGCTAAGTGTTTCAAGGATGATGACGAGGAAACAATGAAAGGACTAAACCCGAAAATGTTGAATGGTGGCCCAGATGAAGTGTAGATCTAATAAGGACATTCATTTTTGAAGACAGCTAACATGAAGACAGGGTCCTCAATGCTGGGAAAGAAGGCAAAATCGTGACGTACATCATCTTCCCGTCGGGCACATACGGGGCATCTACCGGACCTGTAAAAGCGCCCGGCGTGATTCAGCAACTCCTGTACGAAAAAGCGAAGGAGCTTGGCTTCGTGCCATATATTGGGCCTGGAACCGCAAACTTCAACACCGTGAGTCGCCCCAAGCTATCTTTCTTCATTTTCTAACGACCTCCAGATTCACGTCGAGGATATTGCTCCCTTCATCTTGCAGGTATTGGACATGGCCATGACGAAAGAGCCCGAGGAATCTCCTTATAAACGTGTCTATATCATCGGCAGCAATGATGACAATTGGAAAGACGTCAGCACTGCCTTGGCTAAGGCATTCTATGCCCAAGGCGTGGTTTCGTCGCCGGAACCAAAGAGTATCAAGATGGGAGATGCTGGCAAAGGAGAAATCACCGATCTAATGGCAGGTAATATGTCCATTAAGTGTGATCGAGCAATCAGGGTTGGCTTCAAACCTACGCATCCAGGACTGTTGGAGCATATAGGTGATGCCTTGAGCTTTTTCGATTGGCAGTAACTCGACACGGAACGGAGAAAAGATGATTTCGAGGGGAGAACCAGACACTGTCCGTGCTTAGGTGTGTAGGTAGCTGCTGAAAATGAGGCAAAGTCTGCTGAGAAATAGCATTGGCCATCTTTGTGAATGTGTGAGCTGTAGCCTTACCCGGTGAGAGCAGTTTGTCGACAGTACAAGTGAATTCCAGATATTGTCTGATCTTTAACTTCCATATGTCGTAAGACTTGATATGGTCAGTGAGAGACTGACTAGGATTCACAAAGAGATAAATTATCGTAGAACTTATTCGGACTTGTCGGCAAACCTCGGTATTCCAAAGTCAGTGTTTGATCGATATTCCAACTGATTTTCTCAACCTGCGACATCACTCCAACCAACACGCCACATAATGTAATTGTGTAGTTTCTTGACCAATCATTGGTATTATTGATGCCTTAATATAAAATAAGATGAAATATCTCCAAGATCAAAGTGCGTGCGCACGGCAACACATGACGTCATACAACTGTCACTTCGGAGCCTTTGGCCGCATTAAGACGCAGAGAGTCACTTGGTTCTCCGTACGGTACGAAGCATCTTTTAAGCACGGAAGTACTACTTACTCACTCAAGCGCCCTAGACGAAGCTGTCTCCATAGATTGCAATAAACGTCATGAGGGACAGCGATTCCCAAATTCGCTTCTTCGTAAACCCCGCCTCCGCTTTCGGATTCAACAATGTTCTTCCGCAGCTACTTAACTATCTCCCTTGACACTCACGCCAGAACAGGTGCTAAGCCTCAATCTCTACAACAAGGATGGCATTTATTCTCCAGAAGAGCGCAAGATGCCTCACCAGACTCCCCCAACGGCCACGGCCTCTCCCTCTCCGCCGCAGTCTGACGACCCTGCCCCAATTCTCCCTGGAAGGCAAAACATGCGTCGTCACCGGCGCCGCCCGCGGTCTCGGAAAAGAGTTCCTCGCCGCATTCGCCCTCTCAGGGGCCAAAGGCGCCTGCGTAGACCTGTCTCTCCGATCCGGCGAGGCGTCCATCAAGGAGATAGGTGAGCGCGTTGCTTCGGCCACCCCCGTCTCCAAAGCCGAAGGGAACACGCCCGAGCTCCGCGCCTACGCTTGTGACGTCACGTCTGAGTCGCAGGTCCAGGACACGTGGGCCTCGATCCTTGCGGATTTTGGGAGGGTTGATGTGGTGCTTACCGCCGCCGGCATTGTGGATAATGTGGCGGCCGAGGAGTATGCCTATGACAGGTGGAGGAAAATGTTTGATATCAATCTGCATGGGAGCTTCCTGTTTGCGAGAGAGGCGGGGAAGTATTGGATCAGAGAGCAGATTAAGGGAAATCTGATCTTGGTGAGCAGTATGAGCGCTAAGATTTGTGTGAGGCCGCAGAAGCAGGCGGCATATAATGCGGTGAGTTGAGTGCTGCAGCGACACAGTATCCTTACTATCGCTATATCGTGCTGGAATATTTCGCGACCCGGACCTGGATCTCGAAAGGTGTCGGGCAAATACTGATGTTAGGACAGTCAAAAGGAGCAGTTTCGCTCATGGGCCGGAGTTTGTGTACAGAGGTAAGACTTCCTCCCCATCCAAGGCTGTAGACTCATCGATCCTGCTAGTGGGCGCCTTATGGAATTAGAGTGAACAACCTTTGTCCTGGGTATATGAAGACCGACCTCATTGTTGAGCTCTTGAAGAAGGAAGGTAGCCATATTGAGGAAAATTGGGTCAAAGATATCCCTATGGGAAGACTAGCACATCCGAGTGAGCTCCAGGGAACTGTGGTTTGGATGGCTAGTGACGCATCAAGCTATCTTAATGGTAGTGATATTGTGAGTAATCCAGTCTTGCTCTATGTTGGTTATATGTGAAGTTAATTCTGAAACCTGGTAGGTGGTAGACGGCGGGTACTGTTGCTACTGACAGGCGAGGCGGATAAAGGCTCAGATAGTCGTGAGAGTATATCTTTAAGAGAGAGATTGATGATGCTAATCACTGTCCATTGCCAATGAGCTTCTACGATGGTGCGTTTTAGCAGATCTTATTCAGACGACTTTTTCTAGGAACTCTAATCAGCATATTATGTAGAAGAGTATAACCTAATACCCATCTTCCAGAACAGCCATGGCTTCATAGGGGTATGGCTACCTTAGGAGTTGGCATTCAATTTCTCTCCAGTTCATCGATCTTCTTGCGGAGTTCGGAGATAGTTCCTTCAGACTTTCGCAATTTGGTCTCGTATATGCTTACTCCACACCTGCCAACCCATCCACTCTTGTCAACCGTACTCAGCGTTCTGCCACCAAGTCTCGTCGCGCCGCCGATGACGATTTTATCGAACCAGATGATGGCCCGGACGCAGCGACCGTCCAAGGCTTAGGAGAGCTTGGCATCGGCAACAACTCCGACAAAGTAACCCTCGCGCTCGGTCGTGCTCTTAGTGCCCGCGCCCGCGCCCGCGTCACACTCTTGACCACCATCACCTTCGGCCTATACCTCGACTCCTCCATTGACTAAATTATTGAACAGCGCGACACATTATCTAAGAACTTCTGCTCGTAGAAGTCCCTGTCATAAAGAACCTCGTTTAGGAGACTCACACGTTCACTGAGGATGAGGCACACAAGATCGCAAACCAGATGTTTACCAACCTAGTCGGGATTTCTGCTGTCAAGCACATTGATATCCTCTTATGCGAGTACAAGACTAAAAATGCTGCTGGTCTGGACTCATCTGCTAGTGCCAAGGCGGAGCAACTCTCAGTCGATGCCCACATTCCCTCGTCTCTTTGCAACTTCCTAGCGGCGTTTGCTACCTACTAGAAGATCCAGTTCAAGCGCAGCAAGCCCAAGTTGACTGCTCTCTACAAGACCATTGTTGACCTAAAATTGCACTGACGCATTACAAAGCTGATGAATCCTACTTCTAGCGCCAAGCGCCAAACTCTCCTTGATTACTTTCGTGAAGGCGGCTACCTTCCAGGCGGCGCCGGCTAGCGTCTGAAGACGGGTGTCAAGAACTTCTTCTTGGCAGAGTTGAATATGGACGATACAGCTCTTACGTGGATTAATAACGCGATCGTCCTGTCGGTCATATAGCCGAGATCTTTGGCAATGGTATCTTAGTCTTCCTCGACTGCGAACACATTTGTTAGTATGTATGCTCTAATCTCCTACGAAGCTCTATTTCTAACGACCATTCGTAGAATCTGTGCCTTTAGCAGTGCTAAGATGAAACTTGCATTCAATCTCCTCGACAAATACTGCCCTTAAATCTAGGAGTTGGCAGATATAGCTGATAAGTACATCCTTACACCTATCATTGAAGGCCAAACTCTAGAAGACTTGCACTTCAAGACCGGTTCCACCCTTCCTTGGGTCAGCCGATTCAAGTTTGTAGAGCAGGATCATACAATGCAAGGCTGATAGAGTTCTCAAGGTGGATTTGCTTGGATCACTTGGTTGGGTTATTCTTCTGTAGAGAATCAGATAGTCATTAATGCAACAACATTTAACCATCACCTTCAGCCGTTTTAATACTAGCTGATTGGCAGCCAATGTCTTCAACTGACCAGCAAGTTCACTCGCTCCTGAGAAGGAAGGCAAAAGAGGAAAGCATTTCAACATGCTGCTATGTTGAAATCAATCTTCTAACACGGCCACCTTCCACTGTGATAACATTAGAATGCAAGCGAAGTGAGGAGCTCCCTATTTCATTAAGATAGTACCTCCCCTAAACACAAATGAAGCTATTCCAATTTTCTACGGAAGAGCACGTGCTTGAGAAAAGGGTGGTGTTAATATCCTAGTCCGTGCCCTATTTACCGAAAACTATACACTCGTAACCCAAACAGCTTCTAAAACTCTAAATTCTTATCCGCAAAGTCCTTCTGTTAATTATATTTCAATTAGACATCCTTTGTTATCTGCTCGAATCAATATGGAGTCATTCTCTAGCCCCGCAGATGAGCCTGGCGTGATTAGAGACGTACACACCCTCTCCTATCCACTCATAATCTACTAATGTTATTAGTTAACAGCCAAAATGGTGTCGCGTTTAAAAACAAATCCATCCGGGAAAAGCATTATGTCAACCGCACAACGAAGTTCGTCACGGATTCCACGTTATGGGATTCTTTCTCATTTACTAGATTTATAGTCGTATATTCTCAATCTGCCAACTTGGCACCGGTTCCACCCCTCTCCTCGAGCTCCAACAACCCTCTTCCACACTTACATCCTCTCCTCGTAAAGACATCTTCACCTATATTCGCCGTTTAATCCCAAGCTTAAGCCTTAAAGCTACACCCACTAGAATCACAACATCGTTCCAGGTTGCATCTTAAGTTGCATCCTAAAAACGCCCTGTAGTGTCTCCTCCCACACCAAAGTCCTCTGCTCTACCTAAGAAGAAAGCAACACCTCCTGCCTCTCGTTCTCCTCCTACCCACCTTCAGCCTTCTCTACTGTTAGTCATCCTCTCAGCTAAGATTAAGTGTATGTACTAACACACTCTAAGCTGAAGACTAACTGGAGGAGGTCTAAGACGCCTAAAAGCAATTGTTTTATACAAAGAAGCCAATTTACAAGCAAGGCAGATCAAGTCCCTCAAGCAGCATCTTCAGCTACTAATAATGTAGGATTGCAGGGAACATAGTAGAATTGTAGCGTATTAGACAAAGTGCTTTATAACTTTTTGTATATAGCTTTAAAATAATCACTTGATCTAGCCACTCTTATAGTAGACAAAGAAAGCGGTACTAAATAAACACTTTATAAAAGCCCTCTCTCTTTGACATAGAGAATGCAGCATTAAAGAACCCTTAAACAATACCAAATTATTATTAAATATAGAATAGCTTCCTTTCTACCTAAATATATTTAACCTTTATTTTTGCAA
>Ga0335075_10017486_pt1 | contig 10660 bp, 12 predicted proteins | sample Lox_Sample_24_FD_206723 | JGI IMG/M metagenome (GOLD analysis project Ga0335075, IMG submission 206723) | Soil microbial communities from Loxahatchee National Wildlife Refuge, Florida, United States - Lox_Sample_2.4 | ecosystem: Environmental > Terrestrial > Soil > Wetlands | place: USA... | reverse complement strand
CGGCGAGGCCCGGCTGAAGGCCAGAAGCGACGCGCTTCGGCACGCGGCGGAGATGCCCGGGGCCGAGCTCGGGCCGCTGCTCGAGGCCGCGCTCGCCGAGCTTGACGGCGCCGTGCAGGCGCTTGCGCGTGCGGGGGATCGGGTTTCAGGCGACACGGACGGGGGCCCGAACGCCGAACGGCGGCTGCTGCAGGCCGTCTTCCAGCAGGTCCCCGTGCCGCTGTTCCTGCTCGGGCTCGACGGAACGGTGCGGCGGGCCAACTCGGCCGCCGGGCGGCTCGTCGGCTCGCGCTCCGGGTACCCGACGGGGAAGCTGCTGACCACGCTCATCGACCTGCCGTTCCGTGCCGCGCTGCAGTCGCAGCTCGCCGCCGTCGTGCGGACCGGCGAAACCCGCACGCTGCGCTGCGGCGTGCTGCTCGCCGACGGGGTCGGCGAGCGTGACGTCACCGCGTGCGCGCTTCAGGCACGCGGGGACTCCGGCCAGCTCATCGTGGCCGTGAGCGCGCCCGGAGGCGCTCTGGGTGAGCCAGCGCCCGACCTTGCCGGAGACCAGAACGGGGACCCGCAGCCGGATCTCGCTCTCCAGTCGGCGACACGGCGCCTCGACCTGGTGACGGCGGCCACCCGGATCCTGCTCGAGCACGTCGACAACACCGAGTCGGTAACCATGCAGCGTTTCGCGCGGCTGCTGGCGCGCGAGCTGTCCGCGTGGCTCATCCTTGACGTGGACCGGAACGAGCGGCTGCGGCGGCAGCTCGTGGTGGGGCCCGAGGATCAGCCGTCCGAGGATCTGGCCCGGCGGGTCGCGACGGTCGACCCCGCGCCCGACTCCGCGCCCGTCCAGGTTCACCAGACGGGCATCTCGATGCTCGTCGCCCACGCCGAGGATCCGGGCGTCCTCGGAACCGGCCCCGGCGGGCCAGGCGGCGCGTCGCTGCTGATGCAGCTGGGCGCCACGTCGCTGCTCTGCGTGCCTGTTGGCTACGGCGACCACAGCTACGGCGCGCTGACCCTGGCCCGCGCCGGCCGGCACGGTCATTTCGGCATGGCCGACGTCGGGCTGGTCGAGGAGCTGGGTGAGCAGCTCGCGCTGGCGATGCGGGCCAACCGGGTGCTGCGGCACCGCACCGAGATCGCCGATGCGCTGCAGGCGAGCCTGCTGCCCCGGAAGCCGCGCCAGGTCCCGGGCGCCGAGATCGCCGCCGGTCATCTGGCGGCCATCGCGCAGTACGTGGGCAGCGATTTCTACGACAGCTACCCCGCCGGGGACGGATGGGGGATGTCGATCGGCGACGTCTGCGGGGGTCAGGACCTGGCCGCCGTCACCGCCGCCGCGAGGCACGCGATCCGCGTGCTCGCGCACCAGGACCCCGATCCGGCCGTGGTGCTGCGCGGCGCCAACGAGATCATGATGGCGGAGGAGTTCGGCGGCCAGTTCGTCACGGCCAGCGTGGGCCACCTGCAGTGGCGGGACGGCAGCCTCCGCGTGGTGCTGGGCAGCGCGGGCCACCCGTGGCCGGTCCTGGTCAGGCCGGACGGCAGGACGCAGGTCCTGCAGGGCGGCGGGCTCCCGCTCGGGATCTTCCCGGACGCCGAGCCGGCCACCCAGGAACTGGAGCTTGAGACCGGCGACGTGCTGTTTCTCTTCACCGACGGCCTCGTCAGCGCGTGCGGGCCGCACATGATCGATTTCGAAGACCGCCTCACCGACGAGCTGGCGGCGCTGGCCGGAGAACCCGCGGCCCGGGTGGTGTCCCGGATGGAGGAAGTGGTGCTGGAGATCTGCGGGGGTGAGCTGCGCGACAATGTGACCATGCTGGCCCTGCGCGCGGGTGAGCCCCCGGACGGCTGAGCAGTCAGCTTCGCGGGCCGGCGTCCTCGCCCACGATCTGCTCACGCAGGTAGTCGAGGGCCGAGGCGAGCAGCCTGGACACGTGCATCTGGGAGATGCCGAGCCGGTCGCCGATCTCGGCTTGGCTCATGTTCCCGTAGAACCGCATCGTCAGCAGCTTCTGCTGCCGTTCCGGCAGGTCGTCCCAGTGAGTCCAGACGGACTCAATGTCGAGCGCGTGCTCGAGCTGCGGGTCCTCTTCGCCCATGAGGTCGCCGAGAACCGCCGCCTCCTGGTCGGCGGCCACCGGCGCGTCCAGCGACGCGGCCTGGAACACCAGGTCGGCGCGCTCGGCGTCACGCAGTTCGGGGCCACTGACCCCAAGGTGGGTGGCCAGCTCGTCGGACCGCGGCGACCGGGCTAGCTCCTGCGTCAGCTCAACCCTGGCCCGGCGCAGTTCCTGGCGCAGCTCTTGCACGGACCGCTTGACGTGCACCTGCCAGCGCTTGTCCCGGAAGTGCCGCTTGATCTCGCCACTGATGCACGGCTGGGCGTACGCGGCGAGGTTCCTGCCGACCGCGGGATCGAAGTTGTTGATCGCCTTGAGCAGGCCGACGTAGCCGACCTGCATCAGCTCTTCCTGCGACTCCGGGCTCTGCCGGTATCGCTGCGCGCAGTGCCGGACCAGCGATTGGTACCTGGTGACGAGCTGCTGGCAGGCAGCGTCGCGCTCGAGACTCTGGCGCGGCAGCGACTGCACGAGGCGCACCAGCGCCTGGTCGCTCTGGCCCTCGGCCTGATCCTCGGGGTGGGCGGGCAGGTGGGTCATGGATGCCGTCATGTTGGTACCTCTCCGCGGCGGGCTAGTTCAGGTACATGCCCTCCACGCGAACCTCAAACATCGGCCGTCACCGGCGTCGCCAAAGCCAGACGGCGATGCCGGCGAAAACCACCGCGGCCGCGGCGGCGACCGCCGACGGGCTGCTCAGCCAGCCGCTGGCAGCCTGGTCCTTCGCCTGCCCAGCGCGCGCGGTCGCCTGCTCTTTGACCTGGTTCGCGCGGGCGGTCGCCTGCTCCTTGACCTGGCTCGCCTTCTGCTTCGCCCGCGCCTTGACGTCCACCTTGGCTGCCAGCGCCTCGGCCGTCTCGCCGAGCTGCTGACGAGTCCGCTCGATGTCCTGCTGCAGCTCCCCCTCGGTCTGTCCGCTGCTCATCGGTGCGTCCTTTCCTTGATTTCGTCGACGTCGGCCTTCACGCTGCCGATCGTTTCCTCAGGCACCGGCGGCGTCGCCTTGCTCAGCCGCCCCTTGCCGGCCAGTGCGGCCATCCCGGCCACCAGCAGCAGCGCGGCGCCGACGATGAGCGCCGCCAGCCACGCGGCCAGCACCGTGGCGATCGCGATGACCGCGCAAGCGATCAGGCAGCCAAGGCCGTAGACGGCGATTCCGCCGCTGCCAGCGAACAGGCCAATGCCGAGGCCAGCTTGCTTGCCTTTTCTGGTCATTTCCAGCTGTGCCAGCCGCAGCTCATCCCTGACCAGGCGGGATAGCTGTTCAGACAGCTCTTTCACCAGCTCACCCGTGGGGCGATCTTGCGTCGTCACCGGCTGCGAGCTTGTCGTTTCGCCACTCATCTACTCACCGCCACGTCTTCGTTCGGTCACGTTGCGGTCGCGGCTACCCCGGCGTGCGGACTCCTAACGCGCGACCCGCCCTGTCGGCCCCCAAGCCGTTCGGCTTCCGCGTTGATCCCGGCTCCCGAGGAGGACCGCGAGCCCGCCCTGGCCCGAGGCGATCAGCGGTCGAGATCTATGAGCGCAATGCCCAGTTCGGGATGGTCCGTCTTGCGAAGCTCGGCCGGAGCCTCGCGGATGACCACCTCGAGTGTGGGCCACACCTGGCCGCTCAGCAGGTGGCCGCCGCGCGTGCTGCCGTCGGACAGGCCGAGGACGGCGTGCAGATGCAGTTGTGGCCCGTCGGCACCCATCGCGACGTCACCCAGCAGCGATAGCACCTCGCATTGCTCATCGACGCTGATCGGCCGGTACTTCCGGGCGGACCGGTCGAACCAGCCCACGGTGGCGCGCTCGAACGCGCCAACGGCGGTGACCTGAGCGGCGGCCAGCTTCTGTTCGCGGGCGAACGCGGACAGCACAGTGAAGGCTTCCTCGCCCGGGTCGAGCACGGTCACATAGGACGTCGATCCGCCGCTCTCGATCAGCTTCCAGTGCATGGCGGCCGCCTACCCGAGCGTCATGACCGCAAACTGAAGGGGCCTGACCTGGCTGCCGGCGCTTCGAGCACGCCCAGAGTCACCACCCGAGGATTGGCGGCCCGGCCGTTGGGTAGCGCTGTTCCGCGCCAGGAAACTGGACGACACCCGCGGCGCCTGCACGCGGGGGCGAGAACTGGCGAGGGCAGGGCAGATGAGCGCTTACCCGGCGGTCGCGCCGCACGAGAACATTGACAAAGAAGCAAGCGCCGTGCACGCGTGGCGGGTGAGCCAGCTGAGGCGGCTGGGCGTCGACTGGCACGTGGCCGAGATCGTCGCAGACCGCGTCGACTGGCATGCCGTCGCCAAACTGGTGCGGCATGGATGCCCGGTCTCGCTTGCCGTCGCGATCGTGGAGTGACACCGCCGGACGGCCGGCGTGGCGACGCGTCAGCTCGGCTGTGCCGCGCAGTCGTCCGGGTCGGGATGCGCCGGGTCGCCGGGCTGGCGCACCTCGTGCAGCGACGCGGCCACGGTCGGGTAGACGGATATGAGGCGGTCCACCCCCGTGATCGCCAGGACCCGCTGCACCCCCAGCGAAGCCACGACCAGCCGAATCTCCGCGCCGTTGGCGGACGCCCGCTTGTGGGCCCGGACCAGGGCGTTGACGCCGGCGGAATCGCAGAACGTCGTCTCGGCCATGTCCACGATCATCACGGCCGGGCCGCGGTTGAGAAGCGAGAGCAGCTCATCGCGAACCTGGTCGGAGTTGGAGATGTCTATCTCTTCGGGCAGCGTGATCACCGCTGCCGCACCCAGCCACGCAACGGGAAAGCGTTCGACAGCCACGCCGTCACTCCAGATCATGAGGAGAGGGCGGGCCGCGTCTCCGGACCCAAACAAGCGGCCAAGCCAGCGCTCGCGACCGCACGAGCATTATTCACGCCCCCCGCTCTGCGCACAACCCGGGATGAGTCGGACACCCGGGCATCGGTGGCCGCGCCGGAGAACCGTAGGCTTTGCTTGTGGTCTGCGGCAGCTATGGCGTGGAAGGCACGCCGGTCATCCCCGAGACCCTGCCGGCCATCCCCGCTGCCGCCGGGGCGCTGATTTTCGACCGCAAGGGTCGCCTGCTCATCTTGAAGCCCACATACAAATCGGGATGGACGATCCCCGGCGGAGTCATGGAGGCCGACGGCGAGACGCCGTGGCAGGCCTGCCAGCGGGAGGTGCGGGAGGAATGCGGCCTGGACGCTCGCACTGGCCGCCTGGTGTGCGTTGACTTCCGTCCCCCCCGGCCCGGCAGGCCGGGGGGAATGCGCTTTCTCTTTGACTGTGGCGTCTTCGACGATGCCGCCCTCGGCGCGATCGTGCTGCAGGCAGAGGAGATCTCCGAGCATCGGCTGGCAAAGCTGCCCAAGGCGCTGAAGCTGCTCAGGGGGCCGATCCGCAGGCGGGTGAGCGCCGCGCTGGGTTCCCGCGGGCTCGTGTACCTCGAGGACGGCAGGCCGGTCCCCGGCACCGGGCCTCGATCTGGCTTATGAAGCCGGCGTGTTTCATTCGCAGACCGGATCCGAGACGTAATGGGCGAGGTAGCCTTTCCCTTTCTTCTCTTATGCCTGGCTATTAGAGTCATATGCGCGGATAGGGAGGTGGCGGACGTGCATTTGCGGCGCGGATTGGCGATCGTGCTCGCCGTACCAGCCGCCTTTGTGGCACTCTCGTTTTCTGCCCCGATGGCGGATGCGAGCATCGGGGTCGGCGTGCAGGCCTCCCCCGTCCGCCTCGCAAACGCGGCCCTGACCGGCCAGAGCTATGCGCTCCCGCCCGTGTACGTCTCCGACACCGGGACCCAGCCCGAATCGGTCACGGTGCGCGTCGACCGGCTGTCCACGGGCCGCGGCCGCAGCGTGCCGCAGTCCTGGATCCGCGCGACCGGGCCCGCGGTGCGGCTCTCTCCGCACCAGGGCGCGCAGATTCCGCTCCAGCTGACGGTTCCGGCCGGCGCGAAGCTGGGCCGGTACCTGAGCGACATCGTGGCGACCGCCTCACCGGCGGCATCGGCGGGTCAGGTCAATCTCGGCGTGGCCGCCGCCACCCCGCTGGAGTTCACCGTGCGGCAGGGGTCGGCGCCGAGCCCGCTGGTGCCCACGTGGACGTGGTGGTTCGGGGGTGCCCTGCTGGCGCTGCTGGCCGTCGGCGTGGGCCTGCGCCGGTCCGGTATCCGTATCCGGATCGAGCGGACGCCGCCGGCGGTCGCGCCTGCGGCCGGCCCGCAGCCGCGGCGCAGGGGGCTGCTGGCCGTCGCCGCGATCCTCGCCGCGACCGGGCTCGCCAGCTGCAGCACGGCTCCCACCTCCAGCGCGCCCGGTACCCCGGGCGGGAGCTCGAGCATCACGATCAAGCTCAAGACGGTTCCGACGGAGGTCTCGGTGTCGGTGTCGCCGTCCACGGCGCCGTTCGGCAGCTGCAAGGGCGGCAACGGGAGCGTCAACACCGCGTCGACGTCCGGCGCGCTCGGCTTCCCTAACGGGCAGTGCTGGCTCGGCAGGGTCGGGTCCGGCGGGAGCTACCCGATCACGATCACGAACACCGGGGTCGCCGCGAAAATCTTCGTGAATGGCGGGAACGCGGTCCCGTCCGACAACGGCACGCAATGGGGTCTCTGCAACCTTGGCAGCAGCCCCGTCGTCGCCTGCGCCAACGCGAGCGGCAGCAAGCCCGGGAACAACCAGTACCTGCTGCAGAACTTCACGTCGGGAAGCGAGAATAAGGCCGGGCTCACCAACAACTCGGTGTGCGATCCGGAGTTCGCCGCCGGCAGCTGCGCCGCGGTGACCGGGGATGCGCAGCAGGAAGGCATCGAGATCACCGGCCCGGAACTCAGCAGCGACACCTCGACATCGTGGACGGTCACGATCAAGTGGACCGCGGTTTCGCTCGGCGACTAGCCACGCCAGGCGCCGCGCCCACGGTGTGCGTGCGCCAGGCCGTTCACCCGGCCCAGCCGGGCCGTACCAGGCCCGCCTGGTACGCGAACACCACGAGCTGGGCCCGGTCCCTGGCGCGGAGCTTGGTCATCGCCCGGGCCGCGTGGGTCTTCACGGTTGACGGGCTCACGTAGATCTTGCGGGAGATCTCCTCGTTGGACAGCCCGGTGGCGATGAGCGCGACGACCTCGCGTTCGCGCGGGGTCAGCTCGTCCATGCCGTCCAGGCTGGCCGCCTCCCTGGTCCGCGACGCGAACTCGGCGATGAGCCGCCTGGTGACGGTCGGGGAGAGCAGCGCCTCGCCCGCGGCGACCACCCGCACCGCCCGGATCAGCTCCGCGGCGTCGGTGTCCTTGACCAGGAACCCGTAGGCGCCGGCCCGCAGCCCTTCGAAGACGTACTCGTCCAGCTCGAACGTGGTCAGGATCACGACCCGTACGCCGCCGAGGCGGGGCAGCGCCGCGATCCGCCGGGTCGCCTCGATGCCGTCGAGCCGGGGCATGCGGATGTCCATCAGGAGCACGTCCGGCGTCGTGGCGGCGGCAAGCGTGACGGCCTGCTCACCGTCGGCGGCCTCGCCCACGATCTCGATGTCGTCCTCGGCGCCGAGCAGCGCGGCGAACCCCGCCCTGACCAGTTCCTGGTCGTCGGCCAGGGCAACCCGGATCATTGCTCGCCCACGGGCAGCCGCGCCCTGACCCCGAAGCCGCCCTGTGGCCTCGGCCCCGCCTCGAGCGTGCCGCCCAGCGCCGCCGCCCGCTCGGCCATCCCGGCGATGCCCCGGCCGGAGCCGTTGGCCGCCGCCGGCGCCGGGCTGTGGGCTCCGGGTCTGCCCTCGTCATCGACCTCGACCAGCAGCACGCCGCCGCCGTAGCCGAGGCGCACCGTCGCGATCGAGCCGCCGGAGTGCCGAGCGCTGTTGGTGAGCGCCTCCTGGATGATCCGGTATGCGGTCAGGTCGACGTCGGCGGGCAGCGGCGCCGCCTGCCCGTCCTCCTCGACGCGCACGGCCAGGCCGGCGGCTGCCGCGTTCTCGACGAGGTCACCAAGCCGGGCCAGCCCCGGCGCGGGCGCCCGCGGGGCGCTGGCGACTCCGCCGGAATCGACGTCGCGCAGCACCCCGAGCACGGAGCGCAGCTCGATCAGGGCCTGCTTGCTTACGTCGTTGATCGTGGCCAGCGCGGCGGCGGCGCGCTCCGGCTGGCGGTCCATGAGATGCAGGGCCGTGTTGGCCTGCACGTTGATCACCGCGATGTTGTGCGCGACGATGTCGTGCAGGTCGCGCGCCATCTGCAGCCGCTCCTCGCTGGCCCGCCGGCGCAGCTCCTCGGTGCGGCTGCGTTCCAGCGCCGCGGCGCGCTGGCTCCTGATCCGGATCAGCTCGGCGACGACCAGCAGGAAGACGAGCCCGCCGGCCAGCACGAGCGCGAACATGACCGACGTGTGGTTCTTCTGCCCGATGAGCCACGCCGGCCATACGGACGCGATATAGCCGACAACAAGGGAGCCGATCGCTGCGGCCCGCTGCCGGGCCAGGACCGCGGTGAAGAAGGCCACGATCACCGCGAACCAGACCGCCTTGGCCCCGAGCTCCATCGCCCAGATCGCGCTGACGAGCGTGACCAGCAGCACCGAGACCGGGTAGCGGCGGCGGGCCAGCAGCGCCGCCCCGCCCAGGCCCAGCAGGACGAGGGCCAGCATTCCTGGCGGCGCCTGGTTCTGCGCGTGCGGGTTCCAGGAGTCGGCCTGCTGTGAGACCCACACCTCGAAAGCGATCACCGCGGCCGCGATCACGGTGTCGATGGCCCAGCTGCGCGCGTCCCGGGGCCATGCCGTCAGGTCAGGTTCTTTCTTCACTGCCTTGAACGCTACGCGCCCCGGCTGGTCATCGGCATCGGCCGGGTGATGACGTCGTGGTCTGCCCGGCTACCGCATCTGGCGCAGGACACGCGCGTTCGGCTACCGCTCCGGACGACCCGAGACGGCCCGCGTGACCGACGACTTCCGGGGATCTGGCCAGGCAGCCTGAAACCGTAAGGAAAGGAGATGCCATGTCAGTGATCGAGGTACGCGGCCTGACCAAGCGGTTCGGGCAGGTGCTCGCGGTCGATCAGCTCAGCTTCACGGTCGAGGCCGGCGAAGTGGTCGGCTTTCTCGGCCCGAACGGAGCCGGGAAGACGACGGCGCTGCGGATGCTGCTCGGGCTGGTCAGGCCGGACGCCGGCTCCGCCACCATCCATGGAAAGGCCTACCCGGATCTGACCGAGCCACTGCACCAGGTCGGCGCGGTGCTGGAGGCGTCCGGCTTCCACCCGGGCCGGACCGCGAGGAACCACCTCCGGGTGCAGGCCCTGGCGGGTCAGGCCGACCCGTCGCGCGTCGACGACGTGCTCGAGCTCACCGGTCTCACCGAGGCCGCCGACCGGAGGGTCGGCGGGTTCTCGCTCGGCATGCGGCAGCGGCTCGGCCTGGCCATGGCGCTGCTTCCCGACCCGGAACTGCTGATCCTGGATGAGCCGGCCAACGGCCTGGATCCCGAGGGCGTCCGCTGGCTGCGTGATCTGCTGCGCGGCATGGCCGCCGAGGGCGCCACGGTCCTGGTGTCCAGCCACATCCTGGCCGAGGTCGCGCACACCGTGGACTCGGTCGTGATCCTCGACGGCGGGCGCCTCGTCACCCAGTCCTCGCTGGCCGACCTGACCATCGGCGCGCACGACCTTGAGGACGCATTCTTCAAGCTCACCACCAAGGAGGCATCGCGATGACGCGGCTGCTGCGCGTCGAACTGCTCAAGCTCCGCACGATCCGGCTCGGCTACGGCCTGCTGGCCACGGGCGCCGGGCTGACCGCGCTGTTCTGTGTGCTCGAGGCGTCGCGGTCCGGCCCGGGGAAGGCCGTCGGGCCGCTGGACACAGCGTCCGGGTTCACCTCGCTTCTGGCGGGAGGCACGTGGGCGCTGCTGATGGCAGCGGTCCTGGGCGCGACGTTGTCGAGCGGCGAGTTCCGGCATTCCACTGCCACGCTGACCTACCTGGCCACGCCGCACCGCGGCCGGGTGCTGGCCGCCAAGATGGCGGCGGGGACGGTGGCCGGCACGGTGTTCGGCTTCGTCGGATACCTGATCGCGCTCGGCGTTGGGCTCGGCTTCGCCGCATCCAGCGGCTACCGGGTGCCGGTCGGCGACGCCACGCTGGCCCGGTTCGGCATCGGCCATGTCGTGGCCGCCGCGCTGCTCGCCGCGATCGGCGTGGCGCTGGGCTCGCTGATCAGGTCCCAGCTTGCCGTGGTCATCGGGGTGTTCGTGTGGACGATCGTGATCGAGTCGCTGCTCGGCGCGCTGTTTAACGCCGCCCAGCCCTACCTGCCGTACACGGCGGCCACCACCCTGGCCGGAACTCAGCTCGGCGGCGCGGCGTTCGGCCCCGCCCACGACGCGTCAACCACGGCGGCCGCGCTTCCGTTCGCCGCCGCCGTGGCGCTGCTCGCCGCGCTGGCCATCGTGCTGGGGCTGCTCGCCGACCGGACCATGGTGGCGCGCGATGTCAGCTGAGCATGCGGCAGCGCCGGGTGTCATCGTCAACCCGCTGAGCGGTGAGCGGATAACGATCCGGGAGGCCGCGGCGGA
>Ga0335075_10017483_pt1 | contig 10661 bp, 4 predicted proteins | sample Lox_Sample_24_FD_206723 | JGI IMG/M metagenome (GOLD analysis project Ga0335075, IMG submission 206723) | Soil microbial communities from Loxahatchee National Wildlife Refuge, Florida, United States - Lox_Sample_2.4 | ecosystem: Environmental > Terrestrial > Soil > Wetlands | place: USA: Florida... | reverse complement strand
GGCGCAGCAAACAGCGCGAGCCACGACGATCCGGTGGATGCGGCCGAGGACGTGTCGTGGGCGAGTGACGAGCTGCCGTCGGGCACTTCGGCGCTGCGCGTGCTGATGACGGACGCCCCGGTGGACGCCGACAGTGTGTTCGTCACCTTCTGCGGTGTCTTCGTCGAGCCGGCGCGCGGCGACGCGGCCGATGCGGGTGGCTCCAGCGATCCCCGGGGCGAGCCGGGTGCGGGTGGTGCGTCGAGCGGTCGCGACACGGGCGCCGCGGGTGCCCCCCCTGCTCCGCCGCGCGCTGGCGCGGGTGGTGATGGTGCCGGCGGTGCGCCGTCGCCCGAGTCTGACGATCCCGCCCGGGCAGAAGCCGAGCGTGCCGAAGCCGAACGTGCCGAGGCCGAGCGCCGTGCCGAAGCCGAACGCGCCGAAGCCGAACGCGCCGAGGGCGGTGACGAGGGCGGCGAAGAGGGCGACGCCCCCGTTCCCCCGAGCGACGCGGAGCGCGAAGCCGCCGAGCGCGAAGCCCGCGAGCGCGAAGCCGCCGAGCGTGATTCGGCCGGCGGTGACATGGGTGGGACTGGCGGCGCACCGGCCGTCGACCCCCGCGGCGACGACGGAATGTCGAGCGACGGCTGGCAGCTCGTCAGCCGCGAATGCCAGACGCTGGATCTGCTGACGCTGCGCAACGGCGTGACGGAAGCGGTCGGCGTCGCGACGCTGCCTCCGGGCCACTACGGGCAGATCCGCATGATGTTGATCGATGCATCGATCGTGGTCGACGGCGTCGAGCACGAGCTCGAGGTGCCCTCGGGCATGGAGAGCGGCTTGAAGATCAACGGCGGGTTCGATCTGGTCGACGGCGCTGCCACCACCGTCACGCTCGACTTCGATGCCGGCGCGTCGGTGGACTACAACGAGGGTTCCGGCTATCGCCTCAGGCCCGTCATCAACATGGTCGACGTCGTCGTGCACGAGGGCCCCGATGGCGAACCGCGCGATCCCCAGAAGCCGGCGGGTGAACCGCCGCGCCAGAACGGCTCGGGTGGCTCAGCGAGCACCGATGGCCCGGGCGCGGGCGGCGCGCCGAGCGGTGCGGGTGGTTCCGCCGGTGCCGGTCCGGCGGGCGCCGGTGGTGATGGCTCGGGTGGCCGCGCCGAGCCTCCGCCGCCCCCGCCGCCTCCTCCGCCCCCGCCGCCGCCGGAGAAGCCGGAACCGCCGAAGGCCGGCGACCCGCCGCCTCCGCCCGCGGACGAGCCCCCTGCCGACGACCAGCCCGAGCAGCCCTGAGCCCTCGCGCTCAGTGCTCCGTCCTCGCAGCGAGCGACGCGGGCACGTAGATATCCCAGCGAATGCGGCGGCGGCTTTGCCCGGACAGGGTGAGGCCGCCGGCCGCGATCGACGCGAGGCGCGACGACGCGCGCAGGCGCACGACGCCGCCCGGTAGCTCGTCGAGCCGGTAACAGCCGTCGCAGCTCGCGAGCGCAGCGCTGTCTCTCGCCGGCTCGAGCGTCGCGGGCGGCGCGAGCGGCCCCGACAGCGTCGTCTCGAACGTGTCGCCGTCCCAGAGCGCGAAGCGCGCCGTGCCGCCCTCCGTCATGAAGCCGACCACGTCGTAGACGTCGGCCACGTCCGCGGGGCCCACGACGGTAGGCGAGCTCTCGTCGGCGAGCGTCTCGATCGAGGCGTCGAGCAGCGGCACGAGGTGGTTCTCGCGCAACAAGAGCGGCAGCTTCTCGAGCGGCGCCGGCAGCTCCCGCGTCTGCGTACGATCGTTTGCGCCCGACACCAGCGTCTGATCGTGCCAGTCGAGGAACGAGCCCGGCGGCAGCTGGCGCGTGACGCTGCGCGCGCCGCGCTCGAGCACGGGCATGACATACAGCGAAGGGCCGAAGTAGTAGGCGTCGTCGACCGAGCGCAGCTCGGGATGATCGGGGTGCTCGAGGAAGGGATGGCGCATCACGGGCGCGCCGCTCGCGCTCGCCTCGTGCGCCAGCGTGTAGAGATAGGGAAAGAGCCGCGTGTGGAGCCGCGCGTATTCGGCCCAGGCCGCCATCGCGTCGGGTGCCGTCCAGATCGATGCCTTGACGCCGCGCTCGCCGCCGACGCAAGCGTTCTGATCCATCATGTTCGAGGTCATCGAACCCATCTGGATCCAGCGCGCGACGAGCTCGCCGTCGGCCGCGCGCAGGCCGTCCGCGAGGCAGTGGAAGCCGCCGATGTCGCCGCCCCAGTGCGGCGCGCCCGAGATGCCGAGGTTGACGCCCGCAGGCACCATGCTGGGCAAGCCATCCGATTGCTCGAAGGACGCCGCGGGATCGCCCGACCACACGAAGGGCACGTAGGCAGACGACCCGGTGTAGCCCGAGCGCTGAAACGCGAGCCAGTCGCCCGCGTGCGAGCTCTTCTCGAGCGCGCCGTGCAACGCCTTCGCGTACAGCACCGGATACAGGTTGTGCAGCGCCTCGCCGGACGAGCCGTCGGCGGCGCGCGCCGCGGCGGGCACGTACTCGCCGAAGTCGTACATCCAGCCCGAGTAGCCGAGCGAGAGCGCCCAGGCGAAGCTCGACTCGTACCACTCGGTCGCCTGCGGATTGGTGAAGTCGACGAGGTAGAGCGACGGCACCCGTCGCCCCGTCAAGATCGAGAGGCTCGGCAGATCGCCGTCGGCGAGCCGCACGTAGTAGCCCGCGTCGCGCCCCTCCTTCGCCCACGTCGCGATGGGCCGCGCCGGGTCGCGATCGACGAACGAGTTGTAGTAGCCGTTCACGCGGTAGCCGAGCGCGCGCGCCTTCGCCGTCCATTCGGCGAGCTCGCGCTCGCGGCCGATGTGGCTGCCCGAGGGATAAAAATGCAGCGCGTCGTCGACGGCCGTCACCGCCAGGTGATGCTGGCGCATCTCGACCAGCTCACTCTGCCCGTTCTGGACGCTCTTCGGGCCGACGCGACGGCGGGGACCGAAGGCCCAGGCCGGAGGCAGCATCGGCCGCCCCGTCGCCGCCGTGAAGCCGTCGATGATCTGGTACGGCCACGGGCTTCGCCCCTCGGGCTTCGGCACGTACACCTCGTAAGCCAGCGTGGGACCCACGTGCCAGGCACGCCAGGCGTCGCCCCGCGAGCTCGCCAGGTTGAACTCGCTGCGATACGTCGTGTCGAGCCAGAAGCCGTAGCCCTCCGTCGACAAGAAGAACGGCACGGCATAATACGTCATCATCTCGCCGAGCGGCAACGGGTTCTCGGCGTCCGCGAGCGTGCCCTCGCCTTTGCCGACGCCCCCCTCCTCCACCCACGACCACACGTCCTTGCCGCGCTGGTCGGTGCGATTGAAGCGCTCGCCGAAGCCGAGATAACCCTCCGTGGCCGGCGCTTCGAACGCGGCCTCCCAGGCGCGCGGCGCCTGGCTGCCCACGAGCTCGGCCTCGACCCGCAGCGCGCCGTCGCGCACGCTGTGTTTTACCCGGATGGGCGCCTCGTCGTGCTCGGTGCGCCGCAGCGTGAGGACGAGCTCCCGTTCGGAGGCCTGGTCTGCAGCCCCCTGCAGCGCGTCGCCGAAACCGTCGAGGCGCGAGGTGAACGAGGTGTAACCGGCGATCAGGATCGGCGCGTATTCCACGCTGCCGCGCGCGTAGTCGAGCGCCGCGTAGCCCGCCCCCGGGCTCGCCACCGACTCGAGCACCACGCGGCCCGAGCCATCTTTCACGCGCAGGCCGTAGGGCGCCGCACGCACCTCGACCTCGATGCCGGGCGCACGCAGCGTCCACGACTCGGCGCGCTCGACGGCGCCCCGAGCCGCATCGCGTACGGCGACGTTCGCCGGTGCGTTGGCGCCGGCGGGGTTGCAGGCGCTGGCCCCGAGCGCGGCTAGCCCGGAGCAGAACCCGCTGCGGGCGAACAGGCGGCTGCGATGGTGGCGGCTGCGACCTCGGGCTCCGAACGACCCCATCATCCGCGTGACTGTAGCGCGCGTTTCACTGCCGTAAGAAAAACGTCACAATACAATTGGCATGGAAAGGTTCACTGGCTGAATCAACCGCTGGCGCGCCGGAGGCAGAGGTCGCCGCCACCCGGCTCGGCGTGTCGCCAGGGCGTGCAACGCCCAGGTGTTGCACGCCCGCGTGCAACACCGCGGGCTCGGGATCGCCGGCGCAAATGTAGCGTCGGCACACACCTCGTGTCTCTGCTGTCGCCTCGTGCACTGCGGCCTCGCCACGCGCGGTTCGCTATCTGTGCGAAAAGCTGACAGACTCCGTGGATATGACGCGCTCCAGGGGGAGACCCAGCGTGCAAGGCTGGGTTTGCGCGGCGCTGTTGTCGAGCGCGAGCATGGCCTGCAAGCCCGCTCCGGCGCCGCAGTTTGGCAGCGGACTGTCGCACGTGCCGGCTAGCGGGGGCGTGCAGCGGCAGGAGCGCGCCATGTTCGAGCGCCTGAACCGAGACCGCAAGGCCCAGGGGCTGTCGCCGCTGCGCTTCGACGAGAGGTTGAGCGACATCGCGCGTCATCATTCCGCGGACATGCGCGACCACCACTTTTTCGAGCACGAATCGCCGCGCAGCGGCAGCGTCGACAACCGGCTCGACGCCGCGGGTTATGCTTTTCTGACCGCGCGCGAGAATCTGTCCGAGGCGCCCGACATCGAGCGCAGCGAAGAGGGCCTGCTGCACAGCCCCCCGCACTACGCCAACATCATGTCCACCGATGTCACCCATGTCGGCGTCGGGATCGTCGAGGGCGGCGTGGTCGATCCGCGCAACCTCACGGTAACGCAGGTGTTCGCGGCGCCCGCGCCGGACGAGACGCCGGAGCGGGCCAAAGGTCGCGCCCTCGAACGGCTCGATCGCGAACGCGCCGAGCGCAAGCGGCGGGCTGCGAAACGAGAGGGCCGGTTGATGCAGCTCGCCGAGAAACATCTGCGAGATCTGGACGAGCAGACCAGCCCGGGCAGCGTCGAGCGCGCCAGCCAGGGCATCGTGCAGGCGCTGGAAGGGAAAGAGGCGGGCAGCGTCATGATCTCGGCGCAGGTCGTGCCGAGCTCCGACCAGCTCGGTTTCCCGGACTCGCTGCTCGACGCTTCGGAGTGCGCGCTGGGCTTGGCCGTGCGCCGAGTGAAGGCCGCACACGGCCGACCTGCGCTGCAGGTGCTCCTCCTCGCACGTCCGACACCCTGACGCCCTGGCCACAAACGACAGGTCCTTGCGGCGCGCCTCCCTGTTCGTACTAAAGTTCGTAGAATATGCTTCGAGTGGTCCGCCCCGATGAGCTGACGCCGGCGTCCACCCTGCACGCCGAGGACGAGAGGCGCATCCAGAAGCTGAGCGAGCAGGTCTCGGCGCTCCAGCTCGAGGTCGCCACGCTGCGTGCCCGCCACCTGCGCGCGGGCGAGCGCGACACCGGCATCGGCAGCTTGCTCACCGAGCGAGAAGAGTGCTTCGCCGACGTCGAGCGCCTCGCCAACGTCGGCAGCTGGATCTGGGACGTGCGCAGCAACGAGGTGGCGTGGTCCGAGCAAGCCTTTCGCATCTTCGGCTACGATCCCGACGTCGACGTCGCCAGCCGCGACGCCTTCTTCGCCGCCCTGCACCCCGACGACCGCGAACTCTTGCTCAACGCCTCCGGGCGCTCCGCACGCGACGGCATCACCGCGCCGTCTCCGCGCTGCCGCTTCATCCACAAGGACGGCTCCACCCGCTACGTCGTGCTGACGGGCACGCCCATCCGCGACCAGGCGGGCCAGCTGATCCGCATCGTGGGGTCGGCGCTCGACGTGACCGAGTTCGTCAGCGTCGAGTCCGAGCTGCGGCGCACCGCTCAACTGTTGAACGAAGCCGAGCGCCTGGCAGGCCTCGGCAGCTGGAACTGGACGGAGGCGACGGGGGCCATCGAGTGGTCTGACACGATGTACCGCATCTTCGGCGTCGCGCCCGGCACGAACATCACGCGCGAGCTGTTCCTCGAGCGCGTGCACCCGGACGATCGCGAGCACGTGAAGAGCTCCGGCATGTGCGACTCCGACGGGCGCGCGCGCCCGCTCGAGTTTCGCCTGCTATGGGCAGACGGCAGCGTCCGCCACGTGTGCATGGAGGCGAGCAGCGAACGCGACTCGCACGGCCGCGTGCAACGTCTGATGGGCACGGCGCAAGACATCACCCTGCGCGCGCAGCTCGAACAACAGCTGCGCCACTCGCAGAAAATGGACGCGATCGGCACCTTCGCCGGCGGCATCGCCCACGATTTCAACAACTACCTGATGGTGATCCAGGGCAACGTCCAGTTGATGCGGGCGCGCGCCGAGGCTGGCTCGTTCGAGCTCGCGCGGCTCGACGAGATCGCGACGGCGAGCAGCAGCTGCAACGCGCTCACGCGCCAGCTCTTGTCTCTCTCGCGCCGGCAGGCCAGCGCTCCGCGCATGGTCGATGTCAAGGTCCTGGTCAACGGCGCAGCACCGCTCTTGCGCCGGCTGCTCGGCGATCACATCGAGCTGCTCGTCGCTGCGTCCTCGGCCAATACCGTGGTGCGCATCGATCCAGCGCAGCTCGAGCAGGTGCTCGTCAACTTGGCGGTCAACGCGCGCGACGCCATGCCCGACGGCGGCCGCGTCACCATCGACGTGGCCTGCACCAACGTCGAACCCGAGTTCGCGAGCTCCCGTCCAGCGCTCAGCCCCGGCGCCTACGTGCGCCTGAGCGTGAAAGACAGCGGCGCCGGCATCCCGATCGCGATTCAGTCTCGGGTCTTCGAGCCCTTCTTTACCACCAAGGCCCAAGGCAAAGGCACCGGGCTCGGGCTCTCCACGGTCTACGGCATCGTCAAGCAGTGGCGTGGCCACGTCGAGTTCATGAGCCAGGTCGGGCACGGCACAGACTTCCGCATCTGGCTGCCGGCGCAGCCGGGCCCCGCCGACAGCCTCAACGAATCCGAACGCCCTGCCCCCGCCCCCGGTCGCGAGACGGTGCTCCTCGCCGAAGACGAGCCGCAGGTGCGCCGCCTCATCCACACCGTGCTCGAGCAAGCGGGCTACACGGTGCTCGTCGCCGAAGATGGCCAGCACGCCCTGCGCGTCGCGCAGCAAACCCTGCACATCGACCTGCTCATCAGCGATGTGCGCATGCCCCATGTCGGCGGCGTCGAGCTGGCGCGCCGCCTGCGAAAGATCTGGCCCGAGCTCGAGGTCTTGCTCATGTCGGGTTATCCCGACATCGACGCCGTCACGGCGCGCGAGAACGGTGTCGGAGATGCGCTGTGCACCAAGCCGTTCGGCACGAACGAGCTGCTGGCGAAGGTGCGGAGCGCGTTGGATCGGACGGGATAGACGATATCATCCGAATGGGGTGCACCATCCCGCTGAGCAGACGCCCGCCTCATCCGGGCATTCTGAATCAGAATCGCATGGATAGTCGCAGGCACACTCGTTGATGTCGCAGAAGCGGCACACGCCACCTTCGCCTGGGCTCGTGCAAGAGCCGTTCGGGTCGCGGGGGCAGCCGCACTGCGTAGAATCATCATTGGAACATGGCGCGAGGCTGCGTGCATCTGCGATGGCTTCACACGTCGTCAGGGCTTCATTGATGCCGCAGTAGGGCTCGGGAGCCGCGCCAGACAAGCTGCCGCGGGCCGGCGTCTCCGTTGCCCATGGCGCGTTGCAGTCGACGGCAAACGGACGTAGACAATACCCGCTCGCCCTCGACATTTGCTGAAACGTCATCGGCACGCAGCGCGCACCAACCGGGTCGAGCGTGAAACCTTCGCACTGTTCGTCCGCCACGCAGGGCTGGCAGATGCCGACGCTGCCCGGCGCCGTGGGTGTGCACACGTTGCGCAAAGCATCGCAGGTGCCGTTGCCGCACAGCGACGCTTCGGAGGCCGTGCACTCGACGCAGGTTCCGTCGCTGCAGATCGGGGCTTCGGCGAAGCGCGCGCAATCGGCCGAGGTGCGGCACGCGCTGCAGGCCCCGTCGACGCAGAGCGGCGCCGCGGGTGTCGTGCAGTCGACATCCTCACGGCAGGCGACGCACACCTCGTCCACGCACCACGGTTTGGGCTCGGCGCAATCGTCCGTTTGCGTGTCGGCGCTGCAGGGGCATTCGGCGGTCGCAACGTCACAACGGGGTGTGGCAGCGTCTCCGGCATCCCCTGCCCCTTCTGCCGTCCCTGCATCTCCGACATCGACCGGCACTGGCGCCGATGCGCAAATCGTAGCGTTGAAATCGCTGCGCACGCGGTTGCCGTCGTCGCCCACGATCCACAGGTCGACGTGGCCGCGCACGCTGGTCGGCGTGATCGCCTCGACGCTGACTTTACCCGCCGTCGCCGAAAGCATCCCCTGATTGGGCGACACGAACAGCGCATTGGAGACGACCGCTGCCCGGTCAGCCCCCGGATCGAGCGGATATTCGCCCACCATGCTCGGGATGTGAAACGTCAGATAACTCGGCGGCGGCGGCAGGCCGCATCCGGTGACGGCATCGCGATCGTAGAGGGAGACCTGATAGCTATTGACCACATACGCGACCCCGGGCCCGAGTTCGATCCGCTCTCCGTCGATCACGCCAACGTCGCTCTCGGTGTCGCCGCCCACACAGGCGCCGCCCACGAACAACAGAATAGGCGCCCTCTACCCCGTGTCACCACCCTGGCCTCACAGTATCCCCGATCGAGACAGTCGGTCAATCTGCGCTGCGCCTCCGCTGCCGTCGCCGCTAAATTCGCTGATTGTGCGTCGGCGGGCGCGACAAAGGCGGATGGCGACAGTCTATGAGGGGGGTAGTTCGTCGTCCGTTGTAGCGCATGGAAAGCATGGAGAGCGCGCTCGACTGCTTCATCAGCTACACCTCCGCTGACGTTGCGTGGGCCCAGTGGGCGGATTGGGTGCTGCGAGAGGCGGGCTATTCGACGCGGCTCCAGGTCTACGACTTCAAGAGCGGCGCGTCGTTCGTGGCAGACATGCACGGCGCCATTCAGCGTGCGCGCCATACATTGGCACTGCTCTCGGAAGGTTACTTCCGGTCGAGGTACTGCAACGATGAATGGCAGTCGGCGCATGCTCTCGGACGCTTGTTGCCCGTCCGCATCCGTGACTGCACGCCACCGGGCTTGTTGGCGCGCTGCACGTATGTCGATCTCGTTGGCCTATCCGAGAGCGATGCGCAGGCTCGTCTGCTCGAGTCGCTGAGCGGCGGTCAGCAGCGGCCAGACACGGCACCCGCATTCCCCGGCCAGTCCGCGCCCCGCTTTCCTGGTGTCCGCGCCACCGAGGCGCTGCCGCCGGTGTGGAGCGTTCCGCGGCAGCGCAACACGTTCTTCACCGGGCGAAACGCGCTGCTCGCGCGCCTGCACCAGCGTCTGACGTCCGCTGAGGGGGCCGCGCCCATGGTGCTGGTGCGCGGGCTCGGTGGCGTCGGCAAGACACAGGTCGCGCTCGAGTACGCCTATCGCTACGCAGCCGACTACGACGGCGTCTGGTGGCTTCACGCGGAAGATCCGCGTGCGTTGGCATCAGACTACGTGGCGCTCGGTCGCGCCATCGGCGTCGACGAGCCCGATGCACAACCCGAGAGCATCGCGGAAACGCGGCGCGTTCTCTCCCATCGTCAGCGCTTCTTGTTGATCTTCGACAACGTCGACGGGCAAACCGATCTCGATCCCTACCTGCCGCAGGGCTCGGGCCAGCGAGTGCTGCTCACGACGCGACTCAAGCACTGGCACAACGCGGAGCCATTCCCGCTCGACGTGCTCCACGAGGACAGCGCCGCAGATTTCTTGCTAGCACGTACCGGGCACCGCTGGCTGGCGCCCGCGGCTACATCGGCATCGCTCGCGTCTCTGCCCGATGGGGAGAGCGCCGCCCCTGTCGAGACACCCGCCGCGAGCGATGAGGCTCGCCTCGATCGCGAAGCGGCAGTGCGAATCGTCAGTCAGCTCGGATACCTGCCGCTCGCACTGGAGCAAGCCGCCGCATACATCGATGCCAATGACACGCCGCTCCCCGACTACGCAAGGCTGCTCGGGCGCTACGACATCGAGCTGCTGGAGAAGGGAGTGGCGCGAGATCACGAACACTCGGTGCGCACGACGTGGTCGCTCGCGCTATCGGCGCTGAACGACACGCCAGCCGCGGCCGAGCTGCTCGCGCTGTGCGCCTTCCTGGCTCCGGACGCCATCCCGTTGTCCGCTCTGCAACGTGGAGCTCGGGCGCTCGGCGCGCCCGAACGCGGCGCCTTGCCCCCGATGCTCGCGCGAGCGCTCGACGACGAGCTGGAGCTGGGAGAGGCCAAGGGTGCTCTCTTGCGCTACTCGATGGTGAGCAGCGCGCGCGACACGATCGCCGTGCACCGCCTGGTGCAGAAGGTGACGCAGCAGCGGCTTGCGTCCGACCAACGAACGACGTACTGGTCTGTCGCGGCGAGCCTCGTTAACGCTCTGTTTCCAGATGACGCCAAGACCGCCAAGAACTGGCCGGAGTGTGAGCGCTGGCTCCCGCACGCTCGCGTCCTGGTCGAGGCGCCGGGGGCCGACCAGCTGCCGGAGGTGACGGCGAATCTGTGCAATCAAATGGGCTTCTACCTCAAGAACCGAGCCGTGTACGACGAGGCCGAGCGGTTCTGTCGCCGCGCCGTCGCGCTCGGCGAGGCGGCGCGAGCCGAGAAGCCGGCGCGGCTCGCCACGTTCTGCAACA
>Ga0335075_10017482_pt1 | contig 10661 bp, 11 predicted proteins | sample Lox_Sample_24_FD_206723 | JGI IMG/M metagenome (GOLD analysis project Ga0335075, IMG submission 206723) | Soil microbial communities from Loxahatchee National Wildlife Refuge, Florida, United States - Lox_Sample_2.4 | ecosystem: Environmental > Terrestrial > Soil > Wetlands | place: USA... | reverse complement strand
TGTCACGCAGAGGGCAGAGGATGTGCTGCGGGCGCACAAGATCGTGCTGCCGGGCGTGGGCCACTTTCAGGCGACGCAGCTGCTGCAGGATCTGTGCCTGACGAAGGCGACGCGAGAGGCTGCGGCGAAAGGCGCGCCGTTTCTCGGCATCTGCGTTGGGTTGCAGTGGTTGTATGAGGGGTCGACCGAGTCGCCGGAGACAAAGGGGCTGGCGCATTTTGCGAATGTATGTGAGCGATTTCCGGCGAGCTTCAATGGTGAGGAGCTGAAGTCGCCGCATGTGGGATGGAACTCTCTCGAAAATGTTCGGCCGGATTCACGGCTGCTTGTCGGCGTTGCTCCGGGGAGTTTCGTTTACTACACGCATTCGTGGCGCGCACCTGTGTCGGCCGATACGGCCGCGACGACGAACTATGGCGGGGCGTTTACTGCGGCGGTCGAGCGCGACAATGTGATGGGAGTGCAGTTTCATCCGGAGAAGTCGGCCGAGACAGGACTGCGCGTGCTGAAGAATTTTCTGGAGTTGTAAGTGCTGACGAAACGCATTATTGCCTGCCTGGACGTGCGCGCGGGGCGCGTGGTGAAGGGGATTCAGTTTGTCGATATCGTCGATGCAGGCGATCCGGCGGAGCTGGCGCATCGTCATGCGGCGGCGGGTGCGGATGAGATTGTGCTGCTCGATATCACGGCGACGCATGAGGGCCGCGGCACGCTGCTCGACACCGTGAAGCGGACCGCAGCGAACCTGTTTGTGCCGTTCACGGTCGGTGGCGGGATTCGCTCGGCGGAAGAGGCCGCGGCGGTGTTTGATGCGGGTGCCGATAAGGTGTCGATCAACTCGGCGGCGATTGCGCGACCCGAACTGATCGGCGAGATTGGGTCGAGCTTTGGGGCGCAGGCGGTGATTGTCGCGATTGACGCGCGGCGTGCGAAAGACTCGAGTGATCCGGTCGGCGAGGCGGAGGTTTATGTCTCGGGTGGACGAAAGCCGACGGGACGACGCGTGGTCGAGTGGGCTCGCGAGGCCGAGCAGCGCGGCGCAGGCGAGATTCTATTGACGTCAATGGATTGTGACGGAACGCGCGACGGGTTTGACTGCGAGCTGACGCGTCGCGTCTCCGAGGCGGTGCAGATTCCGGTGATCGCTTCGGGAGGTGCCGGGAACGCGCAGCACTTTGCGGAGGTCTTCAAGGCTGGCAAGGCGGATGCTGCGCTCGCTGCTTCAATATTCCACTTCGGCATCACCGACTCACGCGCGCTCAAGGCGGAGGTTGCGGCTGCCGGTGTTCCAATGAGATTGCCATGCTGATTCCTTCGATTGACCTTATGGGCGGCAAGATCGTCCAGCTTGTTCAGGGCGAGAAGCTCAAGCTCTCGTTTGATGACTTCGACTATTGGATCGAGCGGTTCTCGAGGTATCCGCTGGTGCAGCTGATCGATCTCGATGCGGCGATGCGGCAGGGTTCGAATCGGGAGTTGATTACGATGATCTGCAAGCGGCTGCCGTGCCAGGTGGGCGGCGGCATTCGCACGGCCGCCGATGGCAAACGTCTGCTCGACGCTGGAGCGAAGCGCGTAATCTACGGATCGTCGCTTTTTGGCGAGGAGCCGGCGCCCGATCCGAATGGGCTGGAGTTTGCCGACGGTGCGCAGGAGTTTGCGCTAATCACGCCGCGAAAGCACAGGCTTATCCGCCTCGAGTTCGCGGCGGATCTGAAGAAGCAGCTCGGGGAGGATGCGCTGTGTTTCTCGGTGGATACGAAGGATGGGCGCGTTGCCGTGCGCGGGTGGAAGGATTCGGTCGACCTGACGCCGGAGGAGGCGATTACGTGGCTTGAAGATTCCTGCGGGGCGTTTCTCTACACGCACGTGGATACCGAGGGCACGATGCAGGGATTTCCGATGCACATGGCAGCGACGCTTCGATCGACCACGGCGAAGCAACTGATCGTCGCGGGCGGGATCAAGGAGCGCAAAGAGATTGACGAACTCGACGCGATGGGCGTCGATGCCGTGGCAGGAATGGCTGTCTATTCGGGGGCGATCGAAGCGTAGCCCGCTACTCGATGTCGCCGCCTTCGCCGCCCGGGACAGCGTAGTAGCCTTTGCGCGCCTGCACCTTCATGCCCTTGCCGCATTCGAGGTCGATCTTGCGATAGGTGCCGTCGGCGGCCTTGTTGGTGGGCGTGTAGCTGAGCAGATATTGGGTGCGCAGCTCGTCCTGAATCTGGTCGAAGGCGTCTTCCAGCTTGCGGCCGTTGTTGCCGACGTTGATGACGCGGCCGCCGGTTGCAGAGGCAAGCTGGCCCATGGCGCCGGAGCCGATGTACATTTCACCGGCCATCAGGTACTGCTGGGTGTCGGCGATGAGGATGGGGTAGACGATGACGTTGGCCTTCTGGGCGGCCTCAATGGCGTCCTTGATCTTTAGCTGCGAGCCTTCATCCTGGCCGTCGGTGAGAACGATGATGATCTTGCGGCCGGTCTGCGACTGCAGCTTGTCATGCGCGGCGAGGTAGATGGCGTCATAGAGCAGCGTGCCGCGCGGGTTGCTGGTGGGGAAGGGACCGCCGCCGATGCCGGGCACACCGGCGGAGGAACTGGCCGTGTTGATGCTGGCCTTGTTGATGGCGCGCGCCAGCTCACGCGGCGAGTTGGTGAAGTCGGAGAGCAGGTCGACGTTGACGTCAAAGGAGATGAGGAATGCCTCGTCCTTGGGCGTGAGGACTTCGCGGAGGAAGCGCGCGCCGGAGTCCTGTTCGAGAGGCAAGACGTTCTGCTGGCTGCCGCTGGTGTCCAGCAGAATGCCGATGGTCAGCGGCAGGTTCTTCTCCTGGGTCATGCGCTTGATGACCTGCGGCGTGTGGTCTTCGGCGACTTGGCAGTCGTCCTTGCGCAGGCTGGAGACGAAGCCGTTTTTGTCACGCACCGAGAAGTAGACGTTGACCAGGTTGACGTTCACCTTCAGGGTGGGGGCGTCGGGGCCCATGGGACCGATGTCGGACGGGGCGGGGGCGTGACTGGGCGGCGGCGGGGCGTCGGGCGATGGGGCGTCCTGGGCGCAGAGGCGCGCGGCCGGCAACAGGAGCACGAACGACAGAACCGCCAGACGACGCAGAGACACAAGGGGCATACACGTATTAGACGCCTAAGTGGCACAGTTCGGCGACAGGAAGCTGCGCGATGGGTCGCAGGACAGCGGAACAGGTCCGGTTGACCGGCACGTCTAAGAGTTAGGGACGCCAGTGCAGCCAAACGGCCCGACTGATAGTCTCAATAGGCAGCATCCGCGCATGAGGGTCCGGCAGGCAGGCGACCGGTGACGTGCGCGAGAGAGAAGGGAAGAGCAACGGATGGCGTTCGGACTACAGAGTATCGGGGCAGGTGTGCTGGCGATGGTGCTGGCAGGGGCAGGCTCCGCGGGCGGCGGCCAGCAGGACGCCAGCCAGACGGCCCAGAAGCAGAGCGTGCCCAACGCACCGACTCCCTCGATTCCCAATGCGCCTGCACCGCAGACTCTACCGAACCTGAACACCATCACGCCGCCCGCGCCGTTGGCGCCGGAGGTGCTCGCCGGCGAGTCCAATCCGGACGCGGCCGATGCCAAGGAGAATGGCGGCGTAACGCCGAAGAATGAGCTGCCTTCGAGCCCTTCAGGCCAGCAGACGGGCGGGCAGGAACCGGCGCCGATCATCGCGGCTCCGGGCCAGGGCGCGCAGGAGGCTTACACGCTGGGCACGGTGCACGTGGACTTTGTGCAGATTCCGTTCACCGTGAAGGACTCGAAGAACCAGTTTGTGCCGGACCTTACATGGCGCGACGTCCGCGTGTACGAGAACGGCCTGCGCCAGCAGATGCGCTTCTGGAGCACAGATCCGTTTCCGTTGTCGGTTGCGTTCGTCATCGACCAGAGCGTGACGCAGGACACGATGGACAAGATTAACGCTTCGCTGAGTGCTCTGCAGGGAGCCTTTGCGCCGTATGACGAGGTGGCGGTCTACACCTACAACAACGGGGTGACGGAGCAGACGACCTTCACGGCCGCACAGAGCAACCGGCTGGGCGTGATCCTCGACCGCTCCAAGGGCCAGGGGCGCGAGCCGCTGATGGGCTGGGGCGGGCCGCTGTCGCAGACCACGATCAAGAACAATCAGCAGGTGGATCCGAACACGGCGCCGATTCGTAACCAGCAGAGCCTGAACCCGGTGATTCCGAAGGAGTATCACCTGCTGTACGACGCGCTGTTCACCGCGGCGCAGTCGCTGGCAAAGGTGGACATCAAGCGGCGGCGCGTGCTGTACGTGATCTCGGACGGCAAGGAGTACGGCTCCAAGATCAAGGAGAAGGAGCTGATTCGTTACCTGCAGACGAACAAGATCTCGGTATACGCGACGCTGGTGGGCGAGACGGCGATTCCGGGCATGGGCTTCCTCGACCGCATTCATCTTCCGCTGACGATGCGCGATGACGCGCTGCCGCGCATTGCCGCGGCGACGGGCGGGCAGTGTGACCCGGAGTGGCGTCCGCGCGGCATCGAGAACAGCTTTGCGGAGATCACGAGGACGGTGCGCACGCTCTACACGGTGGGCTACTACACGCATCTGAGCCCGCTGAACAATACTTTCCGGCACACGGAGATCCGGGTGATGCGTCCGGGACTCACGGTGATCGCGCCGGATGGCTACTATCCGACGCCGCGCAACGTGCACCAGGCGCAACCGGTGGCCGGTACGGACCAGACGCCGCATCCGGACGACCAGCCAGCGCCGCCGACCAACCCGCCCTCTGACATGAAGCCGTGACCGCTCTTGCCGCGGTGACACCGGCGCTGCCGGCCAACATCCTGCTTGCACTCGCCGCCGCCGCCTCCTGGGGCGGCGGTGATTTCTCCGGCGGAATGGGCGTGAAGGCTGCGGGCGGGACGACCGCGGGTGCGCTGCGCGTGGTGCTGATTGCGCACGCGTCGAGCCTGGCGGTGCTGCTGGCGATACTCTCGCTCGAACATGCGTCGTGGCCGCGGGGAGCGCCGCTGGTGTGGGGGCTCGTGGCAGGAGTGACTGCGGGGATCTCGCTGACGGCGTTCTACATTGCGCTGGCGCGTGGAGCGATGGGCGGATCGGCGGCGTTGAGCGGTTTGCTGGCGGCCGCGATTCCGGCGGCGGTGTCGAGTGTGCTGGAGGGCGTGCCGACGGCGCTGCGCATCGCCGGCTTTGCGCTGGCGCTGGCGGCGATCTGGCTGATTGCGGCAGGGCCTTCGCCGGAGGCCGCGCACGCGGTGGATGGTTCGGAGCCGAGCGAGAGTTCGCGGATGACGCTGGTGCTGGCGCTGGTTGGGGGCGTTGGTTTCGGGATTTACTTTGTCGCGCTGAAGCTGGCGAATCCTCTGGGAGTGCTGGAACCGATGGCGGTGGCGCGCGCGGCGAGTCTCGTCACGTGCGCGCTGCTGCTGGTTGTGGTGAGCCTGCGCTCGCGTGCGGTGGCCGGAGACGGGCTGCGGACGAGGGTGACGCGCATGGCGGTGGTGTGGGCGCTGGGGGTGGCGCTGCTGGATACCGGCGGCAACCTGCTGTTCCTCGCGGCGTCGCGTGCGGGGCGACTGGATATCGCGGCGGTGCTGGCGTCGCTGTATCCGGCGGGGACGATTCTGCTGGCGGCGTGGCAGCTGCATGAGCGGCCGACGAGGCGGCAGCTGACCGGGATGGCGATTGCGGCGGCGGCGGTGGTGATGATTACGGTTTGAGGTGCGGGTGGGGGACCCCCTCCCCCTCCCCTGTTTGGAGCGAATCTTTGTTTTGTTGGGGTTAGGGCAGGGGTATGGCTTCAAAATATTGATTGCGGAGATTTTAGCTGCAAAATCTCTGGAATGAGGATCTTGGGGCCATTCTGGCTGGCCGGCGGGTGAAACGGGCAAGGAAAAAGGCTGCGCATGCGCAGCCTCGTCTGTTTAACCTACTTCTTCTATTATAGCGGTTTGAGTGAAATTCCTATGCAGTTATTTTTCAACAGGATATGGCTTTTGGTTTGTTGATATTGCCGGGGTTTTCCAGATATTCAGGGGCTTGACAAGAATTCGAGAGGCTGGATTTTGGGAGCGACTGCGGACGGCTCGGGTAGACTGGCGCGGATTTCCCGGAGGGTGAATGTCCAGTCGTCTGATGGTGGTTGTGGCTTCGCGTGTGCTTTGCGCGTTCTTTCTCTACACGGTGTTTGGGACGCTGACAACGCTTCCTCTTCTGATCAACACGTTTTTGCGCGACTGGCAGATGATGACCAATCATGTGCTCCCGGCGTCGACATTCCAAGTGAACGCGCTCGCGTTCGGAACGACCGTTCTTCGGCTGGCGGTGGATCTTCTGCTGGCGTTTGTCTTCTATCAGTGCGGGCCGCGCGTGGCTGCATTTCTTACCGGCGAGGCAGCGATGTCCGATTCAGCGGAAGGCAGTTCGATTGCGTAGGCGTTACTTGCGTCCCGAACTTGAGGGAACTTCATTCGCGCTGACCACGCCCGGGTTCACCTTGGCCTCGACCTCTTTGGCGGCTTCCTGCGGGGTTTCGTCTTCGAGCTTGATGCCGGAGGGATCGAAGGTTGACTTCGGGTACTTGAGCTTGAGGCGCTCCATTGCCTCGACGATGATGCTGGAGATGGCGATGTTGCGATAGGGTTTGTGGTCGGAGGGAATGACGAACCAGGGAGCGTACTTCTTGCTGGTGTTGCTGAGGATGTCCTGGTAGGCGCGCATGTAGTCGGGCCAGAACTGGCGTTCCTCGAAGTCGGCGGGCGAGAGCTTCCAGTGTTTGTCGTTCTGGTCGATGCGTTCCTGCAGGCGGCGGGTCTGCTCCTCGCGTGAGATGTGGAGGAAGAACTTGAGGATGACGACGTCGTTGTCGGAGAGCATGCGTTCGAAGTCGTTGATCTCGTCCATGTGACGCGCGGCTTCTTTCGAGCTCATGTGTCCGTGCACCCAGGGTGAGAGCACATCCTCATAGTGCGAGCGGTTGAAGATGCCGATCATGCCGCGGGGAGGCACCTGCGCGTGGCAGCGCCATAGAAAGTCGTGGCGAAGTTCGAGCTGTGTGGGCACCTTGAACGATGCGACCTGGCAGCCCTGCGGATTCACGCCGGAGAAGATGTGGCGGATGGTGCCGTCCTTGCCGGCGGTATCCATGCCCTGGAGGACGACGAGCAGCGCCCTGGACTGCGCGGCATAGAAGAGTTCCTGCAGGTCGTCGAGCTTTTTGGCGTGGGCGGCGGCGGCGGCGTCCATCGCAGCTTTGTCGCTGTACTCGCCTTTGACGCCGGTGGGCAGCTGGGCGAGCTTGACCTTTGTGTGGGGTTTCACGAGGTGCGGCGACTTGAGCTTCATGGGACGGCGGGCCTCCTAAATGCGAAGACGACGGCTGCTTCGCAGACCGTCGTCCATGCTTCTGCGCGAGTCGATTTTCGCGCCGTGAGATTGGTTCGTCTAGACCGAAGCGGGGGGCTTCGGGGCCTCATCTGCCTTGGGGGTCACGGTGTGCGCGGTCTCGCCGGGCTTGGTGTTGGAGGTGGGCTCGTCGCTGATGCCCTTCATGCCCTCCTTGAAGCCGCGCAGTCCCTCGCCCAGCCCCTTGCCGAGCTCCGGCAGCTTTCTTCCGCCGAAGAACACGATCACGATGATGGCTATAAGAATGAGGTGAGACGGTTGGAAAAGATCGCCCATTGCGAATGCTCCCTGCTGACGTCCTGAAGCACAGGACACAACACCTATTGTCGCACGTTCAGGCGTCTCTGAAGGGGCAGAAAGGGGCTGAAGGGACCGCGGGTGGCTCTGGCGGTATATCCTTGAAAACGACGCACCGTTTCGGCGCGCACCAGAGGAAACCACGCGCGCACAAAGCGCCCCAAGCGAGGAAGATGCTCTTCACGAATTCGATGCCTGTTTCTGCTCCCCGGCGCTTCGCCGTCCGCTTTGCTCCTCTCGCTCTCGTGGCGCTTCTTGCCGGCGCAACGGCCGCTGCGCAGAGCAACCCTGCCCCGGGCACTGCACCGATGCAGCCGCCCTCGAGTTCCAGCAGCCAGACTTCGTCGAGCAGCAGCCGGCCGACCGGGCAGACGGCCCCGGGCACGGCGCCGATGAAGAGCAGCTCGACGGCGCAGGAGCTTGCGCCGGGCAAGGGCCCCAGCTACGAAAACCGGTGGGACCTGTATGGCGGACTGGCCTTCATGAACGGGCAGGCGGGTCAGAATCTGCCCAAGCGGTTCAACATGGGCGGCGGCGAAGGGCAGTACACCTACTGGATTCCCGGGCACCTGGATAACCGGCTGGGGCTGTCTGCGGATGTTCGCTTCGGCGCGGGCACGACGCCGGTGCTGCCGAATCCGATCTACAACCGGCCGCTGGTGATGTACCAGATCTATGCCGGCGGAGCGCAGTGGCGCGGTCCGCGGAACCGTTATGTCGCGATCAACTACCACGCGTTCGGCGGAGGGCTTTACGGCATCTTCGACAGAACGGTGAACGAGTATCCGAACGGGCCGAGCCCGGTCGCGGCGTGCCCGGTGCAGCAGCCGAACCAGTCTTCGAACCTTGGGCTGTACTGCAACCACATGGCGCCGTGGGCGGCGTTCGGCGGGAGCATCGACTTCAACCAGGGACCGAAGTTTGCGGTGCGGCTGGCGCCGGATTTGACGCTGGAGCATCTGGGCACGGAGACGCGGGTGTTCTTCGGGATCTCGATGGGCCTGCTGTATCGCGGCGGGCGTCACTAGGCAGGCGTCAGGGATCAGGCGTTAGTCGTCGCCGGGTTCGCCTTCTTCGACGAGGGAGCTGACGCCGACGACGTCGAAGGTGAGCGGCTGACCTCCGGTCTGCTGGATGGTAGCGCGCATGGGGGTGCGCTGCCACTTGGAAACGGCGCAGACGGGATGCGGAGCGTCGGCAAGCGGCCATGCGCTGAGCTTCTGCTGGACGACTGCCTTGCGTGCGCCGAGCTCAGCGACGACGGCCATGAGGCCGCCTTTTACGGTGGTGGCGATGCCGCAGTAGGCGGCGTAGTCGCGAAACCAGATGACGTTGGAGACCTGGGGATCGAAGTCGGGCAGGTGCAGGGCGGCGACGTGGCCGGTGACGCGGTCGACCATGAGCCAGGGGCCGGGCTGCCAGGTCCAGTGCACGGGCTCGCCGGGGAGGCCGTCATTGATGCGCAGCGCGCGCTGCACGACGAAGGTCCGGTCGGTGACCTCGTGGATCGAGCCTACGGTCCACTCGCGCTGCTTGTCGTCGACGAGCAGGGGACGGACGCGGAGGCTGGTGGAGTCGTCGTCTTTGCTTTCCGGTGTGGCCTCGGGGGGAGTGTAGGGGACTTTGCGCACGGCGCCCAGAACGACGGTGTGGGTTTTGACGGCTGGGGCGAGAGTGGGACAAAGAAGAAGAGCGAGCAGCGGCGCCATGACTCTGCAAGGGCGCGCCGAGCGAAAGGTCTGCATGGCGTGAGGCTAGCAGAGGCTTGTCTCGAGCGCGCTCACACGATGGCGGGATGCGTAGAAAGAAAGACGCCTCTACCGCTTTTCTCGTTGAGTAGCAGCAGAGGCGTCATCCGCGTTCCTCTACGTTTCGCGGATCTCGTTGGGAGCTTTCAGACCCGCCGACGCCGCACCGCAGTTATGGCGCCGAGTATGCCCGTGCCGAACAGCATCATCGAGGAGGGTTCGGGCACGGCTGGCGTCAGCGTGATGGAATCGTCCGCCAGCTCACCGTTATGTGTGTTCGTCACCCCATTGCGGTTGGTCGTGGTGTAGTTGTAGTTCGCTTCCACTGTGTCGGCGAGCGAACCGAAGTCGACCGGACCGTTTACCTGAAATATGAAGCTGTAAACGTCTCCCGCGCTGCCTGCGGGTGCGCCAAGATCTCCGGAGGGGTAGCCGACGCAGAAGAAGCCTTTGCCGTTGGCCGTGCAGCCGCCGTTGTTGACACCCTTGTCGGAGTCTTCGAAGTCGGTGAACCCGGCGGGAGCGTAGAGGAGCGTGACGTTGACGTTGGCGCCGTCGTTCAGCTCGAGGCCTACGGCCTGCAGGTAGTTCGGGTCGGCGGAGTTGCCGTCGTCGTAGTTGGTCGTGTCGACCGTCAGGTAGATGTTGTAAACGCCGCTGGATGGGCTGGCGTAGGTCAGCGAGTAGGTGGCGCCATCGTCGGTGACGGTGTCAGCGAAGGCCGGTATGGCGGCAAGTCCCAGGACGGCGACGGACGTAAGAAGAAGGGAGCATTTCAGCATCTCGAAGACCTCTCAGCAGAGAAAGCAAGGTATTGCCGGAAAACAAGCGCCGGGCGAGCTGCTGATGCGTTGCGTCGTCTGCGCTGATTTTGCGGATCACCAGGGGTGGGAGCAATTCGTCGGCCAATCGCTGTACGACGCTTATTGCGAAAAGTCTTGCGGAAAGGCGTTGGCTGTGGAAGGTCTGGTTGCCGTAAAGCTTGCCACTGCAATTCTTTGCATATCCCCGGAGAGCCTGAAATACCCAGAGGAGGCCGGGGGGAGATTGGGGTGCGGGGAGGGAGATGGGTTTCTATGGCAGGTAAAGTGAGGTTCCGGCTTCCCTCCCAGCCGGTTTTTCGCTACACTTACAAATGGTGTCTGTATAGAACGCCTGCCCTCTTGAACTCTGAAAGAGCAGGCCCACCAAG
>Ga0335075_10017481_pt1 | contig 10661 bp, 6 predicted proteins | sample Lox_Sample_24_FD_206723 | JGI IMG/M metagenome (GOLD analysis project Ga0335075, IMG submission 206723) | Soil microbial communities from Loxahatchee National Wildlife Refuge, Florida, United States - Lox_Sample_2.4 | ecosystem: Environmental > Terrestrial > Soil > Wetlands | place: USA: Florida... | reverse complement strand
CCTTCGTCGCAGTCGCCGACCACACCAGCAGCGTCCCGATCAGGCTGAGCGCGAGCACCGCTGCGATCAGGATCCAGTCCAGATGCCGCAGCGGCGATCCCGCTCCGAAGACATGGTGCAGGAATCGTCGAATCCGTCCCCTGCGACCACTGCCGAAATCGGGGCCGCGCCCGAGCCCCGCCTGGCGGGCCGTGCGGCCGTCCAGCCGCACTGGCGCAAGCCCACGGTAGGCAGCCGAGCGCGGCACCGGCGCAGACGTCCGCCGACTTGCCACGTCAGGGAAACTCCGCCATGAGCTCATCCGGCCGGCCCCCGAGACTTGCCGCGGACCGTTGTGTCAGCTGTGTCAGCCGGCAGCAACGTGAAGGGCAGCCCCACGGCGGGGGTGCCAGTTGGCTTCGGGCTTACCTTGGTCCGCTTAGGCGTGGTCTGGACGATCGTGCCGGGGGCGGTGATGTGCGGAACCGCCGGGAGCTTGCCGCCCGGCAGCGCTGCCGTGCGGCCCTGCAGGCCGTAGATCGTATCCCAGATCTGCCGGACGCCGGGGCCGGAGACGTCGGCGCCGTATCCGGAGTCAGGGATCATCATGACGACCACGTACTTAGGGTGGTTGCACGGAGCGAACGACGCGAACACGGACGTAGAGTTCTTGCCGAACACCTGGGCAGTTCCCGTCTTGCCCGCGACGCACACCTGATTAAGCGGGAAGCCTTTGAAGGTCCCGGCCGCGGTACCCGAGGTCACCACTCCCTGCAGTGCGCTGCGGATGTAAGCGAGAGTGGTTTTGCTGGCCGGCAGGTGCCCGACTACCGGCGGCGTGATCTTCTCGACTACCTTGCCGCTCGGGCTCACCAGTTCCTCGCCGATCCGCGGGCTGTACAGGGTGCCGCCGTTGGCTAGTGCGGCATAGGCGCGGGCTAGCTGCAGCGGGGTGACGGCGATATAGCCCTGGCCAATAGAGGCGATGATCGCCTGGCCCGGCAGCCAGATGTTTCCGTACCGGCAGTCGTCCCACTCGATCTGCTGGAGGTAGCTGCCGTTCTCCCGGCCGTACTTGCACCAGTTCTGGCCGGTGTGCGCGTTGTCCTTCCAGTAGTAGTACAGCCACTCCCTGGTCGGCACCGTGCCCGGGTTCTCTTCCGGCAGGTCAATCCCGGTGTCCTTGCCGAAGCCCCACTTCAGCTCGATCTTCTGCTCGAACTGGACCGGCGCCTTCGGGCTGGTCACGGTGTCGGCCTTGCGGTCATCGGCCTTCCATATCTGGTAGCCCATGTTGTAGAAGACCGTGTCGCAGGACAAGACGAGCGCCTGGTGCAGCGACATCTCCCCGCCGTTGCCGAAGTCGTTTTTGAAGGTATGTCCACCGACGGTGGTCGAGGCCGGGCAGTCGTAGCTGCCGTACAGTGAGTCGCCGAACCTGATCCCGGCGGTCAGGGTGGTCACCTTCCAGGTTGATCCCGGCGGGTACTCGCCCTGGGTGGCGCGCTCCAGGATGGGCTCGCCGTCCGCAGTACCGAACAGCCGCTTGAATTCCTTCTCCGAGAGCCCGTTGGTCCACACAGTCGGGTTGTAGGTGGGGTAACTGGCCATCGCGAGGATCTGGCCGGTGGTAGTCATCACGACCGCCGCACCGGAATTGGCATCAGGGTTGGCGACGTGCGCCTGCTGGACGGAGTTGGCCAGGATGTTCTCGGTCGCAATCTGCAGCGGGCCGTTGATGCTCGTCACCAGATCATCACCGGCAGCGGGCTTGACGTCCTTGATGGTGGAGGTCACCTGCCCGGCGGCGTTGACAGCTACCTCGTTGATCCCGGTCGTTCCGCGAAGCTGCCGGTCGTACTCAGCTTCCAGCCCGGCCTGACCCACCAGGTCGTCTCCGGAGAATCCGGTGACCGGCTGGTTGAGCGCCTTCAGCTCTTGCGCCGTGATCGGCTGCAGGTAACCGACCACGCCAGCGGCGTCCGTCGCGAGCGGCTGTGCGTAATCGGTTACCGCCTGGATATTGGCCGACACGCCGGGGAACGCGCCCTTGTCCTCCAGCAGTTGCAACGCCACTCGCTGCGAGACGTTCTCGGCAACCGGGATCGGCTGGTACGGCGAACCCTGCCAGCACGGCTGCTGCACGCCCGCTGTGCAGATGCGGACCCGCTCGGAAATCGTCTTGTCGCTGATGTTCAGCAGCTTGGCCAGGCGCGCAAGCTCCGCGGTACCGCCGCCAGCTTGCTGCCCGAGGGTCGTCATGTTCACTGCCACCACGAGCTCAGCCTTACGGCCGACCATCACCTGGCCGGTGTCGTCCAGGATCTGGCCGCGGACCGATGGCGTGACGATCTCCCTGGTCTCGTCTTGGGTGGCCAGCGCCACGTAACTGGCCTTATCCCGGACCTGCAGGTAATACAGCCGGGCGCCAAGGACGCCCAGCAGTCCTGCCACGATCAGCGCCACGCTCACCAGGCGACGCTTCGATGCCGGTATCACCGCGATCCCCCTGTCCTGCTACCGATCAGCCATGAGCCCGATCGGCTCCCCGCCCGCTTTCGTGCCAGCCACTGTCCGCCGATGCGCCTGACGGCCGGGAAGGACAGCAGCGACCGCTTGCCGTAGCCGAACCTGGGCTGCTTGCGCAGCCGGGCGGCAGGCTGCCTGAGCGCGCTGCCGCCAGAACCACCGAGCATCCCGGCGGCTCGCCCGCGCGAGGCGAGCCGCAGCCGCGGCGCGTTCGTGCGGCGCCGAATGGCGCGGAACGTGCTGGCGTCCAGTACCCCGCCCGATACCAGGCCGGATGCCGGTGTCGACGGTCGGAGCAGGGCGCTCTTGCGACGGAACCGCGGCACCGCGACCGGGCGCCGGGCGGCTGGCTGCGCCGCGGACTTGAAGTGCAGTTTCGGCACGGCGGCTGGCGAGCCCCCGCCGGTGATAGCCGACCGGCGGGCGCCGAGTCGCAGCTGCGGGCCGGGCGACAGCGGGCGGTTAGAAGCCGAAAGCCAGCCAGAGCCGGGCCGCGGCCCGGACGAGACCCTGCGACCGGGCGTAGCGACCCAGCCAGATCCGAGTGAGCGGCCGACACTCGCGTCGCCGCGGTACGCATGGAACCTGATCGGCGTCTGGCGCTGCGGCCAGCCTGCTCTGGCCACGCCGTGCGGCCTGGTCGCGGAGCCGCCGGGCTCGCCGCCGCGCGGCCGGAAGCGGCTCTGGCCAGCCAGCAGGCCGGGGTGACTACCCGGCTGCTGGTGCGGGTGAAGGCCAGTGCCAATAGCGGTGCCGATGGCACCGTCGCCCCGTCGCCTGCTGGCCATCCTCAGGTTCACTGGGGCGCTGGCAGCGCGGCCCGGATGTCGGGCCAGTCCCGACGCCGAGCCCGGCACTCCGTTCGCCGGCCGCAGGCGGGGGCCGCGACCAGCCGGTGGTCGCGTGCCGTAGTGCCCGCGGGGCGCGCCGCCCAGCCAGCCATCACCAGTCCTAGCCGCCGCCTCGCGCAGCCGGGGCTGCAGCGGCCGGGCCTTGCGCTCCGCAGTGCGCCGCGCGCGGACCAGTGCTTGCATCGTGCCGCCGAGCGCGACCGGGGTCAGCGGTGCGCCCGCCAGCTGGCCGCTGACCAGCACGACGAGGTACAGGGCGAACGGGCAGAGCAGCAAGTCATAGAGGATCGAGGCCGGCAGCACAGCTCTGATCTCCGCCACCGATACCTCTGCGGGCACCAGCGCGCGGCCGAGTGCGGCAACCACCGCTTCGGCAACTGCGACGACGACGCCCGTCAGCAGCGCCAGCCGCACCGGCGACCGGCGCGCCGAGCCGGACAGCCGCCCTGCCACCCAGCCCACCAGGCAGAAAACGAGCGCGTACTGCCCGATGACGGCGCTGCCCGGCGGGGCAAGATCGAGACAAAGGCCGGCCGCGAAACCGATGATGAGGCCAGCCAGCGGCCCTTCCGCAATGGCCAGCGCCGCTACCAGAACGAGCACCAGGTCGGGCACGCCGCCGCCGGGCAGGCGCAGCCCGTCAAGCACGGTGAGCTGGACGAGAATCCCGATGAAGATCAGGACCGCAGGTAGCCAGGCCTTCCGCACCTCAGCCGCCGGGCTTCGGAGTCGGCGACAGACCTCGGCGAGTGGACCCAGGCCTGGCGGTCACAGTGACCGTGACGGTGGGTGCTGGGTGCGGCAACGGCGGCAGTGCCGAGAAGCGGGGGTTGTGCCGGGGCGGCACGATGACTACCCCGACGATGCCGAGCCCGGTGTAGTCCACGTATGGCCGGATCTCGGCGGCTTCGGTGAGCGCCCCGTTCACGTTGATCAGCTTGGTGATGACTCCGATCGGCACGCCTGGCACGTACGGCCGGTCCCTGACCGACGCGGACGTCACCAGCTGGTCGCCGGGCTTCAGCGCAGCCGTTGAGCTCAGCATCTGCAGGTGCATCAGCCCGCCACTGCTCGCCGTCGCCGCGGACCCGGTCACGACGCCTAGCTGACCGCTCGGCGAGACCTGGGCGCCAACGGCGACGGCCGGCGAGCTGGCCAGCATCACCGTCGCCGTGGTGCTGGTCACCGACGTCACGGCACCGACGAGGCCCTCGCCGTTCAGTACCGTCTCGTCCGGCCGGATCCCGTTGGCGCTGCCCACGTCGATCGTCACGGTCTGCTGGAATCCGGTACCGACCGCGATCACGGTCGCCGCCACCACCCGGTACTGCGCCGCTCCGGCAACCTGCAGCAGCTTGCGGAGCTGCGCGTAGTCAGACCTGCTCAGCTGCTCACCGGTGAGCTCAGCGCGCAGCCTGGCTACTTGTGCCTGCAGGCTCTGGACTTGAGTGCCAGATGAGCCCGAGCCGGAGAAGAACCTTGCCACCGAACTCGCCGCATGCTCAGAGCCGCCGAATATCGCGCTCCCGGCGTTACGTGCGGCCCGCAGCAGGCCATTCGAGCCGTCGGCATAGTTCAGCCCGATCAGGCCCAGGGCCACCACCAGCAGGACGACGAGTACCACGCGGGTTCGCCGTTTGTCCCGCACTCCCGATCACCTCGCACCTGCCGCCCGTCACCTCGTCTGCCGCCGGATGGGGGGCCGCGGCCCCTGACCCGGCTAACGCCTGGCTTCGGGGACCAGGACCTGCTGCAAGGTGTCGAAGTCCTCCACGCACTTGCCAGTGCCGAGCGCCACTGAATCCAGCGGGTTGTCGGTCAGGTGAATCGGCATCCCGGTCTCCTCGCGCAACCGCTCGTCCAGGCCGCGTAGCAAGGCCCCACCGCCGGTGAGGGCGATGCCGCGATCCATCACGTCGCCAGCGAGCTCGGGCGGGCACTTGTCGAGCGTGGTCTTGACCGCGTCGATGATCACGCTGAGCGGCTCCTCGATCGCGCGCCTGATCTCCTCGGCAGAGATAACGATGGTCTTCGGCAGACCGCTGACCAGGTCCCGGCCCCGGATCTCGGCATTCGGCTCGTCGTGTGACGGATACGCAGAACCCAGTGAGATCTTGATTTCCTCGGCGGTGCGCTCGCCGAGCATGAGCGAGTACTCCTTCTTGCCGAAGTTAATGATCGCTTGATCGAGCTCGTCACCGCCGACCCGGATCGACTGCGACGTCACGATGCCGCCGAGCGAGATCACGGCCACTTCCGTGGTGCCGCCGCCGATGTCGACGACCATGTTCCCGGTCGGCTCGTTGACCGGCAGCCCGGCTCCGATTGCGGCCGCCATCGGCTCTTCGATGATGTAGACGCGACGCGCGCCGGCCTGGTGACCGGCCTCTTTCACGGCGCTCTGCTCGACGCCGGTGATGCCGCTCGGCACCGCGACCACGATCCGCGGCTTCGCCAGGTGGCTGCGCCGGTGCACCTTCTGGATGAAGTAACGCAGCATGCGCTCGGTCACGTCGAAGTCGGCGATGACACCGTCCTTGAGCGGACGGACCGCGACGATGTTGCCTGGCGTGCGGCCGATCATCCGTTTGGCTTCGACGCCGACTGCGACGATCTGGCCGGTATTTGTATTCAGCGCGACGACCGACGGCTCGTTCAGGACGATCCCGCGACCGCGCACGTACACCAGGGTGTTCGCGGTGCCGAGGTCGACAGCCATGTCACGGCCCAGAAACGCCATCGCGTTGCTCATGGGGAACAAGCACCTTCCAGCCAGGTCCTGCCAGGTATCACACCATTTTTCCGTACTGCCCGCCGCTGGCGCTGCCGGTTCGCGCTATCCGGCGTTCCGGTCGCGATCGACCCTTGCGTCCAACGGATCGCCGCTGCCGATAGTGCCAACGACAGGAAACCGATCAGATATTGCCGCGATTGCCACCCTCAGCTACCGGCTGCTGGCACGCGGTAATGCCATTAGCGCGCACTGACAGCTGGATGATCAACAGCCTACAGGCCGGACTAGCAGGTTCCAGGGCAGGGGAGGTGAGTTTGTCGGCGCTTTGGCAATTAGTGACCTGCGGCGTGCTCAACGCGATAGCCGAGCCAGATTCCGAGGACCCACAATGCCGCGAAGATACCGCCGAGGAAATACATAACAGGCACCACCGAGCCCGCCACGATAACGAACACCTGCAGCAAACTTCCGCCGATCAGCGTCGCGGGAAGGAAAGGACGCGCCAGGACCGCGAACACCACCGCGCCGACTGCCGCAACACCGCCCGTCAGCCCGGCCGCATGTGGCGATAGATGGTCGATCTGAACTGCCACCGGAATTGCGAGACCGACGACGATGGCCTCCATGATTAGCACCGTGGCACAAAGTCGCTTCACTCGAACTCACCTTCCTGACCCGCGAGCGTCAGGCCTGATTCACCACCGGCGGCCCCGTTCCCGGCGGCCCGTTCCCCTAGCCCCGAAGAAAGCAGCACCCGCGCATCGCCCGCGGTATATACCGAACCGGTAATGAGCACTCCCGCCTTGCCTGGGCCGCCTTCGCCGGCTGCGTCGGCCTCGTCGGCGAGAGCGACCCCGAGCTCGATCGCGTCATCGAGCCGCTCGGCGACGCTGACCCGATCCGGCCCGAAGACCGCGCTCGCCACCTCGGCGAGCGCCGCAGGCGCCATCGAGCGCGCGGCGGAGTTAGCGGTCGCGATCACCTGCGTGACGACGGGCTCCAGCTCCTCGAGGATGCCGACGACGTCCTTGTCCTCGCTCACCGCGACGATGGCGATCAGATCGGTGAAGGTAAACGCCTCGGTCAGCGCCTCGACCGAAGCGGCCATGCCGCCGGGATTGTGCGCCGCGTCCACGATCACCACCGGGCTGCGCCTGACGACCTCGAGGCGTCCCGGCGAGCTCATGGACGCCACGGCACGCCTGACAATGTCGGGGTCCAGAGCAGTCGGCTCCAGCTCTCCGTTCTGCGACCCGTCCGGCTCAGGCGGGCGGGCGAACGCCTCGACGGCGGCGATCGCGCAGGCCAGGTTGCCCGCCTGGTGGCTACCGAACAACGGCAGGTACAGATCGGGATAGTCGCCTAGCAGGCCCCTGATGGCGACTTGCTGGCCGCCGACGGCCAGTTCACGGCTGATGACGCCGAATTCCAGCCCCTCCCTGGCGACTGTGGCACCGACGTCCGCGGCGCGCCGCAACAGCGCCTCGGCCGCCGCCGGCGGCTGCTGCGCGAGCACGGCGATCGCGCCCGGCTTGATAATGCCCGCCTTGTCGGTCGCGATCTCGGCCACAGTCGTGCCCAGGTAGCGGGAGTGATCGATGGAGATCGGAGTCACCACGGCGACAACGCCATCGGCCACGTTCGTGTTATCCCACGTCCCGCCCATGCCTACTTCCAGCACGCAGACGTCGACCGGAGCATCGGCGAACACCGAGAACGCTATGCCGACGAGTACCTCGAAGAACGACAGCGGTACGTCGTGGCTGGCATCCACCAGGTCCAGATACAGCTTGATCTCGTCGTACGCGGTAACGAACCGCTCGGCATCCAGCGGCTGCCCGTCCACCCGGATCCGCTCACCAACCTGTGACAGGTGCGGACTGGTAAACAGGCCGGTCCGCAGGCCACGGGCACGCAGCAGCACCTCGATCATCCGCGCCGTCGAGGTCTTGCCGTTCGTGCCGGTGATGTGGATCACCGGGTAGGCCCGCTGCGGGTCGCCGAGCAGCGTCATCAGGGCGTTGATCCGCTCAAGTGAGGGATTGATGGAGTGCTCGGGCCTGCGCGCGAAAATCTCCTTCTCGATCTCGCGCAGCCGCCCGACGTAGTTATCTGACATCTGGCGTCAGGCCAGCCCCTCGCCTGAAGCGGGCGCCTCGTCAGAATCACGAAGCGTGGCCGGAAGTACCGCGAGTCGCTCGCCGAGCCGGGCAGCCTCTTCCTGCGCGGCGGCCAGCCGAGCTCGGTTCTTCGCCACGACCTCGGCCGGCGCTCGCTCAACGAAGGAGGCGTTCGCGAGCTTGCGCTCGACCGCGGTAATCTCGGCCTGCGCTGCGGCCAGGTCCTTGGCCAGTCGCTTTCGCTCCGCCTCGACGTCGAGCCCGGCCATGGTGTCTAGCTCGATCGTCACGCCTTCAGCCGCCACTGTCGCGGTCGGCGCGAAGTCCTGCCCCGGCTCGGACAGCCGCAGCAGCGCGCGGATCCTGTCCTCATGTCGTGCCAGCGGAGTGCCGTCGGCGCCCACCAGCCGCGCGGGCACCTGCTGCCCCGGCCGCACGCCCTGGTCGGAGCGGAACCGGCGCACCTCGGTGACGAGCCGCATCAGCGCGGAGATCTCCGCTTCCGCCTCCGGATCGGATGGCAGCGGCGGCAGCCGGTCGCTGACTCCGTCGGCGATTTCTCCGGGCCACCGGGCGATGACAACCGAGTCGGCGCCAGTAAGCGCGGTCCACAGCTCCTCGGTGACGAACGGCAGCACCGGGTGGATCAGCCGGAGCAGCCGGTCCAGGACCTCCCCGAGCACCTGCCGGGTCGTGGCCGCGGCCTCGTCGGGCCCGGTAAGCGGGCCCTTGGCGAGCTCCAGGTACCAGTCGCAGAACTCATCCCAGGCGAAGTGGTACAGGGCATCGCAGACCTTGGCGAACTCGAACTGCTCGTAGAGCGCGTCGACCTCGGTGGTCACGGCTGCCAGCCGGGACAGGATCCACCGGTCAGGGACCGACAGCGCGCTGGCAGGAGGTAGCCCGACCTGACCAGCCGCCGCCGTCTGGCGCACGCCGTTGAGCTGCGCGAATCGCACCGCGTTCCAGAGCTTGTTGCAGAAGTTGCGCGCGCCGGCCACCCACTCCTCGCTGACGGCCACGTCGCCGCCCGGTGTCGCGCCGCGGGCCAGCGTGAACCGGGTGGCGTCCGCGCCGAACCGGTCGATCCAGTCCAGCGGATCCACGGTGTTCCCGCGGGTCTTGGACATCTTCTTGCCGTACTGGTCCCGCACCAGGCCGTGCAGCGCGACCTGGCGGAACGGCACCGCGTCATCGGGACCGGCGTCAGCCATCGCGTACAAGCCGAACAGCATCATCCGGGCGACCCAGAAGAACAGGATGTCGTAGCCCGTCACCAGGACGCTGGTCGGGTAGAACGTGCGCAGGTCCGGGGTGTCGTCCGGCCAGCCCAGGGTGGAGAACGGCCACAGTCCGGAGGAGAACCAGGTGTCCAGGACGTCCGCGTCCTGCTCCCAGCCAGGACCGGCTGGCGGGGTGTCGTCCGGCCCTACGCAGACCACCTGGCCGTCCGGCCCGTACCAGATGGGGATCCGGTGTCCCCACCACAACTGGCGGCTGATGCACCAGTCGTGCATGTCATCGACCCAGTCGAAGTAGCGGGCTGACATCTCAGCCGGGTAGATCCGCACCCGGCCGTCGCGCACTGCGTCACCGGCGGCCTTGGCCAGCGGTCCGACCTTGACGAACCACTGCAGCGACAGCCGCGGCTCAACCGTGGTGCCGCATCGCGAGCAGTGGCCAACCGCGTGCAGGTACGGGCGGCGCTCGGCCACGACCCGGCCGTCCGCCCGGAGCGCCGCGAGCACGGCCGGCCGTGCCTCGAACCGGTCCAGGCCCTGGAACGGCCCGGCGGCCGTGATCACACCACGCTCGTCCATGATGACGAGGCTGGGCAGGTCGTGCCGGCGGCCGATCTCGAAGTCGTCCGGGTCATGAGCTGGCGTCACCTTGACCGCGCCGGTACCGAACTCCGGATCCACGTGCGGATCCGCGACCACGGGGATCCGCCGGCCAGTGAGCGGCAACTCGATCTCCCGCCCGACCAGATGCGCGTACCGCGGGTCGTCCGGATGCACGGCGACGCCAGTGTCGCCCAGCATCGTCTCCACCCTGGTGGTGGCCACGACGATCTGGTCGTCGCCATCGCCGTACCGGATCGAGACGAGCTCGCCCTCGTCGTCGGAGTGCTCGACCTCGATATCCGACAGCGCCGTCAGGCAGCGCGGGCACCAGTTGATGATCCGCTGCGCACGGTAGATCAGCCCGTCCTCGTACAGCCGCTTGAACATCGTCTGGACCGCGCGCGACAGCCCGGCGTCCATCGTGAACCGCTCCCGGCTCCAGTCCACGCTGTCGCCGAGGCGTCGCATCTGGCCGAGGATGCGGCCGCCGGATTCCGCCTTCCACTGCCACACCCGGTCGACAAAGGCCTCCCGGCCAAGATCATGCCGGGACAGCCCTTCCCTGGCGAGCTCGCGCTCGACCACGTTCTGGGTCGCGATGCCC
>Ga0335075_10017480_pt1 | contig 10661 bp, 8 predicted proteins | sample Lox_Sample_24_FD_206723 | JGI IMG/M metagenome (GOLD analysis project Ga0335075, IMG submission 206723) | Soil microbial communities from Loxahatchee National Wildlife Refuge, Florida, United States - Lox_Sample_2.4 | ecosystem: Environmental > Terrestrial > Soil > Wetlands | place: USA: Florida... | reverse complement strand
GATCAGGGTGTGTCAGCGCCGAGCCTACGGGCTAAACGATGAGGAATATCTTCGGCTCAAGGTGCTCTCATGCATGCTTCCGGCGCTCTGACCCCGGCTTGCCACCCACACGATCTCCTGAAGACCCATAATTCACAAGTAATCGCGCAACGCGGCCGTTCCCATCAGAAAATGGATGGATGGACACAAAACGCGTGTGGAACTCTACCGATTGAAGTAATGAAGGCAGATTCTGAAAATCGGGCCGTGAGATTTCGACAAAAAGTTGTTCAACCAAATCGGGTACATGCATATAATCGGGAGGCACGAAAGTGGTCTGCTCGATGCGAACGGCGGACTTTCTGTATACGCCCGGAGCCGCCGAATCATCCCCCCTAGTCACGAGGCCGTGCAGTTGTCTCAAAAAGAAAGCAGTCAGGGCAAAGTTAGGATCAGCAGCCCATTCCTCAACGAGTTTAAAAGCATCGCGTAGATTGACAGCTGCTTCTTGATCCCTTACCGGGCGGGTTGCGGTACGTACTTCTCCAGCGTCGTCCAGGTACGCAATTTCCTCCAATCGGTGGCGTATGGCAATTGCCGAAGCCAAAGGGTTCTCGGCAACGGAGTCAAGAATTTCGGACGTTTGTCCTCGACTCAAGCTGCTTCCCTCGATTCGGTTGGAGTGATAGACATAGTCCTTTAATATCTCGCGGTTCCAATTTGGTAACTCAGCCGGTACTTTAGGGTCTCGAACGATCTCTCGAGCCCTTGTGTCCAGCGCTATCGCGCGGTCGCGGACTTGCCGATCAAATGCGTACCGCGTTGGAATGACATCCGCCTCAAACGCGTCGGCTCCATTCACAAATGCCGCTAGCGTCGTCGAGCTTCCAAGATCAAGCCCCATAAACAGGCTGCCTGCTATGCCGCTTAAATCGTGCAGATCAAAAGGCGCCCCCTCATGGATCACCTCCCCTATCTCGCTCATTCTCGTTGTAAATCTGACATCTGCAAATCCGTCTTCTCTGACCGCAAGTTTGACTATTACATTTCGCCCAGCGCGCGAGCCTCGCTTCGCAACGGGAAGGCGTCCAGTCACGGGCAAAAAGTCCTCCGAGGGGGCGTTGGTCGCTGGGTCAACCTTCCGGAAGCTGTAATATATTTGCTCCGGGTTTTGGACTAATCTGAACGACCATTCCGGGGCCAACTCAGCTAGATTTCCGACACTTTGCGGTGCTTCTACAAGGATTCCTTCACCCAGGCGATTCGAAAGTGGTGTGCCGCGGCCGCGTAGATTATGCGGAGGCTCAATATTGTCACGACGATGTGACACACAGAATTGAAGGTGGTCTTGCAAATATGGGGCCACACGTGAAGGGCGGATTTCATATGACCTATTTGCCTGCGCTTCGATGGCTAACCCATGCGCAACTGCTGACCGATAGTCAGGAGACACAATGTCTATTCTTGGCCCGGACAGCAGGGGATGATCCCGGAACGCCTGTGAAAAGAGCTGCGGCACCAATAGCATCTGACAAGTCCCGCCAGCATAAATCACTGCGTCCAAATTCTGGACCGGGTTAGCAAACCTCTCGCTGGTAATTACCTGCTGAAGCGACTCGAGGACGACTGCATGGACGCTCGGCCAAAAGCGATTAATAACAACCTTCTTTAGGTCGGAGGCGCTAAATGGAACCTCCACTCCCGCTGAGGTTCGCACTCCTGTCGATATGAAGGACAATTGAATATCGTTCTCCCATCCGGACCTATCATTAGCGACCGATGAAAGCAGTTCTTTGGCACGGCTCGCTGACAACAGTGCCGACGGCGATGGCGTCGCTTTCGATTCGCCCTCCACGGATTCTAAAATCCACCGATCTATATCGACGCCGCCGACTTCAATCGCCTTAACCGCCCGCGGAATGTGGTTGGCACCTCCTCGCGCTAGGCGTCCGTGCTGAGTCGTCTGGATTATGCAAACGTTTGTGGTGCCTCCCCCAATATCTAGCACAAGGACGTTCTGCAGCTTACCTTCCGGGATATCGCCGCGATTTCGGTGATATTGAAAAACCGCAAATGGTTCGGGGAAAAAAGCCGGTTTCGGACATCCCGCAATGGCGAGCGCTGCTTCTATCATGCGCTTGGACTGCGAACGCCATGACGCAGCGCCTTCACCGGACAAAACGGGAATACCGACAATTAATTGGGGTTGATCAATTAGCCCCAGTTGGGACTTCGCGGTATTCAAAACACTCTCTAAATATGCTGCGACCACCCGCTCAATTGGCATCAACTCGAGAGAATTGCGGAGGGCCGCATTGTTTGCTCGCTCTCTTTGAATTTCAGCGCGACTCTTGCCTAACAGCAATTTCCAGTTGACGAGCAGATCGTACTCACTCGTTGGTGCCTCAATTGCGTCAATGCCGAAACGCATCGCTCCACCAGCCTTCGCCACTGCAATGGCGGTAGGCAACATACGCTCCCTGGTGCTCCCTAGCTGTACATCTCGGACGTGGATCATGTCACGCGACTCGTAGAATACGTTAACATTTCGGCAACTGCTTCGCGATGTCAAGCAGAGGAAGGCTCAAGACGGACAGAATCTTGCGTTGCGTCTCCGTGGCTGCACTACAGGCCTAGCAAGCAGCGCACACTAATCCTGTTGGATACACCTTGCGTTAGCTCGATGCGGATGCGTCGCATTATATTAGCAGAAGTCGTATAGCCGGTTTGGATTGGGTAACGCGTCTCTGGCATTTAGCCTTTCTCCCGGCCAGAAATATCAAAACGCACTACCTGACGGTCGCGCTTCCCCGTGCCGCTGACTAGAGGGAGGCCAGCTAGCACCAACACCGAAAACACGGCCACACGCAGCGCAAGCCGCAGCAGCGAGCGCGCTCCCAATCCCACATCAGCGGGCACAACCACGGAAGCGGCCAGCCCAGCCAATGTGACGGCGGCCATGGCGATGCCGCCGCGCAACGGCCGCAGCGGGCCGGTGCCGATCGCGCGCCCGTTCACCCACAGCACATAGGGCGCAGCCAAAGCCTGGGCGCCACACCACACCAGCACCGCCTGGGATGCGGTCGCGGGCCGCAGCAGGCCCACACCGGCCAGCGTCAACAGCAGGCAGGCGACATTGCCGGCCAGCGCGCGGGCCGTCTGGCCGCGCGCCACGACCGCGACGCCGGCCGGGAACATGATGCACAGCATCGCCATCAATACGATCAGCGGCCCGGTTGCCTGGCCGGCTGCGATCCAGGTCGGCCCCAGCACATGGCGAACCAGCGGCGGCAGGCACAGCGCCATGCAGCCGCACAAAGGCAAGGTCGCCGCAGTGCCCTGGCGCACCAGCCGGTCTACAGCGGCGCGCAGCGCCGCCTCATCATGCTGCAGCGCGGCCAGCACCGGCAGCATCAGTCGCCAGAGCGCGGTGGAGCACAGCTCGCGCACCGTATCGACCAGCCGGAACGCCATATGCGTTTCACCGAGCGCGGCGGGGCCCGCGGTGCCGCCCAACATCAGGGCGAACAACCGATAACGCGCGGTGAGCACCAAAGTGCTGGCGGTCAAGGGCAGGGCGACGCGCAGCAAGGCACGGATCGATGGCCAGTGGCAGCACAGCGCAGGCCGCCAGCCCATGCGCGCCACCAGCGTCGCTGCCCCGGCTGTGGAGGTGACAAGCTGCTGCACTACCGGCGCCCAGGCACCGGCGTGATCCATCGCTGCCCCGATGCCGGCGAGCGTGCCGAGACCCTGGCCGACGATCGCCCGCCCGGCGAGCGCCCGGTAGGCGCGACGGCGAGTCAGCATCCCCTGCGCCACGCCCCCCGCGCCCACCAGCGGCAGCGGGAGTGCGAGCAACAGGCACATCGGGACGAGACGGGCATCCCCCAGGCTGCTGGCCAGCAGCGGACCGGCGCCGGCCTGGATCAGGCTGCAGACAACGCCGACCGCGACCGAGGCCCAGAAGGCGCTTGCCGTGATCGTGTCGTCCAGCGCCGCGCGCTGCACCAGCGCATCGGCGAACAACGCGTTCACGCCGACCCAGAGCATGACGTGCAAGGCGACCGCGGCGATGCCGATGCCGAACTCGCTGGGGCCGACCAGCCGGGCAACCACGAAGGCCGAGGCAAACGATAGACCGCCGGCGACGGCGGCCTCGGTTCCGGACCAGAAGACGTTGCGTTTGGCCGCCGGCGTCATGGCGCGCCCGGAGGATAACGGGTGATCGCCGCGGCTTCATGTTCCTGAAGGCCGGCAGCGATTGCGCCTCGATCGCCGCCTTCACGACTGCCTCCACGGCCGCCTTTACGGGGGCACCGGCCGGCGCGGTCCCGGCGCAGCATCGCGGCGCCGCCCAGCAGTGCCACGGCAGGGGCCAGGAGCATCACGCGGCTGCCATAGCGGTGATGCGGCGTGGAAAGACCGCCCGCGATGAAGGCGTTCGCCAGCACGGCCAGCAACACCGCCGCCGCGAAACCAGCGGCGGGATGCCGGCGGCTGAGGCCCAGCCCGAGCACGGCCGCACAGCCTGCCAACCCGATCAGTTCGGTGGTCCGATGCACCGCTTGCAGCCAGTCCGGTACGGCAAGGCGCCCTTTGGTCTGGCGTGCCGCGGCATAGGCGGCGCGTTCCCAGGGCGGAAAATCGCGATCGATCCAAGGCGTGACAGTGGCCGGGCAGGCATGGAGTTCGTCGCCGGTGTCGAACATGCCAAGCTGCGTCAGGCCATTGCGCAGCCAGGCAATCAGCTCGGTGCGGAATTCCACCCGCAGCGCGGCAAGGATGATCGCGTCGGCCTCAGCAGAGACCTGCTTGTGGCCCCCCGCGCGCACCACCGGGCTGTCGGGCCGCCACAGGAACTGATCCGAGCTGGCCGGGAAATCGTTCAGGAATGGGCACAGATCCCAGCCGGAGCGCGGGCAGTCGCGACGCAGCACGTCCATGCCCGGCCCGTCGTAAATCACGCGGGCCAGGAGAAACACGTTGCCAAACGGGAATGGCGACAAGCGGCGAAAGCCGACGAAGTTGACCGATATGAGGGCAGCAAGGGCCAACAGCGGCGGCGCCAGGAGGGCTGCCAGCCCGCCACGGCGCAGCGGTGCGGCGGCGCCGAGCCGGCGGCGGAACGGTGTCAAAAAGAGCAGAAGCGCGAAGGACAGGGCAACGCTCGACTGCTGGGCAGCGATCGCGAAGGCCGAGAACAATACGAGGTAGAGTCGTTTGCGCGGCGACAGCCGGTCCGGTGTGAATATTGCCAGCGCGAGCGCGAGAATCAGCAGCGAGGTGAAGAGATCCGGCATGAGCTGCGACGCAAACCATGGCAGCGCCGTGGTCGCGGACAACACCATGACCAGGAGCGCGAGGTACCATGGCGATGCGGATGGCAGCAGGGCCTGTTGCACGAGACGAAGCGTGAAAACGGCGAGGCACGCCTGGGCCAGGATATCGGGCCAGGTCGTGAGTGTGAGATGCAGCGGAAACAGGAACAGGCTGTAGAAGATCGGGCGGTCCCAGCCTAGATAGTGGTGCACCGCTTGCGAAAGGTATGTGCCGGTGTCGTCGAATACGATCGGGTAGCCGTTCCACAGCGCCGGCCAGAGAAGCAGGAGGGTTGAGACGGCCAGCGCAATTGCCGGCACAATTGCCGCTACAACTGCCGAGTCGCTGGTTGCCGCAGGAAGCCCGGAAGAGCGCTGATCCTTGTGCGACAGGGCGGGCTTGCCGGATCGGGACAAAGGAACGGGCACAGCACGCAATTGCATTCACGGAATCCGGCCTGAAGGTCGGCTTCACGATGCGGCCGATAAGTGAAAAAAGACTTTACGCGGTGGGTGGTACGCGGGTGCGCGCAGATCGGCTCAGCGGACCGACCCCTGTTTGCGCTGGCGCTGACGGGGGCGCCCAATCATGCTGACAGGGGCGCTTAATCATATCGACTCCGGACAGTTAGCAGAGATTGGTCCGGCAATCCGTTGAAGCGCAGATTTCAAAATCCGAACGCGACGTGCCGATTGTTGCCTCGCGACAGATTTCGATAGCGCGCCAGCGCCAGAAGCGGAAAATACAGCCGATAGCCGTGGTAACGCAGGTAGAACACGCGCGGGAAACCGACCGCGGTATAGGGCTGCTCCGTCCATTCGCCGTCCGGCCGCTGCGTCTTTGCCAGATACGCGATTCCCCGCGCCACGGCTGGATGGTCGATTGCACCCGCCGCCATCAGCCCCAGCACCGCCCAGGCGGTCTGGCTGGCAGTGCTTTCCCGGTACCGGCCGTGGGGGGCGGTGCCATAGCTTTCCTCATCTTCGCCCCAGCCGCCATCTTCGCGCTGCACCGACACCAGCCACTGCACCGCGCGCAGCACCGCCGGATCGTCGGACGGTACGCCGGCGGCGTTCAGTGCGCACAGCACCGACCACGTGCCGTAAATGTAATTCGTCCCCCACCGCCCGTACCAGCTTCCCTCCGCCTCCTGCTCGCGCCGCAGGAAGCCGAGCGCCCGGACCATCACATCATCCGTCGCCGGCATGCCGATCTGCGCCAGGAACGAGACGCAGCGGGCCGTGACATCCGAGGTGGGCGGATCGAGCAAGGCGCCGTGGTCGGCGAACGGGATGTGGTTGAGATGGAGATGCGTGTTCTCCGGTTCGAACGCGCCCCATCCTCCGTCCATCGGGCCGCCGTCGGAGGACTGCATGCCGACGATCCATTCGCGCGCCCGGTCGATCGCTTGCGCGTACGCCGGATCGCCGTTGCGGTGCAGCAGCATGGCGACCACGGCGGTGTCATCCACGTCCGGGTAATGCAGGTTGGCGTATTGGAACGCCCAGCCTCCGGGACGCAGGCCGGGACGACGCACCGACCAGTCGCCGACCACGTCAAGGATTTGCCGCTCGGCCAGCCAGGTGCAGGCGGCGTCCGTTCCGGCGCCGGCTTCGGCCATTGCGTGACCGGCGAGGCTGGTGTCCCAGATCGGCGACAGGCAGGGCTGGCAGTAGGCGCGGTCGGGCTCGATCACCAGCAGCTTGCGCACCGCGCGCCAGGCGATGGCGGCGTCGGGATGATCGGGCGCGTAGCCGAGCGTGTCGAACATCATCACGCTGTTGGCGATGGCGGGGTAGATGCCGCCGAGGCCGTCGTCGCCGTTCAGGCGCTCGGTGACGAAGGCGACGGCCTTGCGGATGGCGCTGTCGCGGGTGCGGCGGGGGAAGAAGGGCTGGGTGGCGCGCAGGGCGGTATCGACGCCCTTGAAGAAGCGGCCCCAGGCGGAGCGGTAGGGGCCCTTGATCCAGTCGGTGATTTGGTCCGGGGGTGTGCGGAAGAGCTCCTGGACGTGGATGTTGCGCGGGTTGCGGGCCTTGGGCTGGAGGGCCATCAGCACGAGCAGGGGCACGATGACCGTGCGGGACCAGTACGACACTTTCGACAGGTGGAACGGGAACCACAGCGGCAGGTGCATGATCTCCAGCGGCATGACCGGCACGGCGCGCCAGGGCACCTGGCCGAACAAGGCGAGCTGGGCGCGGGTGAAGACGTTGGTGCGCTCGGCGCCGCCGCCGGCGAGGATGGCGGCGCGGGCGCGGACCATGTGGGGGGCGTTGGGGTCGTCGCCGATCGCCTTTAGGGCGTAGTACGCCTTCACAGTGGCGGAGAGGTTGAAGGCACCGTCGTGGAACAGGGGCCAGCCGTGATGCGTGGGGCTTTGAATGGCGCGGAGGTAGACGGCGATCTTCTGCTGCAGCGGTTCGTCGATGCGGTTCAGGAAATGCTCGAGCAAGACGTATTCGGCGGGGATGGTGGCGTCGGCTTCCAGCTCGAACAGCCAGTGGCCGTCCGGGTGCTGGCGGCGCGCGAGGGCGTCGCGGGCGCGGGTGACGGCCTGGGCGAGGATGTCTTCGGTCAGGGGCTGGGGCGGGAGGGTGTCGGGCATGGGGGATGCGCCGGTAGGGCGGAAGGTGGGCGTGATGGCAGGTTCGTTGGGAGGGGGCAACCGGGGCCGCCGGACGAACGGCGCGAAGAAACGGTGGCGCAAACGTAAAGTGAATGGCTCAACCAATCGGCAGGCGCCTGCGACGTACTCTGTCCCGGTCCACCATGAGAATGCTCTGCTGGATCTCTGTCGCATCGAGGCTGCCCAGGACGTCAGACAGTCGAGCCACGATCTCGGACTCGCTCCAATTGCCGTGGCGAAAGAGGATCAGGCTTGGTTCGGTTGCCTGGGCGAGAGCGAGCAGGCGGGGGTAATCGAGATCAGCAGTATTGATTGTCCGGCCGTCCAGTTTGGCGCGGGCCATGATGTCAACGTCGGATGCGCGTTGCAGTCCCAGTTCGTTCGCGTGGGCGGCACCGTGCCCCTGGGAGGTAAGCCAACGCGCCGCTGCCGGCGACAATGGCATGTCGATTAGAAATTTCACCGGGCGAGTTCGAGCGTTTCATCCTCCGCCAGGAAGGCGGCGTAACGCAGAGCCGCGTCGATGTCCTCGGCTTCAAGATACGGATAGCTGGCAATGATCGCCTCGCGCGTTTCGCCGGCGGCTAGGAGGCCTAGCAGACGCGCGACCGGGAACCGGAGGCCGCGGATACATGGCTTACCGGTGCAGACAGCAGGATCGATGGTGATACGTGTGAAAGCCATGTGTGCGTCTCCTACATTGTCGCCCCGATCACCCACGGCGCAAACTCCGCCGCGCCGAAATCGAACGCCTCGCTCTTGGTGCGTTCCCCGCTTGCCACCCGCAGCATCAGTTCGAAAATCCGTTGCCCGCACTCCTGCACCGACTCGTCGCCGTCCAGGATGGTGCCGCAGTTCACGTCCATATCGTCTTCCATCCGCGTATACATCGGCGTGTTGGTCGCCAGCTTGATGCTCGGCGCCGGCTTGCAGCCGAACACGCTCCCGCGCCCGGTGGTGAAGCACACCAGGTTCGCCCCGCCCGCCACCTGTCCCGTCGCCGACACCGGGTCGTAGCCGGGCGTGTCCATGAACACGAACCCCTTCGCCGTTACCGGCTCGGCGTAGCCCACCACATCGACCAGATTCGTGGATCCAGCCTTCGCCATCGCGCCCAGGGATTTCTCCAGGATCGTGGTCAGCCCGCCCGCCTTGTTGCCGGGGGACGGATTGGCGTTCATCTCGGCGCCTTCACGCGCGGTGTACTCCTCCCACCAGCGCATCAGCGCCACCAGCTTCTCCCCCACCTCGCGCGACACCGCGCGGCGGGTCAGCAAGTGTTCCGCGCCATAGGTCTCCGGCGTTTCCGACAGGATCACCGAGCCGCCGTGCCGCACCAGCAGGTCGCTCGCCGCGCCCAGCGCCGGGTTCGCCGAGACCCCCGAATACCCGTCGGAGCCGCCGCATTGCAGCGCCACGGTCAGTTCGCTGGCGGGCACCGGCTCGCGGTGCACCTGGTTGGCTTCCGCCAGCACGTCCTTCACGAACGCCACGCCCGCGGCCACCGTCTTGCGCGAGCCGCCCGTCGACTGGATGTCCATCGCCTTCAGCCTTCCGGCCAGGCGCTGCTCCTCCATCAGGCCGCCGATCTGGTTCACCTCGCAGCCCAGGCCCAGCACGATGACGTGGGAGAAATTCACGTGCCGCGCGTAGCCGCCCAGCGTGCGGCGGAGCAGGCGCAGGCCGTCGCCCTCGCTCATGCCGCAGCCGGTCTTGTGGGTCAGCGCCACCACGCCATCGACGTTGGGGTAGTCGGCGAGCGGATCGTCGCCGGTCATCGGATTGCGGCGGAACATGTCGGCGACCACACTCGCAACATGCGCGCTGCAGTTCACGCTGGTGAGGATGCCGATATAGTTGCGCGTCGCCACGCGCCCGTCCGGGCGGCGGATGCCCATGAAGCCGGCCGGCGTGTTGGCCGGCGCGGTGGGACGCGCGTCGACGCCCCAGGCGTAGTCCTTGGCGAAGTCGCCCATCTCGCAGTTATGGGTATGAACGTGCTGGCCGGACGCGATTGGCTCCGACGCGAAGCCGATGATCTGGCGGTAGCGGCGCACCGGCTCGCCGGCCGCAATCGGGCGGACGGCGACCTTGTGGCCTGCGGGGATCCGCGTGGCGGCGACCACGCCGTCGGCGACCGGCGCGCCCGGGAGCAAGGTGGCGCGGGCGATCACCACGCCGTCGTCGGGGTGCAGGCGGATGACGGGTGGCGGGGCCATGGCGGTCTCCTTCGCAGGGCAGGTCGCGGTCAGGCATGCGGCATAGCACGCAGCGGAGGCAGCGGCGACGCGACGGGACGGCCTCGCGGCGCCGCGATTCGTTGACATGGGCGGCCTTTGGCCATACAGCGCGGGCCCCGGCGCGGAGGGGTGCCCGAGTGGCTAAAGGGGACGGACTGTAAATCCGTTGGCTAACGCCTACGTTGGTTCAAATCCAACCCCCTCCACCAGCGCATTTTCCTCAGTATTTCAAATAGTTGCCTGAAGTCCGGCAGTCGCTGTGTCAGGCGAAACCGTTGGGGTTGTGCCAGTTTTCGTGCCGACCTTGGTGCTGAAATCGGCCATCGCTTCGTGCAGATGGCCGGTCACCATGTGGGCGTACCTCATCGTCATGGCGATGGCCTTGTGGCCGAGGATCGCTTGCAAGGCTGGGATGTCGCCGGTCGCCTGGAGGAACCTGCTGGCGAAGCCATGGCGCAGATCGTGGCACCGGAACGGCACACCGGCTCGGC
>Ga0335075_10017479_pt1 | contig 10662 bp, 12 predicted proteins | sample Lox_Sample_24_FD_206723 | JGI IMG/M metagenome (GOLD analysis project Ga0335075, IMG submission 206723) | Soil microbial communities from Loxahatchee National Wildlife Refuge, Florida, United States - Lox_Sample_2.4 | ecosystem: Environmental > Terrestrial > Soil > Wetlands | place: USA... | reverse complement strand
AGACCTCTTCTACCGGGACTCCACGGTTGTTCCCGGGGATGTCCGGACTGTCCGCGAGCCTCCCCGGAACGCGCCGATCACGTGGTTAAAGACCGGTTGCCCGATCCACTTTCTTTGAGATCACCTCGTTGCCTCGCAGGATCTGCAGGATCACGTTGCGGCGCTTGGACATCTCCAGTAGATCCGCCAACTGTCTCTCCATGGTCTCCGGCGTACCGACCTGGCAGTACAGCACGGCCTCCTGCAGCAGTGCCGTCACATGGGCAGCGTCCGGGCCGTCGAGGATGGCTTGCCGGTCGGTGCGGGCAACTGCCTTCTCGGCCGCCTCATCGTCGTCTAGTGTCCTGAGTCGATGATGCGTTGGCAGTAGGCCGCGAGGGTTTCGAGGATCTCGTCGGAGGTCTTACCCGGGGATGGCGCGAAGACGGCTGGACGTCATCCTCAGTGAATGGGCGCTTGAGGAATTCCGCGATGATGCCGCGCTGGTTGCCAGCGAGCTGGTCACCAACTCCGTGGCCGAGACAGGCAAGGTGGCGTGGGGGAGGCGTCCGCCGGTCGGGCTGCGGCTGCACGGAGGCCCGTCTGTGCTGGCCATGGAGGTCTGGGACGCCGTACTTGGCGCTCCGGTGGCACGTGCCGCGGCCGCCGGTGACGAGAGCGGGAGGGGCCTGGCGATCGTAGCCGGGCTGAGCACCCGTTGCGGCTTCTACTACCCGGGAAAGCGCGGAGGCAAGGTCACCTGGGCCATTATCGGCCGCCCCGCATGGCCCGCGGGAAAGCCGGAACGGCTGGACCTGCGGACGCTGCTCCTTGCCTTCCGGGCGTGCCGCCTGGGACCCTCTCAGGCTAATGGCGGGAGGTGATGATTATGCCCCATGCGAGGTGCCTGTGCGGGTTCACCGAGCTCGCCGATGAGAGCATCGCGGACCATCTCGCCGTGGTATTCGCACCTGATGACTCGGTCGGCATTGACGGCACGGTGCATGAGGAATTGTCCGGGCACGCATGCGCGTGCGGGTTTGCTGCTGGCTCGGCCGGTGACCTCGAGCGGCATTTGATGGTCATGTTCACGCCGGGCGACGGGATTGGCCGTGACGGCCAGCGACACGAGGTGCGCGATGCCATCTGACGGGAGCACGGTGGCGGGCGGAGCAGACCCGAGGAAGTACTTGCAGGTCGCATCGGCGGTGCGGGCGGCCATCGCGGCTGGCGGACTGGCAGTGGGCGACCGGGTCCTGATCGCGAAGCTAGCGGCAGAGCATCACGCGGCTCGGCAGACGGTTGCCAGGGCGCTGGTCCTGCTGGAGAGCGAGGGGCTGGTGAAGCGGTTCCCCGGCCACGGGTACACCGTCTGGCTAGCCGGCGGCCGGGTCGGCTGAGACTCATTAGGAGGCGGCATGCAGCGAGAAGATAGCCCCGCCGTGAGCAGCGGCCCGGGTTAGTCGCGGCGGTGCTGGCCGCCCCCGGGGGCGGCGCGGGGGCTCGGCCAGCTAAGGCTGGAAGCGTTACGCGATCTCGCGCCCTCGGGTCTCCGGGAGCGCCAGGGCGCCGATGACCACCAGGAGGTATCCGACGGCCCGACGCTGATGGCCGCCTTGAGGCCGAGGGCGCTGGATAGCGCGCCAACGATGAACGGGAAGAAGGCGGCCACACCGCAGCCGAAGTTGTGGGCGAGGCCCACGCCCGCGCCGCGCACCCGGCTGGGGAACAACTCGCTGAAGAAGACGCCGTTGCCGGCGAGCGATCCGGCCGCCGCCATGCCCAGCGGGATGCCCAGCACCAGCAGCAAGGCGTTGGCCTGCGCCGGGATCTGGGTGTAGGCCAGCACGCACACCACGCCGGAGACCGCGAAGATGATGAACGACGGGCGGCCGCCGATCCGGTCGTGCAGGTGACTGGAGCCGGCGTAGCCGAGGAAGCTGCCCGCGATCACGACCGCCAGGTAGCCGCTGGTCCCGACGACGGTCAGTCCGCGCGTCGTGTGCAGGTAGGACGGCAGCCAGGTGAACACGGCGTAGTACCCGTGGTTCGCCCCGGGAAGTCTGGAGGCCTCTATGTCTGCGAACTGCTTGTTAGTTTACCTGATTCCAGTGCTCGATAATAGATTTCCTCGTACTTTTTCGGAGGAATATCTCCGCTGTATGAGTGGATCCGATCCTCGTTATACCACTGCACCCAGTCCATCGTCGCGAGCATCACGTCGTCAACACCCAGCCAGTCCTTCTTCGGGTCGATGAGCTCGCGCTTGTAAAGGCTGTTCAGCGATTCCGCGGCGGCATTGTCGTACGAGTCTCCCTTGCTCCCGACCGACCGGACCGCCCTCTCCTCCGAAAGTCGCTCCGCGTAACGGATCGATGTATACTGAACGCCACGATCAGAATGATGGACCAATCCGCACAGGTCATCCTCCCGCCGCGACCAGACGGCCATCTCCAGCGCGTCAAGCGCAAGATCTGAGCGCAAGTGGTCGGCGACCTGCCACCCGAGAATGCGACGTGCGAACAAGTCCATGACAAAAGCGGTGTACACCCAGCCGGAAAACGTCCGCACGTAGGTGATGTCCGCGACCCAGCGGCGGTTCGGCGCCGCCGCGTCGAAGCAACGATCTAGCAGGTCAGATGGCCTGTCAGCCGGATCGCCGGGCAGCGTCGTCGGCGGCCTCTTCCGGCCAGGGCTCACGCCCCGTATCCCCAGCTCGCGCATCAGCCGCTCAACCGTGCAGCGGGCCACCGGAATTCCCCGGCTGTTCAGCTCCAGCCACACTTTCCGCGCCCCGTAAACCTTCCGCCCTCTATCTCCTTCCCAGACCTCCATGATCTTCTCCTTCAAGGCAGTGTCGCGAAACGCCCGAGCCGACGGCTCGGCCTCACGTTTCTTCGCCTGGTAATACGACGAGACAGGGAATTCAAGGACCACGCAAACCGGCTCGACACCGAACCGGTCCCGGTGCGCGTCAACGAACTCGACTAGCGCGGCAGCCTCGGGTCGAGTTCCCTCGCGAAATAAGCGCTCGCCGCCTTCAGGATATCGTTCGCCCGCCGCAGCTCCCGGACCTCGCGCTCGAGTTCCGCGATCCGCTTCTTATCGCCCGTCGTCGTGCCAGGCAGCGATCCGCCGTCGACTTCCGCCTGCTTGACCCAGCCGCGAAGCGCCTCGGGGTGAACGCCCAGCTGACGTGCGACCCGGGCCAGCTCGCCCTGGCCCTTCCCGTCCCGCTCACGGATCTCCAGCACCATCCGCACCGCACGTTCACGCAGCTCATCGGGGTACTTCTTCTGTGCCGCCATGACCCTGCATCCTCCCAGGTTTCATGGCCTCCAAGATTCCCGGGGTGGCCCACCGCCCTGGGTGCCGATGCCGATCAGCAGGGTCAGCAGCGTGGTGCGCCGCGGGTCGCGGCGGAACAGCGCGCTGAAGCCCGAGCCGGCCTGCTTCTGCTCGGCGGCTTCCTCGCGGCTCTTCACCGAGGCCTCGGAGTCCTTTACGTTGCGCCGCATGAACAACAGGGCCACGGCCGGCAGGATGCCGAGGAAGAACAGGTAGCGCCACGCGTCGTGGCCGGCGTAGCTGAAGATGAGCGTGTACGCGACGATGGCCAGTCCCCAGCCGACCGCCCAGGAAGTCGAGACGTACCCTAGCAGCCGGCCACGGAAGCAGGCGGGCGCGACCTCGGCGATCAGGACCGCGCCGACCGCCCACTCGCCGCCGAATCCGAGGCCCTGGATGCCCTTGAACAGCAGAATTTCAGCGTAGTTCTGCGACAGTCCGGACAGTGCGGTGAAGACGGCGAACGTCCCGAGGGTGATCATCAGGACCCGCGTACGGCCGATCCGGTCCGCCAGCAGGCCGGCCAGCAAGCCCCCCACCGCCGAGGCGGCCAACGTCACCGTCATGATCAGGCCGGGCTCAGCGCGAGCTCCGCCCCGATGGCGGTCAGGGCCAGCGGCAGGGTGTTGAAGTCGAAGGCGTCCAGCGCCCAGCCCACGGACGACGCCCAGAAAGCCGGCCGGTGCTCGACGGGCAGCTGGCTGTACCACTGCGGACCTGGCTGGCCGGCCCCCCGGCCGGTGAGCGGTTCCGCTGCGGGCTCAGCGGCGGTCGGCACCGCCGCGGGCGGCTTGCGGGTCATGGGTTCTCCTGGACGTCTGAGTTGAGGGCGACTCCGGCCTCCGGGGTGGGCAGCGGCCACTCTCGTGTACCGACTGAGGCCTTGGGAGATGCTCCTCGCGAACTTACGCAGTGGCTGTTATTCGGCCGTTAACCAGCCCTTCGTGGGGCCAGGCCCGACTCCCTGCACGGAGCCAGGCTCGATCTCGGCCCCCGGCGGCCAGCCGCCGGTGCCCCTCGACACCCGATCTTCAGGTTCATCCATCACAGGGTCTTGACAACTCAATCATCCAATGTTCAGGTTTCTATTAAGAAGCTTGCATATATGACGCGACGTCTCCGGGGAGAGCTGCGACGGCAAGAGCGGGCCGCTGGCGACCCCGGAACTGGCGAGAACAGGGCAGAAGGAGCGACAAGGCCGTGTCGAGATGAAGGAATGCTGACTGCGCGGACGGCACCAGACCAGCCACCTTCATATACGGCTATTCGATCTTCTTCGATCAATGATCGGATGTTTAGCGACCCCTAGACGGGTTCCACGCCGGATCATCGCCCCTGCTCGGGCCGAGCGCATCGTGCGCCGCCTTAAGGCCGCCGACTGGCCGGGGGCTTGATTCAGGGAGTGATTCCGATGGACGTTCGAGGACGAGGCGGGATCTGGCGACTGTTGGCTCCAGCCGCGGCGCTAGCGCTAGCGCTGGGGCTGGGCCCGGCTGTGGTGGCCGCCGGTGCTGCTGCGGCGCCAGCGGGCGTGGTGGTGTACGTGTCCCCTTCTGGCAGTGACGCCAACCCAGGAACCGCGAGCGCGCCGGTGCGCACGGTGCAGCGGGCGCAGGCGCTGGTTCGCGGGCTGAACCAGGACATGACCGCCGACGTCACCGTGCAGCTCGAGAATGGGTTCTACCGGATGACCAGTCCGCTAACGCTGACGGCGGCGGACTCGGGGACGAACGGCTTCAGCGTGAAGTGGGCGGCGGCGCCCGGGGCGCGGCCGGTGCTGGCGGGCTCGGTCCAGATCACCGGCTGGGCGCCGATGAGCCCGGGCAGCTCGATCTACGTGGCGCAGGCACCCGCGGGACTGAAGACCCGGCAGCTGTACGTCAACGGCGCGCGCGCGGCGATCGCGAACGGCCCGTTGCCGAACGCTCTCACCGGCCGGGACTCCACTGGCTACAGCGGCGGGGGAGCGACGCTGGCGGGCTGGCGCAACCCGAGCGGGACAAGCCCGCAGCTCACGTTCGTTTACCAGGGAGGGCTGGGAGCCTGGACGGATCCGTCCTGCCCGGTGGCCGGGTTCAGTGGCGCGGCCGTGCTGATGGCCCAGCCATGCTGGACCAACTCGACGGCGAGGGCCGGGTCGTTCCCCGATGGCCGGGCCTACAACCTGGTCGGCCGGTCGGGGATCACTGAGCAGCCGACTAGCGTCGAGGGCGCCTTCCAGTTCCTGTCGGCCTCGACGCCGGGACAGTGGTTCCTGGATCAGGCCAGCAGCAAGATCTACTACGTGCCGCGGGCGGGCGAGAACATGTCCACCGCTGATGTCGAGGCCCCGGTCCTGCAGCAGCTGGTCACCGGGAACGGCACCGCCAGTGCCCCGGTGCGCAACATCGCGTTCTCCGGGATCCAGTTCTCCTACGCCACCTGGCTCGGAGACACCTACCAGGGGCAAGGCAGCACCAACGGGTTCTCAGAGATCCAGGCCAACTACCAGGTGACCGGATCCAACGGCGCGGCCGCGCAAGGCCTGTGCCACGTCCCGCCGCCGTCCTACACGCAGGGAACCTGCCCGTACGGGGCGTGGACTCAGATCCCCGGCAACGTCTCCTTCACCTACGACCAGCACATCCAGTTCACCGGGGACGCGTTCGTGCACCTGGGCGCGGCCGGACTGACCCTGGGTGACGGATCGCGGCATGACACCGTGCAGGGCGACGTCGTCACCGACACCTCCGGTAATGGCATCCAGATCGGCAACGTGGACATGCCGACGGCGACCGGGTCGTCGCAGACCTACGACAACACCATCACCGACAACTACGTATTCGATACGCCGGTGGAGTTCCTCGGCGGCATCGCCATCGACTCCGGCTATACGTCGTCGGACCTGGTCACTCACAACCAGGTCGATGACACCCCCTACACCGCTGTCTCGCAGGGCTGGGGTGGCTGGCCGGACAAGGAAAACCAGGCTCCGCAGCAGAACTACAGCGAGGACAACTCGATCTCCGACAACCTGATCTTCGACATCATGCGGACGCTTAGCGATGGCGGCGGGATCTACACCCAGGGCATCACCGGGACGTCCTTGGCCAACGGCGAGCTCGTCTCCGGCAACCTGATCCATGACCAGGTCGACGAGGGCCATGCCATCTACACCGATAACGGCTGCACCTACGAGACCATCTCCGGCAACGGCATCTACGACCTTGGCTCCGGCGTCGTCGCCTGGGCATCCCGCCACGCGGACTACGAGCCGGGGCACACAACCGTCGACGATCCCACCACCGTGACCGGCAACTACTGGCAGGACGGTTCCGCCAACGGAACCAGCGACGGCGTCACCGTCTCCGGCAATGTCGCGATCACCAGCGCGAGCCAGATCCCGTCCGCCATCACCAGCAACGCCGGCCTGCAGCCTGCCTACGCCAGCCTCCTCAACTGGACGCAGGCCCCCCTGCCCTAAACCGAGAGGATGCACCCGTGAAACTACGTTCTATCGGTCGCCTTGCTGTCGCTGCCGCGGCCTTGTGCCTAGCGGTTCCGCTGGCCAGCGTCACCGCGGCCGCTACCGCACGAGCCGCTACCGCGCAGCCGAGTGCGGCCGCGGTGGCGACGTTTAACGTGCTCGACTATGGCGCGGTCGGCAACGGAACGACTAATGACACGCCCGCCATCAACAAGGCCATCGCCGCCGCCAACGCGGCCGGCGGCGGAGATGTGGTCTTCCCGGCCGATAAGTACCTGGCCGGCGGATCCATTCACATGATGAGCAACGTAACGCTCGACCTCGAGTCCGGGTCCACCATCCTGGGCGCGGCCAGCGGGTACGATCCGCCCGAGCCGAACGCCTACGACTCCTACCAGGACTACGGGCACAGCCACTTCCACGACGCGGTGATCTGGGGGGAGAACCTCACCAACATCGGCTTCACCGGGTCGGGCACGATCACGGGGAACGGGCACCTGATTACCGGGACCCCAAGTTCAGGGCAGGCCGACAAGCTCATCTCGCTGGTGAACGTCGACGGCCTCACGATCTCCGGCATAACGCTCGAGTTGGGTGGCCATTTCGCGCTGCTGACCCAGCACTGCACGGACGTGGTGTCGGACCACCTGACGATCTCGACGGCCGCCGACCGTGACGGCTGGAACGTGATCGACACGACCGACGTGACGATAACCAACATCAACGTCGCCTCGAACGACGACGCGCTGGTCTTCAAGGGCGACTACGCGCTGGGCCAGGTGTACAACAGCGGCGACGTCGTCGTCACCAATGCCCGCCTGTCCTCCAAGTGCTGCAACGCCCTGATGTTCGGCTCAGAGACCTGCGGCAATTTCAGCAACTATACGTTCACCAACATCGTGATCACGGCGGCGGGCAAGTCGGGACTCGGCATGGTGTCCGAGGACGGCGCTAAGATCTCCAACGTCACCTTTGACGGCGTCTCCATGTCCGGCACGCAGGGGCCGATCTTCGAGAAGGTCGGCAGTCGACTGAGATGCGGAGGATCGCCGACTACCGGCAGCATCTCCGATATCCACTATGAGAACATCTCCGGCACTAGCGGCGGCGCCTACAGCCCGACGCTGTGGGGAGCGTCCGAGGATTCCATCAGCGGCATAACCTTCGACAACGTCCACCTGAACCTGCCCGGCGGCGGCGCGGCCTCCAATCCGGAAACCGTCCCGACCGATAACGGGGACTACAACCCCAACAGCCTCAGCACCCGCCCGGCCTACGGCTTTTATCTGCATAACGTCAGCGGCGTCACGTTCACCGACAGCTCGCTGACCTTCAGCGCGAATGACCAGCGGCCCGCCTTCATCGCCAATGACGGCAGCAACGTCTCGCTGGAAGGGCTGACCGTGCAGGCCGGCAGCGGCAGCCCCTCTGACGTCGGGTTCCAGGACATCGACGGCTACTGCACCAGCGGCGACACGACGACCACCGGGGCAGCGCCGAGGATCAGCGCGGTCGAGGGCTCAACCGCTGGGACCGGCTGCAGCAGCGCCGGGGCATCGGTTTCTGGCTTGTCGGTCAAGGACACCGCCAACGCGGGGGACTGGTCGGTTCAGTCCGGCTTCGCCACGGGCGACACGCTCTACGGTGACCGGAGCTTCACGGTCGCCAGCGTTCCGGCCGCGCTGAAGGGCAAGACCTGGATCAGGGACGCGAACGCCTCGAAGGCCTACACCGGCAGTCCGCTGGTCACGTTCTCGATCAGCCAGGCGGCGACGGTATACGTGGCGATCGATACCCGGGTCGGTGCGCGGTCGTGGATGGACGCCACCTGGGCCGACACCGGCACTCAGGTCACCGATGACGAGAGCGGCGCGAAGCGGACCTTCGAGGTCTACGCCAAGAGCTTCCCGGCCGGCCTGGTGTCCCTTGCCCCCGATGCCGACACCGCCAACACCGGAAGCATGTACCTGATCCTGGTGCACTGACCGGCATTCACTGAGCTTCCCTCACCTACCCCTCAACCCCCTCACAATGCGCCCGGAGGTTCGCATGCGCATTAGATTGCCCAGATTCCGGCTCACGGTACTCGCGGCGGTATTCGCCGTCGCCGCGGCATTGACCATCGGCACGTTGCCCGCTGCGCCGGCGGCACACGCCGAGGACAACGGCGTCGGCCTGACTCCGCTGATGGGCTGGAGCACGTGGAATTACATCGGCACCGATCCGACCGCGGCCAACGTCGAGGCGCAGGCCGCCGCGCTGAAGAGCAGTGGCCTTCTCGCGGCGGGCTACAACTACGTCAACATCGATGACTTTTACTACGAGTGCCCAGGCAGCCAGGGTCCGAACGTGGACGCCTACGGTCGCTGGGTACCCGATCCGAGCAAGTTCCCGCCGTCCGGCTCCACCCCCGGCCTGGAGGTAGTGGCCAACTACGTGCACAGCCTCGGCGAGAAAATCGGCTTCTACGTGACGCCCGGCATCTCGGACCAGGCGGTCGCGGAGAACACCCCGATCATGGGCACCTCGTATACCGCCAGCGAGATCGCCGACGGCGCCAGCGAGCACAATTACAACTGCCACGGCATGCAGGGCATCGACTACAGCAAGCCGGGCGCGCAGGCATTCATCAACTCCTGGGCCGACGAGCTCGCGTCGTGGGGCGCGGACTACGTGAAGCTGGACGGCGTCGGCACGGGCGACATCGGCGACATCCAGGCCTGGTCGGCGGCACTGGCGCAGACCGGTCGGCCCATTCACCTGGAACTGTCGAACAGCCTGGCCATCAGCGACGCCTCAACCTGGGCGCAGTACTCCAACGGCTGGCGTACAGGCGGCGACATCCAGTGCTACTGCGGCAGTCCCTTCCCGCTGGTCACGTGGTCGGGCGTCCAGTCCAGGTTCGCGCAGGTGGCCAACTGGGCACCGGACGGCGGCCCCGGGGCGTTCAACGACTACGACTCCATCGCGCTTGGCGACGGGCCAGCCGACGACGGCATAACCGCGCCAGAAGAGCAGTCGATGATGAGCCTGTGGGCGATGGCCGCCTCCCCGCTCGTGATCGACGCCGACCTGACCCACCTCAACTCGACCGACCTGAGCTACCTGAAGAACAGTGCCGTCATCGGCGTGGACCAGGACTCAATTGACGCCACGCGGATCGTCAGCAGCGGTAACGATCAGGTGTTCGCCAAGACCGAGCCGAACGGCGACATCATCCTCGGGTTGTTCAACTACAGCGGGAGCGCGAGCACGACCGACACCGTATCCCTGTCCAGCGCCGGCCTCTACGGCTCGGGTACGGCCACGAACCTCTGGACCGGCGCGTCGGCGGGCACCGTCAGCGGTACCTACAGCGTGACCCTCGGCGCGGGCGCCGTGCAGCTGCTCAAGATCGTGCCCAAGGGCAGCACGACGATCCAGGCCGACGCATCCGGCAACACCCTCGCGGGCGCGGCCGCGGTCGGTTCCTGCTCCGGCTGCGCCGACGGCAAGAAGGTCCGCTTTATCGGCGACGGTGCGGCCAACTACGTCACGATCAACCACATTGACGAGCCGAGCGCCGGCAGCTACTCGCTGACCGTCGTGTACTGCCTGGACGGCAGCCGTGCATTCGACATCTCGGTCAACGGCGGCGCCGCCACCGCCGTCACCCTGACCGGGGCAAGCTGGTCCGTCCCGACCAGCCGCACTCTGACGGTGACCCTGAACGCCGGGGAGAACACCATCAAGTTCTACAACGACTCCGCCTACGCACCCGACCTGTCAGAGATCACCGTCACCGGCTAGCCCAGCTAGCCCGCGGCGGATTCCGTCATCCACGTTATCCCCAGAAAAAGAGGCGGGCCGGGCAAGGTTGCCCTTGCCCG
>Ga0335075_10017477_pt1 | contig 10663 bp, 11 predicted proteins | sample Lox_Sample_24_FD_206723 | JGI IMG/M metagenome (GOLD analysis project Ga0335075, IMG submission 206723) | Soil microbial communities from Loxahatchee National Wildlife Refuge, Florida, United States - Lox_Sample_2.4 | ecosystem: Environmental > Terrestrial > Soil > Wetlands | place: USA... | reverse complement strand
TCGTCGGCAGTTAATTCCCTGTGCTGGCAACCCCTGCAGCGTCATCATCTTCTAAGAGACGGAGCAATCAAAGCATCAACTATGGATGATTCCAGGAATGACTCAGGAAAGGGCAGAACGCAGTTGAATTCAATGACAAAAAACACATTGCGAACTGCCGAGAAGATGCCCTCGCCCACTCCCTCCCAACCCTTGACGGCAGAAGCCAGACCCGTACAGCAGCAGCAGCGTCGCAACCCTCCGATCGCTGGCGAACTGGCGGCGATTGCGTCCGCCCAGCAAGGAGATGGAGCGTCCTTTGAGATCCTCTACAACATGCACAAGCGCCGCGTATACTCGCTCTGCCTGCGAATGCTGGGCAATGTTGCGGAAGCGGAAGATTTGACCCAGGAAGCATTTCTGCAGTTGCATCGCAAAATCAGCACCTTTCGCGGCGATTCCGCTTTCTCCACATGGCTGCATCGAATGGCTGTTAACGTAGTGCTGATGCATCTGCGCAAAAAAGGGCTCCCGCTGGTCTCGCTGGAGGAGACGCTGGAACCCTCGCAGGAAGATGGGCCGCGCAAGGATTTTGGTACCCGCGATCTCACCCTATCGGGATCCATCGATCGAGTGACGCTGGAACGCGCTGTGGAGGACCTGCCGCCGGGCTATCGCATGGTTTTTGTACTGCACGATGTGGAAGGCTATGAGCACAATGAAATTGCAGGTATGCTGCAGTGCTCCATTGGTAATAGCAAATCTCAACTACATAAAGCCCGCATGCGCCTGCGCAACTTGTTGCGTCAGGACACCAACGGGAAGGTAGACGCATGACTTCCAATCAGACCCACACGCCACGAGATTGCGACGAATTCCAGCAGCAACTGCCAGAGCTTTTCGATTCTGAGCAGGACCTGCTGACCCATGCTCACCTGCAAACCTGTGAGAACTGTTCCGCCCTGGTGCGCGATTTGGAGTACATCGCCGCGCAAGCCAAGTTGCTGCTTCCAATCCACGACCCCAGTCCTGCCGTTTGGGACAATATTCAAAATGCGCTCGCGAAACAATCCAAGGATGGCAACAAGAGTTCCTGACCCGCCTGGACACAGAAACTTCTCCGCGAAAGCCGTTCCTTCTCATTTAAAATCCAGCAAAGATTGCTGGAGGTAGCCGTTCCCACCACGTCACAGTCCAGGACGGATCACGTTCCTTTGCCGAAACGCATTGTTCTAACAGGATTCATGGGTGCGGGCAAAAGTACGCTAGGCCCTCGTCTGGCGCAGCGGCTCGGCTGGACTTTTATTGACTTGGACGACGAGATTGTGCGCGCGGAACAACAAAGTATCGCCCAGATCTTCGACGCGCTCGGTGAAACCCGCTTCCGCGAACTGGAACAACACGCGCTCGCCACGACCTTGCGTCAGAAAAATATTGTTCTGGCGTTGGGCGGCGGAGCGATTGAAACGCCTGCCAACCTGCAGCGTATTCAGGAAGATGAAGCAACCCTGCTACTCTACCTTGCCGCTCCGCTGGAAATACTGATCGAGCGCTGTGAGCAACAACAATTGCAGCGAAAGGCGGTTCGACGGCCTATCCTTGAAAAACGTGCAGAGCTGGCCGAACGATTTCAACGAAGGCGCCCATTGTATGAATTGGCGGACTGGACCGTCGACACGACCGGCAAAACATTGGACGAACTGCTTCACATGATCATGGCTGAATGGAATAAGGCATCCGAGAGGGTGAAAACTCGATGAAAGACACCCCACCGCCGCCGATCTATTCCAGTTCCGGCAGCCACGTGCGCGGCTACATTCTGTTTGCGTTCGGCATTGCACTCACCTTGTATTTCGCCTGGCTGCTGCGCGATGTGCTGGTGCTGCTCTACGTCAGCGCCCTCGCAGCCATTGTCCTTATGCCGGTGGTGCGCGGCGTGCAACGCATCCGTATCGGCAAATGGCACCCCGGCCACGGCATTGCCATCCTCATTATCATGGTGGCGTTGGTGGGCTCGATCACGCTCTTCCTCAGCCTTACCCTGCCCCCGGTCGTGCGCGAACTCACTACTTTCGTCAAAGCCCTCCCCGGCCGCAGCCCGGCCTTCCTGCAGAAAATTGAGAATCTTCCGATCCTGCGGGGTATGAATTTGACCGCTATCGAAGCCAAGCTGAAGGAGGATACTGCACAGAATGCCGGAGTTTTTGTCTCTTCGGTCAGCAATTGGGCCACCAAGATTTTTGAAATCATCACCGGCATCATCCTCACCGTCTACTTTCTGGCCGAAGGGGAACATGTCTACAAGTGGTTCCTGTCGCTTGTTCCTCCGTACCGCCGCGAGCGGCTCGATGAAACCCTGCGGCGCGCATCCGAACGCATGGGTCGCTGGCTGCTCGGCCAACTGGCCTTGATGTTGATCCTTGGGATCTGCAGCGGCATCGTTTTCGGAGCCATTCATTTGCGATATGCATTCGCGCTCGCGGTCCTGATGGGCGCGTTTAACATCATTCCTGTTGTCGGAGCGCTCGTCTCCACTTCCGTCGCCATGCTGGTCGCCGCCAGCGAATCCTGGGAAAAGGTTCTTGCTGTCCTGATCTTTGAATTGGTCTACGCGCAGATTGAAAATGCCTATCTCACTCCCAGAATCATGAAATCTCGGGTCGATCTGGCCGGTACCGCAGTCTTTATCGCCTTGCTGTTGGGAGTTAGCCTTGCCGGAGTCGCTGGAGCCTTGGTCGCCGTGCCCAGTGCAGTCCTGGTAGCCGTGCTGACGGACGAATATGTCATCCAGCCCGCCAACTCCGGATCTCCAGACTTCACTTCTACCTCCCCCGACGATTAAACATCCTCTTTCCCGCGCCCTGCGGAAGGATGCCCTTCGTTTGTTATCCTGAGGTGTGCCCAGATTTGGTTTCTCCAGAAAACTCCAGCCAACCAGACGAATTGAATTGGCTTCTCCGCAGCGGAAGGCACTTCCGGTCTGCATCCCTCACTCCTGTGTCATTGCCATTGAGGGATTATGAGAGCTTCTGTGACCCCGGCACAATCCAGCCTCGCCCGCGAAACGGCTCCCGCCACAGCGATTCATGCGGTGAACGCTGAATCTGACGGTGTGGCAGCTTTCGACGCTGTCTCCATGATTGCCGAGCCCACTCCTGCCACAGCCCATACCTGGAAGACATTCGCTGCCGACACCATCGCCACCTTCAAACTCCGCGTGACGGCTCTGGTGGTCATGACGGCGTGGGCCGGCTACTACCTCGGCGCAGCTCGATCCGGCATCAATTCCTTCAATCCCACGCTGCGTGACACCTTGATTGGAGTTGCCCTCGTCTCCTGCGGCGCAAGCGCTTTAAACCAGGCGGAAGAACGGCGCACTGACGCCTTGATGATTCGAACCGCGAAGCGCCCCCTCGCATCCGGCAGGCTCAGCCTGGGCTACGGCGTCTTGATCGGGATGCTCGCCATCATCGCCGGTTCACTCTGGCTGGTCGCGCGCACCAACCCCATCACCGGCACGCTCACTTTACTCACCGCTGTGACCTATGTCGGCATTTACACGCCGCTGAAGCGCTTCACTTCCATGGCTACTTTTATTGGCGCGTTTCCCGGCGCCATGCCGCCGCTGATCGGCTGGACTGCGGCCCGAGGCACCATCGAATGGCCTGCCGTCGCCCTGTTTGCCATCCTATTTGTCTGGCAGTTCCCTCACTTCATGTCGATCGCCTGGCTCTATCGCGAGGACTACGCCCGTGCCGGCATCCGCATGCTGCCTGTGGTGCAGCCTGATGGCTGGTCGACCGCCGCCGAGGCCCTGGTCTACGCCGTCCTGATGATTCCTGTCAGCCTGGCTCCCTATTACCTGCACATGGCGGGACGAACGTATTGGGTGTGCGCTTTGTTGCTGGGCCTGCTGTATCTGGCTTACACCATCCGCTTCACGCGAATTACAAAATCTTCCGCCAGCCAGTCCCGCCTCTACGCGCGTGCCTTGCTGAAGGTCAGTGTGACTTATTTGCCGCTGCTGCTGGCAGTGCTGATGCTGAACGCCATCAGGAGGAATTGAACATGGCAACGACACAACAGATCGGCCGCTCGTCGCAACCCGCGCAGCAAAGCACGCCGGCCGGCCAGTTCGCTCCGCATGCACCGATTGAGATCGATCATCTGTCGCACGACTATGGTACGCGCCTGGCGCTCGATGGTCTGACCTTCGACGTTCGCTCGGCGGAAATCTTCGGTCTGCTCGGTCCGAACGGCAGCGGCAAGACCACCTTATTCCGCATTCTTTCCACGCTGATGGTTCCCACTGGCGGCCATGCCCGCCTGGCTGGCTTTGACGTTTCCACTGAAGCAAATCGCGTGCGCCTGCAAACCGGCATCGTCTTCCAAGCCACCAGCCTCGACGTGAAACTCACCGTCGGCGAGAACCTGATGCATCAAGGCCATCTCTATGGTCTCAGCGGATCTCACTTGAAATCGCGCTCGAAAGAAGTGCTCGATCGCGTCGGCCTGACCGATCGCAAAAACGACATGGTCGAAACTCTTTCCGGCGGTCAGAAGCGCCGCGTCGAACTCGCCAAGGGCTTAATTCATTCGCCTTCCGTGCTGCTGCTCGATGAGCCCACCACCGGACTCGATCCCGGCGCACGCATCGATCTTTGGAACTATCTGCGAATCCTCCGCGATGAGCAGGGCGTGACCGTCCTCGTCACCACCCATCTGATGGAAGAAGCCGAACATTGCGATCGTCTCGCCATCCTCAGTGAAGGCAAACTGGTCGCCCTCGGCAGTCCCGCGGAACTGAAGGCCGAAATCGGCGGCGACATCGTCCAGTTTGAAACGGCTTCCGCCGACGCCGCGACCACCTTGGGCGCTCGCATCGCTGATCGCTTCGGCGTCGTTCCGGTCGTCGTCGACAATGCAGTCCGCGTCGAACGAGAGCAAGGCCATCGCTTCCTCACCGAAGTAGTCGAGGCCTTCCCCGGCGAAATCGTTTCTGTCTCCGTTTCGAAGCCCAGCCTCGAAGACGTCTTTATTCAGCACACCGGCCACCGCTTCTGGCTCGACCAGGGCGAGGAGAAACAGTAATGGCAACCGCGACCGCACCGACCCCCGCTTCCATCGGCCTCACCCGGCTAAAGACTTCGCTCTCGTCCAGCTTATGGATCCCCGCCTACTCCCTCTGGCGTCGCGAGCTTGTCCGTTTCTATCGCCAGAAAGCACGCGTCGTCGGTGTCATCGCTTCGCCGCTTTTATTCTGGCTGGTGCTGGGCTCCGGATTTTCAAAGACCTTTCAAAGCCACGGCGCCGCTTCGGCCGCCGCGTCCGGTTCCACGCATTATTTGAGCTACTTCTTTCCCGGCGCCATCATTATGATCGTGCTCTTCACCGCCATCTTCAGCATGATGTCGTTGATTCAGGATCGCAATGAAGGTTTCCTGCTCTCCGTGCTGGCATCACCCGTCAGCCGGTCAGCCATTGTTCTCGGCAAAGTTCTCGGGGGAGCTACACTAGCGGCAATTCAAGGCTGGGTCTTCCTCGTCTTTTGTCCCCTTGCCGGCGTGCACACCACACCGCTCGGCATGCTCTACGCGATGTTGGCGATTGCGCTCACCTCGTTCTCGCTCACCGCGCTTGGCTTTGTCATCGCGTGGCCCATGGATTCCACCCAGGCCTTCCACGCGATCATCAACCTGGTTCTGATTCCGCTGTGGCTGGGATCGGGCGCGCTGTTTCCAGTTAGCGGAGCGTCTGGCTGGCTGCGATTTTTAATGCTGCTGAATCCGCTCACCTACGGCGTCGATATGCTGCGCAACGGCCTGTTCCCTGCCGAGCTCACAACGTTTTCGCCTGAGTTTAACTTGATCGTCACCGTTGTCTTTTGCGCCGTGGTGTTCGTTGGCTCGTGGGCTGTCGTCAACCGCCGCAGTAACAAGCCCGCGGCATAGCACGCAAGCAAAATGAAATCTATGCAGACTTCACCCTCAAATACGTCCATCAGCACGCGGGTTCCCATCGCCGGGATTGTGCTGCTCAGTGCCGCCGCCGTCAGTCTGCTCTTGTGGTTAATCTACGTACATCACGCGCCGCCGCAATATGCCCAGAGCCTGATGTTCCTGCCCGCGCTGAATGCCATCCTGAACAGCCTCTGCGTCATCGCGTTGCTGACCGGCCTCTACTTCATTCGCCATCGCCAGATCGCGCGCCATCGCACCTCCATGATGACCGCCTTCGCCTTCTCGGCGTTATTTCTCGTTAGCTACGTCACCAACCATGCACTCCATGGGGATATGATTTTTCCCGGCCACGGCACCGTCCGCACCGTCTACCTGGCCATCCTGATCAGCCACATCACTCTCTCGGTCGTCGTCCTGCCGCTCATCTTGATCACCTTCTTCTTCTCCTTGAGCGGTCGATTTCCCCAACACAAACGCATCGCGCGCTACACCTTTCCCATCTGGCTCTACGTTTCCGTCACCGGTGTAGTGGTCTACGTGATGCTCGCGGCCTGGCGTTGAGCACCCTGGGAACCCACATGCCCGCGATCGATCCAGCGCCGCTGAAAATGCCTTCCAGGCTGCCCAGCGAGAACACCCCGAAGCCCGACGACGGCACACGCGCCCTTCTCAAAGCCGGTTTCTGGATCATGCTCGTCAGCTTGCTTTGCCTGCTGCTTACGGAGACCGTCTTCGGCGGCATCGGCATCTATGGCGCTCGCTCCAACGGCGGCTGGCTGTTCCTGATGTTCGCCTTAATGGGAGTTCCCTTCAGCCTGATGCTACTCGTCCTCGGCGGCGCAAAATGGCTGCGCAATCGCAGGCTCAGCCGAGGCGGAACCTAGCAGAAATGCAGTTCCCGCGCGTCTCTGGTATCGTTATCCGAAAACAGGTTTCAGAAAGAAAGCAGGTCCAACGTGGCAAAAAGCGTCAATAAAGTCATTCTCCTGGGCAACGTCGGCAAAGATCCCGAGATCAAGGCCACCGCCAGTGGCACCGTCGTCGCGACATTTTCCATCGCCACCAGCGAGCGCTTCAAAGATAAGACCGGCAATTGGCAGGACCGCACCGAATGGCACAATCTGGTCGCCTATCAGCGCACCGCCGAGATCATTCGCGACTACGTGAAGAAGGGCAACAAGCTCTACGTCGAAGGCCGCCTGCAGACCTCATCGTGGGACGACAAAACCACCGGTCAGAAGAAATATAAGACGGAAATCATCGTCAGTGATTTGTCGCTGCTCTCCGGACGCGGCGAAGGCGACAGCAGCAGCGGCGGCTACAGCAAGTCCAACACCGCATCATTTGATCAGCGCAGTCCCGCCGAAGATTATTCTCAGTCCACCGAAATCACCGACGACGACATCCCGTTCTGACAGGCTCCGTCCCGCTCTTGCCGCAAAGGCCCTCTGAACCAGAGGGCCTTTGCACTTTATTCCATGTCAATCTTTCGGTCCTTCTTCTTGTTTGGGATGACCTGAGCCCGGGGCGGGCGTCCAATCTTGAGCCGCGCCTGTTCCTTCACTTGCTTCACCTTTTCCAATTTTCGTTTCGGCATTGGGACCTCCTTCCTCCATCACCGGTCTACCTCTTGATGATCGCATCTTGGCCAGTTCACAGCGCTCACTTCAATTCCAGATTGCCGTCGCCCCCATGTATACAAATGCGTTCCGCATTGTTAAAAAACCTACCCGCAGCCGTTGAGATTATGGTCTGCTAGTTTCAGTCAGGCTGATAGAAACTCGCCAACGAGGCGCCATGACACCCCAAACGGATGCGAGTCCGACGAGCGCAAGCCCGGAGATGACAGATTTCCTCTCCTCGCGCCCCGGCTCACGTCTCCATCCAGTCTGGATTGCGCTGGTGCTTCTCCCAGTCGCCTGTTCTCTCTACCTCGGCCTGCACCGCCTGAGAGGCTCCTGGGATGATGGGGCCATCACGGCGGCGTACGCCAGAACCTTTGCAGATTCCGGCAGAATCGCTCTCACGCCGGCGTCTCCACAGGTCGAAGGCGTGTCCTCGTTGACATGGTTCCTGCTGCTGACGATTCCCCGCTTTTTCTCCAGCAACCCGGACAACATTTTGATTTGGATGAAATGTGCGTCCGCAATTTCGCTTGTTCTGGCCCTGGCGGTGTTCTTTCGCGTTGCCCGCGACCAACTGGACGGGAGCGAGACATGTGCCCTCGCCTGCACTCTCATGCTCGCATTCAGCTATACCTCCTTGCTTGAAATCGACAATGGCATGGAAATGAACCTGGCGGTGTTACTGACGGTTTTACTTTTTTACCTCCTCACTCGAGCACCCGCCGGCCCCAGTCATCTCGTCCTCGGCTGGATTGTCGCGACTGTCCTTCTCGCGACCCGCTTTGAATCCCCACTGCTGCTTTCCATGCTCGCAATTGGACTTTATTTCGATGGTGATGAACGCCGGAACAGGCCCTCTCATCGCGCCTTGTTCGTCCTCGCCGCATGTACGCTGGCTAGTTTCGGTTTGCTCGAGATCTGGCGTCATCACGAACTGGGAATCTGGATGCCGAACACCGTGTACGCAAAGGAATGGCCTCCCTACAGCCGCTGGCATGGAAAGAAATCTCTGATCGTTTGGGTGGCGACGTGTATCAGCACCGTCGAAATCATCTTCACCATGATCAGCATTCCATTTCTGCTCATGCTTGCCGTTGTCGCCAATCGTCTTCGGCGCAAACATGCGGACTTCGCTTCACTCCGTCGAGTTGGCAATGCAGTCTGGACGCTCACGGCCTGCGCATTCGTGATCGCCTGGATTACCGGAAAAGATTGGGGCTATCCAGGAAGGATGGTCGGACCTTTCCTCCCCTTTCTTCTGATTGCCATCGTCGCTGTGTGCAAAAGCGCGCTAGCCAACCGGACACACCTGACTTTGCTGCTGCGTGGGATGGTTGCATCGCAGATCATCCTCTGGCTTATCGTTGCTGCCTATGGATCGAAACCCAGCGTCAGCGTCGAACAGGCCCGCCAAATCGGCATCGGCGCTGATGCCATTCGAACCGCGCTCCACGAGCCGACGTTAGTGGTGCTGTTGCCCGACGTAGGTGGGTCGTCGCTCTACAACGAAAACCTCCGAATCCTCGACTCCGCGCTTCTCTCCAATCCCCAGCTCGCAAAACGAGGTTGGCGCGATTTCGCGGAATACTTCCACACTGTTCGCCCGGATGTCTTCGAAACTCATTCGCTTTGGGCGAATTATCAGGGTGCCTACACAAGCGATCTGCTGAAGGATTACTCCATTGTTGGCGCAGATGGAAAGAGGTACTTTGTCCGAAACGACTTGTTCGCACAGCTTCTTGCCAACAAAGATGGAAAAATTGTCCCGGTCGAATCCTCCTCATCGTGCTTAGGCGGCCCTCTGCCTGCCGACGTCGCCTTCAGTCGCTCCAGGAAAACCTGCCTCGTGCTCTTTCCCGACGCATCAGCGACTGATTGATGCCTCGGAGGTGATGTAGAACTCCACCATTCGCGCTTCACTTCCATCGCGGTTCGTTCTACCGTGAGGACACTATCCTTTGCAGCTTCTTCCAGGAGTACTTCTCCAATGTCGCCGACTCAAGTTCGTTCACGTACCCGCCGTTTTCGATTACGATGGGCTACCACAATCGCCGCCATCTTCGTTCCCCTGCTACTGATCGCACCTCCTGCGCTGTTGGCGGCCAAGTCGTCAAAAAAGCCTGCCAAGGTCGAGCCCAAGAAGCCCGAGGGGCCAAAGGAGATTTTGATCTTCAAGAACGGCGATCAAATTACGGGAAAGCTGCTGAATTCCACCGGGACCAAAATCAAGTTCGACAGTGAAGTCGCGGGCGAAATTACTGTGCCGCTCGAGAAAATCAAGGAGTTGAAGTCGGACCGTCCCTTCGCCATCGTGCCCAAGGAACCCAAAGGATTCAAGAAAAGAAAACCAGTTGTAGAAGGAATCATTCAACTGGAAGCCAAAGGCATCATCGTCGTTCCGATCACTCCGGAGAAAGAAAAGAAAGCGGCAACCGCCAAACCATCTGAAGCCAAGCCCGCGCAGTCAACCGCAGAAGCTAAAACCGAGGTCCCGCAGCCCAAACCGCTGACTCCCGCCCAAGTTGCCAAGTCTGCGATGGCCGCTCCATCGACATCTTCCACTGCAAAAGTTGTGCCCCCATCCGCCACGTCCACCGCACCCACCGTCGTGAAGACCACTCCGCCCGTGACCGTTGAAACAGGCCGTTTAATTCCCGCGGATCAAATCGGCTTTGTCGTGGACGACAGTACCTATCAAAAAGAGATCACTAGAAAAATCAATTGGCGGACGGGATGGACCGGAAATATTACCACCGGAACCACGGTGATCCGTGCCACCCAGAACAGTTATCAATTCCTCACCGACGTTACGTTGCAACGAACCATTCCAACCGTGATCTGGCTTGATCCCAAACTTCGAACCACATTTCACTACACTCAGAGCGCTGGGAGAATATCGCAGCCTGGAACCGTCACTACCGTCACCAATATCTTCCATGTCTCCGCCGAACGCGATGAGTACTTCTCCCGGCGCGGCTATTATCTGCAGCAGGTCAACTTCGATCACGACACTACCCAGGGGCTCGACTTGCAACAAATCTATGGTGCCGGCGTCGGCGTGACGTTCTTTAAGAAGGAGGACAGCGAATTTGATGTGAC
>Ga0335075_10017476_pt1 | contig 10663 bp, 7 predicted proteins | sample Lox_Sample_24_FD_206723 | JGI IMG/M metagenome (GOLD analysis project Ga0335075, IMG submission 206723) | Soil microbial communities from Loxahatchee National Wildlife Refuge, Florida, United States - Lox_Sample_2.4 | ecosystem: Environmental > Terrestrial > Soil > Wetlands | place: USA: Florida... | reverse complement strand
TCGAGCAGTTCGACCGCAGCGCGACCGACGTGCGGATGGAAATGGTTGCTAAAGGTATCCGGCCACAGCAGCACTTCGCCCCGCGACGGTAAGCCCGAGGGACGGGAGGGGCCGCGGCTCGCCGCCCACTGCTGCAACGTTCGGGGGGCGAACAGGGGCAGCTCGCGGTTTTCGACGCCTGCCAGTAACGTGGCCAAACGGCTCAAACCAGGACCATGGCTCAGGGTGTTCACCACCGCGCTCATGTGCAGCGCCCCCACTGCCCGGGCCATAAGCGGGAGCCAACCGAGCACATATTGGTTTCGCGGCCGTACCCGGCCCTGCCAATAATGCGACAGGAACTCGGCTTTATAAGTGGCCATGTCGACGTTGACCGGGCAGTCGCTCTTGCACCCCTTACAGGCGAGGCACAAGTCAAGAGCATCCCTGACGGCGTCAGAGCGCCACCGGTCCTCGATGGGGCCGTCGTGGTGGCCGTTGAGCATCTCGAACAGCAGCCGGGCCCGGCCCCGAGTCGAGTGTTCCTCCTCCAGGGTCACCTGGTACGAAGGGCACATGACCGAGCCGTTAGGGTGCCCTGCGCCGCTGTGCTGACGGCATTTGCCCACGCCCACGCAGCGGCTTGCCGCGGCGGCAAACGACCCACCGTCTTCGGGGTAGGCGAAGAACAGCGGGCCGAGACCTTCGGGTTTCCACGAACCACCGAGGCGCAGGTTTTCGTCGGGAGCAAAGGGGGCGACCACTTTCCCCGGGTTCATGCGGTCATCGGGGTCGAAGATGGCCTTGAATTGGCCAAACGCTTCGGACAGTTGCTCGCCGAACATCTTCTCGAGGAGCACCGCACGAGCCTGACCGTCACCATGCTCGCCCGATAGCGATCCCCCGTGGTGGACCACGAGGTCGGCGGCGCGGTCGAGGAAGCGCCGGTACTTGGCCACACCTTCGTCGGTGTAAAGATCGAACGGGATGCGGGTGTGCACGCAGCCTTGCCCGAAATGCCCATACAGAGCCGGCATAGTTTCATCGGCATAGCCGAACTCTTCGTAGAGCTTCTCCAGGTCGCGCAGGTAGGCGCCCAGCCCGTCGGGATGTACGGCCGAGTCTTCCCACCCCTCCCAGGTATCACGGTGCTTGGGGATATGCGCAGTAGCGCCGAGACCGGCCTCGCGAAGTTGCCACAATTCGTCTTCCTGGGCCGGGTCGTCGAAGAAGTACGCCCTCGGGCTGTGCTCGGTGTCCCTCATGGCGTCGAGCATGGCGTGGGCCTTGGCATCGGCGTCGCGTTGGTCATTGCCTCCGAATTGCACCAGAAGCCAGCCGTGCCCTTCGGGCAGGTCTCGCAGTGCTTCAGGGTGGATATGTTTTATGCGCTCGTCTTTGATAAGCCGGTTGTCGAGACCCTCGAGGGCGAGTGGCTCGTGGGGCAATATGGCAGTTACCGCGTCAGCGGCGCTGGCCACGTCCGGGTAGCCGAGGACGACCAGTGCCCGCGCTTTCACCACCGGCACGAGTTGGAGTTCGGCGTGCAGGACTGTCACCAGGGTCGACTCGCTGCCGACCAGTGCGGCGGCGACGTTGAAACCCTTTTCCGGCAATAGCGAGTCGAGGTTGTAACCCGAGACCCGCCGCGGTATCTCCGGGTAGCGTCGTCGCACCTCGTCCCCGTAGCGGGTGGCCAGCTGCCTCAATTGCTGGTAAATAACAGCCTGACGGCCACCGCCGTCCACCACCGCCTGGAACTCTTCCTCGCCGGTGGCGCCGCACCAAAAACGGGTACCGTCATAGCAGAGGACTTCGAGGCGCGTCGTGTTGTCGACGACCTTGCCGTAACTTTGCGCCGTCGCCCCGCAAGAGTTATTGCCGATCATCCCCCCCAATGTGCAGTTGAGGTGAGTGGCCGGTTCCGGGCCGTAACGAAGGCCATGAGGAGCCAGCTGGCGGTTGAGCTCGTCGAGGACGATGCCCGGCTGGATGACGCAACGGCGTCCGGCGGGGTCGACGGACACTAATTGGTTGCAATACTTGCTCCAATCGATCACCACCGCAGTGTTCGTGCATTGGCCGGCCAAACTCGTCCCTCCTCCACGGGAGACGACGGGTGCGCCATGGCCGCGGCAAACGGCGATGGCGGCCACGGCATCATCGACGCTCCGGGGCACGACAACCCCGATCGGTACCTGGCGGAAGTTCGAAGCGTCGGTTGAATACGCCGCCCGGCTACCAATGTCGAAACGCACCTCACCGAGGACGGCTTCTTCGAGGCCGGCGGCCAGCGCGGCAACGTCGATGGCGCCGGCGGTGTCCGGCCTTTTTACAACGGGTGCCGGCAGTTCCACTGTTGTCATGCGCGCAGTTCCCGAATTTTGTCCTTGAACAAGGTGGTGGCGATGGTGGCCTTGCGTGGCTGTCCGGAAAGAAAGGCTTTGGCAAATTTCTTGGCCTGTTCGTACGTCACCTTGCCCGGCATCGGGGGCTCGTCAGCGTTGACCGTCACATCCAGGAGCGCCGGGCCGTCATGGTTGAGGGCGTCTTTTATGGAGGTGTCCAGTTCGCCGACGTCGTCGACTCTTTTGGCCAGGAAGCCGCACGACGCCGCCCACGGGGCAAAATCGTTCCGGCGCTGGAACCGGACTCCGAACTCGGGGTACCCGAGCACCATCTGTTCCCACTGGATCTGGCCCAACTCGGCGTTGTTGCAAATAACCACCTTGATGGGCAGGTGGTACCGGGCCGCGGTAGCCAGTTCGGCCATCAACATGGCAAAGCCCCCATCACCGACAAACGCAATTACCTGTCGGCCCGGGAAGCCATGCTGCATCCCGATGGCATAGGGCAACCCCGGGGCCATGGTGGCCAGGTTGCCCGACAAGTAAAATTGGCGGCTGCCTTTGATGTCGAAATCTCTGGCCGCCCAGGTGGCGATCGTGCCCGAGTCGCAGGTCAGCACGGCGTCGTCGGCCGCGGCCCGGTCCACCGCCTTCATAAGGCGCTGAGGCTGGATGGGATTGGAGTCTGCACTTTCGAGAGCCGCCATCCGCTCGCGCCACTTGACCATGGACGCCTGCGCTCCGATGAGGAACGACCGGTCCTCCCTGCGCCCGACAAGCGGGAGCAGCGCCGCCAGCGTTTCTTTGGCGTCCCCCACGAGAGGGACTTCCGTGGCGATCCGGTTGCCGGCGCGGACAGGGTCCTGTTCGACCTGGACCACGTGGGCCTGGCCCGAAGCGGGCAGGAACTTGGTGTAAGGGAAGTTCGTCCCGACCATAAACAAGGTGTCGCATTCCTCGAGCGCTTCTTCGGAGGGCCGTGTCCCCAGGAGCCCGATCCCTCCGGTAGTAAGAGGATGGTCGTCCGGCACCACAGCTTTGCCTGGCAGCGTCTTTACCACGGGGCTCCCGAGAGCCTCAGCCAAGGCCAGGACTTCGGACCTGGCGTGAAGGGCCCCTGCACCCACGAGCATCACCGGGCGGTTGCCAGCGTTCAAGACGTCGGCGGCGGCCTGGAGGTGCTCTTGACGAGGGAGGCCGGGAGCGGGCAGGTACACCGGGGCCGTCGATATGTTGGTGGCTGGGCCGACGGCGGCAAATGGCGCCTCGCCGGCGGGAGCGATCTGGACGTCGTTCGGGATGGTCAGGTGGGCCACACCGCGGCGGGTAAGGGCGTGACGGACCGCTATGTCTACCAGAGTGGGCAGCTGGGCCGGCACCATGACGACCTGGTTGTACTCGGCCACATCGAGAAATAGGCGGTCCGTGGCTACTTCTTGCTGGTACCCGGTACCGAGCATCTGCGTTTCCTGCATACCCGTAATCGCCAGCACCGGGACGTGGTCCAATTTGGCGTCGTACAGCCCGTTCATCAAGTGAACGGCCCCCGGCCCGGAGGTGGCCAGGCAAACACCGAGCCGTCCGGTGGCCTTGGCGTAGCCGCAAGCCATGAAAGCAGCCGCTTCTTCGTGCTGCACAAGCAGGAACTGGACACGGTCGGAGCAGCGGCGCAGGCCCTCCATCAAACCGTTTATGCCATCACCCGGAAGTCCGAACACAGTATCGACACCCCAATCGGCCAAGCGATTAATGAGGTCCTCGGAGGCAATAGCGCCCATGGAGCAGTCCTTTCCTGATCGTGTCCTGATGGTGTGACGACAGCGGCCGGACTTCCACCTGGCCCGGCCGCCGGGGGAGCGGGAACCCTTACAACGGTTGTACCCAAGGTAAGCCCGTTCCTCACCTCGCCGGGCCATTACGCGGCCATGCTGCTGCCGCCCCCCATCTGACCTGGGGGTTCGCCCTTCGGGGGCGGGCCCGACGAGGGTGACCAGAGCGGCGTCAGATGTTTACGCCGGACATGAGGGGGGTACCTGCTCGGGCGTAAACCCGACGGGCGAGACGACGCCCGCCTGAACTAAGCGAGGACGTAAATGTACAAAGGAGCCGGTACAGGCCTAATAGGCCTTGGTATCGTCCTGGTGGTCGTGGGGGCGATACTGGACTACGCCGTCACCGTGACCACGACTGGGCTAAACATCAATACGGTTGGTGTGATCTTGCTAATAGTTGGAATTTGTTGTGTTCTTATAGGCGCCATCGTTTTCGGCGTGGGGTCGTTCAGGCAGACGACCATGCACGAAAATGTCCGCAACCTGCCTGACGGGGGCCAGGACAGGGTCATCCAGCAACGCGATACCTTCTAAAACACCTAGCGCTTCACCCCGGCGGCCGACGGTTCTTCCTGAGCCGTCGGCCTTTTCGCGTCTTTGCCGGCGCGCTCGGAGACGTCTGCAGTGGCCACGTCGACGAGGTAGGTCTTCCTCGTCAGTAGCAGCAGGACGCCGGCGGCCAACAAAGGGACGAGCATAACTATGAACGTGTACTCGAGCCCCCGGCCGGCGATAGCTTCGAGGCGCCGGTTGGTGGAAGCGGCCGCACCGGCAGCAGGCCCACCGAAAACGGCCGAGACGTATCCGAACAATAGGGGCGCAAAGCTCTGCAGTATGTTGCGGGCAAAAGTTCGTACCGCTTCAGCCCGGCCCCAAAGGCCCGACGGGACGACGTCGAGGCGAGCGGCATCGAGCGGGGGGTCCGGGGCGGCTACAAAGCCGGCCGCGATAGCAAAAAAAGGCAGTGACACCAGGATATTGCCGCTCACCAGCCCGGGCAGGAAGGCGATGGCCCCGGCCACAAAGGCCACGCCGGCGACCAGCAGGCGGGCGTCCGCCCGACCCTTGCGGATCAAGTTGTCCGCCAGACGACCGGAGTAGAGGGTGCCGGCTATGCCCCCGGCGCCGGCGGCCACCAGGATGAAAACCACCAGAGTTTGGCTGACCCCATAATGGGTCTCGGCAAAAAGTACGGCAAACGCTTGTAACCCGGCCAGGAAGAAGTAGCCGAGCGCCGAAGCCGCGATCAATACCAGGTTGCTGGGTACCCGCAAGACGTACCAGGCGGCGGCACGCGGAGACATGCGGGCCGGATCTTGACGAAGGACCAATTTGCTGTTGGCCCGGACTTCCTTCAGTTCCCGAGCCTGTTTGCGCACATCTGCGGCATCGGCCGTGACGAGGTCGTCGGGCTGAGGGCTCTCATGGGCGGGGAAGGCGGAGGTCGGGCCTTCGGTCTCGACCTCTTCGGCGGACTTGATCTCTTCGGCTCCCGGGTAAAGCCAGCTCTGGCCGCCACGGGCGGGTTCGGGAAGCAACCGCCACAGCAGGACGGCCAAAACCGCGTTCGGGACGGCCAGCACCAACAAAGGCACCCGCCACCCGACAAGGGCGCCCAACTCGGCTGAGACGACCAGGCCGACGCCGGTCCCGACCAATTCTCCTGTCAGGACCAGGCCGAATATCCGAGAGCGGTCCTCGGCAGGGAACAGGTCTCCTGTAAGCGAGGTGATGATCGGGCCCGACGCTGCCGTGACGATGCCCAGGGCAAAGCGCGTCGCCAACAGCATGACGTACCCTTGCGCCAGGCCTGACCCGACCATGCATACGGCTCCTCCCGTCACGGCCCATGACAGGAGCGTGACCCGCCTGGACCGGTCAGCCAGGACGCCGACCGGCAAGCAGGCCAGAGCCCCAACCAAAGCGGTAACCGTGGTGAGAAGGCCGAGTTGTGTGTTGCCGATCCCAAATGCCTTCTCCAACTGGCGGGCCAGGGCACCGACACTTCCGACGTTGGCTCCTTGCACGGCCAATACGCCGGCAAGCAAGATCACGACGCGAAGACGCGCCGGGCCGCCTGCGCTTTCCGTTACACGCTCAACTAGCGTCGAAAGGTCGGCCTGGACGGGCTCGAGCGGGCGCAGGCCCTAGTGATACCCACAGGGCCGGTGGCGAAACGGGCGCAAATCCCGTTCCCCCGGTCGGGTAACTCAAAATCAGCACCGGAAAGGGCAACGGGAAATAAGCTCTTTTTAGTTTGTGCCCGCCCTGCCGCAAAAGGGCTGATCTGATTGCGTTCGTCGGCCGATTGCGTTAGTCATGAGGCGGGTCAGCCCCCCAGGCGGCGCCAGGCCTGCCTGGGCAGCACTGCTTTCAGGGTTCAGAGCCGGCCGCTACCGGCTCATACTTCTATGGGCAGGGTCTCGACCAGCCCGGTGACCTCGATAACGCCCCGGACGATAGGCGACGGGTTGCGCAGTTGCACCGAGGCGACCTTCTGAGCTGCAGCCAGCAACACGGCCAGGCCTGAACTGTCGATGAACTCCAGGGCTCCGAGGTCGAAGACGAGACGCTCGAGATCTGGGCTCATGGCCTGGTCGACGAGCTCCTGGACGTTAGATGCGTTCGACATGTCGACTTCGCCGCGGACCCGTACCACGAGGATGTCAGGCCCCTCGTGCCAATGCTCGACCGAGACCTCTGCCCCCTCCAGGCTCGGGCTCTTGTCCTCTTCTCGTTCGTCTGCTCTCTCGTCGTCCATGGCCACCCCGGGATCGCCGTGCCGTCTCGAGTGGCATCGGCCATCGACGTGTGGGCAACCCTGGTGAGAGGTTAGCAAGAGCGCCCTAAGGAGACGATACGGCCGCACAGCTGCACTATTCGCTGTGGCCGTTCAGATCTTCGACCATGACAGCCTCCACCCCCGGGATCTCGGACAAAGCCGCCGTAAGCTCGAAGAGCCCGGACTTGCCGTGCACCTGGAGGGTTAGTTCCGTCAGGATCCGCCCGTCTTGTGCTGTCCCGTCCTGTCCTGGCCCATCCTGTCCTGGCCGGCCCGGCTTTCCGTCATCTGGACGGTCGGTGGACAAACTATCGATCGTGAAGCCACGGGCCGTGGCCGTACCGAGCAAGGTACCCAGAATGCCCTGGCCCTGGGGGTAACGGGCTCTGACCGTAGCCACGGCGGGCCCCGCGCCAGGCAGCCTCGGCGCCAACCATTTGAAGGCGGTCGTTACCAGGAAGTAGATGGCCGTCGTTAATGCTGCGAGCACCGGAAGGCCGGCCCCGGCGGCTGACCCCACAGCGGCGGTAACCCAGACTCCGGCGGCCGTCGTCAGGCCGTGAACGGAGCCGCGGCGCACGAAGATAAGGCCGGCGCCGAGGAACCCGATACCGGTCACGATCTGAGCCGCGACCCGGGACGGATCCAGTACCACCCGGCCAGGTGCCAGCACATCGTTGAAGCCGTACTTGCTCACCAGCATGAAGAGGGCGGCACCCACACCCACCAGGGTGTAGGTCCGCAGGCCGGCGCTCTTCTGGCGCACTTCTCGCTCGATGCCGATAAGTGCAGACAGCACGAAGGCCAGTCCGAGCTCGCCGAGCTGAGCCCACCCCTCTACGTTCGGCGCCCCGGCCACGCTCGGCGAAGCGGCTGCCAGCAGCGCGGATCCCGGGTTGGCGAGACCAACATGCGCCAGCCAGGCCCCGTTCACGCTCATAACCAGAAATTAGAAAGCACAGGCAAAGCCACCCGCGCCGGCTTCAAGGTCTCGAACCAGGACCGGGCGAGGGTGGCTTCCCTGTCGGCACGCAACGCTACCATTACCAAGAACTAACTGGCCTGGCACTGGCAGCAACTAACTGGCCGAGCTTACCGTTCGGGCGCTCACCAGTAATACCAGCGCCCGCCGCCACTGCCGGCCCGGAAAGCGAAACCGGCCAGCCAGAAGACAAACACGATAGCAGCGATGATCCAGAGGAAATGCAGGGTGAATCCCAAGCCCAGGAACAATAGGGCGAGCAGCAATACGAGGGCCAGCAATAACATCGATCGGTCCTTTCTACTGTTTGGGTAAAGGGAGTACCAGTCCGGAGCCTCTTTGGCTCATAAGCTCACGGTTGGCCATTACCCAGCCGACAACCCGTTCATACCCCCTTCAAACGGATGCCACACATCTCCGGGCTTCCAGCGCCTGTCCTGCCTCGTGATCGGGGCCAGGAAAGGACAGCTGCCAGCTCTCCGGAGTTTATCGAGCTTTCTTTCCGTTCGGCGGTACGAGTCGTTTATAGATCAAACAAATCAGGGTATGTGTTTGCACCAAGTGGGCTGCTGATGGGCGGTAAGTGTTGGGCACAAGCTCACCGGCGGAACATTGAAAAGCGGCAAGCAAAGGGATGGGTGAAGAGTAAATGACAGCGCGCGTTGCTGTAGCCCGAGAGCCCGATCGCGGCACAACTGAAACTACGGTGCCAGGCCGGCTCGACCGCTTACCGTGGTCACGCTGGCACTGGCTGGTGTTGATCGGGCTGGGGACGGTGTGGATCCTCGACGGGCTCGAGGTCACCATCGTCGGCGCCGTTGGGAGCACGCTCACCATGAAGGGGAGCGGCATCACAATCAGCACGGCACAGGTGGGTACTGCCGCCGGTGTCTACGTGGCCGGCGCATGCGTCGGCGCTCTCTTGTTCGGGCACCTCACGGACCGCTATGGCCGGCGCCGCCTTTTCCTGGTGACCCTGGGGCTGTACCTCATCGCCACCGTCTTGACGGCTACATCCCAGGACGCCTGGATGTTCTTCATCTTTCGGTTCCTCACCGGCATGGGCATCGGGGGCGAGTACTCCGCCATAAATTCGGCTATCGATGAACTTATCCCGGCCCGCGTGCGAGGGACGGTCGACCTTCTGGTAAACGGCTCGTACTGGGTCGGGACTGCGGTCGGAGCGGCGGCCACACTGGTGCTTCTGGACCCCAGAGTGCTGGCGGTGGACCTGGGGTGGCGGGTTTGCTTCTTCATGGGCGCCGTGCTCGGGCTGGGCGTCCTGATCGTCAGGCGACATCTGCCGGAGAGCCCGCGCTGGCTCTTTACGCACGGGCGGTCCGAGGAGGCCGATCGCATCGTCGATGACATCGAGCGGCAGGTGCGCGAGTCGACCGGTCGAGAGCTGGAGGATCCCGGGGAGGCCATCAAAGTACGGCAGCGGCCGCCGGTCAGCTTCGTGGAGGTAGCGCGAGTCGTCTTCGGCAGTTACCCGCGCCGGTCCGTCCTCGGCCTGTCGCTGTTCGTGGGGCAGGCGTTCCTGTACAACGCCGTCTTCTTCACGTATGCGCTTGTCCTCACGACCTTCTACCACGTGTCGTCTTCCTCCGTGGGCTACTACCTCATCGCCTTCGCCGTGGGCAACCTGCTGGGACCGTTGATACTGGGCCGTCTTTTCGATGTGGTCGGCCGACGCCCGATGATCGCCGGGACGTACCTCTCTTCCGGGGCGTTACTGGCCATTACGGCCTGGCTATTCGACCGGGGCGACCTGACTGCGTTCAGCCAGACCGTGGCCTGGGTGGTGATCTTCTTCCTGGCTTCGGCGGGCGCCAGTTCCGCCTATCTGACGGTTAGCGAGATTTTCCCTATGGAAACAAGGGCGTTGGCCATCGCTTTTTTCTACGCCATCGGCACCGGCCTCGGCGGCATTATCGGCCCCGTTCTTTTTGGCCAGCTTGTTGCCACCAAGCGCCCGGGTGACATGGCGATCGGATATTTGATCGGCGGTTGCCTGATGGCTGCGGCCGGTTTGGTCGAGGTTTTCCTCGGCGTCGACGCCGAACAGCAGAGCCTGGAGGACATCGCGGCGCCGTTGTCGGCGACAGAGGAGACGACGGCGGGAGAAGAAACGACGCCGGCCGCGCCAGCCAGGACCGCGGCTCGCCCTGCCCCCAGCCCGGTGGGCCCGTACCCACCGCCGTGGCGGCGCTTCGGGCAGGCCGCCTGGTCACCCCGGCCGCAAGCGTCGCTTTACCCGCGCGACGACCCCTACCTGGGCCGGGAGGTCGACGCCATCGTCGACATGGTGAACAGTGCCGGCCCGATGTCGCCACTGCAGCTCTCGCGAGCGGTGAGGGCTCAATACTGGGGGCCAGGCCGGTTCCGTATGGCCGTCCGTTCGGCGATGGCGGCGGGGCGTATCCGCCGGGTGGGGCGCAACCGGCTGGCCGCTGGCTCTCAGACTGCCGACGTGCCCGCTGCGGGAGCCCACCAGAGGCCCTGAGTTACCGGGTTGTTTCTTAGCCCGGTTCCTCGGCCCGGTTGAGCATCGAGCAGACGTATGAGGTTCGGCTCACGTGGTCCGCGACGCGAGGATTGTGCGCGCTGGGGTAACGATAGGAGCACCTACCGCGCACAGTCCCCGCGTGCTGGCCGAGGCTGAGGTCACTCCCGCCAGGGCAAACCTGGGCGTGCGAACGCTCCGCCCAGCCTCAGGCCGGCAAGCTCAGGCCGGCGA
>Ga0335075_10017475_pt1 | contig 10663 bp, 11 predicted proteins | sample Lox_Sample_24_FD_206723 | JGI IMG/M metagenome (GOLD analysis project Ga0335075, IMG submission 206723) | Soil microbial communities from Loxahatchee National Wildlife Refuge, Florida, United States - Lox_Sample_2.4 | ecosystem: Environmental > Terrestrial > Soil > Wetlands | place: USA... | reverse complement strand
TCCTGGGCTACACCGGCATGCTGGGCGCGCTGAACATCGTGCTGATCACCGCGATGTCCACGATTGGCGCGGTGATCTACAACCTGATAGCCACCACGATCGGCGGCGTCGAGGTGACCCTCCGCGAGACCGAGTAGCCGCCAGCCAGCGCGGCTGGCTGTGTGCGAGCGGTGGACCGGATGCGGTAAAGTAACCCAGTCGCCGCAGCGGGCCGAGGCCCCGCGCGACGCTCCCCTGGGGGTATAGCTCAGTCGGTTAGAGCGCGTCCCTGATAAGGACGAGGCCCGTGGTTCAAGTCCACGTACCCCCACCAGCTCACAGGCCATGACGACCGAACCGGAGTCATGGCCTTTCGCGACTGAGTAACCAACTGAGTAACTAAGCATTGTTGTCCAGCCGGGGACAACTGCTCCATGACTAACCGCGCCACCCGTGACGACGGGGCCGGATCTGCCTGCCGCACACCAGCTTGGTTGTGGTGAACTACGCCGCCCGCGGCGCCGGGACGGATGACTCGCCAGGTGCAAGGGAGCCTGACAGGCGGTTGGTATCCAGTCGTCCCTGGTCGTTTCCTGTGGTACTTGACAGTACTAACTAGTACCAATAGCATTCGAGCATGAGAGATCAAATCCGCATCCAAGACCGCGACATCCCCTTCGAGCGCAGTCGGCTTTCCCTCGATGAGTTGACCCTGGATCCGAACAACCCGCGCATCCAGTACCTCATCGGCCGACAGGCTGAGCCCATCACCCAAGAGCGGCTCGACGAGCTGCTCTGGGCCAAAGACCAAGTCAAGGCGCTTGGGCAGGCGATCAAACAGAACGGCGGCGTCTACGACGCGATCATCGTGCAGAAGCACGACGGCCGCTATCTCGTCAGGGAGGGCAACAGCCGCACGGTGGCCACGTGCCACATCGCGGCGCAGCATCCCGGTGACGACCGATTCACCACTGTGCCGGCAATGGTGTTCGACGACGGCGTGCTCAGTGACGACGACATCGCCGTGCTGCTCGCCGATATGCACGTCACAGGCAAGATCCGCTGGGACGCGTACGAGCAGGCTAAGCACGTCTCGACCCTGTACAACGTCCACGGCAAGACGTACGACTGGCTGGCTACTCATCTTCGGCTAAGCAAGTCAAAAATCACGCGGCAGCTCAAGGCGTACTCCTGGACCACCGACTACCTGAACGAGCATCCCGATCCGAAGAACCTCGACAAGTTCAGCTTCTATGACGAACTCGCCGGCAAGCGTGACCTGGCCGACCGCTACACGGACGACCTCGAGTTCCAGCAGCGGTTCAAGCGCTGGCTCACCGACGGCCGGCTCAACGACTCGAAGCAGGTGCGCCAGCTCCCGATGCTCCTCGGCAACGCCCAGGCAACCGAGGTCCTCGACGAAAAGGGCTACGTGGCCGCGGCCCGGGTGCTGGTGAGCGAGGACCCGGCCCTGGGCAGCGACCTGTACGACGCGGTGAAGCGTGCCACCGACAAGCTAACCAAGGCGCCTGCCGACGAGATCCGCGACCTTGCGCAGAACAAGCAGAAGCTGCTTATGCTCCGCAACCTGCGCCGCGCGATCGACGACTTGGCCACCCTGGCCGACGCCCAGCTGTGAGCGCTCCCTTCGCGCGGCTGAACCCGGGGGTGCGGCTCCTGTCAGCAGGGTCTGGGCGCTCGCGCGCTCGCATGGACGCCCGAGATCCTCTCGACACCACGCCAGTCGATGTGGACACGCGCATCTTCGTTTGGCAGCGTGACGGCGGCCGCTGCCGACAATGCGGAGCTCGAAGCCAGCTCCACTTTGACCACGTGATTCCGCGGTCGTGGGGCGGCGCGAGCACGGCCGACAACGTGCAGATCCTCTGCCGCCGCTGTAACCTCCGGAAGGGCGCCTCCCTGCTCGACGGCCGCGCTAGCGTCCGGTAAGCCGGTGACAGGTGTCTGGTGCTTGATTTCGATGCTAAGTGATCATCGGCGATCATGTTGAACGCTAGTTCGCACGCCTGCGGACTTGCGTGGACGCCTGGAGACCTAGGGGTACTCCTAGATACTGCGGAAAGTCGTCTGTGGTTTTTATCTGGGCACCGGTACCCGCCGTGCTCGCGGCGCAGGATGGTGTCGGCCCACCGCCGGAGCTCGGAGAGCCGGGCGGCGCGGTCTTCGGGGTTGAGCCTGATCCAGCAGAGCGCGGCGGGTCCACTCGGCCGTGTGTCGAGGAGGTCTGTGACGAGCTCGGCGAGGTTGTGGAGCTCGGCGGGGAGGTTCCGGTCGTCGGTGAGGTCGGCCCCGGTCGAGGCAGGCGAAGATCGCGCGGCCAGGCGACGGCGGCGTCCCGCGCGGGACCGGTTCGGGCTGGCTGCTGCCGGTCATGCTTCCGCCTAGGGCTCGTTCTCGGCCTGGGCTGCCCGGATTACCAACCGTTCCCGCGTTGGCTGCGCGGCGTGCGTCACCCCTGACCACTCGGCGACAGGTGCGGGCGTCGCTGAGCTTCCAGTGCGCGAACGATGACCTGCGTTTTGCTCTCGCCGGTACGACGCATCTCTTCTTCGATCCAGTCTCGGATGTCGTCAGAAGCGTAGAAGCTGACGAGGCGGTGGCGTTCGGTCCACCGACCCTCGGGAGGTACCGGCCGGGGCATGCTTAGCCGACTCCGGCACAACGCTGACTCTTACGTTGCACAGTGAAGACCATAGTCCATTGATCGTAGATGGCCAACCGTAGACCGTAGATGGCCAACCTGCTACAGTTGATCTATGTGGGTCGCGCAGTATTGCCGTGTCCCGTCGTAAGAGAACTCACGCGGGAAGCCCGGGATCAGGCACCGCCCGGGCCGTGCGTGCGATGTGATCTCTCGACACACCCACCGACATGAGGAGCTGAGGAGCAGGATGTCTGCGCTACAGATGCCCGGGATGTCGGTAGGTGGCGGGCCCAGTGCCACGCGTCGGCAGCCAGTCACGACTCCGGTTTTTGATACCTACTGGCAGTTCGCCGCTGAGCGACAGAGGGTTTTCCACCGGCGCGTCCGCGGCGCACCACCGCCCTGGACAGGTGACCCAGTCCTGTCTGCGCACCGGTTCACGAACGCATATCGAGCTGCGGACCGGGTGAGCCAGTACCTCATCCGGCAGGTGGCTTACGTCGGCGACCAGACGACGGAGGAGGTGGTCTTCCGGGTCCTGCTTTTCAAGTTCTTCAACAAGATCGCGACCTGGCAACGGCTCCATGCTGAATTCGGCACGCCATCCGGTCGGTCCTTCTCCGTCGAGCAGTACGATGCAGTGCTTACGCGGGCATTCGCACGTGGTCATCGCCTGTATTCAGCGGCTTACATAATGCCCGCGGCCGCGCCGGGTGTGCGCCGGAAGCACCTTACGCATCTTCAACTGCTGCGCACGATGCTCGATGATCGGCTGCCTGAGCGCCTTGCAGCTTGCTCGTCCATGCGCGCGGGGTATGAGCTGCTACTCGGCTACCGGGGGATCGGTCCTTTCTTGGCGTACCAGCTCATCACTGACCTGAACTACACGAGGGTTCTAGACTTCTCCGAGATGGAGTTCGTGATGGCGGGCCCGGGCGCTCGGAGCGGCTTGCGCAAGTGCTTCGCTGATTTCGGTGACTACGACGAGGCTGACCTCATCAGATTCGTCGCCGACAGGCAGGAGCATGAGTTTGCGACACGCGGGATCCTGTTCGAGGACCTCTGGGGACGTCCGCTGCAGCTCATTGACTGTCAGAACCTCTTCTGCGAGGTCGACAAGTATGCCCGGGTCGTACATCCCGAGGTGCTTGGCGTGGGCGGGCGGAGCCGGATCAAGCAGCGGTTTCAGCCGGTGGAGGATCCGGTTGAAGTATGGTTCCCACCAAAGTGGGGCCTCAACGATCGGCTGCCACCCCGCCCGGTCACCGAACCACATCGATCGACCGAGCTCGTAGATCGACAGCAACCACTCCCCCTCTTCGCGCTCTTATCTCCCGGAAGACGCGACAGCCGGCGAGGATTGCTTCCTCCCAATCGTGGGCGGTCCGCGCCGCGACCTCGAGGCCACCGGTGAGCTGGCGGACCGTCTTCAAGACGGGGTAGTCGACCGTAGTGACGCCGTCTAGGAAGCGGTGACGGCAGGCGTACTCCCAGACGTATGCGACGATCGCCTCGTCGATGACGATGGCGCGCCCTCCGTCCTCGATCTCATCGACGTCCGGTGCCGAGCGGCGCTTGTGGCTCGGCCTGAGCAACTTGCCACGCAGCACCGGTGACCATCCGAGCTTCGCGGCGTGCGCGAGGTGGAACACGTCGTGGAAGCGGTAGCCGTCCTCGTCATAGGCGTTGTCCTGCAGTGGGTCCCCCGCAAGGACGCCATCGATGGTGAGGGTGATGTGGCCCTTTCCTTCAGCACCGACCGTGTCGACGATCTCAGCGGAGAAGAATCGGGGCAGTTGTTCTACGGCAGGGAAATCGTCGTCGAATAGCCGGTATTGGTCAAGGCGGCCCGTCGGCGGCCATCGATCACGCGTCTTGGCCAGGTTGTCTGCGGCGATCGTTGCGAGGTCCAGGCCGAACTTGGTGGCAGTATTCGCGAGATACCACAGGATGTCGCCAAGCTCCTCCGCGACCTGGTTGGGGAAGAGGACGTGTGCGTCCTTGTCGCGCAAGTACTTCTTGTACTCCGCGAGGAGCGAGCCCACCTCACCGGCCATACCGAGGAGCGGAACTATCACTGCATTTGGATCTCCGGAAGGCAGCTGATCGGTGGCCTGGGCCTGGTGCTGGTATTCAGCGAGATTCATAAACATCTCCGGTGCTGCGCTCCGATGATGGCCCTGACGCATGAGCACGAGGCTGGATGGCCCATGCCTCACGGATGTGGCGCTCGGCGTATTCGTTGGTGAGCCAGCCATAGCCGCCGATCGCCCATGTTGACCCCCACGAATTGCGGATCAGCAGGGCGTCGGCGCCGTGCCCCACAGCGAGGACAGCATGCCTGCCGCGTCCCGGGCTCCCTGTGGCGGGTGCGTCGATCCGGCCCGCCGGTGTCGGTATGAACAACGTGTCGAAGACGGTGAGGCCGAGCACGACCGGACGACCGGCGTCGATCTGGCCGCGGACCGATGTAAGTTCGGGTGACGTCCGCTCGAGGCCCGACTTGTGCCAGTCAGGCGTGGGCGTGCATGGTGGGTCATAGCGGATGCCGGCCGCTCGACGGGGGTTGTATGGCCAGACGTCCTCCAATGGCTGGCCCGTCGCGCCGAGGGCTGTGGCCGCCGAACTGAAGCTTGTCCCGGACCTCCAATTTCCATCGGTGAGCTTGCAGCCCCAAAAGAGCGCCTCCTCGGACAGGTCCTCGGAGACTGCGATGCCGCCAGACCGCGCGAGTTCATGGGCCGCCGTGACGGCAAAAGCAACACACGTACCTCGGTGACCCTGGTCGCGCACCGGTGGCAGGAATGGTCGCATGTCAGCGCCGCCCGGCGCGATGGCTGGAGATGTCATGCGGCCCTCACGCTCGCCGCCAATTCCTGCTTCACATCCTCGCCCGCGCCGTCCTCGGCGTCACCTATCAGGGGGTCGGTTGCCGCGACGGTAGCCTCAAACGTCGCGGAAGTCCCGCCGTCCTGCTGCCACGGCCGACGCATCTCAAGACGGATCCGGCTCGCGCCCGCGCTGGCCACCCGGAACGCCACGTGCCGCGTCCCAGTCTCCCCGATGGCATCGTCGTCCGACTCGAACTGATCATCGACCAAGGACAGCACCAAGGACGCGCCGTCGATGAGCTGCCAGACGTACCCTGTTGATGGCGTCTCGGCCAGCATGACATGGATTTCGTCTCGTAGCTGGGGCGAGAAGCGGCGACCCTCTTGAGAGTCGTCGAGCAGCCAAACGTCCGCCCGGGAGTCTACCGGCCGGATTCCGACAAGCCGGGTCTTCACGGCCAGTGGGCTCTCACGACGCAGCTGCTGTCCTGCGCCCGCCGTGAGCTTGTGCTGTCCAACCAGCTGCGTGACCGCAGCGCTGTAGCTGACTCCGAGCTCGAGGCTGAACTGGTACACCTGCCGCGACGTCAGCGGCAGGGACTTCCCGGACAGGCCCATCGTGCGCAGGGTGTAGTTCACTAGCTGCAGCGGCATGAGGAACTCGCCTGCAAATGCCTGAGCTGCGATCTCCCGCGGATCCTGTGATCTGCGATGGATGCGGGTTTCGTCGTCGGCGCTCACCGCGTGTCCGAGGACATGGTGGCCGTACTCATGGGCAGCCGTGTACCGCTGCAGTGACAGCGGATGCTGCGAGTTGACGATGATCCCGATGGCTGTGCCATACCGCTGGTAGGCGCCGTACAGGTTGCCGAAGCGCTGGAACAGGAGCCAGATACGCTCGTCCTGGATCACGTCGAAGACCTCGACGCGGTTCGTAAGGTCCGTCCCGAGCCGCTGATGCTCCCGCTGCGCGGCCCGGACACCTTCTAGGGCGGCCTGTTGGTACGGAGTCAGCGCAGCCACGGGTCCAGCCTCCTCCCGCGTAGTGTTACGCGCATCATTGGCTCCGCCGCCGCGGGGGAGCCTGGCCGGCACCTTTGAGGAACTCGGCAAAACGGAGCACCTGCTCCTTGTCCTGCTGGGTGAGGTTCTTCGTCGCCCGGAACAACGCGCTCACGGTCTCGTCTTCCGCGATCGGCTCAGCGTCGCTGTCGTAAAACCACTCGATTGGGCGCCTGTAGAGGCGGGCCAGGTCACGGAGTTCCAGGCTGCTCACCTTGCGGTGGCCGCCCTCCATCCCCGACACCGACGCCCGTGGCACGCCGAGCGTCTCGGCGACGGCCTCCTGCGAAAAGCCCAGGTACTCGCGGGCCTGCCGCAGCCGGGCTCCCATTGAGACGTACTCCCCGTCCTCGTCATCCGCGTGGGCGCGCTTCACATCAGCCATGGTTGCTCTCCTCTCTGATGGATTGCTCCGCATTAGCGCCCGCGCACAGCGCGACTGCGAACGCTTCGGCGGCTAGAGCGGTGTGGGTCAGGCTCACGCCAATGGACATTAGACCGAGGTGGTCGGCACGATCTCGCGCTCGGCCATGCAGGACAACATGTGGTTCACCGTTCGGAGACGTCAGCACCTCGACTTCTTGCCAGCCGAGACCACGAACGCCGGTCCCGAGTATCTTTGCCACAGCCTCCTTGGCCGCGAAGCGGGTGGCGAGGCGGTTCACACGGCCGGCACAGAACGCGATCTCCTGCGGGGTGAACGTGCGATCGAGGAACCGGTCACCGGCTACGGCGACACCACGCTGAAACTCGTCGAGTTCGACTCGGTCTACGCCAGCGCGGACGATGCCGGCCGCGACCCCGTCCGGGGGATTCACCTGGACCCAGGAAAAGGCGCCGGAGACAGTCACTTCGCCACCCCCAGCGCTGCTCGGCAGTCTTCGAGCAAGGCTTCAACCCTGTCGCGGCCAAAGCTGGCGCCTCGATTGATCTCGGCCGTTGCCGAGGCGGATACACAGGTGAGTTCCCCCGCAGGGAGGCTGCTCTCCTCTGCAACAAACTGCAAGACGCGCCCCAGCCCTAGGTAGTTCCCGTACCCCCGGCTGATGAAATCGTGGCTGCGGTATACGGCCAGCAGGTTCACGGCGCCGTGCAGCAGGCTGAAACTCAGGTGGCTGAGGCACGGGAACCCTCGAGTGTTTCGGTCCTTGCCAGCCACTAGGACGGGGACCGCGATCTCGTCGGCGGGCATGGCCACGCCGACCTCGTACTCATGGCCACGCCGGTGTTCCCGTTCTCGCGCGGAACGGAGTCGGCGGATAACCTGATCGAGCTGGTTGAACTCCTCTTTCCCGGGCCCGGGCCAGGCCACCATGCGCTCGAAGTACGTGCCTCGCGGGTTTCGTCGACGACTAACCGGACGGGCGATGCGCTCCAGCTCATAGAGATGCTCTGCAGCGCCTGGACCTAGGCGCTCGGAAAGATACCACGCCGAGGGGAATAGCGTGTTGGCCACCGTTGAGACGAGTTCCACTGAGTGGTGGTGGGTGCGGCGGCGATCGCGTATGAATCGATCCAGACTCTGGCGGACGGCCCTGTGCTCCGCAGTAGCGTCAGCGATAGCGACCGTGAGGTTCACGGCGTCGCCGCCGCTCGCCAGAAGCCGGTCGAGCGCCGCGACCCACGCGGTGGAGACATCCTTCTCGCTGATGAAAAGTGCCATCACCGGCTCCCGCTCTGGTCGAGTGGCTGTCCGGTCTCCCAGCGCCGGCGGATCAACTCGGCGAGGGAGTCGACGGACAGCAGACATTCCGGCTCGAGGTCCTCGACCTTGGCAAGCGTCCGGCCGTAGTGCTGCTCAAGCATCGCGATCACGGCTTCCCCCTCACGAGAATCGATCTCGAGGTCGCCACCTGCTGCGGTCAGTTCCTCGCCGAGCTCTCCGACCGTCTGGGCTCTGACCGCTGCCAGTGCATCGAGGATTGCCACCGCGAGCTCCTCAGCGTCGGGCCGTGTCTGCGCGGGTGCCCGTGACATCGTAGCCATTCGACTGCCTTTCCGACGGGTGGCCGCCGGGGTTGTCCGATTTCCTGACAAGAGAGTAGCCGACGGGCCGTCGGAAAAGCAAGCGGCACCGTCGTCCGACTGTCCGATTTCCAGACGCTGAGCCGCGAGACCATGCCCTGCAGCTCGTCCACCATTAACACCAACCGGCTGCGTGCAAGTCCACGCCGTCAGCAGCCGCGCCACCACGATCGGCACGGCCGACAGCTCCATAGCGCCAGTACAGTTCTTAGTGACCTGTCGTCGCCGCGCCAGGCGGGGTACGGCAGGGTGGAGCCTGGCGCGGGGTGCGGCGGGTGCGGCGCCGCCTTGATCCAACGCTGGCGCTACCTGCGCCGGTCGACGAGCAGCCGGGACCTTGACCGCGGCGCATCCGTGCCGTGCGTGGAGGCGAGTAACTAACTGAGTGACGATCGCCGCTGACAGGGACGGACGCCAGTGGACGTACGCGGATCGCTAGCTGCAGGTCGTCGATGAGAAGCGAAAGCATGAGCGCTTCCGGCACTTCCCTGATAAGGAAGAGGTCCGTGGTTCAAGTCCACGTACCCCCACCCAGGTCAGTGGCCATGACACCACCTGCCGCAGCAGCCTAGAGCTCAGGGAAGAACACTTCTCCCGCCTGGCCAGGGCCATAGTGGGAGAACAGGCCTGGCTGGACACGCAGGGACACTGCCGGGGATGCTTCCCGCTCGATTGCCTGGGCGAGTGCCCTGGCCTGATCCTCGTTGTCGGCCCCGAGGATCAGGTATTTCCAGCGGCGGATTACCGGGCGCCCCTCTGCGCGCAGGCGTTCTGCCAGCGCCACCGCCTCGCGATGCGAGGGCAGGTCGGCTCGCACTTCCCATCCGGCCTGCCCGTGCGTGAGGGACTGCCGCGTCTCCTCGTCTATCAGGCGCTGATGCTCTGCCTGCCGCACCTCGCCGGTATCTGGCGCGGTGCCCGGGTCCACCCACTCCTGTTTGACCGCATCCCACCGGTCAAGCGTGAGATCGGCTGGCAGCTGGTGCTCGCTGAGCACGTCGCGGACGACCCGTTCTGCCTCACGGGCCGCGTGTCCGGTGTCGGCGTAGAGGAAGATGCGGGAGCTGTCCGCGGATACCGCGACGCGCTGACCGAGTCGACGGCGCACGTCGTCTTGCAGCTCATGGTCGCGCAGGGAGCGGGCCACCCGCTGGGCATGGCCGTCACCGTGCAGGGTGACCGTCACCCGCCAGTCGTCTGCCATAAGGCGAAGCTACCAATGACCGCTCCTGGGTCCCTGGCTATCTTCATAACCGCCCGCAGCGCTATGAACCCTAGGTCTAGCGATCGTAGGATCATGTTGTGGGCATTCCCTGGCGAACGCGGGAGTACGAGAGAACCTGCAATGACTGCGGATACGTTTGGCGCGTGCCCAAGGAAGCCGCGCGGCCCCATATGCGAGGGATTCCCATGACTGGCGCAGGGGGAGGAGCTCTCGCGCAAGCTGATGCGATGATCGCGACAAACGCGGCACTGAGCGAGAGAGCGGCAGCTCTCCGGTGTTGTCCCAGGTGTGAATCAGTCGATTACAAACAGCGGCCGATTCGGTCCTGAATCGTCCGCACCGCCGCGGAAAGGGCAAGTCCGACCCCATCGACGCACACCTGGCAGTCCTGGCCGCGTTGCGCCCGGACGCCCAGCTCGACGGCTACGCCGGCCCTTGACCCCGCGTCCACTCTCGTGGACTCCGTCAGCGACGAGGAAGCGGGGCCGTAGAACAGGACGTCAGCGTGACCGACGATGCTGAGGACAACAGCGATGGACAGTTCCCGAGATTCCAGAGTCCTGACTCCGACTGGGAGTACCTAGAACGCGAAGCGCGTGATCGCAAACGTAATTGGGTCTCCAAGACGACCTCATCGATTACCAGGCTATTCAGCGCCGGTCATTGGCCCTAGGCGCCAGGAGTCGCTCGGTACAGCCGCAGGCGTACGGCAACGACCTTGCCAAGCTGCATGGGCACGAAGTCAGTCACGCTTGACATATGCCGATAACGGAATATGTTGGGACCGTGGCCCGCTCCTCCACGACGTCCGACGTCTTCAACGCGATTGCCGAAGCGCATCGTCGCGAGATCCTCGACGCGCTGATGGCAGGCGAG
>Ga0335075_10017474_pt1 | contig 10663 bp, 8 predicted proteins | sample Lox_Sample_24_FD_206723 | JGI IMG/M metagenome (GOLD analysis project Ga0335075, IMG submission 206723) | Soil microbial communities from Loxahatchee National Wildlife Refuge, Florida, United States - Lox_Sample_2.4 | ecosystem: Environmental > Terrestrial > Soil > Wetlands | place: USA: Florida... | reverse complement strand
TATATGCAGAGCGCACAGGCGTCTTTGCTTCGCCCACTACAAGAGGGAATCCGTTGCACCACAGCACTAGATCGAACCGCTTCTCGACCCGGCCCTGCTTGTAAGTGACTTCGGTGGAGATTATCCACTGGTTCGACGAGTCGTCCTCCGGATGGTCGAAGCTGATCAGGCGAACCGTGGTGTGCTCGCCGTTCGGGCCGAAAGGCATGGATTTCTGTCCAGTAAGCCAGCCAATGAACTCCTCGTTGCCAACCACTGGGTGAGGGCTCGCGCGGGCAGCAATCAGGATTGCCCGTAGGTTATAGACGACCTCATCCGCTTTGTCCGGGTTAGCGGCAATCTCGGGGTTCAGCCGGATGAGCGCAGCCTTGACGGCACCTTCCAGCAGTACCTCATCGCTACGCCGCGGAAGCTCGTTGCCTGGCGCGAACTGGACATCCACCGACTTAATCAGGTCGCGTACGAAGTCGCGTACGGAGTTGGCCTCGTCAAACTGCGCCATCAATCGCCTCCAAGGATTTCGGCGAGCAAGGCAGAACGCACAGTGGCAAGGGCCCTGCGCTCCGCCCCAGTCTGGGACCGGACCCGGAGAAGGGAGCGAAGACCGTTGCCGACCTGCACTTGCGTTGGTTCAGGCACGTTCGGCAGTGGCACCCCCGAAAGGCGTCCGAGCCCAAGGTGCGTGACAGTTGTCGTACTCGCAGTGCCTGCGAAGACACCAGCAAGGCGCATCCCCTCGAACAGGGCGACAAAAAACATAGAATCGGCACTTGAGTGTGGCCGGAATCTGATTAGCGTATTCTGGAATGCACAGCTAACAGGTTCACCGTCGAACACCGCAGGCCGTCCGACGTTGAGGGAGCTGACGATGTCCCCTTCCGTGAGCATCACATCACCGGGTTCAAGCCGAAACCGCGCCAGGTCTCGTTCGTTAAAATCCATCTCCTCTATCTCGGCCAAGTTCAACTCCAAGGCACCAATATTTGCCACTCGGAGGTAAGGTGTCGATCCCACTCCCGTCATGTATTTCGGTGCCTTCTGGCGACCCATAGTGAGCTCCCCGAGGTGATCGAACGATGTCAAAGGGTACAGCCGCGACATTCGCTCGTATACGTCAATACAGAACCTGCTGATCGCCTCGTTGAGGAGCGCAGTTCTGTGGTCTTCCGAAGAGCGATGGCTCTCTACAGCCCAGAACAGGTCGGCGATGCGCTTCTGGTCGTCGAGTGGCGGGAGGTCGAACTCATAACGTTCGATATCTGACCAGTTCACGTAGGGATTTACAGAACCCTTGGACTCTGCGATGGCGAAGGCGTGGAACGGCTCTGACATCATCACGAACGGCAGGAACTGCTGCAGGAGCACCTCATCATCTTTAGTCTCCACCACGAACGTCGTGTTCGCGCAGACACCATCGAAGTCCGCTACCGCGACTTTTCGAAGGTAAGTCCGGCGTGAGCCGTAAAGAACCTGCCCTGGTCGGAATCTGCGGTGGAACGCTGGCCCTAGATCCATCTCGCCGACGTCGCCCCACCGACGAATTGTTAGGTCGTCGGTGTCCATGTGCTCGCCGGCGACGTATCGCTCGATCGAGCCATCCGTCGGGTCGACTTTCTCCTTGGAAGTTGCGGAGACTTCGCCTAGTGTAACGTGCTTCCAATGAGACTTTTCCAGATTCAGGGTCATGCGGGTATTTCCTTCCAGAGCATCGTGAGCACATCAGCAATGGCGCTGTCCGACTTGTCAGCAGCCGCACGCCAATCTGCGACGGCGCCAACAACGTCGATGTGCTTACCGGGGTTGGTTGCCTTTACATCGGCCACGTAGAGGGGAATTGCAAGACTGTAGCCCTTCTGGGCCATCTGGTCGAGTGTCGCGACCGTGGCGAAGCCGTCCTGGTCCGCAAAGTCACGGTAGGCCTTGAGGATCTTGATCTGGTGAGGCTCGCGGAGGAAGGATTGTGCCTGTTCGCGAGCAAACTCGTGTACGGCGTTGATGAACAGCACCTTGCCCTTGTGCTCAGGCATCTTGGTAGAACGAAGGACGACGACAGTCGCCGGCATCGGGGAGTTGTAGAACAAGCCTTCACCTAGGCCTAGGACACACTCGAGAAGGTCGGACTTCACGAGCCGCTCACGCATTGCTGCCTCTTCGCGGCGGAAGAGCACGCCGTGCGGGAAAAGGATGGCGGCGCGTCCGGTCTCGGGGTCGAGGCTCTTGGCGATGTGCTGGAAGAAGGCATAGTCAGCACGTCCCTGCGGCGGCACCCCCCACATATTGCGGCCGTATGAGTCCTTTGCGAAGGCTGCACGATTCCACGCCTTGATCGAGTACGGCGGATTGGCGAGGACGACATCGAAGGTCTGCAGCCTTCCATTAACGTTGAGGAATGCCGGCCGCCCCAGGGTGTCGCCGTGCGCGATGTGCCCGTCGGTGATGCCGTGCAGGAACAGGTTCATACGTGCAATCGCGGAGGTTCCGTAGTTGAGCTCCTGGCCGTAGAGGCGCAGGTTGCGCCACTCCTTGCGCTGCCGCTTCACCTCTACAGCGGCCGAGATGAGCATTCCGCCGGTACCACACGTGGGGTCGTACACTGACTCGCCGGGCTGCGGCTCCAGCATGAGCGTCATGAGGTGTACGAGGGTGCGGTTGGTGTAAAACTCCTGCGCGGTGTGGCCGGAGTCGTCGGCGAACTTCTTGATGAGGTACTCGTAGCCGTTGCCGAGCTCGTCCTCGGGGAGATTTGCGATCGACAGCGTCTTGCTCGAGAAGTGCTCGATCAGATCGGCCAGCGTGGGATCCGGGAGTAGGTTCTTATTGCTCCAGTCGCCGTCCCCGAATACACCGGGCAGCGTGTTGGGATTTGCGGACTCGATGGCGCGCATAGCTCTCAGGGCCGTGGCACCGATGTTTTCGGTGACGCTGCGGATGTCGTCCCAGTGGCAGCCGTCGGGGATGGCGAAGCGGTGGTTCTCCGGCAGGTCGGCCAGTTTTTCGTCCTCGTAGATCTCCATCGCGGCTGCGTGCTCTTCGTCGTAGACGTCGGAGATCCGCTTGAGGAAGATGAGCGGGAAAATGTACTGCTTATAGTCGCCGGCGTCGATGAGACCGCGCAGGACCACCGCGGCACCCCACAGGTAGGACTCCAGCTCACGCTGGCTGATGCGAGTCTCGCTCACGCGGTCACCCCCAATCCCCACTTGGCTAGCTCAGCTTCTAGCACCGCCCGACTCTCCGCGGCTCTCGTCTGGGCCGCCTCCAGGTCCGCGAGTGCATTGGCGAGCGTCACTTTCTCGTCGGTATCGGCGGGTGCGACGTACAGGGGAATGTTGAGGTTGTATTCGTGTGCGGCGATCTCGTCGAGGTCGACGACCCGGGCCAGTCCATCGATGTCGATGAACAACTCATAAGCGTTGAGCAGTTGCTGGGCGTGCCCGGGCTCCAGGGTGTTCTGGTTGCGACCGCGCTTGTAGAGATGCTCCCCGTCTATAAAGAGCACCTTCCCTTTCTCCTCCGGTTGCTTCTGCAAGCGGAGGATGAGGACACACGCAGCGAGGGCAGCGCCATAGAACAAGTTAGGTGCAAGACCGATCACGGCATCGACAACGTCAGACTTGAGGATGTGGGTGCGGATTTTTGCTTCGGCTCCCTGTCGGAACAGCGCGCCCTGGGGGAGCACGACGGCGACCCGGCCGCTCCCGGGACGGGCGGAAGTGAGCATGTGCTGCACCCATGCCCAGTCGGCATAGCCCTTGGGCGGCACACCTCCGAGGCTGCTGCGCCCCCACCTGTCGGATGCCCACTCCACCTCGCCCCAGTTCTTGAGTGAAAACGGTGGATTGGCCACGACGCAATCGAACTGAGCCAGGTGATTGCCCGAGAAGAAGGCCGGGTTTCGCAGGGTGTCCTCGCGGATAATCTTGAAGTCTTCGACCCCATGGAGGAGCAGGTTCATCCGCGCGATCGCCGAGGTAGCGAGCACTTTCTCCTGACCGTAGAGCTTTCCCCACAGGGTCTTAGGGCTTCCGCCGGCGGATTTCACGTGCTCGATGACCTCGATCAGCATGCCGCCAGTCCCGCAGGCTGGGTCGTAGACACTTTCGCCGTCGCTGGGGTTGAGGATGTTGATGAGCAGGCCGACCACCGAGCGCGGGGTGTAGTACTCACCGGCCTTCTTGTTAGACTGGTCGGCGAAGCGCTTTATGAGGTACTCATACGCGTTGCCGAACACGTCCGGCACCACTGCCGCGTTAGAGAGTGTCTTGGTAGAGAAGTGCTCGATCAGGTCTGCCAGCTTGCGGTCGGGCAGCTTGTCCTTGTTGGTCCAGTTAGCATTGCCGAAGATGCCGTAGAGCGTCTCGGGGTTGACCTTCTCGATCTCGCGGAATACGGTCTGCAGGGCAGTGCCTATGTTCTCGGTGTGATCGCGCACGTCAGCCCATAGGTTGCCCTCAGGGATGGCGAAGCGGTGGTTCTCGGCGAAAGCGGCGTACTCGTGGTCGCCACCGGACTCGGCTAGGGCTTGTTTGTACTCCTCAATGTACACGTCGCTGATGCGCTTAAAAAACATCAGCGGGAAGATGTAAGCTTTGAAGTCGGCCTGATCAATCGTGCCGCGGAGCAAATCGGCAGCCTTGGCCAGATGATTCTCCAGTTCCGACTGCGTCAATGGCGCCGGGGAAACTGAGAACAGTGTTGGTTCTACTTCCGTCACGTCAGGCACCCACTAACGATTTGAAGCTACTTAGCAACTTGACGACCTTCCCACAATCCAAGATACTTGGGCTCACAGCCAGCCACTCCGGATCAGAAGCGACATTTCTATGATGCGGCCCTAACCCCCATATCATTGCCACCCCGCCGCACGTGTCGCCTAAGCACCGATTGGCCTGAGGGCAGATACTACTCTTCGAGCGCCAAGGCTGACAGTGCACTCCAACGGATGTCAGGTCTTCCTCTACGTCTTCAGGGCCCGGACTGGTCGCCGTATTGGCAATGCCGCGCGAGGTAGGCAGCTCGTTGGCGTGGCGCTTGACGAGCTTGGGCAGTGGCCTTGCTGGTCTCAAGCCCTTGCCAGACGACGGCGGCGGCCGGATCGCCGCACATGGACCCAAACGAACAGGTGCGCGAACACCAAGCCCTGGAGCACGGTGCTCTAGAGGCGGCCATACCTCCGATGCCCGATCCTGAAGCCGCGTCCTTGAAGGAGGCGCAGGCTGGCCTGGCCGCGCTGGGAGACGAATTGCGGCTGGGCAACGCCGCCACAGTTTCCCTGAGCCACTGCTTGCGACCATCACCAGGCCTACAGAGAAGTCGTAGGCCATCCGGTGCCGTCAGCCCCGTCCCTAGCTACGACGCGGGGACGGCACATGAATGTCCGTGCCGATGACTAGGGCTACTTGGCTTGGGCAGCAGCGCATACTGGCGGATACGTCATCCACGTCCAGCGCAGCCTCAACGTCAGCGACGCCCGCCTCCATCGCGCTGATTGCTACACGGTCAATGGCGCGCCCGCAGACCGACCCGGACTGGGCCATATATCAAGATCTGCTCGGCGTCGGCGTGAGAACTTTAAGACTGGGCACTCACATCTCAGTGGGGCGATAGCTCGCTGTGGCGCCTGCAGTACGCTCAGGTAGTCGCTCCACAGCAAAGGAGTGCTACGAGCGAGACGTGGTAAGTGTCTAGTAAGACGCACATCCGGTATATGATGATATATGCGCCCAAGCCGGTCAAATCGACGCCGAAGTTGAGCTGCTTGTCTACACAGATGCGCTGCTTATGAAACTACTCATACTTGTTCGGGAGCGCGCGCCTCAGCGCGGTGGACTATCTGGCGTGACGTTCTGGCCGCTCTGCTTGGGTCCCCATCTGAAGTGCTTTGGGGGCTCCAGATGGGACTTCGATAGCTTGCCCGCAAGCGGCACATCAGTCACTCAATTTAGTGTCAACCGCGACGACCCCCGAGGCGTCGAATAGATGGCGCACCCTACGTGATTGGGTGTCATGAGGACGAATACCGGATGATCGCTAAGAAGGTGACCGATCGTGAATGCCCAGTTGGCTGCCGGTTCAGGCTTCGCTAACCGCTACCGCATCGAACGTGTCATTACCCGTGGCGAGCGCAAATGGACGTATCTCGCGTCGGACGTGAAGGCAGGGGGCCATCGGCACGTTGCCCTTGCCGTCGTGGACGCAGGCTCCGATTCCAGCGCCAGCCAGCGAGAAGTGGAGATGATGGGCGAGATAGGACCACACGACTACATCGTTACACTGCACGACTTCGACCTTGACGCGCCGAGTCCGTACCTTGTATTCGAATACCTGCCCGGCGGGAGACTCCGTGATCACTGCCAGGATCTCCAGGCTAGGGGTACGCAGCTGCCCCTCACTGACTTCTACCGCACAGCCCGACAGTTGTGCCGGGCGCTTGCTCACATCCATGGTCGCGGCGTTATTCACCGAGACGTCGCTGCAACGAACATCCTGCTGGACGAGCGGGGTGTAGCCCATCTCGGTGACTTCGATCAGGCAATCTCGACCAAGGAGGCTGCTACGGCAGCACTCATTCCGCTTACCCCGGAGGGCGTTGCCGCCCCTGAACTCCTGGGCCGGGACATACCCGATTACCGTGCTGACCTTTACGCTTTGGGTGCGGTCCTGTACGAACTTCTGGTCGGCATCATCCCTCCAGCCGGACAAACGCTGAGCCGGCCGGTTCCGCCTTCCCAATTCCGCCCGGATGTCCCTCCGCGCTTGGACGCTCTCATCGTCTCGATGCTGGCCGCTGACCGTGAAGAGCGCCCTTCAAGCGCGCAGGCGGTTCTTGACGAGCTCCGTGACATCGAACGGACGGCCGATCTAGGGCTGCTGATAGCTGGTGGGGAGAGCGCATCGCTTGAGTTCAAGCAGACGCTGCGATGGGACACGGAACGGCAAAAGCGCAGCACCGAGGTGCTTAGGGCAAGCATGAAGACAGTCTGCGCCTTCCTCAACACCGGGGGCGGAACACTGCTGATCGGAGTGGCGGACTCCGGAGAACCGAAAGGGCTCGAGGACGACATGCAAGATTTCTCGGACAAAAAGACCGTCGACGGCTTCGAGCTCAAGTTCCGTGATGCACTGTCCGTCAGCCTCAACCCCGACTCAAGCCAACTAGTGACGCTCTCGTTTCCCTATGCCAACGGCGTCCAGATCTGCCGCGTCGACGTCACCCGGTCCCCACGCCCCGTATTCCTGGTTGCCAAGGGGAGTCCGGCAGAATTCTTTGTACGCAAAGGAAACGCGTCACACCCGTTGAATGACGTCAGGCAGGCTTACGAGTACATCCATGATCACTGGCGATGACCGACCTTCTGGAGCGCCGAAGGAAGGGCTCCCAAATGAGACACCACAGCTGAGACTCTCGGTCTGCGGCGGTAAAGGATGTTCGGTTGGACCCAGGCTCTCCCGATCTGAGTGTCTCGCGTGATAGGTGCCGTGGGCTCCATAACCGCGCCGCTGAGGCAGTTAGTTGGTCGCGGCCTCGACTCGGGGCGCGCGCAAAGGCTGTATCTCACCATGACCCAGGAACTGCCGACACCTGGGATCGCATGATCGCTCACCACATCTGAAAAGTCGGCCAGTTCCTCGTCGTGAACTCGATCGCGATCACGGTCTTTTGGCGACGATGCGTTCCCCGCCCGCTCAGAAGGTGCCAACTCCAGCTAGGCCGCGTAGCCACCGTCGCGCGAACCCAGTCGGCAATGGATCATAGGGGCCGGGCTGGGAGCACAGCGCCCGTAGGTGCTCGTATGGGAATGTCGGTTCCTTTAGTACCTGCTCCCAGACCGCTCGGAACGTGGGTTGCTTGAGTTGAGCCAACGCCCCGTCAGCCCAGATCCTGTAGGTGGTGTCGGCGATGTACCCTTTTGCGCGCATTTCGAGTTCGTCTTCACACAGGAACAGGTAGGCCCGTATGGCCTTCTCGTCAGTTTCGCTTGGATCCTCCTCTGCGGAGCCAGATAGCGCGCCAAGCGAAAGCTGGTCGAGAATCGACCAGTATCGTTGAACGTACATCGCCTCGAACTGCCGTAGGCGCTCGCGGTTGCTTTGCCTCAGGCCGAATACGGCAGCGACAACGCCCGCAGCGGTAACTATCAGCGCAATATCCGCTAGCACAGGCAACCTCCACCAAAGAGCAATGCTCGAAGAGCTGGGCCACTGGAATTATGATGCAACGGAAGCCGTGCGCCCCATTTTAGAGCAAGTGGTTTGTCGCTTACTCCATCGCATCCAGCGCCGGGATGCCTCATCCTGTAAGCTCGAATCAGCAAATATCGGTGTGCGGCAACTGCTCATATCGGCGAATACTTCGCTGGCCACGAAGGGCTGGTTGTTGCTACATGGGGGTGGGCTGAATCGCTGCCAGGGCCAACACATGCGTGTCCTGGGTAGTGAGTACGAGATCTCGGGTGAAGGCACGTAGGAGCACCTATCCCGCGCGGCGAACTTAGCCCAGCGGGCTTGATTAGCTAGTGGGAGCCAACCGGTAGATCGCGCCGACGCTATCGTCGCTCACATAAAGCGCCCCATCTGGCCCGGGCACCGCGTCCACGGGACGTCCCCAGTAGCTGCCATCGACATTCTCGAACCCGCTGACGAGGGTGACGGCAGGCGAAAGCGTGCTCTTCGAGGCGTTCCAGGCCAGCCACAGCACCACAGGCGCCTGCGGCGGCTGGCGGTCCCACGAGCCATGCGCGGCGACCACGGCACCTTCTGACCACGGCGCCGGGATCTTGCTGCCCTCGAGGAAGCTCATGCCGAGGGGTGCGCTGTGCGCGGGAAGCCCGACCTCGATCGGCGCCAGCGCCGCGCAGTCCAGCGCCGTCCTACTCGGGTTGGTAACCGAGTTAGCAACCAGCGGAACATCGGCCAGTGACCCAGCCGGATGACTGTCGTCCTGGTCCGGGTCGCAGTACGGCCAGCCGAGATCCCGGCCCGCGGTGACGGCCGCCACCTCGTCGGGCGGGTGGTTGTTGACGTATGACTGGAACACCTTGCCGAACGCGTCGCTGTCCCCGCTGTACGGACCGTGCGTCGGGTACGGGATGTTGTCGCGCTCGTTCACCGCTGTCCAGACCGAGCCATTCGGCGCCACCGCCAGGCCCTCGCCGTTGCGGACTCCGCGCTCGACCACCCGCAGGTCCGTCCCGTTGGGCTGGACGGTCATGATCACCGCGCGCTGCGGCGACATGCTCCGGTCATCGGGGTTGGCGTTCGACGAGCTGCCCACGTTGAAGTAGACCGTCCCGTCCTTGGCGACCGTCACATCCTTCGCACTGTGCACATCGTCGCCGCTGGGATCAAGGTCCGGCAGTCGCGCCGCGATCACCGTGCGGGCGCCGCTGATCCCGGAAGCCCCCCACGGGTACCGGTCGATCTGGTCCGACTCCGCGACGTACAGCACCCACTTGCCGTCGAGTTTGGCGAACGCCATGCCCTGCGGAGAGGTCAGCCCGGACAGCAGCGTCGACACGGCGGCGGTGCCCGCCGCGTCGGGCCGCAGCTCAAAGATGCTGCCGTCGCCCGGGTCGCTGACGAGCAGGTCTCCTTCGGGCGTCCAGGCCTCCATCCGCGCGCCGGGCACGCGTGCCCACACCCGGACGGTCCAGCCGGCTGGCACCGTCAGCGTGCGCGGCGTGGACAGCGTCCCGCCACCTTCGCCCGCCGGAACGATCAGGGTCGTCGACCGCGCCCCCGGCACCCGGGCCACCGGCGACGCGCCCGGTGACCGGGGCGACCCGGACGCCCCGGATCCCGCTCCCGTGCCCTGTCCGCCACTGAGAGACGACGAGCACGCCGCCGCCGCCGCGGCCACGACCACGGCCGCGAGCAGGACCAGCGGGAAACGGCCGGACCGCATCATGGACTCACCACCCGTTCAGCCGTTCGCCACCGACACGCACACGCCCAGAAGTCGCCACCAGCATAAGGAGATAAGCCAATACCACTCGTCCGGATCGACCTTCCCCAGGGCAAGTCCGCGGAGTACCGCCGCGCCGCCGCCGACGTCGTCTACACCGCGATGACGACCGTGCTCAGCGTGCCCGCGAACGACCGGTTCATGGTCATCGCGGAGCACGACCCCGGCAACCTCATCATCGACCCCGGCTACCTGGGCATCCGCCGCAGCCCGGACGCCCTGCTCATCCATGTGACCCTCAACGAGGGCCGGACGGTCGCGCTGAAGAAGGACTTCTACCGCGCCGTCGCCGAAGGCCTGTGCGACCGCGTTGGCCTGCGGCCCGAGGACGTGACGATCAACCTCGTCGAGGTCCCCAAAGAGAACTGGTCATTCGGCAACGGCGAAGCCCAGTACGCCAGTTAGGGAACGTGTCGCCTTAGGCACGAGGACTTGCGTCCTGCAATCGTCAAAGGCTGTGCTGCTACTGCTTCAGTCGCGTGGCGAACTTGCGCCATGCGCCGAGCGTGAACGCCAGCGTTCCGCCATCTCGGTCCTTGGTGTCACGGACTAGGACGACGCGGGCATCGTTAGCCACCTCTACGCAGTTGCCGCCCCCGTTGCCGCTGTAGCTGGCCTTGCGCCAGGCGCTTGTTATCGGGTCTTCCATTGCTCCGCCAGTTCTGCTATCAGGCTCCGGCTGGCGGCCTGCGGCAGCGC